>Ga0210398_10000371_pt1 | contig 52804 bp, 44 predicted proteins | sample IncBWC4OmetaG_FD_161047 | JGI IMG/M metagenome (GOLD analysis project Ga0210398, IMG submission 161047) | Forest soil microbial communities from Barre Woods Harvard Forest LTER site, Petersham, Massachusetts, United States - Inc-BW-C-4-O | ecosystem: Environmental > Terrestrial > Soil >...
CCTCCTCGCGAAATTCCAGCCGCTCGAACAACTCTTCCGTCTCGCAGAACCGCACCTCGAATCCATGCACCGGCAACGCCAGCCGCCGGTAGAGATAGCACTGCCGCGCCTTCAACGTCCCACCCCGTACCAGGGAAACCCACGCCGTCTCCTCATAACGCGCAGCATCCTCCCCCTCCGGCGTTACCGAAGCCTCACCCCGCACGCTCGCATAGCCAGAAATCTCCCGCGAAAATGTCCACGACCCCAGCATCCAGGCGAACATGCTCGCACCTTCCAATCTCGTCACAACGCCCACTCGCCCTCCTCCTGAACAACCTGGGGCATTCGCGTGCGGAGCGGCTTTGGCGAGTTGATCGGGAGCCCTGTCTCGTCGCCTGCGCTGACCATCCCCGTCTTTGTAAGATGAATCTGACATGCACAATCCACAGCAAGGCTTCTCCACGCGCGCCATTCATGACGGCCAGGAACCTGATCCTCGCACCGGCGCCGTCAACGTCCCGATCTACCTCACGTCCACCTACGAGTTGCAGGGCATCGAGAAGCACCGCGGATGGGAATACTCCCGCGTTTCCAATCCTACCCGCGACGCGCTCGAAACCAATCTTGCCTCTCTCGAAGGCGGCGCCACGGGGCACGCCTTTTCGAGCGGCATGGCCGCCATCGCTGCGCTCGTCACCATGCTCAACGCCGGTGATCATGTCATCTGCGGCGATAACGTGTATGGCGGCACCACCCGCCTCTTCACCCAGGTCATCCCTCGCCACGGCATCGAATTCTCGTTCGTCGATACCTCGAATCCGGAGAATGTCTGCCGCGCCATCCGCCCAACGACAAAGCTGGTGCACATCGAAACACCCACCAACCCGCTCATGACCCTCACCGACATCCGCGCCGTCGCCAATATCTGCCATGAGCGCGGCGTCCCCATGAGCGTGGATAACACCTTCATGTCGCCGTACTTTCAGCGTCCCCTCGAGCTCGGCGCCGATATCGTCATGCACTCCACCACCAAGTTCCTCAACGGCCACTCCGATGGCCTTGGCGGCGTTCTGGTCACGAACAGCCCTGAGCAGGCCGAGCAGTTTCGATTTGTGCAGAAGTGCACTGGCGGCATTCTCTCGCCCTTTGAGAGCTGGCTCATTCTCCGTGGCGTGAAGACCCTCGCTGTGCGCATGCGACAGCACGATGAAAACGGCCGCCAGGTCGCCGCTTTTCTCGCCAAACATCCGAAGATCAGCCACGTTTTCTATCCCGGCCTCGAGTCGCATCCACAGCACGAACTGGCCAAACGCCAGATGTCCGGCTTCGGTTCGATGATGTCTTTCGAAGTCGGCTCGCGTGCCAACGCTGAAACAGTTCTCTCTCGCGTCCGCGTCTGTACCCAGGGTGAATCGCTCGGCGGCGTGGAAACCCTCATCTCCCACTCCGCCACAACGACGCACGCCGCGGTCCCGCCGGAAGAGCGCCAGCGCATCGGCATTACGGATGGCCTTCTCCGCATCTCCGTGGGCATCGAAGACGTGGCCGATATCCTCGCCGATCTCGATCAGGCGCTCGCTGGGCTATGAAACTCGCAACTCTGGTCCTGCTGGCCGCGGCGCTCAGCAGCCAGACGCAGTCTCTCCCCGCAACGGCGTATCGCTACTTCCGCGTCGGCGCCGTCTCCGACATCCGCGCCCATTCGCGAGCCGGCTACGCTCTCATGGGTGGTGGAACCGATCTCGACGAAGCCTTCCGCTGGCTCTGTGATCGCGCCGGGGGCGGCGACTTTCTTATCCTCCGCGCTGCCGGAACCGATGCCTACAACTCCTACATTCAGGATCTCTGTCGACTCAACTCGGTCGCGACCCTCATTATTCCTGACCGGGCAGCAGCGTCTGACCCATTTGTAACAAATACGATTACACACGCATCCGCCCTCTTCATCGCTGGCGGCGATCAGGCCCGCTACATCAATTCTTGGGCTGGCACGCCGGTTGAAACCGCCCTCCGCGACGCCATCCAGCGCGGCATTCCCACTGGAGGCACCAGCGCCGGCCTTGCTGTCCTCGGCCAGTACATCTACTCCGCACAAAACGATCTCTCTGACGGCCCCGACCTCGCTTCCGAAGCAGCCCTCGCTGACCCGTTCGCCCGCCAGGTCGTCATCGCGCCCGATTTGCTCGGCATTCCGATCCTGCACGGCATCATCACCGACTCGCACTTCGACACACGCCACCGCCAGGGCCGCCTGCTCGTCTTCATGGCCCGCATCCTCGCCTCAGGACATGCGAAAACAATCCGTGCCATCGGCATCGACGAACGAACTGCAGTGCTCGTCGAACCGGACGGCCACGCGCAGGTTGTCGGTAAAGGCGAAGCTGATTTCTACAAAGCCTCCGGCAAGCCGCAGCAGTGCGAACCAGGCAAATCCCTCACCCTCTCGGTAGCTTTCAGGAAAGTTGTCTCTGCAGGAAGCCGCTTCAATCTCTCGGAATGGAGAGGGCAAAGTTCCAATTCAGGGCTGTCCATCCAAAATGGAACGATACATGCCACCAATTTCAGCGATGGCCGATTAGGCAAACGCTGAACGCTGAACGCTGTGCGCTGAACGCTGTACGCTGTTTTACTGGTGCGGCCTCTGCTCCGGCTGCGGCACGTTGAGCACGCCTGGCTCCAGCACATCGGGCGTCTCTTCCTTCAACTCCGGCAGAGGCGCTTCCAGCGCAATCTTCAAAACTTCGTCCATCGTGTCGACAAAGTTCAGCTTCATCGCGCTCTTCAGGTTCTCCGGAATTTCCGGCAGATCTTTCCGATTGTCTTCCGGCAGGATTGCCTCGAATATGCCCGCACGGTGCGCCGCCAGCAGCTTCTCTTTCAGGCCGCCGATAGCCAGCACCTTGCCGCGCAGCGTCACTTCGCCGGTCATCGCCAGGTCGCGGCGCACCGGAATCCGTGCCAGCGCGCTGGCCAGCGCCGTCGCCAGCGTGATGCCTGCCGAAGGCCCGTCCTTGGGAATCGCCCCTTCGGGAACGTGAATGTGAATGTCGACGTTGCGATAAAAATCGCGCGGCAGCCCCAAATGCGCCGCGCGGCTCCTGACATACGACAGCGCCGCCTGCGCCGACTCGGTCATCACGTCGCCCAGTTGCCCGGTGGTGGTGAGCTTGCCCTTGCCGTCGAGCACCTGCACTTCAGTCTGGAGAATGCTGCCGCCGACCTCGGTCCAGGCCAGCCCATTCACCAGGCCGATTTCGCTCTTTTCGTGAACCATCGAGTCGCGGAACTTCGGGACGCCCAGAAACTCCGCCAGATTTTCGGGCGTCAGGGTTTCTTTGTGCTTTGCCCCATGCTTGATCACGCGCCGCGCCACCTTGCGACAGACGTTCCCGATCTCGCGCTCCAGATTCCGCACGCCGGCTTCGCGCGTATAGCTGCGGATCATCTCGGTCAGCGCCCCATCGGTGAAGGTTATGTTCTTTTCCGTCAGGCCAGTATTGTCGCGCTGCTTTTTCACCAGATACTGCTTCGCAATCTCCAGCTTTTCCGCTTCGGTATACCCGTGCAGCCGCAAAATCTCCATGCGATCCTGCAGCGCTGCGGGAATCGTGTGCAGCACATTGGCGGTCGCCACAAACAATACCTGCGAAAGGTCGTACTCCACGTCAAGGTAATGATCCTGAAAGCTGTGGTTCTGCTCCGGATCGAGCACCTCGAGCAGCGCCGACGCGGGATCGCCCCGGAAGTCCGATGCCATCTTGTCGACTTCATCCAGCATGAACACCGGATTGCGCGTTCCCGCCTTCTTCATCGACTGGATAATCTGCCCCGGCAGCGCGCCGATATAGGTGCGGCGGTGCCCGCGAATCTCCGCCTCATCCCGCACGCCGCCCAGCGACATGCGCACGAACTTCCGCCCCGTCGCCTTCGCAATCGACATACCCAGCGATGTCTTGCCCACACCGGGAGGTCCGACGAAGCACAGAATCGAACCTTTGGGATTCTTCACCAGCTGGCGTACCGCCAGGAACTCGAGAATCCGCTCCTTAATCTTCTCGAGGCCGTAGTGGTCCGCGTTCAGCACCTTTTCCGCGTGATCGATGCTGCGCGTTTCCTTCGACTTCTTCTTCCACGGCACCGCCAGCAGCCAGTCGAGATAATTGCGCGAAACCGTCGACTCGGCCGACATCGGCGGCATCGCTTCCAGCTTTTTCAGCTCCTGGGTTGCCTTTTCGAAGACGTCCTTGGGCATCCCGGCCGTCTCGATCTTCTTCTTCAGCTCGTCGAACTCGCTCTTCTCGCCGCGTCCGAGCTCTTTCTGGATCGCCTTGATCTTCTCGTTGAGGTAATACTCTTTCTGCGCTCGCTCCATCTGCCGCTTCACCCGCGACTGGATGCTGCGATCCATGTTCAGCTTCTCGATCTCGATATCCAGTACGTCGGCGATCTTCAGCAGCCGCTCGGGCAGATCGAAGATGTCGAGCAGTTCCTGCTTGTCGGGCACCTCGAGCTGCAGATTGGCCGCGATCGTGTCGGCGAGCTTCGACGGTTCATCGGTGCGAATCGACGATGCGACCGTTTCGACGTTCAGCGACTGCTGCAGCTTCACATACTGCTCGAACAGCGAGGTCACCCGCTGCACCAGCTGCTCAATCTGGGGCGTGATCTCCGGCAGCGGCTTCGCCACCTTCACCGTCGCAACGAAGAATCCATCCGTGTCGTTGATCTCAACCGCGCGCGCGCGCTCCATTCCCTCCACCAGCACCTTGATGTTGCCGTCGGGCATGCGCACGCTCTGCACGATGTTGCCGACCGTGCCCACCTGGTAGATTTCGTCCGGACGGGGCTCATCGACGCGGGCGTCGTGCTGGGTAGCGAGGAAGATCTTGCGCTCACCGTTCAGCGCCTCTTCCAGGGCACGGACGCTCGACTCACGGCCCACCACAAACGGGGTCATCATGTGAGGAAAGATCACCATGTCCCGAATGGGCATCATGGGGAACTTGCGAAGCTCGTTTCGTTCCCGGCTTTCTTTCGACGGCTGGCTCACGGGATTCCTTTCGAAGCTGTGGGCTTCCGATGATTGTAACGGGTCGTCCCGTTACGAGAAGAGTAACCCATCTGGAAAACGGCTGCGCAAGTCACAGCTATTTTGTCGAAAAGGGAAATCGACTAAGCACCTGCAGCGAAGAGAACAAGCCCGCACGCCTTTAGACGTGCGTCGCCGGTGCGGCGTCACAATTCTTTCAGGAAACGAATGTTCGGTGTGGCCGCAAAACACGCCCCCACCAGGTTTTGCACTCAACCAGCTTTATCCAGCAGCATCATGGAGAGGTTGCGGTTGTGTACCATCTCCGCCTGAATCTCCATTTCCTTGACCTTCTTGTTGCTGGGCAGATGGTACATCAGGTCGAGCATCAGTTCTTCCAGGATCATGCGCAAGCCGCGTGCTCCCACCTTGCGCAGCAGTGCTTCCTGGGCGACGGCGCGCGTCGCATCCTCGGAAAAAGTGAGCTTCACACCCTCGTAATCGAACAGCTTTTGGTACTGCTTCATGATCGCGTTCCGCGGCTTGGTGAGGATCTCCACCAGTGCCGCCTCGTCGAGTTCGTCAAGAATACCGATCACGGGCAGGCGGCCGACGAATTCCGGAATCAGCCCGAAGCGGATGAGATCCTGCGGTTCCGACTGGCGCAGCAATTCGCTGTCGCGCTGCGGATGAACCGGTTGACCTGGTTCCTGCTGCTCCTTATCCGCGAGCGCCTTGAAGCCGAGCGCCTTCTTTCCGATGCGGCGGCCGACCACGCGTTCCAGCCCAACAAAAGCGCCGCCGCAGATAAACAGAATGTTGGTCGTATCCACCGGCGTGAATTCCTGATGCGGATGCTTGCGTCCGCCCTGGGGCGGAACATTGGCCACCGTGCCTTCGAGGATCTTCAGCAGCGCCTGCTGCACCCCCTCGCCGGAAACATCGCGGGTGATGGAAGGATTCTCGTCTTTGCGGCCGATCTTATCGATTTCGTCGATGTAGATGATGCCCGTCTGCGCACGCGCGACATCGCCGTCGGCTGCCTGCAGCAGCTTGAGGATGATGTTCTCCACATCTTCGCCAACGTATCCGGCTTCGGTCAGCGTCGTGGCATCGACGATGGCAAAGGGAACGTCGAGCATCTTGGCCAGGGTGTGAGCCAGCAGCGTTTTGCCGCTGCCCGTCGGCCCCACCAGCAGGATGTTCGACTTGGACAGCTCGACGTCGGTGCCCCGCGTGCGGTTCATCTGCACACGCTTGTAGTGGTTGTAAACCGCCACAGCCAGCTTCTTCTTGGTCTGATCCTGGCCGATGACGTACTCGTCGAGGAAAGCCTTCACCTCCTGAGGCTTGGGCAGGTGCGTGGGCGCCGCACCTGTCGACGTCTCGGTGCGGTCGTCTTCGAGAATCGAATTGCACACCGCTACGCACTCGTCGCAGATGTACGCGCGCGGGTAGTCGCTGGGCGACGAAATCAGTTTAGCGACCGCGTCCTGCGACTTGTGGCAGAACGAACAGCGTAATGCTTCGTCAGATCCCGTGCGCGTCTTCATCTCCGGCTACTCCTCACCGCAAGTTACTGATTGGGGGTTGTCCGCGGGCGATCGATAATCTCGTCGATAATGCCGTATTCCTTCGCCTGCGGTGCATTCATGATGAAATCTCGTTCCACATCTCGTTCGATCTTTTCCAGACTCTGGCCGGTGTGTTTGGCCATGAGCTTGTTGGTAATTTCACGAATGCGAATGATCTCGCGCGCGTGAATATCGATGTCGGTGGCCTGCCCGGCCAGTCCTCCCATGGAGGGCTGGTGGATCAGGATGCGCGAGTTGGGCAGTGCGAAGCGCTTCCCCTTCGTTCCCGCCATCAGGAGAAATGCGCCCATACTCGCCGCCTGGCCGATGCAGTAGGTCACGCAGTCGTTACGGATGAACTGCATGGTGTCGTAAATCGCCAGGCCGGCCGTGATCGAACCGCCTGGCGAGTTGATGTACAGCTGAATATCCTTCTCCGGATCCTCGCCGGACAGAAACAGTAACTGCGCGATCACCAGGTTCGCAATCATGTCGTCGATCGGCGTACCCAGAAAGATAATGTTGTCGCGGAGCAGACGCGAATAAATGTCATAAGCCCGCTCGCCGCGGCTCGTCTGCTCGATGACCATGGGGACTAACGCCATATGGCTTCTCTACTCTCAGTTCTGAGGCTTCTGCGCCTCATCGTCTGTGACAGGAATCACCCGCGCCCGATTGCGCGCCTTCAGGAAAGCCGTTCCACCAGCAGACCACCCGTTTTTTCCCGTCGCAGTTGTTCACGGATTCGAGCCAGACTTCCTTCGTTCTTCAGCCGTTCCCGAAGAGTTTCCAGCGGTTCCCGTGTTTGCAATGAGATTACCTGAAGCTCGCGCTCTACTTCCTCATCACTGACCTGAATGTTTTCCACATCGGCAATACGATCCAGTACTAAGGTGCCTTTCACCTCACCTGCCGCGGACTCTCTTTGCGCCTCCCGCAACCGGTCAAAATCGAGCTTGCGCATATCTTCGGTGCGCATTCCCTGGGCCGCCAGCGCTCGCAATCCACGTTCCAGCCTGGTATCGATCTGGCTCTGCACCAGTGACTCGGGAACGGGAAACTGGAACTTCTCGACCAGCGCATCGACCAATCTGTTGCGGGTATCGGTGAGCAGCCTGTGTTTCTTGTCAGCTGCGAGATGCTCTCTCAACTTCTTCCTGAAATCTTCGAGGCTCTCGTAGTTGCCCAGTTCTTTCGCGAACGCATCGTTGAGCTCGGGCTGCACTTTCTGCTGAATGCCCTTGACCTCAACTTTGTACGCCACCGTTTTACCTGCTAGACGCTTCTGCCCGAAATCCCCCGGATAGGTTACCTCGAACTTGAGCTCCTGCCCGGCCTTCGACCCGCGCAGCGCATCGGTGAAAGCCTGCACCGTATCCTTGCCCCCAATTTCAACCGAAACATCTTTGCCTTCAATCGGCTGAGCCGCTGGCGAGGCGGATTCGCCGCTCTCGGCTGCTTCAGCTTTCTCGCCATCCAGCTCGCCCGTGAAGCTGATCTGCGCCCAATCGCCGTCGGCGAGGCCGCGATCTTCGGTAACCGGCTCCATTCTGGAGTGCGCATCGCGGATGCGATCCAGCTCCGCGTCGAATTCCGCTTCCGTCAGCTCCGTATCCGGTTTATCGACTTTCACCTCCCGATACCCTTCGACGGAGAATTCCGGTACCACTTCGAAAGCGGCCTTGAAGTGGAGCGGCTTTCCCTCTTCCAGTTGCAGATCGGTCACCTGCGGCTGCGAAACCGGGCGCAGGCCCTTTTGGTTGATCGCGGCGCGAAAATGCTCCGGCACCACCGCTTCCACCACCTCTTCGCGGATCGATGCGCCAAACCGCGAGCGCAGCACGCTCTCGGGAACCTTGCCGGGGCGAAAGCCCGGAATGCGCGCCAGCTTCTGATAGCGCTTGAGCACCGTGCGGTAGCTCTTCGTGACTTCGTCGGCCGGCACCTCCACTTCGACTTCGCGCGCGCACTCCGGATTCAGAGTGGGTTGTGCAGGAGCCTGGGCTTCATGCTGGTGGCCTTCGTGGCTGTGTTCATCGTGGCTGTGCTCTGCGGCTTCCGTTTCCGCGGTCGCGGCAGGATTCAATTCAGTCGTTTCTGCTGTCAAGGTGTGCCTTCCGGGGCCGTCTTCCCGACTCGAGTCTGGCAGTTTCCGGGTGCACAGAGCCGGGTGGGAGCGGCGAAGTTAGTCGGATCGATGCGTCCCGCCGCTCGATTGGCGCCTGCGGGAAGAATGCGCTGATCTGTCTCCTCTTTATGGTACGGATGCAGCCGCATTCGGGCAAACGGCTCAAGGAGCAGCCGGTAGCCTGTGGCCCGCAGCCGGGAGCTAAATCCGAAGAGTCGCAACCAGTCCCTGAATCATGCAGGTGATTTCTTCCGCCTCACTCATCACAGGCAAGACCTGCTCTTTGGCCACGAAACCCAGGTCTCCCGCGAGTTCTATCTGCGTTTGCAACTCGTAGAGAGAGCCGCGCGCCTGCGAAAGGAAAACGGCAAAGCTCTTGTCCGTCATCCTCCCGTGACCTTCGGCGATATTGCTCGGAACCGACACAGCCGCCCGTCGGATTTGACTGACGAGTCCGAACTGCTCACCGCGGGGAAAGCCTTCTGTCAGGCGATAAACCTCACGCGCCAATCCCATGGAACGCTGCCACACCTGCAAATCGCGAAACCGCCGAGTCTCCATCGCCTCTTCATTGCAGTCCGCGGCACCTCCCATCACAAGAGTACGGAGGTCCCTCCACCTATCGTTGGTCATGCCTTTAGCAACCGGCTACGGCAACAGGCTACAGGCCACAGGCTACAGGCTGCTTTTTTCCTTCCACAGCCGATAGAGCCCCCAGGCCGCCACCGTGCAGTCGTCGCGGATGGTGCCGTCGAGGATCATCCCCTCGAACTCGGCGATGGTCGCCTTCTTCAGCACCAGATCGTGCTCTTCCGGGTCGGGATCGGTCCCGGCCGGCGTCAGTCCCGTGGCCAGGAAGACATGCAGCTTCTGCCGGGCAAACCCATAGGCGATCCACAGCTGGCCGAGGCGCGTCATCTTCGCCGCCGTCAGGCCCGTCTCTTCACGCAACTCGCCCCGCGCCAGCTCCTCCGCATCGACATCGGCCGTCTCCCACCCGCCCTGCGGCAGCTCCAGCGCGCGCTGCTGGATGGTGTACCGGAACTGCTCGATCAGGTAGATCGTGTCGCCCTCGATGGGGAGGATGACGGCGCAGTCGTCCTTCTCGACCACGCCGTAGATGCCCCGCGCGCCGTTGCTGCGCTCGATCTGGTCTTCCCGGAGCCGCAGCCACGGGTTGCGATAGACCTCGCGGGTGGAGAGGGTGCGGATGGACATGGGTTCAGGGTATAGCGGTCAGCCGTCTGCAGAAAGAGGATCGGGAGGGGAGTCGACCTCCTGCCCTTGGCGTGGAATGAGCCACTCGCGGAGGCGACAACATCCTCGATACCTGACGGAGTTGACACTGAGAGCCGCGACAGGGCAAAAAGTTAGGACCAGGTACTTGTTGAAAATTCGAAATGGGGTGTGCCGAAATGCTCAGATTTTTGAAGGAAACCGCGGTAGAAGTGTGGAATGGCCCTTGCTGATTTTTCTCTCAATTTCGTATGCCCAGCAGGCAGAGCACGGCCTCAGTAGAAATGCAGGTTGAGCAGTGGCGCGTTTTGTCTTCCGTCTCATAGTGAGCGTTGGGATATCGCCAACGGCTACCTGCACAGTGCTGCTCCGTCAAGACAGCCAACTTTCCGCCTGGACGGCAAGCGGAAAAGGGCCCGTCATCCCACCGAGGGCAACGGGCCGCAGATTTGAGGTAACGGAATAGGCTGACGATGCCACAGAGCTTGCGGAGGGGTCGGCTCCCCATCCTTAACGAGCTGCTAACTGGGGTGCAACAGCAGCCGGCCCCCCGATGCCCACTCGTCGGCGATCCCCGGGGCAGGCCGACCCGACCGCTGACTGCTAAAAGTTGAACATCGCCTGGAGCGTGATGCTGCGGTTGCCCCCCGTGGCCGACCCGAAAAACTGACCCGCCAGCGACTGCGACTCCCCAAAATACTTCTGAGGCTCGTAGGCGCCGGTGGTGTCGTCCAGTCTCGCGCCGAGGACGCCGTTCGGCGTCCCCAGGTTTTCGTGGTTGAAGATGTTCGTGCCCCAGGCGGAAAAGTTCAGGCTGTATTTGCGGGCAACCGCCTGATCCAGCCGTCCCGGACCCCCGCGACTCCCGCTGAGACCGCCTCCGCCCAGTCCTGGAGGACCGCCGTAGCGTCCTCCGCCCCCACCGCCGCCCGCTCCCCGCTGCCCTTCTTCCAGCTTCGGCCCAATGCCGATCACCTTGCTGAGCCGCGCATTGATCGCCACGTTCGTGGGCCCGGTGCCGACGCCGTAGGGAATGATCTTTTCGCCTGTCCCATAAGGGTTCGTGTTCAGGCACCCAAACTGTGTCTGCACCGTCTCCGCTTCACTGCAGCTGGCCGCATACGTCGGGCGCCCGTTGAACTGGTTATTTCCCGTCAGGTCGGTACCAGCCGTGATGTTATAAGGCGTTCCGGTGTTCGCCACCACCATGGGAGAGAAGGAGACCTGCCAGGGCAGCGTGAAGTTGCCGAAAAGCATGAAGCGATTGCGTACATCGAAGGTGGTGCGCCCGTAATCCAGTCCAGGGTCGCTCGATACGGAAGGAACCGATGAGTATCCGCTGGTGTCGCCCATCGCGTTGCTGTAGGTGTAATTGGTGAAGAAGCTGAAATGACGGTAGGTCGCCCGCACCGTCGCCATCACCTGATGTTCACGGTAGAAACCCCCGGACTGGTATTGGAGATCGTTCTCTCCCGGCTCGGAAACCGGCGTCGAGGGATAAATGCCCGCCTCGGCGTCAGCCGCCGGAAACAGTGCCGCGGCACTGAGATTGTCGGTGAAATACTGATGAACGCCCTGCGAGAAGACGTAGGTCACGTTCCCCGTCATGGTTTTCGTAAGCTGCCGGTCAATACCGATGGCGCCTTCCATGTCATTCGCCGCCTTCATATTCGGGGCTATGGAGTAGAACGTCGGCGCATTTTTTCCTGTAGCGCTGCCCGGCGAGCTGGAGTTGATCGGAGTGACCTGGTTTGGGTTGAAGGCGCTGGGATTGCTCTGGATAAATTGCTGCTCGTTGACGCCGTTCTCGTGAATGGTCTGCACGACGAACGGCACCTGCGCGCCAAAGCCGTTCGGGACCGTAAAGCGCTGATAGAACCAGCCGTACCCGGCGCGGATCACGGTCTTCGGCTGTTGCTTCCCACCCGACCGGCCCAGGGCGTAAGCGACAGTCACACGGGGCGCCCAGTCATCCTTGTCGTGAATCCAGTTCTGCGATTCCCAGCGCACGCCATAACTGAAGGTGAATCGCTGATTGATCTTCCAGTCGTCCTGGTAAAACAGAGCGGCATCGAACGGCACCGCCCGCGCCACCGGATTGTTCACGTTCGTATAGCTGTATTGCGTGGGCGTACAGGTTGCAGCGGGAGGGTTCTGCAGGCAGCCTGCGAAATTCGACAGACTGGCGAAGGTGTAGGCGCCGTTGCTGCCCGCCGTAGTGTAGTTCACGTCCTGGTACGCGCGCAGTCTTGCTCCGAAGTTGAGTGAGTGCGCACCGAATGCACCGGACAAATAGTCCTGCAGCTCAAAATCGTTCTCGTGGTCCGTGACCGTTTGCGCGTTGCTGCCGCCATCGGTAAAGGAGCCCTGCACCGTAAACGTGGGTAAAGACGAAATTGCATTCTGCGTGTTGCGGATGCGGCGGTACTGCAAACGAATATCGTCGACCAGGTTTTTGCTCAGCACCAGGCTGTCGGAAACCTGAACCGTGTTCTCCTGGTCTTTGCTGTTGTACGCGGTAGAAGGCAGGCTGAGCGAGCCCAATCCGCCATTGTTGCTGATCGAGAGGTTGTATTCCTCGCGAACCGTAAGCGTGTTGGCCTTACCCAGCTGCAGGTCTACCCTCGGGCTCACGTCAAGGCGCGACGTGGGATTTGCGATGGCCTCATCGATCGATGGAGGATTCGTGGCATTGCCGTTGCTGACGCTGAGAGGATTGAGCGCTTCCAGCACGTCCTCGTTTTGCTGCTTACGCCCAAAGGCGCTTACATAGTAGGAAGCATTCTTCGTGATGGGGCCCCCCACGGAACCGCGCAGGTTCCAGGAGTAGTACGAAGGCTCCGAGACCCCCGCCAGCAGCGGGTTCTCCGAGTTGAAGCTCGAGTCGTTCCCCGCAATCTGCATCTCGCCGTGCAGCTTGTCGGTTCCCGGCTTGGTGAAGATCTCGATCCGGCCGTAGCCGAGGCGGTCGTACTCGGCGGAGAAGGGATTCTGGTTCACGCGGATTTCGCGAATGGAAGACTTCGGCGGTAGCTGGCCGCCGGTAAAGCCGTCGATGTAAATCTGTCCGCCATTGGGTCCCGCCGAAGGACCGGCGAGCGCCTGCAGTTCGTTCTGCAGCTCATCGGGATCGTCGGAGAGCGCGTTGAGGTCGGCGCCTTTGATGATGACGGCGCTGGCATTCGCGTCGGCGGCAGTGCTGATGGTGGTGTTCTCAGCCTGCACCTCGACCTGCTGCTGCTCGACCTGAATCTGCAGAGCGGGATTCAGGTTCTTCATCTGACCCGCGGTGACCGCGATGCCGGGTACGCGGTAGGCGGCGAATCCCTGCGCGGTGACCCAGACACTATAGGTTCCCGGCGCGAGCCCGCGGACCGCGTACGCGCCGCCGGCGTCGGAGGTCGCTTTGCCGGCAACTTTTCCTTCGGAGGAGAGGACCACAACATTGGCGCCAGGAATGACGGCGCCGGAGGGATCCGCCACCTGTCCGCGAATGCCGGTGGTGGACTGCGCGGGAGCGGATGGAGCGGGCGTTGCGGCCTGGACCGCGGGCGTTGTGATGGCCTGGGCGGAGAGGGCCGGCGACGCGGCGAGGACGATTCCTGCAACCAAAGCAATAGATCCAGAAGCGAAACACGCGAGGAGCGGCGCGTGCTCAAGACACTTACGGCGATTGAGAATTCTGAGTTTCACAGTTCCCCGGTTCATTGGAAGTTTTTGTTCGTTCAGACCGGCGCTGCTCTTTGGGATCCACAGAGCGCCTTGCGAGAGATGGCCTGCCTTCTTCTCTAACAGACGCCTTTTTGCAGCTGCCAGTTCACATTGTTTGCTGCGCGTTCATCACATTTGTTCTAAGGCGTTCCCTCTCCACCACTCTGGTCGCCGCCCGCTGACCCGCCGCCGAGGCCGCTCCACGCGGACGAGAACATACTTTGGCTGCCACTGGCCGAGGCCTGCAGCATCGGCTCAACGCCCGCCAGCAGACGGATGGCTGTTGCCGAGTCGGGATTGCCGGAGGTCGCGACGATCATGACCGCGTCGCCTTTATGCAGATCGCTGACATGAATTTCAGGAGAGCGTTGCAGAACACGCGCGAGAGCATTGCCGCCCCCCTGCCCTCCACCTTGACCACCCTGTCCGCCCTGGCCGCGATACTGGCCACCGCCACCAGCAGCACCGGCTCCGGAAGCTGCTGCGCCATTGCCCGCGCCGTTGCCTGCAGCTCTCAGGCGCACGGCGATCATCTGCGCCATTTGTGGATCGAGCTTCCGCAGGTCGGAGTCAGGCGTGGTTCTGATGATGACCGTCTTTTTGGTGACGAGATCTTTGACAGTCAGGGTTCCGGAGCCCGCGTCGGTGGAGACAACGGTGCCCGCGACGTTGCGGAAGGAGCCGGAGACAATTTCCTCGGCGGTGACGTCGTCGCCACTGCGGTCGCCGCGCGCGGTCACCTGGTCGCCGGGCTGAATGGCCGCCAGCGTGGACGGCTGCGCTTCGCTGAACTTGACGGAATCCGGCGCATAGCGGCGGATGATCGTCGAGGGCGTTGTGTGGATCACCAGCGTGCGATTCGTCGCCGTGATGGTGACAGTTCCGGCAGTGGCATCGACGGATTTGACGAGGCCGCCGACGCCGCGTTTGGCCCAGTCGGCCTGCTCCTGCTGTTGCTTGGCGGCAATGTCGCTTTGTTTATTGACGACGACGACCTTAGCCGTCGGCGGATCGCCGGCTACCAGCATCAGGACGCGGTCTCCGGTTCCGATATCGCCCAGGGCGATCTTCGTGGCGCCGGTGAGTGTTTTTGAGCCGGGTGCGGTACGGACGATGTTCGCCGTGTCGGGAACGGCAACGCTGACCACCGGTCCGGCATCGGTTTTCACCGAGACGGAGTTGCCGCTGACCGAGGCGACGGTACCGATGACGCGGCTCGATGCCGGAGCCTGCTGAGCTTGAGCCGCGCCGCGGACCGCGAGAAGAGAGATGAAGAGGGCGCCGGCGAACCTGCGCGCTTGTCCAGGTCGAATCATCCTCATCCCATGGTATCTCGCATCAACCGCTGGTGATCTGACGCGCACAGGGGTCTAAAGTTTCAGGGAGGAAAGGGTTCCCTACCGGATTACGGTACCTTGGGCGGGGCATGATCGCCGGATTGGAGCGCGTCGAGCAGGATATGATCGCGGGTGGCTCCTTTTCATCTTCCCGCGACGTCGCTCTCCCCCTGTCCGCAGCCCGGACATCTAATAAGGTACGAGGCCTAAGCGAGCAAAACATGGCAATTTCCGGCACCCGCAGTTCTGAATCGATCCAGGTTGCATCCGGCGGCGAGGGCACCAGCTACGGCAGCGCCCTCGCGATGGTCACAACGCTCTTCTTCATGTGGGGCTTTTTGACGTCGTTGAACGACATTTTGATCCCACACCTGAAATCGATTTTCGAGCTGAACTACGCGCAGGTGATGCTGGTGCAGTTCGCGTTTTTTACCACCTATGCGCTGCTGGGGATTCCTTCAGGCAAGGTAGTGGAGTGGATTGGCTACAAGCGGACGATGGTCGCGGGGCTGCTGACGATGGGGTTGGGCGCCCTGCTGTTCATTCCGGCCGCCAAGGTGCCGTCGTTTCCCCTTTTCCTGGGCGCGCTGATCGTGCTCGCCGCCGGGATCACGGCGCTGCAGGTGGCCGCGAATCCGTATGTAACGGTATTGGGTCCTGCGCGCACGGCCTCGAGCCGATTGAATTTGACGCAGGCGTTCAACTCGCTGGGGACCGTGGCGGGGCCGATCTTTGGCGCTTTCGTTATTCTTCGGACCGCGGGCAAGGTTCAGGACGTTTCGAAGATGTCGCCCGCGGTGCATAAGGCCTACCAGATTCACGAAGCATCGACGGTCAATATTCCTTATGTCGGGATCGCGCTCGCGCTGGTGCTGCTGGGCCTCGCGATTGCGATGTACAAATTTCCCCGTATCGAGACGACGAAAGATTATCGGCCCAGCGAACTGACGAAGGAAAAGGGCGGGCTCTGGCGCAATCGCCATGTGATTTTTGGGGCGATTGGAATTTTTGTTTATGTAGGTGCAGAAGTTTCGATCGGGAGTTTTCTGATCAACTATTTCGCTCAGCCGGAGATTGGCGGCCTGGCCACGGCGTCCGGCGGAGGACTCCATCAACTGTCGGCCAGTCTCCTTCTTCTTGCGACCAAGGTGATCGGCACCTGGGTGCCGCTCTACTGGGGTGGGCTGATGATAGGGCGGTTTATTGGGTCAGGCCTGCAGCAGAAAGTGAATCCGGGACGCATGCTCACCGTGTTTGCCCTGTGCGCGATGGGGCTGGTGGTGGTGTCGATGTTGACGGACGGCGGCGTCGCGGTGTGGAGCATTTTGCTGGTGGGGCTCTTCAACTCGATTCAGTTCCCGACCATCTTCACCCTGGGGGTGGCGGAGATGGGACCGTTGACCGGCGAAGCGTCGGGACTGCTGATCACGGCGATCGTCGGCGGCGCCATCATTCCGGAGCTGCAGGGAATGTTAGCGGATCGAATCGGGATCCATCATGCATTTGTGTTGCCGATCCTCTGCTATGCGTACATCGCCTGGTATGGGGTGCGGGGTTCGAAGGTCAGGCAGCCGGCGGCGTCATAGAAGGAACGGGGCCGGGGGCGGCGCTTGCTGTACGCTGACCGCTGCACCCTGTACCCTGTTCGGTGATGTCGACGCCTTTGTTGCTCGCCGGTCAGCCTCTTTCACTGGAAGAAATCTCTCACGTAGCGCTGGAGAAGCGCGCCGTTGCTCTCGATCCCGCAGCGTTGCCGCGCATCCGCGAGTCGCGCGCTGTCGTCGACGGGCTGCTCGCGCGCGGCGAGACTGCCTATGGAGTCAACACCGGTTTCGGGAAGCTCTCCGATGTGCGGATCGAACCTGGCGAGGTCCAGGCGCTGCAGCGCAACCTGGTGCGAAGCCACGCATGCGGCGTCGGCGATCCGTTGCCGGAGCCGGAAGTGCGCGCCATGCTGCTGCTGCGCGCCAATGTGCTGGCGAAGGGGTTCAGCGGGGTTCGGCCGGAGTTGCTGGAGATGCTGCTAGCGTTGCTGAATCGCGGGATTCATCCGGTGGTTCCGTCGCGAGGATCGGTGGGCGCGAGCGGCGATCTGGCGCCGCTGGCCCATCTGGCGCTGGCGGTGATGGGCGAAGGCATGGTGTTGGTCGACGGGCGGCAGATTCCCGCGGCGCTGGCCCTGCTGCAGGCCGGCCTCAAGCCGCTGGTCCTCGAAGCGAAAGAAGGCCTGGCGCTGCTGAACGGGACCCAGGCAATCACAGCCGTGGGCGGCCTGGCATTGGCGCGAGCGCTGCGCGTGGTGGAACTGGCGGACCTGGCCGGAGCCATGACGCTGGAAGCCCTCAAGGGAACGCCAACGCCCTTCGATGGACGGATCCACGCCGTGCGACCGCATCCTGGGCAGATGGCGGCAGCGGGGCATCTGCGCGCGCTGCTCGAGGAAAGCGAGATTCGCGAGTCGCATCGCGACAACGATCCGCGCGTGCAGGATGCGTATTGCCTGCGCTGCATGCCGCAGGTGCATGGAGCGGTGCGCGACGCACTGGCCCACACGCGAGCGACGCTGGAAATTGAAACCGGCGCTGCCACCGATAATCCTCTCGTGTTTCCTCCACCCCAGCACGCCAACGTCGGGCGTGCCGGGAACCCCGGGTTTGCGAAGGGCGAGATTCTCTCGGGCGGCAATTTTCATGGCGCGCCGCTGGCGCTCGCGCTCGATACCGCTGCCATTGGCCTGACCACGCTGATGGGCATCGGAGAGCGGCGCGTCGATCGGCTGGTGAATCCGGACATCAATGAAGGGCTGCCGCCGTTTTTGTCGCGAACCCCCGGCGTCTCTTCGGGATTCATGATTGCCCACATCGTGGCGGCCGCGCTGCTGAATGAAGCGAAGGTGCTTGCCCATCCCGCCAGTGCGGACAGCGTCCCCACGTCCGGCGGCAAAGAGGATCATGTGTCGATGGGCATGACGGCGGCGCTGAAGTTCCGGCAGATAGTCGAGAACGCTGAAAAGCTGCTGGCGATTGAGCTGCTCTGTGCAGCGCAGGGGCTGGATTATCGGGCTCCGCTGAAGCCGGCGCGGCGCGTAGGCGAGGCATTCGCCGCAGTGCGGCAGCTGGTGAAGCCGCTCGGCGAGGATCGCGTGCTGTCGATTGATATCGAGGCACTGGCCGCCGCGGTGCGCGGAGCAAAGTTCGACGGCTGGCGTGGTTAGGTGGTAGGCTCGCGGCACATCAGCATCAGAGTTGAGTCGCCAGCCACGCGGAGGATTCCATGAGCGGTCCGGGCACCACCGTCGAGCCTGTGGCTTCTGAACGCATCGGATTCTGGGGCCACATCCCGGTTGTGATCCGCGCCGTCGTCGTCGGCATCGCCGTCGGAATGGTCGCCGCCAATGTCTGGCCCATTCTTCTTCTGAAGTTGCGAATGCCGCGCGCCGCCGGACTGGAGGTCCTGTTCCTCGGTGCTTACGTCTGGTGGGCGCGTGGAGGTGGCCCACCGCAGCGCTGGCATGCGGTCCGCGCGGATTCGTTTCGCGTAAGCAAGCTAACGGGCGCCCAATGGCTGTGGGGAATGATCGCCGCCGTCTTCTTTGCCGCAACCATCCACGCAGCACTGGTCGTGCTCTTCCGCCTGGTGCCCTTCCCGTCCGCGGCCTTTCATCGCGGCTACGACTTCTCGTTCATTCCCACCCTGTCGTTGCGATGGTTTGCCGTCGTCGTCTCCGCGGCGTCGGCCGGTATCTGCGAGGAAATCGGCTTTCGCGGCTACATGCAGCGGCCCATCGAGCACCGGCACGGAGCCATCATCGCCATCCTCGTGTCCTCGATCCTCTTCACGGCCATCCACCTGAGCAAAGATTGGGCCCTCATCGGCACGGTGCCCATCATTCTTGGCGCAGGCGTGCTGCTCGGGTTGCTGGCGTATTTCTCTCGCACGCTGATCTTCTGCATCATCGGCCACACCATCATGGATGTAGGCCTGTTCGCTTATTGGTGGACGCAGATTGCCGGCACCTTCTCACAACGGCCAATTTCGCAGACGGGATTCGATGGAGACTTCACCCTCGAGTGCGCGGTGCTGGTCGCTGTGCTGATCGTGACGGTCCTCGCGCTCGAAAAATTGCGCGAGATTGCGCCTCGTCCGTCTGCCTAATATTCGATACCGCGCTGTGCCAGAATGCCCTTCTGATATGCGTGCTTCACCTCACGCATCTCGGTCACCGTGTCGGCGATCGCCACCAGGGAGGCGTGCGCGTTGCGCCCGGTCAGGATCACGTGAACCATCTCCGGCCGTGACTCCAGCGTCTCGACGACCTTCGCAGGATCGAGCATCCCGTAGCTGATCGCGTAGTTGATCTCGTCGAGGATGACCATGTCCCACTCGCCGGACAGGATCGCCTGCCGCGCTTCTTCCCAGGCTGCCTCGACCAGGCGAATGTCTTCAGGGTCGGTTTCAGCGCCGCCGATTTTGACGAAACCGCGGCCCATCTGCCGGAGCACGAAGTTGTCGCCAAAAGCTTTGGTGGAGTCGAGCTCACCATAGTGCCACGAGCCTTTCAGGAACTGCAGCATGAGGACGCACATGCCGTTGCCGACGGCCCGCAGCGCGGTGCCCATGGCGGCCGTGGTCTTGCCTTTGCCTGGCCCGGTGTTGATGAGGATGAGGCCTTTGCGCGTTGCGGGGCTTGGGTCGGTCACGAAGTCTCCAGAGTCGGCTGGCAGCAGAAGCTGGAAGATGAACGCAGACACAGCGGAGCGGCACGCATGCACCTTCCAGCTTCCGGCTACTGGCTCCCGCTTCGATGATACGGGTGACCGGCCAGAATGGTCAGCGCACGATAGATCTGTTCGCAGAGCACGACGCGGGCAAGTTCATGCGCCAGGGTCATGGGGCCAAGCGAAAGCAGCGAGGCCGCGCGCTTGCGGGAAGCTTCTGACCAGCCATCCGCCGGGCCGATCGCGAAGACGATGAGCTGGCGGCCTTCGTCCCGCTCGCGGCCAAGCCACCGCGCAAAGGTTGCCGACGTCATCTGCTTACCGCGCTCGTCCAGCAGAACCAGCATGGGTGCGGTGCGGGCGCGCTCGCGTTCCACAGCTTCCCAGAGCGTGTCTTCAGAACGGAAGACGGGCGCGCCCACACTGGACTTGCTCCCGCGCGACGAGGGGCCGCTGCCTGGCAGAAGCGGCCCCATGCGATCGAGGTACAGGCGGGCCAGGTCATCAAACGTCTCGCGCGGACGTGCGCCAACGGCGGCGATCCAGAGCTTCATGGGCTCAGTGTACTTGCGGCCTCGCGTGGCGAAGCGTGTGCCTGGGCGGCCAGCCCCCCTGTTATATTGATAAAGGCCGGTCCGCTCCGGATCGGCTCCAACCTCTGGCGCCATGGTGTAACTGGTTAACACGCCGCCCTCTCAAGGCGGAGAGTTCGGGTTCGATCCCCGATGGCGCTACCATCCCGTCAGAATCCCCTCAAAATCAGGCCGAAGACCAATGCTGGCGCGGCTTTGCGCGAATTGCGACGCCCCCTGATCATACAAGCCCATACAAGCCCGTGGAAGCAAAAATGGGGTGATTTTGGTAGCAGTGGTAGCACGTAATTTGGGGGATGCGGAAGCGAAGTTCTCGGAGATAGCTGATCATTCGATAAACATCTACGATGGATTTCATAAAGCCAACTAGAAAAATCGGCCCATAATTGCCCAAGGGACGCGGAATCGGTAATAACCAACATGCGTCCCACTACCCGACCAGCCAGTGGCCCCATTGAGTACCTGCGCAACCAGAGGAGGATGCTGGTCGCAGCCGAACTCACCATCCTGCTTCACCCAAGCAAGAACACTCTGTGTAAATGGGTGCGGGAATCTGGCTTGCCCGCGGCGCGGATGCCCGACCACTCGTATCGTTTCGACCCTGTGCTCGTGGCGCAATGGATCGAAGATCGAACTGTCTGAGCGCTTATCCATCCGAGACGTACTCCACCGCTCATCTGTGGACTTCGCCTTTCTTGCCGCCTTATGATCTTTTGCGAGGCCCTTGGCGACGCTCGATCGGATTTGCACTGCCGCGCATCAACGAGGGATGCTCTACGTCGGGGCCTGGTTTATCGCAGGGCATCCGGCTGGCGTCCCGAAGACACCCCCGCCGTATACGCGAAAGCGAGCACAGGGTTCGAATCCCATTCTCTCCGCCATAGCCTTTGTGTTCAACACGTTAAGTCGGTTTTACTACCTGCCAGACCTGAACAAACCTTAAAAACGCACACTTTTGGGCAGGATCTGGCCTTCGCACCTTCTGACTGCTCCCGCCGAGGAGTTCGGTCTGGATTGTCGGAAATACAGACATTGATATGGAGTGACCTGTCAAGGTGCGCTGGTCGTGATTTTTGATCGAGGACAAAGTCAGCAGCAGCCGAAACAGGGTGAGCGACGATTGATCAAGCTGATATTCGCGGGTCGGAACCGCATAATCATGATCCGTCCGGAGCTGCCTCAGAACTTGGCACGCGAGTCCGGCCAGTCCTGTCGCAAATGTCCGCCGAGGATTCTCCTTCGTGGTTGCTGCGGCTGCGGCTGACCTTGTCCTCGAGTCGGAGGACGTTGCTCGTTGGTTGGAGCGTTCTGCTTTTTTCGTCGCCGAGGTAGAAATGGTACGTACCAGGATCGTCGAAATTGATGCTACGTTTTAAGGCGCGACGGCAGAGCTTCAGCAAGGGACGACTTGCACGACAGAACTACGCAACATACTGGTATTTCCTCGCGCATAAATGCCATCGAGATGTCGATGCAGATTGCCTCTTCCTCCATCACTTTTGGCGATGCAGAGAAGACCCTGCATTGGAACAACGCAATATTCTGTATAAGCTCCCAGCTATTTCGTCGTGAAGGTACTTGTCGGACTGGTGACTCCGTCGCTCTTACCGCCGGAATCCATCGATTCCACGGTGTAGTAGAAGGTCGTCTTCGGCGGGAGGTCGTACAGGTTCACGCGGAACACCGTCGATGAATGGTAAGGGTTCAGCCTGATCGAATTTTTGGCCGTTTGGCTCAGACTTTTCGGATCGGTGCCATAGTGCACAACCCCGTAGTGCACGGGCAAGCCACCCGGATTGTTGACCGTCCATCGGATCACCGTCAAATAGCCACCCACCAACGGGACCTCTGGCCCATCGTTGATCTGTAGCCGCTCGGCTCTTGGCGTGACTGGACTTTCCTGAGCAAGCAGGCTCGCGCTCAGGATCATGATCGACAATGCCGGAAGAGCTTTATTCACGTTCACACCTCAACTAACTCAGCATCATTAAGAACATAGAGATCGTGGTTATCTCCATCGAGCATTTTTAGCCTCAGGCTCGTCCGCTCGCGTTTCAGGTTCTGCGAGACAGCCGAGCCAGAGAAGCCGATGTCATGTCTGCCAAGAGCGTATTGCGCTACTGAATCGACGGGTTCGGGACCGGGGGTATACCGCAGATGGCCGATGCGCAGGGCGGAAGAGGTGGAGTCGGAATAAGTGCGCCATTTCCCTGCCGCGACGGCGAACAATTGGGATCTTTGGCGGGGTTGCACATCATACAACTGCCAGTAAAGGTATCACTGTTGGGGTAAGGCGCCGTGTAACCGTCGGTGAGTATCTCCAAAAAGGCAACGATCTGGTCTTCCTCTTGATCCGTCAAGCCGAGCATACCGGTCGTCGTGTCGAGGTTGTTCGGGACTTCTTTCATCGGCCAGCAGGTTACCCTTTCGATTGTCCCTTCCGGGCAGTGCCCAGAAGTGACTGCGTAGGCATAGCTGGTGCCGCGCGTGTTGTAGAAATGCACCAGCTGCTTAAGGTTACCGACAGCAGCAACAGCATTCCCATCGTCATAACGATCTTTCCAAGTTTATTCACACGAATCTCCTGATGCTAGTCAGATTCTGTAATGACCACGTCTCTTGCAAGGCGAACTCAATCAGAATGCCGAAGCACAAAAATAACGAGCCTATGATTTACAGCTTGTGGGCACTATAGTTCTTGCTTCTGTACGTGAAGTGGCGAGGAGAGAATGAAATATTCCACGCGCTCAATGTCTTTTCAGGGATTATGTCAATGCCCATGTTCGCCATATAGGCGCGCATTTTCCGATCGCTGCAGTTAAACGGCAGAACAGAGGTCGGCCTTCTATCCGACCAAAGACTCGCGTTACCCGACGCCTCATGCATCGAATGAAATCCATTCTTTTGCGTCATACGGGAATCAACGATCAGAAGGCTTGCACGCTGCTCAGTTTTCAGTTTTAGAAACACGCTTTGTGACCGGCTGTAGTGGCGACAGCAGCCCCATGGAGCCCACTGTTCTCAGCAAGCAGCGGGCGACTACGTAAAGACGAACAAGAATGACTAGATCGATGCCGAAGCCGTTCGGGATTTTTCAACCGCCCCAGTTACGAATTCATCGTTATTCACGTGCGCAACAGCTGCGCCGCCGGGAGATGCGAAGCCGTTTCCGCCAACTTCATTACCGAAACCGGCTTAGTCCAGGGCCCCCTTTGGCGCAGTCATCGAAGACGGCAGTGCGTTCGTCACCGACGACGGCTCGCGGTCGCACGTTGACCCGGCACCCTCGCAACCTGTCATCCGGAAAAGCCCCTGAGGCTGTGAAAGTAGATAGGACGAGAGTGCAGCGCATCCCATCAAGGTCACGAGCTTCGGCTCAATCAAAGACCGGATACATTTGCGCAGACCAAACCGTCATCTTAACTTTTCCCTTGCACGACGGCGGCGGACGATATATGCCGTATTGCCGGTGATGCGGCAACAACAGTAGAGAAGCCTTGATTTTGTCGATGAAGATCACACCGAATTGCGGGATGATGACTCCGCGAGGCGCGCAAACGCACGAGCTCGTGCCTCGCAGACTTCGCGGTCCGTGCAGCCAAGGAGGAGAGCGCAATCGTGCACCGGGTAATGCTCCAGAACGGACATTGCGAAGACAAAACGCACAAAGTCCTCAAGCGCCAGGAGAGCCTGGAACCTAAAGTGCATGTCTCGATCACCGGACAACTGCTCGATGCAAGGGGAGACCGCATCGGGAAGGGAAGGACCGGCAGGCGTCGGTCGCGGCTTCAATTCACGAATCGCATTTCCGATTATGATTCGTTTCGTCCATGAATGGGCCCATTCCCTGAACGCGGGGTTTGCCCTGACACAGGTTTCCAAACCGCCGACAAAGCATTGCTTTGCCTCTCGTCGATTGCCAGTCAGGAGGAGGGACAGAACGTAAAGTCCACCCATGTTCTCCCTTAAGACCCTTTCGAAGTCCTCGACCGTCGCATATCGATTCGTCTCATCATCCTCGGGCCGCATTGTTGGCAGCGAACTCATCTGGCTGCCTTCCGGGGCGCGCGTGGATCATGCACTATGTAACCAGGGATTAATACCAAACCTGCGCTCGTAGTAGTTGCCACTTGGACTCTCTAACATCTGCTGATTTCCCGCCGCTGGCACTGGCACTGCGCCATTGCCAGTCGGCGGAATTTGCGTGTATTACAGCGCCTGGGTCTGAACGGGCTCGCTCGGTTTCCCGGCGACAGATGCGGCAACCACCAGATAAGAACGCTTGTCAGGCCCGATGCTCAAGCCTGGTTTCACAAGCTGGCGAATCGGCCCAACCGCGTTGACAATCGCCGCGCCGGCGGGGTTTGCCTTAAAGTTGGCAAGCGGCTCGAGCGCCCCGCTGCCATCCGGATTGCTGGAGAGAGCCAGCACGTAAGACTGTTTCGGTTGCAGGCCAGTGACGGAGGCCTCCAGAACCTGCACCAAACCCTGATCGAATAAGGTCACCGTCGTGGGCGCGCTTGCGTTGTCCGCGGGCGCTCCCGCCGATACGAGGGTGATGTGCGTAGCCTGGCCCGCCACGCCCAGCGGCTGGGTATTCTGGGTCCCGTCGCCATCGGGAACCGCGTTTGGCACATAAGCGACCGCCTGCGGCGCCTGGCCGATCGGCACGGTGGCGATTACCTTATTCGTGATCGTGTCAATCGCTGTCATCGCGTCGCCATTCTCAAGACCCACATACACGCGTGTACCATCACCCGACGGCCAGATGCCATGCGGCAAGTTGCCAACCGGAATTGTCGCAACCTGCGAGAAATCGTCGGTACGGAATACTTTGACCTGATTCAGACCACCAACAGTGACGTACGCGAATGTGCCATTCTTGTTGTGCGCGATGTTCACGTGATTCGTGATCGGCCCGGTATTAAGAACTTTGAGGACCGAGAACGGCGGTTGCGCATCAAATACTTCAGTCTTGCCAACGTCCTTGAGTGTCAGCCACACCTGCTTACCATCCGGCGTAGCCGCGATGTTAGGGCAGAATGGACTTGCCTGCGCGACCTTACCCACGATCTTGTGGTCGGCTACCGATATAACGTCGGTCTCAGGATTAAATGACGAGCAGACGTACCCGTATTTGCCATCGGGCGAGAAGATTTGCATTCCGGGACCAGCTGGGACCGTGATGCGCGTCTTTTCCTCGTAGGTTTTGCCATCGAGTACGTCGACATAGTTTTCGCCGCGCACAGTTACCCATACTTCTTTGCCGTCCTGAGTGAAAAACGCCTCGTGCGGTGCTCGGCCGACATACGTGACATGTTTGACGGCATTTGTCTCAGTATCGATGAAGGTCACCGAATTCGAACCGATCGATACCACTGCCAGCGTGCGGTGATCGGGCGAGTATCCCATTCCGTGCACGAGCACTTGCCCCCGATACAAGGGGCTGAAGTTCGCCGGCTGCGGCTCACCGAGTCGGATCACGCCGACCAGGCGATTGTCAGCGGGGTCAATGACGGAAACTGTATTGGAGAACTGATCGGCGGAGTACACGCGGTCGTGATGGCTGATCGGAATGTCCGGGGCAGACGACGACCCCGGCGCCTGGCTTGCCCAAGCGAGTGAAGCGCAGGCAAGCGCGACGGCCATGAGGGCGGTGCTGAAGACGGAAGAGCTTTTCATTTGGACTCCTTGTTTAGGTTTAATGTGCTGGGATTCGGCGCCGCGTTTGCGGGCGTCGGAATGAGATCTGATGGGCGCTGCTGGTCCGGCGCCGGTGCCGAAGGCGGCAGAGTCTGACCGAGTGCGAGCCGCATTGCGACGATCTCCTGCTGCTGCTCCACCACAATCTCCTGCGCAATCCGGCGTAATTGCTGGTTATGTCCGAAGCTAAGTTCAGCTTCCGCCATGTCGATGGCGCCCTGATGGTGTGGCACCATCATTGCGACAAAATCTTCATCGACATTGCCACGCGGCTTGACCGCCATGCCGTCCATCATCTTCGTCATCGCGGTATCGTTCTCGGCGAGGAAACGCGCTTCATCGTTTCCGGCTGGAACGGCTCCCACTGCAAACGCAGAAGCCGCTAAACTAAGGGGGATTAGTGTGCCGAGCGCAAGCAATGAGCGCCCAATGGCATGTGAAATCGACGGCATATTTCAGTCTCCTGTAACCGGGACGCTTGTCCGTGAGTCAGCACGTCCCCTTCATAAAGTGGTTGCGAGTGGGGCACAATATTCCACTGAAAGCCAAATTCACGATTGTTTGGTACACAACTCCCACGCTGGTTGGGAGTCCAGGTTGTGCGGCTTGCTGAGGCGCTTCGTGGAGTTGGGGGTTTGCAGAGATCGGCGTGATGTCTCCCGGTCTAGCCGCCGAAGTTCCGTGAGGGCTCTGTAGGCCCGACTCTTCACCGCACTCTCTGTAAGGCCGAGGGCCTGGGCAGTTTCACGAATACTCATCCCCTCGACACTCCGCATACGAACGACAACTCGTAAGCTGGCGGGCAGACAAGCGTACAACCGGCGCAGCCGGAGGTCCCATTCAGCGCCTCGAAGCTGAGTCTCAGGATTCGGACGGAAGTCGGGCAGAAGCTCCGCGAACTGAGGACTGTTCTCGGCGTCATTTTGGCCGTCGATCGGAAGAAAGCGCAAATGGGCACGCTTCCGGAGGATCGTGCGCGACTTGTTCATGAGGATCGCCGTGAGCCAGGTCGACATCTGGGCCTGACCTCTGAACCGACCCAAATGTTGCCACGCGGCCAGGAACGCATCCTGTACTGCATCCTCGGCGTCAGCGGCATTCTCCAGATGACGCATAGCAATGCGACGAAAATACAGCAGACGCTCCGTGACTACGCTGGTCATTTCGCGGACATTGGAACCGAAAGGATCATCGAGTTGCTCGACCCGGTTCTGCTCTGCAGTTGTCACGCTCATCTATATCTCCTTCAGGTTTTCAAAACTCAATCAGTGCGAACAGCGCGGTTTGTTCCCCGCACTGTCCTGGTTATGGACATGACGGAAAAGCACCGGGGGACAGCGGCTTGGTCAGACCGTAATCCGAGAGGCGGCCACGGGGTCGCCGCCCTCGAATCCGTTCACAATGCGTAGTTGAGAGAGTTCGCTCCAGCCCGTCTCGTTCCCCTAATCCCGCAAGCGTTTCACTCACTGCCGCTCGAAACAAAACATCGCCAGGTCAATACCCGGGAACACCGAACTGAAGAGCGACGCTCCTCGCAAAAGCAACTTCGTGTGTTGTCGCCGCGGTCCTTTTCTCGGCGGCGCTCTCCAATAGCTGCATGCCGCTCTCCTCGCCGGCCACCGTAAGACCACTGAGATAGTCAGTGTCACGATATTGATGGAATGTGGCCTCACCACGAGCGACCGGTTCCGTGCTTTGGGTAGGCGTGTAGTGAACAAAGGCAGAATGCGACGAATCGGTGTCTCGAATCAGCAGGACAGAGTCGTCAATACTGATCTGACTCACCATGTAAGATCCGGCCGGCATCTTCTGGTCGGCAACATAAAACGGAAACGACGTTGTAAAGCTGGCTACAGGGACGGACTGCGCGTGCAGAACCCCAATAGGTAGTGCGCAAATGAATGCGAGCAAACTAAGTATCTTGCTTGTGCGTATCATGACAATCTCCTTAAGTAAATGGTGTCGGGCACTGCGATTAAGCCCCAATTCCCAGAGATCAGGCCGACGGACGACCCTGATCTAAGCCCTTCTCATGCATAATGTGAGAGCCTGGTAAATGTTTCTGAGGAAGTCGTCGCTCTCATGAATGAAGTGGCGCAAGCGGCGCACATTATTCCGTGGTCCTGGTTTTATGGATAGAGCGCAAGAGCGCTCTCAATGACGTATGGCGCTTTACTCATAAGTGAGGGACACAAGCGCCGCGCGATATTGATAGCGCGGGTCGTGTTATGTATGCCCACGCTGTGCCTAAATCGATTCAACGATTGAGCTAAGGCCGAGACGATCGCGTGCCTGCGCCGAAGCGAGCCGAGTGTGGCATCCTCTACTGGCGGAGCTATGCCCCCACCGTCGAGAAGCGCAAATTTGCGTGTAGCCATGCTGGCCTAACTTCCGGACGATCGGGTCCCGAAGATCCTGGCAGCGCTCCGCCTCGGCTTGGGCGCCAGCATTACATCCTTCGCTTGAAGGCAGTACATAAAATCCACTAACAGACGGATATTGGAGTTATTGGCTGTTGGCTTCCCGCTAATTACTCGTGAGTAATCCACGCGGGATGGACCCGCCCCTGAGGTTCCGCCGGAGGCCTCAAGCTGGGCATTGCTTTCCGCCGGGGGACGGATCTTTCACACTCTGTAGGCGCGGGCAATCCCCAAAGAGACCTTGAGACTGGCTGCCTGCACAGAACGCACATTGGGTTTCATAGCGGGCATCGGATATTTCTGCTTCCACGCGCAACGCGACACACAGGGAGCAGAATATCCCAGTATTCACTGCCTATTGTAGAAGATCAGGTCTTGATGCCCATCGTGGTCATATAAGCGCGCATCTCCTGCTCGTTACCATCGAACAGGAGAACATAGGACCGTCTTCCGTCGGACCAAAGGCTGGCGCTGCCTGACTTCGCGTGCATCGTATGGAATCCATTCTGTTGCGTCAGAGGTGTGTCAACTATCAGAAGGCTCGCCCGTTCCTCATTTTTCATCTTTAAGAGGACAGCCTTATGGTCGACCAGGGTGACTGCCGCCGCACCACGAAATTCCACCTTGCTTAACTCAGAGGGGAGGGTAGGCGGACCTGCCAGTTTGGCGGAGCTCCACTCAAGGAGTCTATGGCGATCGGTACTGTCAATCTGCAGCGCAGGCGGGGTACTCAGGAGAGCTGCAACTTCGCTGTTGAGGCGTGCCTGCTGCAACTCAGGTCTGATCCCCCAGAGAAATGCAATCAGAAGAGAGGCAAGGACCGGGACGAAGATCCAGAACTTCCAGGTCGATCTTCGAGCCGTTCCCGGCGCGCGCTGATGAGCTAATCCCGCAAAGATTCGGGCCTCGAGGTCAGGACTTTGCGGAAAACCCTGAAAGGTACGCTGAAGACGCTCGTCAGATGCGGTCACCTGCGCAAAAAGCTTTGCGCATTCAGGACAAATTGCCATGTGATCGAACATGGGCTGAAAACTGGCAGCATCACTGCCTGCCCTCCAGGCGTACATCTCCGATTTGTACAGTTCACAGCTCATGATCTCGCCGCTTTCTTCACAATAGTCAGCTTCTGTCCGGTGCTCAATTTGTCGTGGAGCATTTCCCGCGCCCGCGACAGCCGCGACATTACCGTTCCCATTGGCAATTCCAGAGCTTCGGCAATCTCTCGATAGGAGAGATCCTGAAAGTAAAAGAGCACGACAGGCAGTCGATGCCGTTCATCCAGGCATTCCAGAGATTGGTGGAGCGCGAGTGCTTGATCCAGATCAGGGTGATCCGGGTCGGGCAGATTCAATTCCCCGAATTCCTCTTCCATTCCATCGAGGGAAATCTCAACCCTGCGGTGGCCTTTGCGGTTCATCTGGGCATAACAGTGTCGGAGTATCCCAACCAGCCAGCCCTTCACCGTCTCCAGGTCGCGCAAACCGGACCGCGATCGATAAGCCTGAAAGAATGCTTCCTGTGTCAGCTCTTCGGCATCCGACCGGGAGCTGGTCCACCAATAGGCAATTCCGTAAAGGAGCCGGTGGTGTTGTCGCACCCATCCATCGAAAGTTTGATCGCTGATTTGCACTGCCGGTGTGGATCTCCAGAGCCCTTCTCTAGGTTAAGTCGCAAACGAGAGCCGATTTATTTCATTTTTTCTGTCGTCAAAATGGAGATTTCTATATGTAACCGTATGCTGCTGAAAAGACAGGGTATGTCTGGGCTTTGTGACCGCCGCGCCATCCACCCGCACGTTTCCGGATTCTCACAGCGGCCCCGAGTGATAACGGGATGGTCTATGGGGCAGTTCCCATCTCATAACTGAGCGTGGCCAAGGCGAGACGATATTGGTACAACGCCCGCGTGTTATCGATTTGAGCGGTGGTTTGCTGCAGCTGGGCCTGGCTGAGCTCGACGATGGAACTGAGCCCGAGCTTATAGCGCGTCGAGGCGAGATCCATGGCGAGATTGGCCTGATTGACGAGCTGAGCGGTGACACTCATGCGCTGCCAGCCCACGTTGGCCTGGAGCCAGGAGGTGCGCACGTCGCGGACAATGCGATCGCGGAGGCCGCGGGCGCTCTCCTGCGCAGCCTCGGCACGGTATTTTGCTTCGCGGGCCTCGGATGAATAGAGGAACCCGTTAAAGATGGGGACGCTGACGTTGCCGCCGATCGCCCCCCACCAGTTCGTGACATAGTAAGTGCCGGGATGGACGGGCACGAGGCCCGCGGTACCGGCGGCAGAAACGGTGGGCAGCAACTGATCCCACTGGGCGTCCCTGAATTTCTGCGCGGACTCGGAGTTGTCGTCGAGGGCTTGCAGATCGGGGCGCTGCCGCAGCGCGGTCTGGATGAGTGGGTCGAGGCCGGCCGGCGGCGGGGGCGGCGCAGCGGTGTCTTCGACGAGAGAGTACTCGACGCTGTGGTCGAGGCCGAGAATGGAATCGAGGGTGGCCATGGCGGCATCGGCATTGTTCTGAGCGTCAAGCTGCAGGAGTTGCGCCTGGGAGAGGTCGACATTGGCAAAGCTGAGGTCGAGGGTGGACTTCAGCTTGTTCCGGGTCATCTGGTTGACCAGGGTTTGCGTAGTCTGGCGGGTGGAGACGGCTTGCCTGGCGACGTTCAGCTCTGCCTGGGCGATGAGTGCGTCGTAAAAGGCCTGGTCGGTGGCGAGAACGATCTCTTCGGTGGTGGCAAGGGCGCTCGCGTCGGACGCTTTCTCTTCGAGCTTGCGAGCGAGGACAAGATTGCGTGTGTGGCCGAAGTCGTAGATGAGCTGAGAGAAGTTGACGCCGCCGCCAACGTGCTGCAGGAGACGCGAGGCGGTGAGGGATCCGGCAGAGAAGCGGCCGGCTTCCTCGGCCTGAACGCCGGTGGCGTTGAAGGTGAGGGTAGGCAGCTCTGCCGATTGGGTCTGACGAGTGACTTCATGCTGTGCGAGGACAGTGAGTTTAGCAACGCTCAGGCGGGGGTTGTTGCGGATGGCCATCCGCTCGGCCTGGGCGAGAGTGAGCGTGGACCGGTTCGCGTTCGGCGCGGGCACCGTTGCTGGTGAGGCTGGCGCGGTTGGTTGCTGAGACCCAGAACCCGGCGACAACTCCGAGAGCAGTTGTGGGCCGGGAGCGTTGGGCAGTGCAGATTGCGCTAAGAGTGACGAGCAGGTGAGGAAAGTGAGGGCGAGGAGGGTCCTTGTCATGCGGCACCTCCGGCTTGCCCGCCGGGTCTTGTCTCGCGGCGAGTGTGAATGATGAGGTACACCGCGGGGACGAGGAAGACCGTCACGATCACAGAGACGCCCAAACCGCCGATGACCGCGCGCGCCAGCGGAGCGTACTGCTCGCTACCAGCCTCAAGACCGAGCGCCATGGGGATCATGCCGAGCAGCGTTGCGAGCGAGGTCATCAAAATCGGCCGCAGACGCACCTTGCAGGCCTCGACCGTTGCATCCAGCAGCGACATGCCCTGTTCGTGCAGGGTGCCCGAGAATTCGACAATGAGGATGCTGTTGGAGACAACGATGCCGGTCATCATGATCACACCCATCAGAGACATGATGTTGAGCGTGCTGCCGGTGACGACCAGGATGAGCACCACGCCCGCCAGTCCGGGCGGAATGGCCATGAGGATGATGAACGGATCGATGAATGAGGTGAACTGCGTCATGAGGACGAGATAGATCAGGCACACGGAGACGATGAGGCCGAACCCGAAGTCGCGGAACGACTGATTCATGCTCACGAAGGCGCCGCGCAGGGTCAGGATCGTGTTGCGATCCGTGTGCGTTTCCCTGAGCAATTTCGCGATGCGCGCGCCCGTTCCCTGCAGCGCCTCCGATTTCGTAGCGACATAAATGTCGATCACGCGACGGATCTGGTAGTGATCGACCTCGGTGGGTGTGTTGATCAGCCGGATATTCGCCACGGAACTGAGCGGGGTGTAGCCGGCGCGATGCGAGCCCGTCCACATTGCGGGAGAAACGTCCGACGTTTCCAGCGCCTCCTGCAGCGGGCTGTAGCCGCCTGGCTGGGTGCCACGCAGAGGAATGTTCTCGAAGTCCTGCATGGACATGTGATCAATCCAGCGATTTGCATACTGGACCGTGACCATGTAGTTGTTGCCGGTTTTCGGATCGATCCAGTAACTCGGCGCGATCTGGCCGTCGGAGGTCATCGCGGTGATGACGTTATCGACGACACCCTTGGCAGAAAGCCCGATCAGGCTGGCCTTCTCACGGTCGATGTTGAGCTGGATGCCGGGATAGTCGACATCCTGCGGGATGTAGGTGCTGCTGACGTTCGGGAAGGTGCGGATTTTAGCGGCGAGCTGTTGCGCCAGGGCATAAGCTCCGTCCATGTTGTTGGATCTGATTTGAACATCGATCGGCGCCGGCAGGCCCTGATTGATCACACCGTCGATCAGACCGCCGGCCTGGAAATATGTGGCCAGCTCCGGCATTTCGCGCGAGAGCCGCTCGTGCACGCGTCGCATGTATTTGTAACTACCGATGGAGTGATCTTCCTTGAGACTGGTTTGCACAAAGGCGGTGTCCATTGAGGCGTTGGGGGTGAAGATCGCGGAGAGATCCGGATAGACACCGATGTTCGAGACGATCATCCCCAGGTCTTTCGGATGCACCTCGCTGCGGATGATGTTCTCAACCCTGGCGATGTATTGATCGCTCACCTCCAGACGCGTTCCGCTCGGCATGCGGACGTTGATGACGAACTGTCCGGGATCGGTGCGAGGGAAGTAGGCACGGCCAAGGAACGGGAACAGTCCTGCGAGCACCAGAGCCACGCCGCCCAGAATCGCGGCCGCGGTGACCCCCGGACGCACCAGAACGCGTCGCGCCAGTATTTCGTAGCGTTCCAGCATGCTGCGAAAATGATGATTGAATCGGTCGACAAAGCGCTGGAACCAGGAGGGACGGGCCGCGTCCTGATGCGATTCGTCACCGGCGGGATGGTGCAGCCGCACAAACATCGAGCAGAAGAGAGGCACGACGGTCATGGCGAAGAAGTACGACGCGAAGATGGAGATCACGACGCCCAACGCCAGCGGTGTGAAGATGTATTTGCTGATCCCGGAGAGGAAGGTCACCGGGAAGAAGACGATCGAGGTCGTGGAGGTTGCAGCGAGCACGGCGAGCGAAACTTCCATGCCACCTTTCTCGGCGGCAATGCGCGGCGGCTCGCCCATTTCCATGTAGCGGAAGATATTCTCGAGCACGACGACCGAATCGTCGATGAGGCGCGAGAAGGCGAGCGCGAGGCCGCCGAGGATCATCGTGTTGATGGTGCCGCCCATCACGTGCGTGACCAGCAGACAAACCAGCGCCGAGAGCGGGATGGACAGCAAGACGGCGAACGTGGCGCGCGGGCTGCCCAGGAAGACAAGGATCATGATGCCGGTGAGTACCAGTCCGATGGTCGCTTCCTTCACCAGATTCTTAATGGCGAGCTTGACGAAGATGGACTGATCGAAGACGACGGCGGTTTTTAGTGAGGATGGAATATCGACCAGGTGCCTGATGGCGGCCTTCATTCCATTCACGATGGTGATGGTATTGCTGTTGCCGCCCTGCTTGAAGACCGGCACATAGACCGAGCGCTGCCCGTTGATGCGGACAATGTTGTACTGCAGAGCTCCTGAGTCAGCGGCGTGTCCAATGTCGGCGACCAGCACGGAGCCATTGCCAACCGACTTCAGCGGCATCTGGTTCATTGACTGGGCGTCGGAAAACTGGCTGTTGGCGTAGATATTGAAGTCCTTGTTCCCAATGCGCACGTCGCCAGCCGGCAAGATGAGATTTGAACTGTTCACCGACTTCACCACGTCGGTGAGGCTGAGGTTGCGCGCCTCCATCTTCAGCGGATCAACGTAGATCTGGATCTGCCGGTAGGTGCCACCATAGGGCTGCGGCACCGACGCGCCCTGCACGTTGGAAATCTGGTTGCGGACCTGGAACTGCGCGTAGTCCTTCAACTGCGTTTCGTTGAGGCCTTTCCCCTGTAAAGTAACCAGACACACCGGCTGCGTGGAGGCCGTGAGTCCGAGCACGACGGGCGGCAGCGTGCCGGGGGGCAGACGGCGCAGGTCGGCCTCTGCGAGATTCGCAACATTGCTCAGTGCGGCGTTGGGGTCCGTTCCAGGCTTAAAGTAAATCTTGATCAGGCTGACCCCGGTCAGCGACCGCGACTCGCTGTGGTCGACGTTGGCGGCCAGCGTGAAGAATCGCTCGAAGGTGTTCGTAATATCGGCTTCGATCTGCTGGGGTGGCATGCCGTTGTAGAACGTGGCGACGACTACCACCGGCTCGTCGATATCGGGAAACAGATCGACCGGCATACTGGCCAGGCTGACGACGCCGACCAGCGCGACCATCAGACAGAGCATGAGGATGAAGAACGGAAAGCGCAGAGCAAATTTCGGCATTACTGTACTTCTCCCGAAGTGCTCTGCACGTTCATGTCAATCACGCCGCCGGTTTGCGGTGCAGTTTCTGAAGCCGGCGTGTACGCTACCGCGGGTGTGACTGCCTCGCCTTCGTGGTACTTCTCTTCGCCGCCGAGGATCACGCGATCGCCCTGCCGAAGACCGTTGTCAATCCCGGCGAGTTGGCTGCCTTCGATGCCCACCTGCACATTGCGAATGTGGACGTGGTTGTCGTTGCCCACGAAATAGACCTCATCCTGGCCGCTGTGCAGGACGAGTGCGCCGACAGGAATCGTCAGCACGTTGTCGGCGTGATTGAGGCGCATGAGGACATTCGCGTACATTCCGGAGTCGATAGCGAGAGTCGGGTTCGGCACATCCACTTCGGTCTCCATCGTGCGAGTCTCGAAATTCAGCTCGCGCGTGAAGCGCACGATACTTCCGGTAAATGAACGCCCCAGCGCATCGACTCGCACCTGGACGTTGTCACCGACATGGACGTAGCGGACGTAGTTTTCCGGGACGGGCAGCCGCAACCGCATCAGGCCGCTCTGCGCCAGCTTCACGATGGGCAGATCCTGGCTATTCGAGTTAATACCTGACTGGATGAGTGCGCCGGTATCCGCATAGCGCCAGACGATGACTCCGTCGAGCGGCGCGACGACGTTGGTGTAGCCTTCGAGCGCGCTGACCCGCTCCTTGTCATCTTCAGAGACTTCCATTCCCCTTTGGGTAGCGGCCAGTGCAGCTTTCGCGGCGTCCACTTCCGCAGCGGAGGAGAGATCCTTCGCCTGTGCATCGTCGAGTTCCTGCTGGGCTACCAATCCCGGTTGCGCCTGCGAAGTTTGCAGCAGCCGCTGATAGTCGGCGTGCAGCGCACTATGCGTCGACTCGGCGCGGCTCACTTCATGCTGGGCACGCACGATTTCGTCCCTGCTGCGCGCCACTTCCGAAACCGTGCCCGCCAGCTGCGCCCTTAATTCCGGCACCTCCAGCACAGCAAGCGTCTGGCCCTGTCGCACACGATCTCCGATGTCGACGTAGATGTTGCGAATGAAGCCGGAAACCTTGGGGTGGACATCAATAACCTGGTAGGGCTGAAACTGCCCCGCCAGGGTGAGCACCTGGTTAATGTCGCCGCGCTGCACGACGGCAACCTGCGCCGCCGGCGGGCCAGGCGCAGCCTCCACTGTTGTGGCCCGGGGATGCCCAACCCAAACGAAAACCGCGGCTGTGAGAACCAGAACGACAGCAGAAATGACGATCCAAAGACGCCTGCGCATATTGGGAAACTACCTTCCTGGAAATTGAAGGGACCTGGCCAATTGGTCGTCGCGTCGGAGCCACCCGGTGGATCTTCTGCAACCAGCCACTTTCCCTGGGTGAGATTTCCTGGCGAGGACGGAGATTGGAGCAACGGAAGTAGACGAACAATAAAAGGGCCAGCCTGCAGGTCAGCCCTAATACTCAATGAGCGGCTATAAGCGAGAATTCCTCTCATTCAGCTGCACTGGTCGCGCTGCCGATTTCTGTCGGCGCGATTCCAATCTGGAAATACGTTCCCGCGCTCAATCGAAAGTTTCTGCTGGCTTCTGAGAATGTGCCCGAAACAGTGCGATCTACTGCGCTGGTCATGGCTACTTTGCCGAGTGTTCCAGGCAGTTGTTCGATCGACTGGTCGTCACTCACGTGCTGCGGCGGTGGTCCCATAATCACTTCAGCGTCGCCGGGCTGGACGACGTCGCTGGCGGGAAAAGCTGCCAGCACCGTTACTTTCACCGGAACTTGTCTCCCATCCCTTGAGCTAGCCGAACCGAATTCCACGCTCATGCTGGCGGGGCTCTGGCCCCGCGAAGCCTTCACAGCAACTACCTTTCCGATGAGTTCAGTGCCTCTTCGCAAAGTAAAGCCGTCCCCGGTCTTCACGGCTCCGTCGAGCTTCGCCGTGACAACCTGTCCCACCGTTGCGGTTTTGGAATCGAGGTTACGATCCAGTTGTGCGGTTACCCCCACGAGGGACTGTGCCGAAGCCGTGGCCGCACAGATCGACGAAACAAGAGCTAAGCCGAAAACTATTTTCTTCACGAACATACCTCCGCTTTGTCTGAGCAGTTGAAATTGACCTGGTTATGGCAAAGCGAAAGTGGCTACGTGGCTGGTTTCCGTTAACCTATCCCCGAATACCGATCTTCCAACTTGTACCGCTACAGTGGAGTGGCGGCCGGAAGCAGAATTATTCCGAGGTTATGAACAATTTCGCTTATTTCTCGTAATTCGACATCACATAGAACGGCAAGGGCTCCGATACCCTCTGTAAACTGGGCACGACTCGGTCATGCCGTTTTCTTTGCGAGGCGAGCAGTTCGCGGAACGGTGTTGCAAAATGCTGAACTCAGCCGCGAGGCTGATTCAGAGAACGAACCTCGGAGGCTCCTCGGAAACGACATGTACTACATCGGACTGGATGTTCACAAGAAGACGATCAGCTATTGCGTGAAGGACGCGGCTGGTTGTGTGCACCAGGAAGGCAGGATCGGATCGATGCGGCGCGAGCTGGACGCCTGGATCAGAACCCTTCCTCAACCTCGGGTGATCGCCATGGAGGCGACGATCTTCACCGGCTGGATCTACGACCACCTGCTTCCGCATGCGGAAAAAGTGAAGGTGGCGCACCCGCTGATGCTGCGGGCCATTGCCGCGGCGAAGCGAAGAACGACAGGATCGACGCCGGCAAGATCGCTGACTGCCTGCGCTGCGATTTCCTTCCCGAGTGCCACATGGCCTCGACCGCGATCCGCAACCGGCGCCGTATTCTGCGCTACCGCGGTCTGGTGCTGCGGCAGGCGGTGCAGATGAAGAACAGAGTATCCGGTCTTCTGATGGAGACGGGCGTGAGCGACAACAAGCTGCGGTTGCACCGGATGGGCTACTTCGCTGAACTGCTCGCAAGCAAACGAAGAGGTCAGTGAGAGCATCCGGCCCCTGCTCAGGCTCTGCCGGGAACACATCGACCGCTCGATCAGGCTGAACACAGTTCTGCTGCGATCGCTGGAACAGGATCCGCTGCTGGTCGACCGACTGAGGCGGCTGAGGACCATCCCCGGAGTAGGTCCCATCACAGCACTGACCTGGGCACTCGAGGTCGGCGACACTTCACGCTTCCGTTCTATCAAACAGGCGATCAGTTATAGCTATAGCGGCCTGTGCAGCGCCGAGAAGAGCTCAGCCGACAATACGATGCGGACGCCGATCTCGAAGCAGCGAAACAAGCATATCCAGCAGGTGTTGATGGAGGCGGCCCGACTGGCTCCGCGCTACAGTGACGAGCTGGCTCCGCTTCACGAAAAGGAACGGCAACGCGGGAACGGCAATCGGGCCACGCTCGCTGTGGCACGGAAGATGGTGGCCTTGATGCTGGCTGTAGAAAGACGCAATACGGATTTCGTGCCCGCGGCTGAGTTCCGACGAAACGCGGCAGCGTAAAAACCTTCCTGAGAAGGAAAAAACATCAGGATCAAAATCGATGCGCAGGCTGCCAGGTCCCGCAGGTCACCGGCTGGGCGACGGAGGCAACTCCCGAGGCTCTCCTCGAATTGTTTCGGGACTGGCAGAGAACCCAAACTCAATCTTCTGCGACGGCTCCAGGGAGCCCGAGGCAGCAAATGGATGTCCGGTTCTGCAGAGTGCAGGAACCCTACGCCGAGAGGCATACGTCGCAGCGGCAGCTCCTGATCGGATTAACAACGCGCTCTCCAGAGCGCGAACAGATGACTCGTGCTTTTCTCTTGACAATGACTTACTTGGATGCCGGTAACACGGCCAGAACGGCATCGCGGTAGTCTCCTGAATGGAAATACCGGCCAGTGGTCTTTTCCTGAATATTTGCGGGCAGGTGGTAGCACCGCTGGTAGCACGGCGGCTAAGCCTTTTATTTCAAACGGCCAGAGTTCGGGTTCGATCCCCGATGGCGCTACCAAGCCTTCAATAACTGAGCGAATCGCCGCAGAGCGCGCACGACCCTCCGCGGAAGCGTGAACCACCCGCCGCCACCATGCCGGCCAGGGCGCGATCCTTGCCGGTCCGGGCTCGGGGCCGCGCACCGGCGACCGGTAAGAAGGGGACGGAAAGCCCCTGGGTGCATCGCGTCATCATCCCGTAACACAACGCCTTTACCGTGAACTGGCATTTTCAAAGTCCCTCAGGCCGGCGCTCCAGCGCGGCCGGCAAAGAGGATTTGCATGATCGCCTGCCATAGCCGATGGGCTCATCGAGTTGCCTGCGCCGTTTCGCTGATGACCGCAACGGCCGCATTATCGTTTGCCGTTGCTCAATCGGCGGCGATGACCGTCACCGAGTCCGGGTCGACCCTGATGTACCCGCTGTTCCAGAGCTGGGTTGCCGCGTACAGGAAGGTCGATGCCAGCCTGCAGATCAACACGGCCGCCACCGGATCCGGCGCGGGCATCGCTCAGGCGATCGCAAAGCAGATCCACATCGGCACGTCGGATGCCTATATGTCCGACAACCAGGCGATGGCCAATCCACATATCCTCAACATCCCGCTCGCGATTTCCGCGCAAACCGTCGATGCTAACCTGCCCGAGCTGCGCGGCCAACCCCTCAGGCTGAGCGGACCGGTGCTGGCGGATATTTATTCCGGCAAAATTCGCCAATGGGACGCCACACCCATCGCGCAGATCAATCCTGGTATCCACCTGCCCCACAACTCGATCGTGCCCATCCGTCGCGCCGATGGCTCAGGCGATACCTTCATCTTTACCCAGTTCCTCTCGTTCTCCACGGCCGACGAGGAAGACACCACCGGTTACGGTAAGTGGGGAGATAAGATCGGCTACGGCACAACCGTGAGCTGGCCGGCCGTGCCGGGAACCCTGACCGTATCGAGCAATCAGCAGATGGTCGAGACCCTCGCCAGGACCCCCTATTCTGTGGGCTATCTGGGCGGGAGTTTCGAGGCCGAGGCCGGCAAGGCGGGTCTCATCACGGCCATGCTCGAAAACCAGGATGGAAAGTTCCTGCTTCCCAACGCCCAGACCATTACCGCTGCGGCCGCCGCGCTCACCCCGCGTACGCCTCCCGATGAGCGGCTGACGCTGGTGTTTGCTCCCGGTGCCGATTCTTATCCCCTGATCAATTACGAATACGCCATGGTCTCGGACCACCAGCCGAACCCGCAGACGGCTTCCGCCCTTAGTAACTTCCTGCTCTGGTGCATCTCGCCGCAAGGCGGCAGCGCGGCCAGCTTTCTCGATCCCGTGCATTTCATCCCACTGCCCACTTCCATCCGCGCGCGCAGCGAAATACAGATCGCCAAAATTCAGTAGGCCGGCTCCGGGCCGTCCAGCAAGGAAATCGACATGTCGAATGTTCCCAGCAAGCTCTCAGAACCCTCCGGTCCCCGCCTCCAATCCCGCTCCGTCCAGGACTATATCGATGAGCGGCCCATCTGGCCGGACGGCACGCACGTTCCCTCCGTGCCGATGACGAAGATGCAGCGGCGCATCTGGATGCTGGCCGCGGCAGGCAAGTTCTTTGAGGGCTTTGTCGTTTTCATGACCGGCGTGGCCTTGCCGCTCATCGCGCGCCAGTTCGAGATCGGTCCCGCGCAGAAAGGTTTCGTCACCGCCGCCAGTCTGTGCGGAATCCTGATCGGAGCCGTGGGCCTCGGCAGCCTCTCCGATCGCTTTGGGCGCAAGTCGATGTTCGTCGTGGAGATGATCATCTTCACCGCTTTCCTCGGCGCGGCCGTCTTCTGTACCAGCTTCACTTCTCTTATCTTTTGCCTCTTTGGGCTCGGACTCGCGCTCGGTTGCGACTATCCCACGGCCCACATGATTATTTCCGAGAACATCCCCAGCACCAGCCGCGGAAAGCTCGTCCTGGGCGCCTTCGCGTTCCAGGCAATTGGTGCCCTCGGCGGCGCCCTGGTCGGCTATGCCGTCCTGGTCGCTGTGCCCAATCTCGACGCCTGGCGCTGGATGTTTGCCACCGCAGTGATTCCCGCCGTGCTCGTGACGATTGGCCGCTTCTACATCACCGAGAGTGCGAACTGGCTGCACAGCCGCGGCATTAATGATCGCGCAACGGTCGCGGCCACGCGGCTATTGGAGCGCACCCCGCAGTATCCACAGAACATCGTGCTCGGTTCACAAGTCGGCGCCGCGGAAGGGCATGGGCATGGCGGCGGTTCGTTCTTTTCCCTGTTCCAGAAGCGTTATCGCCGCGCCACCATTCTGGCCTCCGTGCCGTGGTTTCTGCAGGACCTCAGCACCTACGGCATCGGCATCTTCACGCCCACCATCCTTGCCACCGCCCTCGGCCATCACGAGGAACACGTCCGAAGCATGAGCGACCTCATTACGAATGCAACCGTCGCCGCCAAGGGCGATGCGATGATCACGCTGCTGCTCATCATTGGCATTGCCTTTGCTGTGATGCTCGCCGACAGGCTGGGCCGGATTCGACTGCAGATTATCGGCTTCATCGGCTGTGCGGTGGGTCTGTTGATTGCATCCCTGTCGGTCGATACCGCCGGTACTCTGAAAATCGCGCTGATCTTCACCGGCTTCATGCTGTTCAACTTCATGACCAACCTCGGACCCAATGCACAGACCTATCTGCTCGCCGGCGAAGTCTTCCCGACGGCGATCCGCGGTGCGGGCGCGGGCTTTGCCGCGGCCTTCGCGAAAATTGGCGCCGTGGCGACCGCGTTCCTGTTCCCCATCCTGCTGGCGGCCATCGGCACGCGTTTCCTGCTCTACGGCCTCATTGTTTCCTCGCTGCTGGGAGCGGTGGTCACGTGGTTCTTCCGCATCGAGACCGCGGGCGTTAACCTCGACCAGATCGGCGAAACGTCTAGCCAGTCGGACCCGGTCAAGACGGCCGCCTGAACAGCCGATCCTAACGGCTGGTTCAATACTCCGCACTACGTCAGCACGACAAAGGGCTGAAACAGCGTCCCCGCGACTCTGCGTCCCACACCAATCAACTCCCGCTGTCCCTCAAAAATCTTCACCAGTGCCGCGCCCGAGTATTCCGGCAGGTTCACCTGCATCCCGTTCCGGATCCGCCCCGCCGTCTGCTCATCGGCCGTCACGGCCGGCATCTCCGGCAACAACGTGCGCGGATGCGGCATCCGCTCCTCGATCCTTCCCGTCTCTGCCAGGGTCAGCATCTCGTCCACCGTCATCGCCTCGCTCAGCGTGAACGCCCCCGCCGCCGTCCTCCGCAAACTTGCCAGATGGGCTCCGCACCCCAGCGCCTGTCCCATCGCATGCGCCACCGCCCGCACATACCCGCCCGCCGAGATCCGCATCGCGAACCGCGCCGTGTCTCCCTCGACCGCCTCAATCGCAAACGCTTCTACGGTAATCTTCACCGGCTTCAGTTCAGGATTCTTCCCTGCCCGCGCCAGCTTGTATGCCGGCTTCCCTTCCACCTTCTTCGCGGAATACGGCGGCGGCATCTGCTCCATCTCCCCCAAAAACTTCGCCGCCTCGGCGCGCACCGCTTCGAGCGTCAGCGATACAGAGTTAGCCTCCCCGATCACCTGTCCTTCGGCGTCGTAAGTATCCGTCGCGAACCCAAAGCGGATCGTACCGGCATACGCCTTTTCGCTTGTCGTGAAAAACTGCGCCAGCCGCGTGTACTTCCCCAGCAGCAGTGGCAGGACGCCGGTCGCCATCGGATCGAGCGTTCCCAGGTGTCCAACGGATTGCTCGCCCGTCGCCCGCCGCACTCGCGCCACCACGTCATGCGACGTCATCCCACCCGGCTTATCCAGAATCAGGAGCCCATTCACTTCCTTACGATACCGCGCTGCCGGTCACAACCGCTCCGTGGTCCGTTCCCGGATCAGCGACAGAAACTCCGCCCGCGTGTTCTGCTTCTGAAACACACCCAGCATCGCCGACGTCACCGTCGATGAGTTCTGTTTCTCCACCCCGCGCATCATCATGCACAGATGCCGTGCTTCGATCACCACGCCCACGCCCTGCGGATGAATCGCTTCCTGAATCGCCTCCGCGATCTGCCGCGTCAGCCGCTCCTGCACCTGCAGCCGCCGCGCAAACACCTCCACCAGCCGCGGCGCCTTGCTCAGCCCAATCACCTTCCCATCGGGAATGTACGCGACATGCACCTTCCCGAAGAACGGCAGCATGTGATGCTCGCACAGCGAATACATTTCGATGTCCTTCACGATCACCATCTCGTCGTACGCCACATCGAACAGCGCCCCGTGCAGCACCTGTTTCGGATCCTCGCGATACCCCTTCGTCAAAAACTCCAGCGCCTTTTCGATCCGCTCCGGCGTCTTCTCCAGCCCATCCCGCGTCGGATCGGCGTCGTACCGCCGAATAATCTCCCGATACATATCCTGCGTCGAAACGTTCTCCAGGCCTGTATGCCCAATAATCTCCGCGTCCAGCTTCTCCCGATTCCCATTCACCGCCGCTCTTGCCATCCCTCTTCTGCCTTTCTGCCCGCTGCTACTGTGGCCCGTGGCCTGCACCCTGCGGCCTGTCTTCTTCGTAATACTCAAAAAAGTTGTTCGACGTCTCCTCGACGCGCACTCCCACCGTCATCGTCCGCGGCAGAGCCTTCGCCAGCCGCCTCCGAATCTCCAGCACCAGATTCTCCGTCGTCGGCACCACCTCGCGAAAACATCCCAGCGCATTCAGGTTCTGGTGATCGAACGGCTCCAGCACTTCCCGGCTTACGCAACCATCCAGTTGCGCAAGGTCGATCACCATTCCTGTCACCTCGTCGATCTCCCCGCCCACCATCACTTCCACGGTGTAGTTATGCCCGTGTCCATGCGGATTGGCGCACTTGCCGTAAATATTTCGATTCTCCGCATCGCTCATCGACTCCGAAAATAACCGATGTGACGCGCTCAGCCGATATCTCCGTCCTAAATTCGCTCTCATAGCTAACTCAATTTGCGCCGTGCCATGCAGAATTTAACAGCTCGTTTCCATTACCAGGTTGTGCGCCGAAGTCCTGGACGGCTAGTCCCCATAAAAATCTGCAAAGAGGTCCCGCATCTCGTACACCCGCACCCGATACAACCGTGCCTTCCCCGGAATCTTCCCGCTTAGTCTCTTCCAGATCGCAGCGGCAATGTTTTCCGTCGTCGGAATCGCCGACCTGAACTCCGGCACCTCCAGATTCAGATGCCGATGATCGTAGACGGCGACCACTTCCCGCTCCATCACATCCTTCAGTTGCTTCAGATCGACCACAAACCCGGTCACCGGGTCGACATCGCCCGCCACCGTCACTTCCAGGGTGTAATTGTGACCGTGGCCGTTACGATTGGCGCACTTCCCGAACACCCGCGCGTTCTCTTCCTCGCTCCATGCCTCGTTCCAGTAGTAATGCGAAGCCGAAAACTCCGCCTTCCTTGTCAGAAGAATCATTCTGCTCTTTGCTCGCCCTCTACGCGCTCTTCGCTCGCTGCTCGCTCGTTCTTACCTGAATCTCGTTCTTACCTGAATTTCGATAACAGCTTTTCGCAAAACGCTCCTCACGAATCGCCTTTTGCTCGCCGTTCGCTCGTGTCTTTGCGACCGGCCACAGGCTACCGGCTACAGGCTACCGGCCACAGGCTACCGGCTATCTATCTTCTGTTCTCTTCCCTTCCAGACTACCTGCTTCAGCACGGTCACGCGAAACCAGCTCCGCCACAGCAGCCATGCGTACAGCGGTATCCCCAGCGGCGCCAGGATGCAGTCTCCGACCGGAAAATTCGACTTCGCCACTCGTCCGTACAGCCCCCACAGCGCCCGCACCCAGACCAGCACCAGCGCCGCCGTCGCCATCGGCGTTCCCAAAACTCCGGTGTTCATCCCCGGATGCCCGGTCCGCAGCCACCACAAAAACCCAGTCAGCGCCGGCACGCCCACCAGCACGCCCAGCTGCAGCAGCTTCATCCCCGCCAGCATGGGAGCATTCCCAAACAACAGCGCCAGGTTCTTCGTCCACCCTTCCACCATCGCGCCAAGGCTGCGATACATGCGCGCCGACACGGCCTCCGGCGCATAGCGGAATCGCAACCCCAGCTTCCGCCGCTTCACCAGCGACGCCAGTTCCACGTCTTCCAGCACCGCACCCTTCACCGCCGCATGGCCGCCAATCTTGTCGTACACATCGCGCCGCACCAGCAGGAACTGCCCATTCGCCGCCGCCACCCGCGACGCCGGATCGCTCACCTTCGCCGGTGTATAGGTCGCCGCAAGATCGGCGAACACCAGCGGCATCAGGGCCCGCTGCGCCAGCCCGCGCACAATTTGCCGCGGCGAATACGACAGCATCCCCACCTCATGCCGCTCCGCTTCGATGATCGCAAGACGCAAAGGATGGGGCGTACCCGTCACTCCCGCGGCCGGCTCTGCAGGACCGTGCACCGTGTCCGCATCCGTAAACAGCAGCCACTTTCCCCGCGCGATTTGTGCTCCGGCCCAGCACGCATTCGTCTTCCCCGTCCAGCCCTTCTCCAGCTTCGGCGCATCCATCACGGTCACGCCCGCAAACCCAGCCGCAATCGCATGCGTCCGATCCGTCGACTGGTCGTCAACCACGAGAATTTCCCACTCCCCGCCCGGCGCCGTGTCCTCGTGGTGGTGTTCCAGGGTCCACGCCGGCAGCGTCCAGCCTGGCTGCGCCTGCGCGACCAGCGAGCGCAGACACTCCCCCAAACAATCTTCCTCATTGCGTGCGGGGATAATGACGGAAAGGCTGAGCAGCGGGGCGTCCACGGGTTCTTCACCTTATTATAGGAACGTGATCGGCTCACCCTCGGATCCACCGCCGTCCCTGGAATCCCGCATCGCCAGCCGCTCTTGGCTCACCGCTAGTCGCAGTGGCCTGTGGCTTGTGGCCTGTGGCCTGCTTTTCGGCTGCCTGCTCCTGGGCTGCAACCGCACCGCGCACCCCGCCCAGGTCGGCGAACGCGCCCCCGCCGTCGTCATCCACGACGGCGCCCAGACCATTGCCCTCCGCGACTATCAGCAGCAGGGCAAAGTCGTCGTGCTCAATTTCTGGGCCAGCTGGTGCGCCTATTGCGCCCCGGAGTGGCCTTCCCTCGAACAGCTCCAGCAGCGCATCCCCAACCTCGTCGTCCTCGCCGTCGCGTTTGACAGCCCGCCCCCCGACTACCGCCAGTACCTCATCGATAACAACCTTCACAACATGACCGTCATCAACGACACCTCCGACCAGTCCAACCACGCCTTCGACACCACTCGCCCGCCCGAAACCTACATCATCGACACCCACGGCGTCATCCGCCGCAAATTCATCGGCGCCCAGGACTGGTCCACTCCCGAAATCGTGAACTATCTCAGGAACCTCTGAGCGATGGCAGCCACGTCAGCGCCCGCCACCAGAACCCCCGAGCCCCGCTGGCCCGCCTCCGTCGCTCTCCTTGCCGTCGGCGGCCTCCGCCTCGCGCTGCCCGAATCCCTTTCCATCGGTCCCGACTGGCTGCTCCTCGCCGTCGTCGCCGCCCTGACCGTGCCCCTCTTCTGGGCCCACTACCGTGGCCTCGATACCGTCAACCGCCTCCTCGGCTACCTCCTCAGCGCCATCGTCACCCTCGACATGATCTGGTCTCTCGGCCTCCTCGTCGCGGCGCTGCCCTCGCACAAAGAAACGCCTCTCGACCTTCTCGAATCCGCCTCTGCCCTCTGGATCACCAACATCCTCGTCTTCGCTTCCTGGTACTGGCGTCTCGACGGCGGCGGACCCGCGGCGCGCGAACTCCGCGGAGTCCACACCGACGGCGCCTTCCTCTTTCCTCAGATGACCCTCGATCAGCAGGCCCGCATCGCCATGGGCGAACAGTGCTGGAGCCCTGGCTTCATCGATTACCTCTTCCTCGCCTTCAACACCTCGACCGCCTTCTCGCCCACCGACGTGCCTGTCCTCTCGCGCTGGGCCAAAGTCCTCATGATGATCCAGTCCCTCATCTCCCTGGCTACGATCGCGTTGCTCGCCGCCCGCGCCGTCAACATCCTGTAACCGGCGCCGGTGCTAAACTGGGGCTCCCCATGAGCCCGCGCAAACCACCACAGCCCCTGACCACCAACCCCACCGCGTCCTGGCTCTCTTCTTTTGGATCGAACTGCAGCATGGTTGTTGTGGGCCTCTTCGTCTTTGCTTTTCTCTTTGAAAACTTTGCGATTCCCTCTTCATCCATGGCCAGCACCCTTCTCGTCGGCGATCACGTTCTCGTGGAGCGCGCCAACCTGGCCCCGGCCACGACCTGGGCGCCTTTCGTTCGCTATCGCGAGGTCCGCCGCGACGACATCGTTGTCTTCCACACCCCGTTTCTTGAAGCGGACGGCCAGCGCTGGATTCTGGTCAAACGCGTCATCGGCATTCCCGGCGACCGCATCCATCTCCGTGGCGGAGTGGTCTATCGCAACGGACTTCCGCTGGACGAGCCCTTTGCCGCCAAACCAACGGCAGGCGATTACAACGCCTATATCGATGACTTCCCGTCGATCGCACCATCACCCGATCTTGGGTCCACTGCGGAATGGTCGGTAGCTGTCCCGCGATACCTGCAGGGCGGCGATATCGAGGTCCCGGCGAATTGCTATTTCGTCATGGGCGACAATCGCCAAAAGAGCTACGACAGCCGCTACTGGGGATTTGTCCCACGCGACAATATCCTCGGCCGCCCGCTTTTTGTTTACTGGTCGATCCGCACGCCGGAGCTACCGGAGGATGCCCCCTTCTCGACTCGCGCCACAGCCAGCGCCGACGAGTTCCTCCACTTCTTCACCCGTACCCGCTGGTCCCGAACCTTCAGCATCGTCCGATAACGGCCACATCGCCGCGCCAGCCCGCGACCGACGGAATCACCCCGAGCGCCGCGCCAGTTTCCCAACCGACCGAACCCACCCCCGAGCGCCGCGCCAGCTTCACAACCGACAGAACCCACTCCACAGCGCCGCGCCAGGTTCACCCCACAGCAAGAAGCAAACGCCCTGATATCGCCAACGTCAACGATTCGCATCTGCGCCTCCACCTCAAGGTAATCTCCCCGGAATTCTGGCGACCCATTCTGGGAAAATCATCGGCTCAATTTTGAAACAACCCACAAACGATCCCCACACCTCTCTGAAAATCGCCCTCCGGCGTCAGCAAACTCACCACCAGCCACCCATCCCCGCTGAACCCGAAGAAATATCCCGGATGCACGCTCACCCCGCGCTCCACCAGCCGTATCGCCAGATCCTCATCGCTGCCCAGAGCCGGAACCCGCAACACCGCATACCACCCCGCCTCGACCTCCAGCCGCGTCACCGCCCGATTACGTAACAACACCTGATCTAAATACGCGAGATTCGCCTGCGTCCGCGCCCGCATCTGCTCCTGCATCCCTGCCGACCCCTTGAGCCACTCCGGCAGCGCGCACTGCACCGGCGCATTCATCGACAAAAATGTATCCGCCACAATTTCGAGCCGCCCCAGCGCCTCCGTCAGCTCCGGTTCCGGACCGCGTGCAGCAATCCATGCCGCCTTCATCTGCGGCAGCGCCGCAATCTTGCTGATGCCGCTCAGCACAAACGTCAAAACCGGATTTTCCCCTACTGCGAAACTTCGAGCGGCCTCGCGGAGCCCATAGCCGTGAAGCGGCATGTCGCCCTCCGCGCAGTCGACGTCCCCGGCGCGCCCGGGGTTGGCGTGATGGGGTGAGCAGGAGTCGAGAAACACCTCATCCACCAGCAGCGCCAGCCCAAACTCTCCGCAAATCCGCTCCAGCTCCCGCCGCTCCTCCGCCTTCGTAAAATGCCCCGTCGGATTGTTCGGATGCACCACCGCAATCGCCTTCGTCCTCGCCGTGATCCGCTCCCGCAGCCCCGCAAAATCCGTCTGCCAACCGTGGTCGTACAGCAGCGGATAAGGAACCAGCCGCACATCCTCCAGTTGCGCCAGAAAATCAAACAGCGGATAGCTCGGCTGCGCGGTCAACACCGCATCGCCCGCATCGCACAGCAGTCGAAACACCCAGCTGTACGCCTCGCTCGTCCCCGTTGTCAGAAAAATCTGCTGCGGATCAACCCGCGCACCGCGCTCCGCGTAATACCCACATACCGCCTCGCGCGCTCGCAGCATCCCGCGCGGTTCCGGATCGTAGCCCAGCGCTCCGCGATCCGCGAGCGCCGCCAAAATCCCCGCCTCGTCGTACGTGAATCCGCAGTGCGTCGGATTCGAAGCGGTCAAATCGAGCAACTCGCGTCCAGACTCTTTGCGTTCCCGCAGAGCCCGCGCCAGCCGCGTCTCCGCGACATCCCATGCCGTCCTCGCCGAAAATCGCACCTCAATATCCTTTCACGACACGGTTCACGGATCGCGGATCGCTGCACCGCGTGCCCACCCACCAGAGGCAACCAAAACACCAACCCCGCCTCCCTACTGCCCGGTGCCCGGTGCCCGGTGCCCGGTGCCCGGTGCCCGGTGCCCGGTGCCCGGTGCCCGGTGCCCGGTGCCCGGTGCCCGGTGCCCGGTGCCCCTGTAACCTGTTCTTATGAAGGCTGTCATCTTCGACTACGGCGAGGTCCTGTGCTCCGCCGATCCCGCCGCCCACCGCCGCCTCCTCGCCCGCACCGGCCTCGATCGCGACACCTTCGAGCGCCTCTACTGGCGTGACCGCCACGACTACGATCTCGGCCTCTTCGACGGCCGCAGTTACTGGACCAAATTCGGCCGCGACGCCGGCCTCCCTTTCACCCCCGGCGAAATCGACGCACTCATCGAAGACGACGTCCTCATGTGGACTGGCAATCTCAACGAGCCCATGCTTGGCTGGGCCGCCGCCCTGCAGAACAACGGCATCCTCACCGCTATCCTCTCCAACATGGGGCCCGAAGTCCTTCGCACCATGCGCCAGGAATTCGCGTGGCTCGCCGGCTTCAACCAGCTCACCTGGTCCTGCGAGCTCGGCATCGCCAAGCCTGACCCCGCCATCTACAACTTCACCTGCGACAAGCTCGGCGTCCGCCCCGGCGAAGCTCTTTTCATCGACGACAGAATCGAAAACATCCGCGCCGCCGAGCAACTCGGCCTCCAGGGAATCCAGTTTAAGAACGCCGATCAGTTGCGCCGCGACCTCGCCGCCCGCGGCCTCCTCACCAACCTCCCTGAGCCCGTCTCGGCGTGAACATGACCCGGTGGCGAAGCCGCAAGCGCCCGATACGCTGTCCTGAGCGAAGTCGAAAGGGCCAGCACCCCGGCCAATCCGGTCCGAACGGCGACGGCATCGATGGGATATCGAGCGCGCTTTCCGGCGCGGCTGGCGGCCTGTTCAAGCACTCTTTTGGCTTGAGTGGGTCAGGTGGTCGTAGAGTGCAGGGACCTCAGCCTTTGATTCGGACCTTCGCCGTCTCCAGCGGCAAAGCCGCGTCCGCCCGTGCGGCCAGCACAGGCACCTGTTCCACAATCTGCACCGCGAACCCCTCGAGCGCCGGCACATGCGTCGGCGTATTGCTCAGCAGCCGGATCCGGTGAATCCCCAGGTCCGCCAGAATCTGCCCGCCCAGCCCCACTTCGCGCAGGATTCGCTGGTGCCGATCCTCATGCCGCTCCCGCACCCGCCCCTCGCGATGAAACACAATCCGATGCGGCGTCACTGTCCGATCGATCTCGAATCCGCGGCTCGCGTTGTGCAGATAGATCAGCGCCCCCCGTCCCGCCTCCGCAATCATCCGCAGCGACTGCTCCATCGTCCGCTGGCAGTCGCACAGCGTCGTTCCAAACACATCCCCCGCCAGGCAATGCGAATGCACCCGCACCAGCACCGGCTCAGAGGATGCCTCGCTCGCGCTTTGGCTCACATCCCCCCGCACCAGCGCCACATGGCTCTCCCCGCCATGCACCTCGCTCTCGTACGCGATCATCAGAAAATCGCCCCACGCCGTCGGCATCGGACTCTCCGCCACGCGCACAATGTACCGCTCGTTCTGCAGCCGGTACCGGATCAGCTCCGCCACCGTCAGCATTTTGATACCGTGCCGGTTACAAAATTCCATCAGGTCCGGCACCCGCGCCATCGTCCCATCGTCCTTCATCACCTCGCAGATCACGCCCGCCGGGATCAGCCCCGCCAGCCGCGCCAGATCCACCGCCGCCTCGGTCTGCCCCGCCCGCACCAGCACTCCGCCCTTGCGCGCCCGCAGCGGAAACACATGTCCCGGCCGCGCCAGATCCTGCGCCGTCGACCCCGGATCGATCGCCACCCGGATCGTCTGCGCCCGGTCGTACGCGGAGATCCCCGTCGTTACGCCCTCCCGCGCCTCAATCGTCTCCGTAAACGCGGTCCCGAATCGCGACGAATTCTGCGCCGTCATCGGCCCCAGCCGCAGATAATCCGCGCGCTCTTCGGTCAGCGCCAGGCACACCAGCCCGCGCCCCTCCCGCGCCATAAAGTTGATCGCCTCCGGCGTCACATGCTCCGCAGCCAGCGTCAGATCGCCCTCGTTCTCGCGATCCTCATCGTCGACCACAACAATCATCCGCCCCGCCTGGATCTCCCGGAGCGCCGCCGGCACATCCGTCATTGGACTCTGCATGCCTTCCATTGTCCAATATCCTCCGCTCGGACCGCTACCCTCTGCTCGCCCCGACACGGGCGCCGACAACCAGCCGGGTCCTGACACGGGCCCCGCGAGGAACTCCCGGCGTCTCTCACCCATCACCACAGCCCCCCGATCCCCAGAACCTCACACCCGCCGATCACCAAAGCCTCAGGCCCGGCCAGTCACCAGAACCTCGCACCGGCCGATCACCAAGGCCTCAGACCCCCCCAGTCCCCAGAGCCCCACACCGCCCGATCCAGAACCCCAAACCCGCCGAGCACCCGGGACCGGCAGATCACCAGGGCCTCAGACCCGCCGGCCGATGGCCAGAGCCTCACCCCCGCCGATCCAGTCTCACCCCGGCCAAAAGCAGAGGGTGGGCTACTTTGAAGCAAAGTAGCCCACCCCGCCAAAACCACCCCGCCAAGCCGCAAGCCAGGTTCACCCCACAGCAAGAAGCAAACGCCTAAGTCAGCCCAATGGCCATAGGCCCCCGCGCACCGCGCGGTCCCAAAGTACCGCGCAGCCATCCCTCCGTTCCTTCCTGGAACAGCCGATCGTAACCCCGCATCGGCGATTCTGTGCGAAGCCCCTATTCCGCAACCGCGCTGGCCACGTCCGGATTCGGTCCCGGTGGCCAGGGCCGCGTTTCCATGCGAGAAGAAATTTCCGCGCCATGGCCAGCCCTGCCCGCCAACACAAGCAGCCTCCCTCATCACCCAGGTCACAAGCCAGCCACGGCTGGCATATGGAGAGATACTGTCGCCCGTTCCAGAAATGGGCTGCCCTCGGAACACCTGGGATTCGAGGAACGTTGCAGTTCCCGCCCGCGCCCAGGACCGCCACAAATTTCCCAACGGATAACTTCCGTACGAACGACCCTACGGACATGGACGACACACACAAGCCGTTTTCCGGTACCTATTTCGTTTTTAGCGTCGAGCTACTGGTCAATGAGTGCATTGCCTTGAAATCGTGAGTTGAGAAGGGCCGACGCCTTCGCCACGGCGTCACTCCCAGTTCTTCACCTTGGGCCACAACGCCTGGAGATTTCCATGGAGACCTCTGCAGATGAAGACCGGCCCACGCTCATACGGCTCCAAATACGGATTTGCATCCTGTGTAAATTCCACTACCGAGTCGAAGTTGGTTTCGAGCGCACTGCGGCTTTCACCAAACACGATCATCACGCTGCCCGTATACGTGCGCGGTCCCCAGAAGAAGTAGTTCTGGTGACCGCTGATGGCCTCCGGCACATCCGGCCGGTACACGTTCACCGCGCTCG
>Ga0210398_10000372_pt1 | contig 52739 bp, 49 predicted proteins | sample IncBWC4OmetaG_FD_161047 | JGI IMG/M metagenome (GOLD analysis project Ga0210398, IMG submission 161047) | Forest soil microbial communities from Barre Woods Harvard Forest LTER site, Petersham, Massachusetts, United States - Inc-BW-C-4-O | ecosystem: Environmental > Terrestrial > Soil >...
AAAGTTGAAAGCGCCGATTTCCGCGAGCATGGCCAACTCCGATTTCTGCAGGTCCGGGACACGCAGCTTCAGGTCGTCGATCGATGAAAAAGCGCGCAGGCCGCGCTCGCGCACGATTGCCTGCGCAGCCTCCTGCCGCAATCCCCGGACGCTGCGCAGGCCCAGCCGCATGGCAAATCCCCGGGCGCTTTTTTCCAGCGTGCACAGCCAGTCGGAACGCGTGATATCGACCGGAAGGATTTTCAGGCCGTGGCGCTGCGCGTCCTTCACCAGCGTGGCGGGCTGGTAAAAGCCCATCGGCTGGTTGTTGAGCATGGCGGCGGTGAAGGCCGCGAGATAGTGGCACTTCAAATACGCGCTGGCATAGGCGATCAGCGCGAAGCTCGCGGCGTGGGATTCCGGGAATCCGTACAGCGCGAAGGAAGAGATCGACTGGATGATCCGGTCCTGTACGTCCGAGGCAATCCCCTTGCGGTCCATGCCGGCGCGAAGGTTTTTCTCTATATCCTTCATGCGCGCCTGGGACCGCTTGAAGCCCATCGCGCGGCGCAGCTCTTCCGCCTGGCCCCCGGTAAATCCGGCGGCGATCATGGCGATGCGCAGAAGCTGCTCCTGAAACAGCGGTACGCCCAGGGTGCGCTTCAGCACAGGCTCGAGCGAGGGGTGCAGGTAGTCCACCGGCTCGCGCCCCTGGCGGCGCTTTAAATAAGGATTCACCATTTGCCCGACGATGGGGCCGGGGCGAATGATGGCCACCTCGACGACGATGTCGTAAAAGCATTGGGGCTTCAGGCGAGGCAAACAGGACATCTGCGCGCGGCTCTCGACCTGGAACATGCCCACGGTGTCCGCTTTTTGCAGCGCGCCATAAACCGCCGGATCGTTGGCGGGCAGGCGTCCCAGATCGATTTTTTCGCCGTGGTGCCTCTCGATGAGCTGCAGGGATTCCTCGAGCACCGCCATCATGCCAAGCCCGAGAAGGTCCACTTTCACGATGCCCAGGGCGGCGCAATCATCCTTGTCCCACTGGACGACCACGCGCCCCGGCATGGTGGCGGGCTCCAGCGGAACCACCGAATCCAGCTGCCCCTGGCAGATCACCATGCCGCCGGAATGCTGGCCCAGGTGGCGCGGCAAATCCTGAACGTCCAGGCAGAGATCGAAAAATTTGCGGATTTGCGGGTGCTGGAGATCGAAGCCCGCGTCGCGGAACTGTTTGGCCAGGGTGTCGCCGGGGTCCTTATATTCCCAGGCGTTCACGAGTTTGGTGAGTCGACTGATGGTCTCCACGTCGAAGGACAAAGCTTTTCCGATCTCCCGGGCGGCGGAGCGGCCGCGGTAGGTGATGACGTTGGCGGTCATGGCCGCACCCAATTTCCCGTAGCGTTCATAAACATACTGGATGGCACGCTCGCGCTGGTCCCCGCTTGGCAGGTCCAGATCGATGTCCGGCCATTCGCCACGCTCTTCGGAAAGGAAGCGCTCAAAAAGCAGCTCCATGCCCACCGGATCGACGGCGGTGATGCCCAGCGCATAACAAACCGCGCTGTTGGCGGCGGACCCGCGCCCCTGCACCAGAATGTTTTTCTCGCGGCAAAAGCGAACAATGTCCCACACGATGAGGAAGTAGCCGGCCAGATCGAGCTTTTCGATGACCGCGAGCTCGCGCTCGATCTGCAGGCGCGCGCGTTCATTCTCAGGACCATAGCGGTGCAGCAGCCCCTGCCGGCTGAGCTCGCGCAAAAAATCAATTTGCGAGCCGCCATTGGGGACTGGATAGAGGGGAAATTTGTAACCGAGGTCGTGAAAGCCGAATTGCAGGCGCGCGGAAAGTTCCTGGCTGTTGGCAATAGCTTCGGGAAGGTCCGCAAACAGGCGCTTCATTTTCGCGGGGGATTTCAAATAGCGTTCGGCATTGGGAGACAGCAGGCGGCCCGCGCCCGCCAGGGTTTTGTGGTTGCGGATGCAGGTGAAAACATCGAGGATTTTGCGCTTTTGCGGCGCGGCGTAGCGCACGCCATTGGTGGCCAGCAAAGGCAAACCCAGCTTTCGCGCGATTTCCACGGCGGCTTGATTGCGCGCTTCTTCTTCCCGGCAAAGATGCCGCTGCAATTCCACGTAAACATTCTCGCGGCCGAACAGTTCGCATAACTGCCGCACGCAGGCGATTCCCTTTTCCATGCCCTCGTGCTCGAGGGCATGCGCCAGCGGCCCTTCCTCTCCGCCGGTCAGGCAGATCAGGCCCTGGGCGTGCTCGGCAATTTGCGAAACGGAAACCCTTCCCTCCCCTTTGGGAGCCCGCGATTTCATAGCGGTGAGGAGACGGCAGAGATTCTGATATCCCTGTCGGTAAGCGACCAGCAGCGGGTAGCGCCAGCCCGCCGCGGAGGTCACTTCAGCGCCGATGTGCGCGCGAATCGAAGCTTTTTGGGCAGCCTGATAAAAGCGAGGCGCGCCGTAAACCCCGTCCAGATCGGTCACCGCCATGGCCGGCATGCCGTGTTCGGCGCAGGCGGCGGCCAATTCCTCGGGCAGCGAAGCGCCTTCGAGAAAGCTGAAGGCTGAGCGCGCATGAAGCTCGATGTACATCAGTCGTAGCGCCCCCGCACGAACCAGTTGTGGCGCGTCCAGTCGTAATAAATGCGGTAAATCCCGTTTTGCGTTTTGGCGCGCGAAGAACTCTTCCCGCCGGGGGAAGCAAAGCGGATTTCCGCGTCCCATTCGTCCTGCCGCCAACCGCGTTCGTCCCACCAGTCTCCGGAAGTGCGCCAGGGCCCGGACGCCGCCGCCACTTCGCCGCGCGCGCCGCGAAACGCAATGCGGCAGGGGCGCCCTTCCTGCAGCTCGACGTGCGCCGGCGCCTCCGGCCGGAACATGCGAAAGGCGATAACCGTGCGGCGGGATTTGCGCTCCAGAGTTCCGCCGCCTTCACCGCCATGGGACGCGGGACCGGCGGAAGCGGGCGTTCGAACGGGTCTTGCTTCTTCCGGGATGGAAACGAACGGCGCCATGCGAAACTCGCCGGGGCGATGCGTGTCCACCGGCTGGGGCGAGCCGACGTTCGAATTTCCGACCAAGGCCGCCAGCCGGGCGATGGTCACCTCCAGCTTTTCCGGGTCCGGAGAATCCGGGATGAACAATCCTTTTTGCCCTGCGCGCGGCCGGCCCGGCTCGGCGGTGAGAAAAATTTTGCGGATGGAGCCATACGGCGGATCGGCTTGCAAATGCAGGCGAAGCAATTTCAGAAGCGTCGCGGGGTCGCGCATGGGCACGGGAAGGCGCAGGATGGCTTCGTAGGTTTTGGCTTCCCTCGAAGCTGAATGTTTTTGTGTTTCCGGGAAATCGTCCTGCTCTTCCAGATCCTGCAAGTCAAAACGCAGACGAAACGCGGAGGCGGCGAGGGAGCGTGCTTCCAGGCGGGCGCACAACTGATGGAGCAAGCGGCCGAGCAGGAAGGACAACGGCTCGAGCTCGGTGATGGCGGAATCGAGCGCCATTTCTTCTTCGAAAGAGATTTGCGGCTGGGCTAGCGTGAGCGCGCGGTGATGCGCGCCGCGCGCCTGCTCGTGCAGCCGCACACCTTCCTGGCCGAGGCGCTCGGACAAGGGCAGGAGCGGCAATTGCGCCAGATCCCCGCAGGTGCGGATCCCCCAGCGCTGCAAAATTTCCAGAGTTTCCGCGGAGGGGAGGAGCGCTTCCACCGGCAGTGAGCTCAAGCTTTCCGCCTCCCGGCCCGGGGGGATCAACGTAATCCCGGGAAAACCGCGCGCCGCGAGGATGGCGGTTTCGATGTTCGAAGCCACCGCAATGCGCGGGCGCAAGCCGATGCCGGCGGCGCGCTCGGCCAGCGCCAACGCAAGTTTTTTGACGGATTTAAAGAGCGAAGTCAGGCCGGCAAGATCGAGAACCAGGGTGCCCGGTGCAACAGCTTCGACGCGCGGGGAAATGGACCAGCCTGCATCCAGCAAAGCCGCATGCGCGGAAATTTCGAGCTCCGGAGCGCGCCGCCGAATTTCCACACTCGAAAACTGCCGGGCCTGCGACCCTCCCATGCCCAATTCGATTCCCGCCTGCAACGCGCCTTCATCGGCCGCGACGATTTTCCAGAGCGGCGGATCGCCCTCCACCAGCGCCAGCGCCCGGCCGCGTAAATCGGGCTCCGCGCGGACCACCGCCTGCAGCAGAAAATTAGGAACGTGAACGGAAGCAAATGCCATGAAACGTTTGGAATCCTCTCGTCCAATAAAATTCCGCGCTGCGGCATCAGGGTTGGCGGCTCCTGGCGAACCCGAACTTCTCCCGGGTTTCAAAAACGGCGGCGTTGCGAAAATCGGCTGGCAGGCCGCGATGCGCGCGCGAACGAATCAACTCCGCGCGAATTTCCGATCCGTCGAGCAGGCGCGAAAACGGGTGCCGGCAAAAACCGGCGGCCGCGGCGGCGCGCGCCACGTTCCAATGCGAGCCCTCTGCTTCCACTCGCAGCACCAGGGACGCGCAGGTCTTGGCATGCGGCTCCTGCTCCAGGACGAACAGAATGGTCGGGGTGCCTTCCACGGCGCGTCGGAAGCGGAACCAGGTATCCAGCGGAACGCGGTGCACCAATTCGCCGGGAGTGTCGCCGAGATCCAGGGCAATCAAGCCGAAGCCTCCGGCAGCCAGGAGAAAATCAATAGCGCGAAAACTCTGCTCCAGGGTGCGGCAGCGCACCCACAAGAGTCGCTGGAGATCGATTCCCGCGGCGGCCGCGGAGTGCGGGTCGAAGGCGTCCGATCCATCCACGAGCGCGCAGGCTTCCGCCTGGCTGGTCCTGCCGCCTAAAACGGAAAACATGAAGCTGGTGCGTCCCGAGCAGGAGGGGCCACAGATTTCGGTGAGAGCGCCCCGGGGCAGCCCTCCGGTCAGGGCATCGACTTCAGAAATGCCGGTGGAGACAATCTCGACGCTGCGCTGGGGAATGGCAAAGGGAGAGGAAACGCGCCCGGCGAGGGCGAGTTCGACTTGCGACCGTAATTGAGCCAGGTTTGCGGCCATGGGAGCGCAGCGAAAGATGGGGGGAGCGCATCTTGTTTTCGCTTTTTGTTCGCCATGCGGATTATCCCTGAGGTCGCGGCGGTTTGTCAATCCTTAGCCGGCAGAAAGAATCGGGGTTGGTTTTCGAAAATTGGCGTTTTGAAACCATCGGAGAGTCAAAGACCCCCACCCTTCCATAAAGCGGAAGGATGGGGCACCCGAAATTCAACTACGCGCCAAACTGGCGCAGGTGATGGTCCATGTGCAGATAGGCGTGGCGCATCCGTTCGGTTCGAGAGAGCGGCCCAAACATGGGATGCGGCGCAAATTCGCCCTGCCAGCCGCAGAAACGTTCGAACAAGGCACGAAGCTTTTCTAAATCCGGCGCGAATTCCTGCGGCGGAGTGCCACCCTGTTGCTGGTCCATCTCGGGCCGCGTTTTGACTCCGTGCGGCCAACGCAGCGGACCCCACAACGCGATCCACTTGAACAGAGTGCGCTTTAAGAGCGTGGCGGCCGGACTCAGTTGCTTCTCGCCCAGAGCCGCGCGGAAGGAATCGCCCAGGTGACAAACCATCTGGTGCGCCGACATGCTGCCCCAACGGCGCTGGCTGTCCGGGCGAACCGATTTCAAACGGTCGAGCAATTCCTGCCGGTCCGCCGCCTTCGAAAGAGTCTTCATCGGGAATTTCCGAATTTATACATCAAAACGACACGTGCTTGCGTCGGTTTGCAATTCTTGCCGGGAGTTCGGGCGCTTTGAAATCCATCGGGGAGTCAAAACCCCCGCCCTTCCCAAAAAGTGGGGCATCGAAATTCGACCACAGAACCGGATCCTTCAGCGGCACGGAGAGCGGTACAGAATTTTCGCGATGCAGGTCACAGAAAACTGCTAAACCCATCGAAATGAGAGGAATAAGATGGTAGGCCCGTGCGGACTCGAACCGCAGACCTCTACCGTGTCAAGGTAGCGCTCTAACCAACTGAGCTACGGGCCTATACAAAGATCGCTCCAAAACACTTGCAACTACTATATCACGTGGAACTTGCAGACACTCAGTCAGGATACAAAACTGGGTTTTGGATACAAGGTCCTGCAAGTTTTTCAACCATTTCACGAATGAACGCTTCCTCATTGTGTGTGTGGATGAGGTTCGTCTGTTCGTCTTGATGTCCCACCTGATCCAGAACGATGTTTCCGGGAACGCCATTCTGGCGCATGTGGCTGTTCCGGCCATGCCGAAATGCGTGCATCGTTCCTCGTGCGATGGAAAGTTGCTTCGTCGCCCAGGTCGGAGCAGTATTCAGTTGTTGGTTGCGGATCGGTTTTCCGTTGTTGCCTTGGAACAGCCGTCCGGTAGTCCTGCCGCCAAGATATGTCTTCAACATCTGGAGCGTGGTTGAGTCAAGGTACACGTTGCGATTACGCTTTCCCTTGGTTTCAACCTCAACACCGTGGAAGACGGACCACTGCACGCGAATAAGCCCACGTGCGAAGTTGATGTCTTCGCGTGTAGGCCGGAGACTTCACTCGAACGAAGACCAGAGTATGCGTCCATACGGAAAAGCGGTTTGTACTGTCCCTTCAGGATGCCGCGCCCTGGATACCCTTCCGAGATGTCAATGATTTGACCCATCTCAGTTGGGGTAAACCACCGTTTGTCAACTCATGGGACATGCGGCAGCGATGGATGGAACGGACGTTCCGGTTCGACATGCGCCAGCCCGACGCCAAAGACAAGTTGCGCGAGACTTTCGCGGCGGCGCATGTGCCGGCGGAGATCGAAGTCTATTCGGGCGCGCTGCACGGCTGGTGCGTGCCGGACATGCCGCTGCAAAACGGCCAGCCGATTTACAACAAGCCCGACGCCGAGCGCGCCTGGGGCAATCCGGTTTCACAGGCCCAATCCTGTCCTGCGGGATTCCTTCCGTTTACCGCGTAATCCGGTCACAAAACCAAACTGTTGCCGCTACAATACGCCGAATGGACCACCATACAGTGGCGGCCGTCAGCATTGCCGGCAGCTGTCTCGATGTTCTGGGCAGCCTCTATCTCGCCTACGACCTTTTGGGCGGCCAGCACGGTCCGCTGCGCCTGCTCACACGCGCGGTAACGTACTCCATCGTCTTCGGCGTCGGCTACGGCATTGGTCTGGGCGCCTTCTTTGGCCTTGTTTCCGGTTTTGGGACCGGCACCACTCTTGCGATTGAACTGAATCGAGCCGCTCGCGGCGTCGATCATTATTCCTTGCCCTGGCAGGGGCTGTTCGCAGCCATCCGCGGCGGCGCTGTCGGAGCCGGACTCTACCCCATGGTGGGTCCTGGATTCGCCACTTCATTTGCCATTCTCATCACAGTAGGCCAGGTACTCGGCTATTCTCGCGGCATAGCTCCTGGCATGGATTATTTGGCAGCTCGCCGTCCGCGCCTTACACGTCGTCAGTTTTGGGCGACTGTCGTCCGCACCTTTGGCTATTTCGCCGTGGCACTCATCTGCAGCCACCTTGTCCATCACGTGGATCACCCTTGGTCCTTTGCCATCCGGGTGGGTCTAGTGACGGGCATTGTCACGGGTGTGGGACAGACGGTCATCCCTTATATCGAATACTACGCGGACAACCTTCCCGAACGTTGGCTCGGCGTCTTCGGCATCGGACTCATCCTCTGCGGCTTCGCTTTGCAATCCATCCAGTATTGGCTGGCTCTGTTCGACGTGCGCCTGGTGTAGGCGATGGTTTCCTTCCCTCCGTCACTCCGGGGGGTCGTCGGCCAACCGGACGTCCCGTGAAGTCGGGTGGTCTCAATGGGTAGACGCAACACTCGCCCGAAGCCCTATCTGCGGGTGTTTCAATGGCTAAATTCGTTCTCGAGCGTTGATTCAAAGAAAACACTGCCTTGTGTAGGTTTAATGGGGTACAGCCCAAAAGATCAGGCCTCTATGAAAAACACTATGGGATGAACAGATTAGAAGGGCGTTGCATCGACCGGTTGAACCGGCACGCCTTATCGGCAACTGGCCTTTTTGCGGTTTACCCAAGAAGAGACGACCGCATGAGGAATGAGCGGAGTTAGCTGACTTGAATAACGCGGGCCATCTTCACAACCGGCGATTTCTTCTGCCGCTCTGCAAATCCCGTGGCCTTGGTGTGAACTGTGTAGGTGCGAGCAAACCGCTCGCCGTCCTTGTAAAACACCGTCACCTGCCAGTGATGGTGCTTTCGCCGTCCGTCTTTCCTGAATGATGTGGGTTTCCGAGGTTTCATTCGGAGGAATATATCACCACTAGATGCCAACGCCAAAATCTCGCTGCTACCCTGTGCCAGCGGGAGAGTGTTACAGGTAAGGTTTGTCCGGATCGTTGTTGCCATCAAGTTATTGGCAAAGATTTGAGGGTCCAGTTCAGGGCTGCTCCGCGGATGCTTCTGCTCGCCGCTCGGCTTTCTTCTCATCCACCATGCGGAATAGCCCCTCTACATCCTCCACCGTTTCGAGAGGTTCCGGCAAGTCGTCGATCCATTGGCCCGGAAGTAGAGGCTTATCCTCCATAAATCAATTATACCACTGGACCGCCGTCGGCCTTTCCTCCTAGCAACCTGCCCAGAAACATATGATTTTGTGTTCGTGGCATCGCTTATCCTAATCGTTTCGTTCTGGACAAGTTATCCGATTCTTGCCTGGTTTGTGGGCAGATCGTCGCATGCTAAGGGTTCTCGAACGATCCTGCCCGTGACTTCGCTCATTGGATCGCCGATCAAGTCTTTTCCCGTAGAAGAGTAGGTTTATGGTTTTCGTTGCGGAATGGGCGCGGTTCGTAAGCACGGGGCGGCTGCTGCTATGCTAGAAGAGCGACGTAACAGGAGAAGACGGCATAAGTGGCACTGCTGATTAGCGCACAAGGACTTTCCAAAAGATACGGAAGCGCACCCCTTTTCCAGGACCTTTCCTTCACCGTTTCGGAAGGGGAACGGATCGGTGTGATTGGACCCAACGGGTCCGGCAAATCCACGCTGATCGAGATGCTCTCCGGCCGCGTGAAACCGGATGGCGGGGATGTCGCCGTCCGCAAGGGGATGCGGATGAGCTGCGTGACGCAGATATCCGAGTTTTCGCCGGGCGTAACGATTCGCGGCGTGATTGAGGGCGCACTGGAACGAGCACGCGTACCGGAAGAGGAACGTGCTTCGGAATTCGCGGAGACGCTTGGGCGGGCGGGTTTCAACGCCTTGGATGCGTTGGCGGCGGAGCTTTCGGGCGGCTGGAAAAAACGACTGGCTATTTCTGAAGCGCTTGTGCAGCGCCCGGATATCCTGCTGTTGGACGAACCGACGAACCATCTGGACTTTGCGGGAATTAGCTGGCTGGAAGGGGTGCTGCAAAGCGCGGGATTTGCCTGTGTGGTGGTGAGCCATGACCGGTATTTCCTGGAAAATGTCGCTAACGAAATGGTGGAAATCAGTTGCGCGTACGAAGACGGAGCGCTGCGCGTGTCTGGAAATTACAGCAAGTTTCTGGAGGCCAAGGAAGAGTACCTGCATGCGCAGCAAAAGCGGCAACAGGCTTTGGAGAACCGTGTGCACACGGAAATCGCCTGGCTGAGGCGAGGGCCAAAAGCGCGCTCCACGAAATCGAAGGCGCGCATCGACGATGCGCACGAGATGATCGGGGAGCTTGCGGAAATGAAGGCGCGGACGCGGACTTCCGCGGCGGAGATCGATTTTTCCGCAACCAGCCGGAAAACCAAGCAGTTGCTTACACTGGATGACGTTTCCTATGGGTTTGGCGAGCGGACGCTGATCGCCGGGCTGCACCTTATTGTCACGCAGGGAATGCGCGTGGGGCTGGTCGGGCCGAACGGCAGTGGGAAAACGACGCTGTTGCGTTTGCTGCGCGGGGATATCGAGCCGGCGAAGGGGAAAATTCGCAAGGCGGAGGGTTTGCGGATCGTATACTTCGACCAGAACCGCCAGCTCGATCCGGAAGTTACGCTGCGGCAGGCGCTGGCGTCGGACAGCGATGCGGTGATTTATCAGGAACGGGTGATTCACGTGGCCTCGTGGGCGGAGCGATTTTTGTTTGCCAGCGAGCAGCTGAATCAGCGGGTGGGCCGGCTTTCTGGAGGCGAGCGGGCACGGGTGCTCATTGCGCAGTTGATGCTGCAACCCGCGGACGTGCTGCTGCTGGATGAGCCCACGAACGATTTGGATATTCCGACGCTGGAAATACTGGAAGAGAGCCTGCTGGAATATCGCGGGGCGTTGGTACTGGTAACGCACGACCGTTTTCTGCTGGACCGCGTTTCGACCGTGGTGCTGGGGCTGGATGGAATGGGCAAGGCCGAGCGGTTTGCGGATTACTCGCAATGGGAGGAATGGCAAAGCGCGCAAAAAGCTGCAAAGAAAATGAGCCGTGTGAAGGATGAGCCGGGGTCAAAGGCAGCGGGAAAAGGGAGCAAGCCGCCTGCTACAGCGCAGAAGAAGCTTTCCTATCAAGAAAGCAGGGAATTGGCGGGAATCGAGGGGCGGATCACCGAGGCGGAGCAGGAGCTGCAAATTCGCCACAAGGCGCTGGAGGATCCCGAGGTGATGGGCGATCACGTGCGGCTGCAAAACGTGCTGGCGGAAATGGCCAAGGCGCAGAAGATTGTGGATGCGTTGTACACGCGGTGGGCCGAGCTGGAACAGGAACGGGGGTGAAGGATTCGTACTCGATTCACACGGCGCGGCCGGCCGCGGCGCCGGAGGCCCAAGCCCACTGGAAATTGAAGCCGCCGAGATGACCGGTTACATCCACGACTTCACCAATAAAGAAGAGACCGGGGACTTTGCGGGATTCCATGGTTTTGCTGGAAAGTTCATCCGTGTCCACCCCGCCGGCGGTGACCTCGGCTTTTTCATAACCTTCGGTAGCTGCCGGTGTGACGATCCATTCGTGAACCTGACGCTCGAGAGCTTCGAGAGATTGATTCGTCCAATTGGCTGGAGCGTGGAGATCGAGCCAGCGGACGGCAAAACGGTTAGAGAGAATTCCCTGCAACGCGGAGCGCATGGCCGCGATATTGCGGACATTGCCCAGACGCAAGGCCGCGGTGACGTCACAGCCTGGAGCCAAGTCCACTCGGATCGATTTGCCGCTGTTCCAGTAGGAAGAAATTTGCAGGATCGCGGGGCCGCTCAAGCCCCGGTGGGTGATTAGCATGCCTCCGGCGAAGGAATGCGGCTCCAGGGATTCTTTGCCGGTGGATACGACGACCTGTGCGGACACACCGGCGAGGTCGCAATAGCCGTCGCGGTCCTTTGGACCGAAGGTGAGTGGGACGAGGGCGGGCCTTGGTGTGGCGATTTTCAGACCGAATTGGCGGGCGAGATCGTAGCCGAAAGCGGTGGCGCCCATTTTGGGGATGGAGAGACCGCCGGTGGCTACGACCAGAATGGGTGCGCGGAATTCGCCGGATCCGGTGAGAGCTACGAATTCGGCACCGCGCCGGACTTCCCGAATTTTGCATTTAGGAAAAATCTGCACTCGCGCGGCTTCACATTCCGCGCTCAGCATATCGGTGATTTCCGTGGCGGCATGATCGCAGAAGAGTTGGCCTAGTGTTTTTTCGTGGTAGCGGATGCGGTGTTTTTCGACCAGGGCGATGAAATCGGAGGGCGTGTAACGCGCCAGCGCGGATTTGGCGAAATGCGGGTTGGCGGAAAGGAAGTTTTCCGGCTGGCAATAAAGGTTGGTGAAATTGCAGCGGCCGCCGCCGGAGATGAGGATTTTCTTGCCGATGCGGTCCGCGTGTTCGAGGATAGCGACGCGGCGGCCGCGCTTTCCAGCTTCGATGGCGCACAGCAATCCTGCCGCGCCGCCACCAAGAATAAGCACATCGAATTTGCGATTCACGGGTGGAATGGTGATGGACGCTGCCCCATTTTCCAAGTCATTTTCGGCGCGGCGATGTTAAGCGGAAAACCAGGATCACGTTTTCCCTTAACTCACAGGGAGTCGCCGTTGATCTGTAATCGCTATTTTGACCTCAATGACCCGTTCGCCCGAGCCGTGAAACCCCGATAATTCGAGGCGAAGGCCGAATTCCACAGTTAGATTTTCGTGTTCCTCGCTGATGAGGTTAAGGGTACCGAGTTGCTGCCGGCTGTGGTCACCCTGAATGGAGCGCAAGTTCCAGCGGGGATCTATGAATTAACTTTGGAAACCCAAGGCTCAGCCGTGCGTGTGACCCTGTTGAAGGACGGGGAGTTTGTCGCCACCGCTCCGGGCGTGTGGGTGAAAACCGGGATCAAATACTCTGAAGACGAGGCGCTGCTTCGTGTGAACCCTGAAGGTTCAAGATCGCATTTCATCATGCGAAATACGAATAAAAGCTTTGACTGCGGAGTTTTCAATTTTCATAGAAGTTCTACACCGATATACATAACATAAATACAATCACCAATCGGATCTGGAATAGGAACTCTTGCAATACCGTTGCAAGAGTTCCGAATCCAAACATTGCACAAGGGCGCACTCCGGTGCGCCCTTGTCGCGGTTGTTTTAGTTGATTGTAATGGTCACTGGGGTGGACTGAGTGATTGCGCCCGATGTCCCCGTCACCGTCAAGGTGACCTGAGATCCGGCCGCGGGCGTTTGGGCATTGGAAGAGCCACCGCATCCGGCGGCCACCAGGGAAATCAGTGAGATGACAAGGAGCAGGCCAAACATCCTCATCGCCAGACCGGCCTTGCGGGTAATCGGCTTCCGCTTGCGAGTCGTGAAAACGGTTCCGAACAGCCCCAGAGCAGGCAGCAGGCCCGCCAGAGACGCCATGTGGTAGCCGCCCATCGGCGGAGCCGAGACGGCGGAGATGGTCAAGGTGGATGCCGCGGTCGACCCGGGAGTGATCGTCGTAGGACTGAAAGCACAGGTCAGACCCGAGACCGTGGAGCAGTTCAGCGAGATCGGGCTGTCGAATCCTCCAACCCCGGCGGCGCTGATCATGACATTGGCCGTACCGCCCGGCGCGACCGTTACGCTCTGGGTCGAGAGACTCAGAGAAAAGCTTTGGCTGGTGACCGCAGCCGAAGGGACAAGGCTAGCGAACACGGCGGTTGTGCTGCCTCCTGCCGGAAAATTGGGTTGGTTGCTGCCTCCAGCCGTCAGATAAAGCGTCCCTGGAGCACCGGAGGGGCCGCCTCCGCCAAACACCATATCCCACAAGCCGGGATTCACCAGCACAGTGTTCGAAGAGTTGGTGAGCTGGCCGAGAAACTTCCCGGTTGTGTCGAACGCGTTGATGGTGCCGTCGCCGAAATTTCCCACCAGGATGGCGTTGGGGAACGCACCGAAGGTAGCCGGAGTCGCCACGACGGCCCAAGGCGCGTTGAGTTGGCCGCCGGCAGCGACGAAGGTGCTTACGAAATTGCCGTTCGTGTCGAAGATATCTACTTGTCCGAGGCCGGCGCCGGGCATGGCATCGTGCTTGGCCGCATCTTGCTTTGCATAGGCGACGTAGACCTGGTTATTGATGACATGGATGCCGTGGGGAGCGTAACCCGCCGGAAGTTTCGGGTCGGTAAACGAACCGTTCAGCGAAGTGAGAGTGAAGCTGCTGGTGAGGACGTCGACTTTGCCGCTGTTGAAGTTCGCCGCCAAAAGGATATTGCTGTTGAGCACGGCGAGGCCTTTGTAAACCGCGCCGCTGGCCGAGTTATCGAAAGCCACTGCCGCTATGTTGCTGGCACCGGTCCAGTTGGCGATCAGGCCATCTTCGGTGTCAAAAATGAACTGCCCGCCGCCGAAGTAGGTGCCGTTGCCGTTGGACACGTTTCCGGTGGGGCAGCCGGGATTGCAATTGCCGTTCGGATTTTTTGTAGCCCCTGGTATGGTCACCACCAGCGCTGTGTCTTTGTTCCCGCTGGAGTCATAAAGCGTGGAAGTACCGCTGTTGTTGTTAGCGATCCAGAAATCCTGCCCGGGGAGAATGGAAATTCCCCAGGGGTTCAAAAGTTGAGGGTCTGTTGTTGTGGCTACGCCGGCAGTATTAGAGACAAGATTCGCCTGGAAATAGCCGCTTTGCTGGGCCCGGAGCCCGGAAGGAACCGCGAATGTCATGAGTAGCCCGAATAGCAAGAATGTCCTTTTCAAGTAATCCTCCGTATCTTAATTTGGTAATTTCTCCGAGATTGAACTCGACTCGTATCCGATTCCGCTGAAAACCGATTCGTTGCATACTAATGATAAAAATAACAATATAGATACATATTTGTAACATCCGAATGAAGCTGGCCCGCTGTTGCTGTGAATTTAGAGCACGGTTTGATTCAGGCTTTGACGCACTCGAGGTCCTGCTGTTCTGACGCCGGCGGCGCCGGCGCTACTTGGCGGTTTTCCCGCGCGCGACTACGCAGCTCCTCCTGCAACAGCTCGCGAAGCCGGAGGCGTGCCTTGTACAACTGGGACTTGGAGTTTCCAATCGAGCATCCCAGAATCTCTGCAATCTCGTTGTGTTCGTATCCTTCCACATCGTGGAGGATGAACATCTCTTTGTATCCTTCCGGCAACTGGCCAATCGCTCTGCTCAGGTTTATGCGGTCGACCACGCCGCTCAGCCGAAGGTCAGGTCCGCCAGGTTCCAGGACGGGCCGGGAGTCTTCGTCACCGGTTTCGAGCGTCGCGTCGAGCGACACCTCCGGATGCCGTTTCTTGCGAAGTCGCATGAGTGCAGTGTTGATGGTCAGCCGGTGGAGCCACGTGGAAAATCTCGCTTCTCCGCGGAATGTATGGATCTTGCGAAATAACTGCAGGAAAGCTTCCTGCGTCAGGTCCTCGGCTTCGCTGTCATTCTTTACGATCCGCAGGCATAGGGTGAAGACTCGCCCACTGTATCGGCGATAGAGCTGCTCGAAGGCTGCGGCGTTGCCTTCTTGGGCCAGCCGAACCGTGTCTTCTTGAGGAAGGTCGTTGATTTCAAGTTCTCGTTCTATGGATGACGGCATAGCATTCAACCTCTTGATCTCCGTTCCAACAAAAACGCGCGGAATCCGAGCGTCTCCAACGATTTGGCGTGAGATTCAGGAACTAAGCGTACCGGCAGCATTTCCTTGTCGTGTCATGAAGAGGTCACACGTTTGTAATAATCTTGCGCCGGCTCGATCCAACGACGGCCGAAGAGTAAAACGATCTTCAGGCCGGGACGTTAACCCCACTGACAAAGCCGCCGACATGTCCAGTCAGCAGGGTTAAGGCAACTGCCGCGATCTCGACGGCTAAACGAATTCCTGGGGAATGGACCTGTGGCTTGCGTTGTTCCCTGATGTGCAACCAACAAACAAGCCAGATCAGTACGCTCGAGGTGGGAAATCCCAAGCACGCTGCGCAATTGATCTGCGGGCACTTTCATGGGTCCGGGCGACGGCGCGGTGCCCGGTGCCGGTTGAGGGAACGCAGTGGACAGCGCCGTGTGGAATGTGACGTTGCCTTCCACCTTTTGCATGATCTGGTGGATATGAGCTCGCCATTGCGACCGTTTAGTCAGCGACTCTTTTCACTTCAGGAGCGACACCTGTGGCATGCAATTTGGGAGCGGCCTAATAATTTTTGTACCGCGATGATATCCACAACCGCGTGAATCAGCCGAGTCGCAAAACTGTGGCGCAAATCATGGAATTGAATATGAGAGATTCCAGCCAGTTGCACAGCCTTTTTGAAACCCTTTTTCACCGGTTTGGCCAGGGACATAGCGCACCAACCGGTCGATGCAACACCCGTTTCTGATCGTTTGGGCTGTACTCAATTAAAGCTAAACAGGGCAGAATTTTCTTTGAATCAACGCTTACGAACGAATTTAGCGATTCAAACACCTGCAGATAGGACCTCGGGTGAGTGTCGCGTCGACTTATTGACGGGCGGATTAGCTCGGGACAACGCCCGTTCGCAACAGTTATCGTGCTTCAAAACTCTTTCCCCACGCCCTTGCCATTGAGACTCTCCTCGCAAAAGGCCAAGTACGCCGGGGAGCAGGACCTCGTCGAAAAACGCCCGAGGTCCTACTTTTTGCTTTGCATCCAGAAGAAACGCCCGACGGCAACCGTGACTACCTGTTGGACGCCTTTGCTGATTCGTTGTGTGGCGCGTTCTTCTGCAACACGCGGACGAGGTGCTGTCCGGATTCGGGAATCGAGGCTTTTCTGCCCAGCACGATTTCCCTGGCTGTGATCTTGCGTCCGTAGACATCGGCGCTGGCATCATTGTCGGGGCGCAGCGAGGAACCTTCCAGGGAGACGCCGGCAAACAGACCGCGGGAACGAGAGTAGCTCAGGATTTCCGCGCGCATGAAGGCATCGGTATCCGCGGAAGCGTCGCGGCCCTTGGGGCCGGCCGCTGCGGATATATCGCCGCCGAGTTTCACTTTGCTGTCCAGAATCGAGGAAGCCCCTCGCTCGTTCATAACCAGGAGAACGAGGTCGGTCGCTTCGCCGCCGAGTTGAAATCCAATGCTGCCACCCTCAAGGGCATACATCGCGGGAGAGCCCCACGGCCCCTTAAAATGTTCGCCCGTCCGGCAAACCATCGCTCCGCGGCCGTAATCGCCGCCGACGATAAACGCGGCCTTCAGTACCGATGGGAAAACGATGACGCACTCGGCCTTTTCCAGGAGTTCTTGCGGGATGTTGTCCGGCACATCCATCACTTCCTGTAAAACGGTTCCGGAATTCTCCAAACGTTCTTGTTCCTTGTTCGCAGCGAACGCCGAACTTGCAACAAACAAAATGCAGACACCAAGAGTCAATTTACGAAACATCGCGAACCTCCTCTTCTTACTAGTTGATGAACTTCGATTGTTACTAAACTGTTCTGGAAGCGTGGTTGCTCAAACTTTCGGCTGGGAAATAGTCAGTCAAGCATCCTCGGAGGACTGTATTACGCTTTTTGCTTCGCACCGATGACGAGCAAAGCAACGCCGCTCAACAAAGCCAATCCTCCGACGATCGGCGGAAGCGAGATGTGCTGCGTATCGTCCCTGGTGGCGTGAATCGGGCCCACGTCGAGAACCTTCTCCTGGCGCGTATAGTTGACTCCCTGGTAGATGAGGGCAAGAATCCCCAAAACCGCGAGCAGAATCCCCAGCATAGTGATCGATTTCATTTCTTCGCCTCCGCAATCCAGTTCATGTCCTTCGGTCCCGAATGGCGGTTGTGGTTCCCAACCATCCTAGCCGGCGCGCACGATCGCGGCTGTTCACTTGTGCACAGCCGCCTACGGCCTTGCGTATACTGCGATCAAGCGCCGGGAAAGCGCGACCATGCCCCGGGAGGCAGGCCCGGCCCAGACTGCCACCTGCACGGCAGCGGACCAGACGAGCAACGCACCAAGCGCTACCAAGGCCAGAAGGAAAAAGGCCACACTAAATAAAGTGAAGGCAGCCAGAAGTTCGCGGACGTAGTAGGAGTACAGGCCAAGCCCCACGATCGTAACGATCAGCCCACACGAGTAGTCTCTAATTTTAATTTCACGCACTGAATCCCCTTGTCTTGTTTGACTCGTACGTAAAGACATATCCCAAACCCGTGGAGTGGGCTGATTCCGGCCCCGTCTTCGGCGTTCCCGACGGGGCCGTATCTTGCGTCATGCCACATTTCAGGCTTGCGAAATAGCTTTGCTAGTCGTGATCTGGATGGGAATGGCGCCAGTTCCAGTAGTTGGACTGTTCTCTCCTGCTGGCCCTCGAGAACTCATGGCGTTTCTTGTGATTGTTGGTGAGGTAAACCCCCCAAGCTGCATTCTCGTGATCGTCCCAGTTGTGATAGTCCTTATGGTTGCGATCGTAGACGCGGACCTGCACGTTGTCATCTTTCGGTGCGGGGGCGGCCACAACGGCCAGCGGTGTGGCAATCGCCGCGGCCAAGATCATCGTGGTGAGATACCGGTGCGTAAAGCGCATATTATTTTCCTCCAGGGGTGCTTTGCGATCTCAGTTTTGGATCGACACGAATTGCCGGCAACTTCATCGCGCGCGCAGGAATCGTCTCTGCCGTCCACAAACTTGCTATCGAGAGAACATCATGGGGGCATGGAAGGTGGGTGTCTGTGCTCTTTTGTACGTATTACAACGACGCGGCTTCTAGCGGGCTGAGGAGCAAAGCGAAAAAGAAGTGCCAAACGGTCCAGTCACACCAATACTTCACCGAACCGAGCCCAAAAGAGCCTCTCAGAATGAAGCTGCGTCGAGTCGATCAGGCGTGGCCGATGTTTCGGGGTAATTTGCCTTGGCTGTTGCGACGAGTTTCGTTCAGTCCTACGGTTTCGCCGCGTTCCAAACATACAGGAAGCTTTCGTCGGTGGCCGTCGCCACATTGCGGCCGGATTTTCTGGTAGCGCGGTTTAGCGCGGAACGCACGTTCTCCTTGGAGTCTCCGAGATCGGCCAAAGGAACCTTGAAGGCGACGCCTTCTGCAAGGTCGTCGAGGTCGCGCAGAATTGCGGTAACGATCCTCTTGTGCTTGCCGTTTCGCGATCGCGGAACGTCCACCATGGCCATCTGCTTGAAGTGAGGTATCGCGGGCTTGGGCGTCATAGAAAAATCCTCGGCTAAACGCATAGCTATCGTCACGCAATCATACGCACTCTAAGCGTAGAGTACAACTGTATTCGGCGCGCTAAGCCAGTCCTCCTCACTGCGAGCCGATAACAGGGTGCCGCGCATTGGCTACACCGCGTGTCACCGAAATGCCGTTGAATGGCTCGCTGTCGCCATCCACAGATTTGCAAAAGATTCTCCCCGTATCGGTTGGAGGTTGCTACGGTGTATGGAGGGAGAACGATCGATGCGAAAAAAGCACGCACGTTTCGAGGTAGTCCCCGTCGAAGTGGCCGAGAAAATTCTCAAGCAAGAAAGTTCTCCGGCCAAGCGCAACGGCAAGCGCAAGCTTCCGGTTGACAAATCGGGAAAAGCTGCAAACGGGCGACATGTAGTGCCCAAAAAAGTGGAGGTGTCAGTCCCATGAGCGCCGCGAAAAAAAAGAAGAGTCCGATGGACGGCAACTTCAATGTCCAAGCCTTTCTCGATTTCGCGGGCGTGACAAGGACCATTGCGGAACTCCAGGTGAAGGACACCACATTCCCCCATTATTTGAGAAGCGGGGCATGCAGCAATTCAGGCAAACCACTATGAGACAAATGATATGGATCAAAACCGCTCGCATGGAGACTTGGGCTTGCTCCACCTGCGGCTGGACGTTTAGCCCTACCGGTCCGCCGCTTGGCAGCGACCTGGAAGAAATGAAGCAGAACTTCGAACGGCAGCGCGACAAAGAGTACGCCTCTCACGTTTGCGCCGAGCATCCCAGACCCTCGAGCGCTCGAGACTACTCTGAATTGCCCCGGCCGCGTGACGTCCGGCCATGCAGCCCGAACCCCGGCAATCGCGTGGGACGAACTGACGTAAGGAGAGCCATATGAAAAATAGCAAACCAGCAAACGGAAAGAAAACGCCGAGCTCGTTCGACGCCGAAGCCTTTCTAAATTCGGCAGGCGTGGCAAGAACTATGACCGAGTTCGGGAAAAACGAGACTCTTTTCTCCCAAGGTGATCCCTGCAAGAACATTATGTACATTCAAAAAGGCGGTGTGAAGATCTCCGTGGTCTCCAAAACCGGCAAAGAGGCCGTGGTGGGGATTTTGGGAGTGGGTGATTTTATCGGCGAGGGTGGATTGGCCGGACAGCCTTTGCGGATGGCGACAGCCACCGCCGTTACCCATGTGACTGCGCTAGCGATCGACAACAAGGAGATGTTCCGCGTGCTCCATGCGGAAAATGCGTTTTCTGATCGCTTCATCACCTATATGTTGGAACGTAACGTCAGGATCGAAGAGGACTTGATCGACCAGCTCTTCAACTCCAGCGAGAAACGGCTGGCGCGCACGCTTCTGCTGCTGGCCCGCTATGGCAAGCAGGACAAGCCCCAACGGGTCCTCCCCAAAATCTCCCAAGAGACACTGGCGGAAATGGTTGGCACCACACGCTCCCGCGTCAACTTTTTCATGAATAAGTTCAGGAAAATGGGGTTTATCAAATACAACGGGGGGCTGCAGATCAACGCTTCTCTCCTGAGTGTTGTCCTGCACGACTAGCGGACGATGAACGCGGGAAATGGGGCACCGTTCTGAAAGGGTTGGTTCGCGCGATGTATTTTCACGGGTTGATACGATTGGCCAGCATGAGCGGTCACAACCACTTGGTGGTTGCAGCACTCATGCCGGCCAACCCGGTCCCAGGAAGAGCCGGGTTCCGCCAATCCAGTTACCCCACGGAATCCTTCTGACGCGTCGCCTTCACACCGGACAGAATCCCGACTCCTAAGAGTATGACCGCGCCCACCGCGATCCAGTGTGCTGGCACGTGAATTAAGTAGGCGGCATAAATCAGGCCGCCGATCATGATCGCGAAGCCAATCGAGTAAATGCCGAAGGACATAGCATCTCCATTCTCAACGATCGATGACAATTGAAGAGCGACAGAAACGACGCGACCTAGGGACGCGCCGGCCCCGGCTCGGCAACCAGCTCTTCAAAAAGCGTCCGGTAGTGAATCATGGCCTGTCGCAAGTCTTCCGTGTTGGCCTGGCCTCGCGTTTGACGAAGCGCGCTTTGGTGCGCGATCCGGTAATTCTCGAGGACCAGTGGATGATCCACGGAAATATCCGCCGCCCGCTGCTCGAAATCGCTTACCGGATAGCCGCGAGTGGACATCACGTCTCCCAGCAGTTGGTCGGCGTCCGTTACAGCGCCTCCCGGGCCGTCAACGAACCGCGCCTGGATTCTGCCCCAGGCTTCCACAAAGCGGGCATGATCCCCCGACGAGAGCGGCCGGATGTGCAAAGCCTCGACTCGGTCGGCGCGCTTGTCGAGCGCCGCCTCTGCCTGCCGCCGGCTTCCGCCTTCTTTCAAGGTGCGAGCATATTCAGCCTCGCCAAATTGAGAGCGTAATCCAGCGGTCCTGCGTTTACGCACCATAAGCAAAATAGTGATGCCCGCGGCCAATATCACCGCGACAGCGACAACCAATGCGATCTGCGTCGTGGTGATGTCTGATAAATTCATGACGTGCCTCCAGTCCTGTGTCCATTCTTTGGTCCGTATCCACGTTCCGTTCCGGCCCGATCACGTAAAACGGTACCTGTCTCAGGGCTTTTCAATGGCTCTTTCGATCTGGCCGATTTTCTTTTGAATTTCTCCGCCCGCCTTTTCGCCGATTCCCTCGCCTTGCAAGCCGGGATCGTTCGTCAGCTGGCCTATCTTTTCCTTGACCTTGCCTTTTACTTCATGAAAAGTGCCTGCCGCCTGGTCCTTGGTGCTAGGCTTCATGGTTTTCCCTCTTGGCAAAATTTGATTCGACTGTCGCGGCTATGACCGTAAGGCATCATCCCGTTTTGAAATGTGACCGGTGTCAGTTCGACTCGAACAGGATCAACGTAATCCCCCGACCAGATACACGACTAGTAGAATTAGCAGGACGGTTCCAACGACTCCAATCCCTCCGCCTCTTCCCCACCGGGAGTACCCGTAGTAGCCACCGCCCCCGCCGAACAGGAGCACCAAGAGAATAATTAGCAGTAACATCGCAAGCCTCCTTTTCTTTCGCCAAAATCAAATTTAATGTCCGAGGCAATGCAGTTACCCCCCTGCGGACGATTTCTGCCACACGCAGCCCTACTCGTCCGAACGACAAGTACGCTGACTGCGAAACAATCGAGACCCGCCGCGGGCGGTGTCAATTCACTCGATCTGCCGCAGCGATCACAACTTCTTCCACGGCCAGAATTAATTCCTTCTTGATAACCATCTCCCAGCCGGGATAAATGCGGACGCGCACGTCGGCGACAGATTCGGCAACAATGCGACAAGGCATGGGTACCTGGCACCGGCGGATGACGACCAGCAAAACCACAGGTTTACCGAATAACGTGGAATACGCCGGCGAAAAATCGCCTGCTCCTTCAGCGATCATGTTCGTCAGCCTCCTCGGATTCAGGATCAAAGTCTCCGGATGCACAAGTATTTTTAGCGCGGCCACAATGGGAAATCTGTTCAAATCTGCACAGCTCTCTCTGAATGTCGCGGCCACTGGGTTGGCCTTGCGCGTCAAGACAAGGCCACTCCTGCAGATCAACGCGGAGTTACCACAAGGGCTTAAGAGCAGCCACAGATATAGATAAGAATGAGCGGCATGCGGTGGACTATCAATGCTGGGCAAGGCCGCGGCAAAACGTTGATTGCGTCAAGCTGTTTTCTTCAGTTGCTTCATCTCGTAGAGCGCGCGATCCGCTGCCTGAAACAATGCGTCGATGGTTGCTCCATCTTCCGGATAAACGGCAATTCCAAAACTCACGGAAAGCAGGGGCTCCTCGCGATCGCTGGACAAACGTTCGCATACCCTGCGTCCAACGGCACTAGCCTCTTGATGCCCGGATTCCGGGAGAACGATGGCGAATTCGTCGCCGCCATAGCGCGCCGCGGTGTCAATCGACCGGCATGACGTGCGAAAAATATCGGCCAAGCGACAGAGCGCCCGGTTGCCCGCCAGGTGGCCATGGCTGTCGTTAATCCGCTTCATCCCGTTCAGATCAAAGAGGAGCACGGCAAAGGCCCGTGTGGTGCGCTCCGAGCGTTTGATCTCCGATTCGAGGATTTCGGAAAGCCTGCGATAATTCGCCAAGCCCGTGAGCGCATCGGTTGCCGCCAAGTGACGCAGATGGTCTTCCGATGCGCGCTGCGCCGTGACGTCCTCGGCAATGACTTCGCATGCCTGCGGGGCCCCTTCCTCAGCGCCCACTTGCTGCCCGCTGAGACGCACCTTCATGGGTGTTCCGTCCTTCCGTTTCCATTCGAGCTCGATCAGATCGACGCGCCCTGTCTGCCGGTAGGAATCGAAGAGTTGCGCGCGCTCGGAGGGGTCGCGGATCATTTCCGTTGCGATGTTCACAGCCATCAATTCCTCTTTGGATGCGTAACCCAGCATGGCCACGAGCGCTTCGTTCACGTCGAGAAAACGGCCGTCCACGTCAAAGTGGCAGATGCCATACGTCGGGTTCTCGATCAGAGCGCGATAGTGGGCTTCCGAGTGCCGCAATTCCTTTTCGGCGTGGTTCCGCTCTTCGCACCTGGATTTTTCCTCCACGGCGAGAGCGACAGCCAGCGGTAAGCGGTTCAAACGATTTTTATCGACACAATCGAAGGCGCCCTTGCGCATGAACGCGTCCGTCATTTCCTCTTCCAGAATTCCGGTGGCAAGGATGAACGGAATGTCCCGGCTCGACCGCTGCAAGAGTTCGAGCGCCTCCATCCCCGTCCAACCCGGCATCGAGTGATCGCACACAATCACATCGTAGGACTGCGTGCGCAATTGTTCCTGGAACTGGGCCGCGGATTGTACCCAATCCGAAGAAACCGCAAAATCCATCCGTTTAAGTTCATGCAGGCAAAGCTCGACGTCGGATTCCTCGTCATCCACGAAAAGGATTCGAACCATTCGTCGCCGGTGGGTTGCGATCAGGCGGGCGCCAGGAATTGGATGATTCAGACGTTTTTCGTTCTGAGCCGGGCGTGGCATGGCAAACCGCCTCCTTCTTATCCAGAGCCGATGCGGTCCCCCCGACCAGCTAGTGGAACTTGTTGGGATCTCATAACGGCAAGTTTGTGCTGCTGACAGGATTGGTGACTGTTCAATACGGCACATGGAGTGAGGATGTGTCTTAGTTGCTACTAATAAGGCACACTTTTGTGATTTGGTGGCGGCTCAAATTGCACAGGCCCCGGCGACTCTTGCATCGCCGGGGCCTGTTGAATCTGCGCTGGACTTCATTATGGACGGGGACTCAAAGGTAAGACTTCGGATATGACCCCGACCTTGGTACCGATCACTTCGCCCGAGACTACCATCTCTACTCGGCGATTCTGTTGGCGCCCCTCCGCGGTTTCGTTCGACGCCACGGGTTGCGTCTTGCCGAATCCTCGCGACGTCATGGACGACGCCGGAATATTCTCTTTTACCAGGTAATTGAGGACGGAAGCGGCCCGCTGTTCCGATAGCGTCTGATTCATGACATCGCTGCCCACGCTGTCGGTATTGCCTTCGATGGCCAGTCTGAGGTCCGGATAGGCCAGAACGATTCCGGATATTTTGGCGAGCTTCTCGCGCGCTTCGGGGCGTAATGTGGACTTTCCCGTATCAAACAGCACATCCGACAGGCTCACGATGAGGCCTCGGGCGGTGTCGCGGGTGGCGAAGATCACATTGAATTGTTGCAGCAATTTGGCGCGCAGCTCCTCTCGGTCCTGCACGGATTGTTTGAGTTGCCGATCTGAGTTCGCGGCGAGGAGACGGCTTTGGTCCGCTGACGCCTCCGCGTTTCTTTGTGCTTGTTGAGCTTCGGCGGTGGCTTGATTCGCGTCCATGGCGGCGGCGCGATTTCGATCCGAGTCCGCCTGGGCGTTCTGTTGTAGCTGTTGCGCCTCCGCTGCAGCCTTATCCGCGCTTCTTTGTCCTTGTTGAGCTTCCGCGGCGGCTTGATTCGCGTCCATGGCGGCGGCGCGATTTCGATCCGAGTCCGCCTGGGCGTTCTGTTGTAGCTGTTGCGCCTCCGCTGCAGCCTTATCCGCGTTGTCGCGCCGCCGGTTTGCGTCGCCGGTTGCCGCTTCGGCTGTCATGCGAGCCTGCATTTCGCTCTTCGATGTAGCTTGGGCGTCAGCCAGCTTTGCAGCCTCACGATTCTTGTCGGCATCCATACGATCGGCATCGATGCGTTTTACGGCGATTTCCCGGGAATCATCCGCCGTTTGCACAACCTCGCGCGATATGGAGATGAGCTCTTTCCTGTTGACGTGTTTCCTGGTTCCCAGATCGTCGGCCTGCTTCATCTGGCTGGCGGCCTTTTCATAACTGGCTGCTGCGTAGCTCTCAGCTCCGGCCGACTTGGCGATGCGCACGGCGTTGCGCGCTTCAAAGAATTCAAGCGGCAGTTTGGAATTCAAAACGACCGGGTCAAAGTGATAGCCGGTGGGAATATATCCGCCCCGGTCGATGAGCTCGTACTTGGCATCCACTGCTTCGCTGGTTCCGACCGTATCGGCCCGAATCACATTCTCGGCGATCACAACGTTGCTGGGGCGGCGCACCGCATAATAAGGTTCCGCGGTCACGATCAGCGCAAAAGCCTGAAGATCTGTCGTGACCTCCAGCTTGCTGCGATGATCATCGTTCACCAGTACTTCGCCCAGGTTTACGGAGCGGCCCTCAGGGGAAATGGCCCACAGCACATAGGTGAGATACTCCGTGCCGAACGAAGTGGGTACATCGAGGCCTCTGAATTCAGCCTCAATCTTCATGGCGCCGCTCTTGCTTGCGACCTCCGCTACGCCAGATGCGCCCGGCATCAGGGTTGTGCCTTCAAAATCGATTTTTGTGGAACCATGGCGGTGCTCATACTTCACGGCACGGGTCGTGCGGCTGACGACGGTTACGTTGTAATTCAGTGATTGAAAGTGTTCGTTGTAATTTGTGGTTTGGGCGTGAGCCAACGTTGATACGCCCAAAACTGCGAGGACTGCCAAAAGCGCTGCGGAACTTTTCACGGTGAGTCTCCTTGAATTACGGTGAGGCCGCAGTATCCGAGATTACGAAGACGAATACTGTGCACTATTGCTCATTTCGCGAAATCTGCGAAATAAAGACGCGCAAAGCACAATCTCCCCTATTCCGGCGGTAGATCGGCCCGAAACGGGAATTCCACATGCTCCCAGATCATCGGATCACACTCGCGTGGTCTTACGAAGATGCGGATATGCAAATTATGCTCGGAACATCTGAGGGGGCTTGTTTCGCGTTCGAATTGGACATTTCTAATGAATCGCATGTGACCTGGAGCAGCTGGCGGGAAGGTCGCGGTCGGCGAAGCGAAGTCTGTGCGAGGGATACAAGGTTGCAGCCTGGATCATATTGGCCGGGATCGTGGTGCGATTGCTGCCACGCTCGGGGACATCCTACCGAAATCCTGCCAACGATATTCAAGCATACCGCACCGGCGATTTTGCCAGTTCCCTGGCATAAATTCATGCGCCGGGGCGGGATCGTACTCGATCAACGATCGTGATCGGATCCTAGAGGACTACGCTGATAGCAAAGCGAGCGCCCGGATAGTACGGGTCGAACATATAATACCCGCCATCGACGTAATCAATATAGACGTCGTCGGTGTAGTACCAGCCCACCGGCCACGGTTGGACAAATCCGAACCAATAGCCGCCATACTGGAACCGAGAATACCCGCTGACCATAACCGGATTCCCCATGTGGAACTCATGTTCACGGCCAAAGTTGGAATGGAACCGCTCGTCGGGAATTCGGCCGCTGCCCCTGGTACTGAGGCGAAGCGCCGGCTGCGCGCGTTGCGCGGCCATTGCCTGCTGCGTGCGTTCCGGACGTTGTGAAGATGCGGCCTGTTGGTTCTGCGTCTGTTGCGCACCCTTGGCTTGCTCCGGTTGTTGTTTTGCCGACTTCAGTTGCTGCTGTTGATCTGATTGCCCCTTCGCCTGTTGCTGTTTCTCAGGCTTAGCTTGTTGCTGCTGTTGCGGAGCCTTCGCCTGTTCCTGTTTCTCGGGCTTGGCTTGTTGCTGCTCTTGCGGAGCCTTCGCCTGCTGCTGTTTCTCGGGCTTAGCTTGTTGCTGCTGTTGCGGGGCTTTCACCTGTTGCTGTTTCTCGGGCTTGGCTTGTTGCTGCTCTTGCGGCGCCTTCGCCTGCTGCTGTTTCTCGGGCTTAGCTTGTTGCTGCTCTTGGGGGGCCTTGGCCTGTTGCTGTTTCTCAGGCTTAGCTTGTTGCTGCTGTCTTGCAGGCTGAGCCTTTTCTTCTTGCTTCTCCTGCCGTGCGCCAGCGGAAACGGTCCATCCCAGAAGCAGAAACACAGCAGATACACCAATGATTCGAACTGATTTCAACATTTTGTCTCCTTTGCAGTACGGTCCCGCAGCCGCCACACTTTTCATGCGGCGCAGATTTTCTGTTCGGTCTTTTTTCCGGCGGGCTCGTCACCACGGCGACAGCGCACACCAGTAATCCCGGAAGTGCGGCTCCCGGATTTTCCCTTGCTGTTCGGTTCAACGCGTGTGCTATCCAACGCGGACGTGGGAGATGGAGTGGAACAATCCAAATACATTGCCGAGCCACCACAACACACCAATCACAACGATTACGTTCAAAATCGACTTGATGGAACTTGCCATTGGGATGAAGCTGTTGACCAGCCACAGGACTACGCCAACGACGATCAGAGTGAAAAGTACTTGAAACAAAGGCATGATTTGTGACCTCACTTTACTGCACGCAATTCTTTAGCAGCGTGTTGCATGTTACGAGTATCGAGCGCAAGAAGCTGTTCACTTGTGAACAAGTTCTCATTTGTGGTCAATTGTGACTGGCGGTCAAATGAACTTCCTATTGGCACGGGCCGCGCGTTCGTACTCAGAGTGCGCACGTTTGATCTTAAGTGTGCTGTATTGAACTGACACTTTCGGTGCGGTTGCATATAAACGATGCGCCGCCACCCGCCAGCCAGAAACTGGTGAAGGGTGGATGCCCCTAAAGTGGAAGCATGCGCTCACCAAAACAAACACGGGCCGATAAGCCAGCCATAACGCCTCGATTTCTGTGCGGCGACCCATCCTACGTAACGGAAATATAGACGCACTGCGAATGAAGGAAAAGGAAGAGGTTACAAAATGAAACGATTCAAATTAGTCGCGATGCTTTTCTGTTTTGTGTTCGCGGCCCTGGCCATCACACCCCGGGTCAAGGCTCAGACAGCTAACGAGAAAACTATCATGACGTTCACTGAGCCTTTCGAGGTGCCGGGCGTGGACGCTCAGATTCTGCCGGCCGGCACGTATGTCTTTACGCTCGTAGACTCGCTTTCCGATCGGAATATTGTCCGCGTCACGAACGAAGATGGAACGCATGTCTTCACCACCATCCTTGCAATTCCCAATTACCGCTTGAAAGCGACGGAGAAGACGGTTCTGACTTTCAAGGAACGCGGCGAGGGCCAGCCGGAAGCGATTAAGGCGTGGTTTTATCCGGGATACGCCTGGGGACAGGAATTCGTTTATCCAAAGAAACGGGCGATCGAACTCGCAAAGATCGTACAAGAACCCGTCCTGGCGATGCCCGTCGAAACAACTGCAGTCGTGCCAGTCGACACTTTGAAGACCGTACCGGTCGCAGCGGTTCAACCAACCGGTGAAGAAGTTCCAGTCGCTGCCGTAGTCCAAGCTCCGCCAGCGGCAGTAGCGGCAGCCCCGCCGGCCACAGAGGTCGCGCAGGCCCTGCCTCATACGGCAAGCTCTTTGCCACTGTTTGCATTGATTGGAATGCTGTCCCTGTTCGCAGGATTTACCCTCCTCTTCATTACGAAGCGATCTGCTTAAATCGAGAGGATGCAAGTATTGTGGAGAGGGCGGGTGACTTTGACCCGTCCTCGCGGGGGGGTGGAGTGCGATATCCGAGGCTGCCGCCCAGGTCCCACAACATAACCGGAGAATGGACATTGTAGCGGCATCGGAAAAGCTCATGAAACGGCGCACAATTCAAAAAGTCTGCCTGCTCTCGTCGTTATTACTGGCCATTTTACCTTGCGTTGCATTTTCTCGTGCTCGAGCAACACCGGGAACTCGCCGGAATCAGGCCACTCCACAATCAAACCAGGCTGACCCGTACACGATCCGAACGAGTGCAAACCTGGTCGTATTGGAGACAACGGTGCGGGATCATAAGGGCGCTCCGGTCTCCGGACTCAGCAAGGAAAACTTTCAGGTCTACGAAGATAAGGTCCCTCAGCAAATTGAATCTTTTAGCCATGAAGATATCCCCGTCACCGTAGGGCTGGTAGTTGACAGCAGTGGAAGCATGCGTCCGAAACGCTCAGACGTGATCGCGGCGTCCCTGGCGTTTGTGAACTCGAGCAATCCCACGGATCAGGTATTCGTTGTCAATTTCAATGAACACGTTTCGATGGGCCTGCCAGCGAACACGCCATTCACGAACAACGCAGCCCAGTTGGAAACAGCTCTCTCCAGGCATGTCATCACCGGCATGACAGCCCTCTACGATGCAATCGCTGTTGCACTGGATCAGTTACGAAAAGGCAAATGGGACAAGAAAGTGTTGATCGTGGTCAGCGATGGCGGCGACAACGCCAGCAAACATTCCCTGGCCCAAATCATGGCTATGGTGAATCACTCAAACGCCCTCGTATACACAATAGGGATATTTGACGAGACGGATGAGGATCGCAACCCGCATGTGCTTAAGCAACTGTCGCGCGCTTCTGGCGGAGAGGCATTTTTCCCCAAGTCACTACAGGACATTCTCCCGATCTGTGAACAGATCGCTCACAACATTCGCAGTCAATACACCATCACCTTCGTCCCGACAAACAAGAAACAAGATGGGGCCTATCGGACAATCGATGTGAAGGCGCGCGAGACGTCGGGAGGCAGACGATTGTCCGTCATCACTCGTGCTGGCTACGCGGCACCCTCGAGTCTTCGCTCTTCTGACGGCAATCGGGACAACCGGCCATGAAACTGCGAATTACCCGCCGTTCAGGCCCTTCGACGCGCCCCCGGCGGTTCCTGCGGTGGAGTCGGAACGCCTTGCTGGTTGCCGGTGTTCTTGCATTGGGTTACTGCGGATTTGTCTTGCTCGACGCGAAACTCTATCAGGCCAATCAGACTCGGAGATTTCAACAACAATTGGAGAGTGCCAGGCCGCCTATCGCCGGCGCAAAGAGCGTGAGCGTTACGAAACTGCTTGTCGCTCCGATCGCGGGGGGAGCACTGGGAAGAATCGAAATCGCAAGGATCGGCCTTGCGGCGATGGTAATGGAAGGCACGGACGGGCGAACCCTACGGCGGGCAGTCGGACATATTCGGGGAACGCCGTTGCCGGGACAGCAGGGGAATGTCGCGATCGCGGGACACCGCGACACATTTTTCCGTCCACTTCGCAATGTCCAACCTGACGACGAAATCACTTTGACGACGTTGGACGGCTCATACCACTATCTTGTCGATTCTACCGAAGTGGTTATGCCTGAAGATACGCAAGTGCTGGACAATTCCGGGGACACAACCCTAACACTGGTGACCTGTTATCCGTTTTATTTTGTAGGACCCGCTCCGAAGAGATTCATCGTGCGCGCCCACAGAATTCCTGGATAAAACGAGGAGTGAACCACCAGAATCTTAAGCAAATCGTTCTAGCATCGGAAGAGGATTGGCGATAGCTCTCCGCCTGCTGACTCCTCCCCCTCTCTTTTCAGCGGCCGCGGCACTGCATCGAGGAAATAGTCCAAGAACGCCTCACCGTCGCGCCTGTGGATAAAAATAAATAATACTTGACATTTGATAATGATGGGTATGGAGTGCGGCCCATAGACCCAGTCATCGGACCATCCGGGCAGTGGAGGTTTCACGGATGCTTCCCGCCAAAGCAGAGTTCGAAGCCGTTCCCAAGGTTAAGCTGTATCAACGAGTGGTCAAGCAGGTGCAGGACATCATTCGTGACGGCCTGCTGCAGCCTGGCGACAAGCTGCCTCCGGAACGCGAGCTGGCCGAGATGCTGCACGTCAGCCGCGGCTCGCTGCGCGAGGCCATCCTGGCGCTCGAGTCCATGGGCCTGGTCGAGCCGCGCCATGGCGAGGGAACTGTCGTCCGCGATCTTTCCGCCGCTCCCCTGGTCAATCAACTTTCCGTGATGCTGGTGCAGAAGAAGGCGCTTGTCGGCGAGCTGCTGGAATTTCGCCTGATGGTCGAGCCGACGCTGGCGGCGCGCGCGGCCGCCAATGCCACCGAAGAAGAGGTCAAGCATCTCGAAGACATTCTGGCGCACCAGAAAGCCAAAGTGGACCGGGGCGAGGCGGCCATCGAAGAAGATTCCAAATTTCACTACGCCATCGCGCAGGCCGCGCGGAACAGCGTGGTGCTGAAGGTTCTCGACGTTTTCATGGATTACCTGCGCGAGAGCCGCGAGCAGTCCCTGCAAGGCGAAGGGCGCCCGCAAAAATCGCTGAACAGCCACCGGCGGATCCTGAGCGCCATCGCGCGAAAAGATCCGGACGCCGCCGAGAAAGCCATGCGGCGGCACATCACCACGATTGAGAGCTTGGTATTGAAAAAGATGTAGAGAAAAAAAGGAGGCGCGCCATGGGCCGTCTTTTTGCAGTCGAGGTTGTTTATCGCGGGATTTTTCAGAAGACGCTGGCGAAAAACATCACCCGCGCCATTGTGCTAGCCGCGCACGAGGAAGGTAAGCCGGGCATCTCGTTCGGCCGCTACGGGGACAGCCCGGAGCGCAACGGGATTCCCGCAAAAGCCTTCGCCATTGTGGCCACGGACAACCTCACGCTCGAAGAGGGCATGGCCAAATACGAGCCCAAGGAGGTGGACATCACCATCGCCGTGGACGACACGTTGTGCAAGGGCGTGGAGTCCTGGGCCTGGTACGGCTTGCAGCCGATCAACCGCCTGACCAAGAAGGACGCCGCGCTGATCGTCACCTCGCGCGAAGAGCCCGAAACGCTCATCGCCATGAGCCACCAGAAGGAAGTCCCTTATAAATTGGCCATCGTGAAGGGCATCCCCAGCTTCTCGGGACTGTGGGTCTACAAGGATGACCACACCGACGCGCGCATTCTCGGCGCGATCGCTAAGCTGCTTCCCGAATTGTTCACGCTGGAGTCCGTGCAGAAAGTCATCAAGCGGGACAAGGGTGGTGATCTGAAGGCTGTCTCCGCGGGGCGGTCCCACGACCGGATTTCCACGGTAACTGTCCAGCCCAATCAGGGCAATCCTGAGAAGCCTTATCAGTTCGAACTGCCGAAGTGGCAAGACATGCGCGACGGCATCACCATCCCCAACATTGCGCCCGGACACAAGATGAGCGACCCGGTGTCGCATGCGTCCGGCGGGTTCCAGCCGGCGCGCAATCCCACTTTCAAAAAGTTCACCACGCGCACCATGCGGCCGATCCTCAACTTCGACACCTGCATCAAGTGCACACTGTGCTGGCTGCAGTGCCCGGACTCGTGTTTTGACGTGACGCCAGAAGGCTTGTACGACGCCAACATGGAAGCCTGCTGCGGCTGCGGCGTGTGCGAGGCCGTTTGCCCGGTGAAGGATTGCGTGACCATGGTGAACGAGGTCGAATTCCACGACAACGCCAGCCAGTGGGAGATGTGGCGCAAGGACAAGGAAGGCTACATCGCCATGCTCAACGGCAAGATCGAGCACCGCCCGGAGCGCTCTCACGGTTTCCGGTATCGCGGGCAATATCAGGAACAGATCGCGGAGATGAACAAGGCCGGCGCGGCGCCGGCGGACTAAAGCTTCAGCCCGCGCACGTGCAGCGCGGCTGCGAAGGAAATTGGAAAGGCTGAGAACTTTTAGAAACGAGATTGCTTCAGGAAGGAGCGAAATATGGCAGCGCCATCGGTAACACTCGATAAAGGACAAACGCCCGAGAAAGTGGAATTGATTACCGGGAGCGAAGCGATCGCGGTCGCTTGCAAGCTGGCTGACGTGGACGTGATCACGGGCTATCCGATTCGCCCCTATGACACGGTCATCCAGTACATCGCCACGCTGATCGCCAACGGCGATCTCGATTGCGAATACATCGTGGCCGAAAGCGAGCATTCGCAATTTGAAATCGTCAAGCACGCCTCGACCGTAGGCGCGCGCGTGTTCTGCGGAAGCAGCGGCGTGGGCTGGATGTACGCGTTCGAAGCCCTCACTGTCACGCCGGCGCTGCGCGTTCCCATGGTAGTGATGGTGGGCAACCGCGCGCTCGACGATCCCGGCGCGTTCGGCGTGGAGCACAATGACGCGTTGGCCGTCCGCGACCTCGGATGGCAGTTGGTGTGGGTGGACAGTCCCCAGGAAGCCCTGGACACCGCGCTGATCGCTTACCGCGTGGCCGAGGACCGGCGCATTTTCCTGCCCTGCGCCATCAGCTGCGACGGCGCGTTCCTGACGCACTCGCAGGCCCTCGTAAAGATTCCTTCGCAGGACAAAGTCGACGCGTTCCTGCCGCGCTACGACCGCGGCGATCTGCTGCTCCATCCCGACAATCCAATTACCGTCGCTCCGCAAGCCAACGAAGACTGGCTCATGGAAATCCGCCGGCAGACCGCGGCCGCCATGGAGCGCTCGGCGGGCGTGATTCGCGAGGCCTACAAGGATTTCGAAAGAATCTTCGGCCGCAGCTACGGCAACCCGTTCTTCGAAGAATATGAAACCGAGGACGCGGACGTCGTGCTGGTCGGCATGGGCACGCTCTCCACTCCGGTGAAAGTGGCCATCCGCAAGATGAAGGAAGAAGGCAAGAAGGTCGGCTTCGTGCGCGTGCGCTGGTTCCGTCCGTTTGCCGCCGAGGAGCTCGCCGCCTCGCTCAGCCGCTTCAAGGCCGTGGGCGTGGTGGACCGCGACTTCTCGCTCGGCTCGCCGTTCCACAGCGGCGTGCTGGCCACCGAAGTCCGCGCGGCCCTCAACAGCAGCCCGAAGCATCCGCCGGTGATCGGCTTCATCTGCGGACTCGGCGGGCGCGAAGTGACTCTGCCGGACGTCGAGAAGATGACCGGCATGGTTTATGACGCGGCAGCGGGAAAAACGGTGCCACCCACGAACTGGATTGGGGTTCGCGAGTAAAAAGTTTCTGGACGAATTTTTGCGGGCGCCGCCACGGGCGGCCAGGAGGTTTGAGTCATGGCAACGATTGATGTTCCTCTCCCAAAGCTGGATCCGATCAAGGGGCAGAAAAATATTCCGCTCGAGGAGTTCTTCACTTCAGGGCACCGCACCTGCCAGGGATGCGAGTCCGCCCTGGTGATGAAGATGATGGCCAAGGCCGCGGGCCCGCGCACCATCGTGCTCGGAAGCACGGGCTGCATGTACGTCGCCAACACCACCTACTACAGCACCTCATGGGTGGTGCCGTGGATGCACACGCAGCTGGGCAGCAGCGGCTCGGCCGCCCTGGGCACCGCGGCGGCGCTGAAGGCGTTAATGCGCAAGGGCAAGATGAAGAAGGAGCCCATCAACGTCATCGCCTTCTGCGGCGACGGCGGCGGCGCGGACATGGGTCTCGCGGCGATCTCCGCGACGCTCACGCATCCCGACTACAATTGCCTGATTCTGATGTATGACAACGAGTCCTACGCCAACACGGACATTCAGCTCTCGGGCAGCACTCCATACGGCGCGAACACCACCTTCAGCCCTCCGGGCAAAGCGAAGAGGATCATGCACCACCGCTGGAAGAAGAATATGGCGGGCATGCTCGCGGCGGGCCATCCGGAATGCAAATACGTCTCGACGGTTTGTATGTCGTACGGGTTGCAAGCGATGAACAGTGTTCGCAAGGCGCTGTCGATCGGCGGACCGACGTTTATTCACTCCCTCGATCCGTGCCCCAAGGGCTGGGACTACGATCCCATCCAGTCGCACGAGTTGGGCGAGCTCGCCGTCACGACCGGCATCTGGCCACTGTACGAAGTGGAAAACGGCGTGCTCCGGCTGGTCGGAAAGACGAAGGAAATCGCCTCGGGGCGCTACAAGAGAGGCCCGGTGAAGGATTATTTGCTACGGCAGGGACGCTTCGCCCATTTCATCGACGAAGACTTCGATTATTTCCAGAAGAAAGTCGATGAGATGTGGGAGAGGTGGCTCATTCCCGGCGTTATTCCGTTCCGCACCGAAATCGAAAATTCGGTTGCATAGGCCAAGCGCCCGTTTCCACGGAAGCGTGGGAATCCTGAATTGAATTTAAGTCGCCGGCGGGCGCAGGCCCTCCGGCGACCGCTCTTTTCTGAAGCTCTTCCCGCCTATAAACATCTAAGCAACTAGCAGGCACGGACAGCCATCTCATTTTAGGGGGGACTATGCTTGGTTCCGCGAAGCTGCAGCGTGTTGCCGTTGTAGACCACGACTCCGATTGGCCCCAGCGCTTCGAGTTTTTGCGCAAGCGAATCGCCGGCGCCATTGGTGACCTCGCGGCAGCCATTGAACACGTTGGCAGCACCGCCGTCCCCAATCTCGCCGCGAAACCGATCATCGACATCGATGTGCTGTTGAAATCCGACGCCATGCTGCCGGCGGCAATCGAGCGCCTCGCGAGCTTGGGCTACGTTCATCGCGGAAACCTCGGCGTTCCCGAACGAGAGGCTTTTTTGGCGCCCCCCGAAGATATGCCGCATCACCTCTATCTATGCCCGCCGCGAAGCGCCGAGTTTCGCCGGCATGTGGCGTTTCGCAATTTCCTCCGCGCTCACCCGGAAGAGGCGAGAATATACGGCGAGCTCAAAATCGACCTCGCGGAACGATTCCGCGAGGACCGGTCCGCGTATGTCAGCGCCAAAAGTGAATTCGTAAACCAACTGACCAGCCGCGCCATCCGCGATAGCGAAGAAGAGGGTTCGTAAGCCACCGCATTTTTCCTCTTGACACAATCAAACGTTTGTTTTAAACATGTGTTTGATATGAAGCGCAATCTCGCCACGCGCGGTTCCCCTGCGGTCCGCCCGCGCCGCAAGCACAAGGCTCCGGAATTGACCCGTGACAAGCTGATCGAGGCCGCCGGGCAAGTCTTCGCCGAGCGCGGCTACCGCGCCGCGACCATTCGCGAAATCTGCCGCCGCGCTGGCGCGAATGTTGCGTCGGTGAACTACACGTTTGGCGACAAGATGGGCCTGTACACGGAGGTCCTTCGTCATTCCATGCGCGCGGCTGGCCAGGCGGCGGCGATGAGCGCGGCTCTCGATTCCGGCCTTTCTCCCGAAGGTACGATTCGCGGCGTGATTCGAGCGCGGCTGATGAGCCTGTGTCAAGGGCCGCGGCCTGACTGGCACATTCGCCTGGTGATGCATGAATTCTCGCATCCCACGCCGGCAATGGGGCGCGTGGTGGATGAAGGAATGCGGCCGATTTATGACCGTGTGCGCAAAGCCGTCGGCGAATTGATCGGCTTGCCGTCCGACCATGAAACCACGCGGCTCTCGGTAAACAGCATCGTCGGACAAATTCTTTTCTACACGTTCTCTCAGCCCGTGCTCGCACGTTTGCAGCCGGAGCTGAAGCTCACACCCGAGCAGCTGGATCGCATCGCCAACCATATTGCTGATTTCTCGCTGGCATATTTGAAAAAGGTGGGACAGGAACATAGCCATGGATGAACTGAAAACCAGCACGATGACGCAAGCGCCCCCGCCGGCTGCGGAGCAGCGCACTTCCCCGCCGGGCGCTCCCAGCGCGCCGGAAGCGGGAAAAAACAAAGCCCCGCGTTCGCGCGTGGTGAGGATCTTCCTCATCGCCGGCATCATCTTCGCCGCGCTCGTGATCTGGAAAATCTTCTTCGCCGCTCCAAGCCTGCCGCCCGGCGTCCTCGCGCTGAGCGGCCGCATTGAAGGCGACGATTCCGCGGTGGCGCCGAAAACCAGCGGCAAGATTCTCGAAGTGACCGTGCGCGAGGGCGACACCGTAAACGCCGGGCAGGTAATCGCGCGGCTCGACGATGCGCAAGTGCGCGCGCAGGAAGATTCGGCCCGGGCCGCGCTGGCGGACGCGCAGGCCAAGATGCAGGGCGCGCGCGACCAGATCGCGGTCCTGCAGGACCAACTGCGCCAGAATCAGGTGCAAACGGGACAGGCGAGCCAAGATGCGGACGGCCGCGTCCGGCAGGCGCAAGCGGACCTGACCGCGGCGGAGGCGGACCTGACGCAACAGCAAGCCGCGCTGCGCCTCGCTGAATTCAACCGCGATGCCTACAGCAAGCTGGCCAAGACCGGCGCCGCCTCCCAGTTGCAGGGCCTGCAGACCGAAGTACAGGCCGACCAACAGGCGGCCGTGGTAGCCGCATCGCAGCGCAAGGTGGAATCCGCGCGCGGCGCGCTGACCACGGCGCAGGCCAACCTGGACAACCCCAAAATCCGCGTGGCGCAGGTGTCGAGCACTGAAGCGCAGCTCGCACAGCAGCAATCCACCATCAACGCAGCCAAGGCGGAGACGGCCCAGGCGCAAGCGCAGCTTGACGAAGCGCAAGCCAACCGCGCCGATTTGACCGTGCTTGCGCCGTTTTCCGGCACCGTGCTCACGCGCGCCGCCGAGCCTGGCGAAGTTGTCCAAGCTGGCACCGCAATCATCACCCTGCTCGATCTTTCCAAGGTCTACTTGCGCGGATTCATTCCGGAGGGCGAAATCGGCAAGGTGAAAGTCGGTCAGCCCTCGCACATCTTTCTGGACTCCAATTCAAATCAGGCGCTGGACGGCTACGTTCTGCGCATCGACCCGCAGGCGACCTTCACTCCGGAAAATACCTACTTCCGTGACGACCGCGTCAAGCAAGTGGTCGGCGTCAAGCTGCAACTGACCTCGGGGATCGGCTACGCGAAGCCGGGCATGCCCGCAGACGGCGAAATCCTGACCAGCGGCAACGCGTGGCCGCCCCACAAACGAGCCGCGCAATGAACGTCGCTGCTACAAACTTGGAAGGTCCGCGCGCACCGCGCACAGCAGTATCGGGCGCCGCCATCGACGTGCGCGACCTCAAGAAGAAGTACGGCGCGCTCGAAGCGGTGCGCGGAATTTCCTTTGAGGTGCAGCGCGGGGAAATTTTCGGCCTGATCGGCGCGGACGGCGCGGGCAAAACCACCACGTTTCAGATTCTTGCCGGAGTGATGGAAGCTACCGGCGGCGATGCGGAGATTTTCGGCCGACCCGCGCGCGACGCCCGCGCCCGTACCGGTTACCTCACGCAGTCCTTCAGTCTTTATCCCGACCTGAGCGTGGCCGAGAACATCCGCTATATCGGCGAACTGCGGCGCGTGCCGCCCGCGGAAATTGAGGAACGCGGCACGCGCTATCTGAAGATGTTTGACATGGACCGCTTCTCCAAGCGGCTGGCGGCGCAGCTGAGCGGCGGCATGAAGCAAAAGCTGGCGCTGGTGTGCGCCCTCGTCTCCGAGCCTGACATTCTGCTGCTCGATGAGCCGACCACGGGCGTCGATCCGGTTTCGCGGCGCGAATTCTGGGACACGCTGGCGCACCTGGCCGGCGAAGGGCTCACGGTGCTGGTGGCCACGCCGTATCTCGACGAGGCCGAGCGCTGCCATCGCATCGCGCTGATTCACCTCGGCCAGATTCAGCAAATCGGAACGCCGGATGAGTTTCGCGAGAGCCTGCACGCCAAGCGTATCGAGTTGCGCGCCCCCGATCTGCCCCGCTGCCTCGTGGCCCTGGAAAAAGTGAGCGGCCGCGATGGAGACATCTTCGACGTGCAGCGTTTCGGCGACCGCCTGGACCTGCTCTCGCATTCGCCTGAAGCCGCCCAGCGGAAGGTGGAAGAAACACTGCGCGCGGAAGGAATCCGCATCGACGGGCTGCGCGTGGACGAGCCAACGCTGGAAAACACGTTCGTCGCCACGTTGCGGTCGCTCGGCCAGGAAATGCACGACACGCCATTCCCGGGCCGCCACGATCATCGCGACAAGCGCGGCCAGATCGCCATCGGCGCCGAGAATCTCACCAAGCGGTTCGGCTCCTTCACCGCGGTGCGAGACGTCAGTCTGCAAGTGCGCTACGGCGAAATCTACGGACTCCTGGGCGCCAACGGCGCCGGAAAAACCACCACCATCAAGATGCTGTGCGGCTTGCTCGCGGCTTCTTCGGGAAACATGCAGCTTGCCGGTGAGCGCGGTGCGTTTCGCTCCACCGAAATCCGCCAGCAGATCGGCTACATGTCCCAGAAATTTTCGCTCTACGACGATCTGACCATCGTGGAGAACCTCGATTTCTTCGGCGGCGTGTACGGCGTGCCGGAGGACGAGCTGAAAGAGAAGGAACGCTGGGTGATGGAATTTTCGGGCCTCGAAGGAAAGGAGCAGCAGGTGACCGGCAGCCTGCCCGGAGGCTGGAAGCAGCGCGTGGCATTCGGCAGCGCAATCCTGCACGAGCCGGGCATCGTGTTTCTCGACGAGCCGACCTCGGGCGTCGATCCGCTGGCCCGACGCGCGTTCTGGAGGATGATCAATCACCTAGCCGACGCCGGCACCGCCGTACTGGTCACCACGCATTACCTCGAGGAAGCCGAGCAGTGCAATCGCCTGGGGTTGATGGTCGCAGGCGAGTTGCTCGTCGAGGGAACGCCCAGCGAAATCAAGGCGCAGCAACATGGCCATCTGCTGGAATTCCGCGTGGACCAGCCGCAGCGCGCCGCCGATCTCTTGAAATCGGAAACGCAGCACTGGCGCGTAGCCCTGTTCGGGCACAGCCTGCACATCATTACCGATCTGGACGCGGAGGCGGGCATTCGCGAGAACACCGAAAAGCTGGAAGCAGCGGGCATCCGCGTGATCGGCGCGCGCGAAGGGCGCTTCTCCCTCGAAGATGTGTTCATCAGCGTGGTTGAACAGGCCCGCGAGCACGGCAAATTTGCCTCAGAGGATTAGAGGAGAACCCATGCGGCGAATTCTGGCGCAAGCCCAAAAGGAATTGATCCAGCTTCTTCGCGACCGCCTGGCGGTAATGCTGGCGCTCCTGCTTCCCGTCATTTTGCTGCTCCTGCAGACCACGGCCATCTCGCTGACGGTGAGCGACCTCCCGATCATCGTGCAGGACCTCGACCAGTCGCAGGCCTCGCAGAAGTTGGTAGATGCGTTCCGGCAGGCGCTCAGCTTCCACGTGACCTCATGGCCCACGGACAAGCAGCCGGAAGAGGCCTTCGCTTCCAATCGCGCGCGCGGCGCGCTGATTATTCCCGAAGATTACGGCCGTCGGATCGCGCGCGGAGAAGACGCCACGGTTCAAATCCTGATCGACGCCTCGGACGAAAACACGGCACAGATTATTTCCGGGGACGCCACCCAAATCGTCAACGCCTACAACGCGGAAAACTCCGGCGCCACGCGCCCTCAGCCGGTGAGTGCGGCGATTCGCCTGTGGTACAACCCCAGCCGCTCGTCGCAGAAATTCTACGGCCCCGGCATCTACGTCATGGCCATGTCGCTCTTCCCGCCGCTTCTCGCGACGCTAGCGATGTCCAAGGAAGGGGAGCAGAAAACGATCCTGCAGGTGTACGTCTCGAACATTTCGGCGCACGAATTTCTTCTGGGAAAGATCGCCGCATTTATGGTCGTGGCCACCGCCGAAGCCCTGATCATGATGGCCATCTTATTCGCCGGATTCGGGCTGCGCTTCGCGGGCGATCCCACGCCGTTTCTGGTGGCCACGCTTCTCTACATGTTTACGGTGACGACGTTCGGGAACATGATCGGGGCGGCCATTCCCAGTCAGGTGGCGGCGATGCAAGCGGTGGCGCTCTCCGGATTCCTGCTGGTGTACATGCTCTCCGGCTTGCTCTTCCCGATTCAGAATATTCCCGCCGGGATCCGCTGGATTTCCAACTTCGTCTGGGGCCGCTACTACATTGAGATTGTGCGGGACGCGCTGCTGGCCGGCGGAGGCTGGCCCTCGGTGTGGCTCAAGGTGCTGGCCATTGCCGTGATCGGCTCGTTTTTCTATTTCATTGCGTGGCGCAACATGCGCCGCATGCAGCTGAAGGATTAGGCCATGAACAGGAACAGTTTTTTTGGGAACCGGATGCTGGCTTTGATCCGCAAGGAATTTCGCCAGATTCTGCGCGATCGCCGTCTGGCGATGTCGCTCATTCTCCCGCCCACGCTGCAATTGCTGCTCTTCGGGTTCGCGCTCAACGCCACCGTCAGCAACCTGCGCCTTGGCGTGGTGGATGACAGCCGCACGCCCGAAAGCCGCGAGCTCGCCGCCATCATGACCGAGAGCAAGGCGTTTCGACCCGCAGGCACCTACCTCGACGTGAACGAAATGGGCAAACAGATCGCCAACGGCAAACTGGACGCCGGTCTGGTGATCCCCTACGACTACGCGCGCGACTTGCAGCGCGGCCGGCCCGCCACCGTGCAGGTGCTCCTTAACGCCATGAACTCCAACACCGCCACGATTGGCCAGGGCTATGCGCAGGGCGTGATCGCCTCTTACAACCAGACGCTCACGGGCGAAGGCATTCACGCGCGTTTTCAGGAGATCGCTGCGCCGAACGTCAGCCGGCTCGGCTCGGTCCTGCTGCGTCCGGCGTATTTGTACAATCCAGGCCTAGAGCCCACCTGGTTCATTGTCACCGGCGTTCTGGGCGTGCTGCTGATTTTGAACGGCTCGCTGATTTCCGCCGCGGCCATTGTGAAAGAGCGCGAGGCCGGCACGCTCGAGCAGCTCTTGATGTCGCCCGCTTCGACGACGCAGATCATAATCGCCAAGCTGTTCCCGCTGTTCGTGCTGCTATGCATGATGGGGACCATGGCGATCATCATCATGCGCGTAGTGTTTGGAATTCCCTTCCGCGGCAACGTGTTGCTGGTGATGGCCGCCGCGGCCCTGTGCCTCCTGTGCGGCATCAGTATCGGCACGTTCATCGCCACGTTTACGCGGTCGGCGCGTCAGGCGCAGCTCACGCTTTTCTTCGTGAATCCTCCGCTGACGTCGCTTTCCGGCGCGTTCACGCCGGTGGAAGCGATGCCCAAATGGTTGCAGCCCCTCGCGCAATTCAATCCCATCCAGCACTTCGGACAGATTTCGCGCGGCGCGATGCTCAAGGGCAGCGGCGTCAGCACACTGTGGCCGAATTTCCTCGCGCTCCTCGCATTCACGGTGGTGCTCGTGGCGCTGAGCATCTTTCGATTCCGAAAACAACTTAGCTAAGCCTGGCTCAAGGGAGTCTTATGTTCAAGACATTGGAAGCTCGATTTTTCTCAAAACACCTCTCGCAATGGCGGAATGTACTGACAGACGGCGTCGTGCTGCTGTTCGCGGCGGCGCTGCTCCCGGCGGCGCCTGCTTTCGCGCAACTCGGCCCGCCTGCCGGATCGTCCCAGCAGGGGACGCAAGCCGCGCAGCTGCCGCTCTCCGGGCGGACAACGCAATCGAGCGGCTCGGTGAAAACCTCCGAGGCGCCCGCGCCAAGCACCACTGCCACGGTGAACACGCTCAACCCCACCGTGCAGGTGCAAGGGGCCTACGCCGGGAGCACGCCGGGCGCGGCGAAGATGCCGTTCGACGGCAAGCTCGGCCTGCAAGACGCGATCAAGCGCGGCCTCGCTTACAACCTCGGCGAAACGGGCGCGACCCAGGCGCTCCGGCAGGCGCAGGGGCAGAGCCGCGCGTCGCTGAGCAACCTGCTGCCGAACCTCAACGGAACCGTCACCGAAAACGTGCAAACCACGGACCTAAAGGCGTTCGGATTCCGTTTCAATTTTCCGGGCTTCGCCATTCCCAACGTGATCGGCCCCTTCAACTACATGGATTTGCGCGCGCATCTTTCGCAATCCTTCTTTGATCTCGCGGCGATCAACAATTACCGCGCGGCGCACGACGTCGCCGACGCCAATCGCTACTCGGCGCAGGACGCGCGCGAGCTGATCGTGCTGGCTGTTGGCGGCTCGTACCTGCAAACCATAGCCGCCAAGGCGCGCGTGGCTTCCGAACAGGCGCAGCTCGACAGCGCCAACGCCGTGTACCAGCAGAGCGTGCAGCAGTTCGGCCAGGGACTCATCGCCAAGGTGGACGCCGACCGGAACGAAGTGCAGGCGCTGACGCACCAGCAGCGCCTGCTTTCGCTGAAAAACGATCTTGCCAAGCAAAAAATCAACCTCGCGCGCATGATCGGCCTTCCGGCCAACGACCAATATGAGCTCACCGACGAGGTTCCGTACACGCCCGCCGCGCCGGTGAGTGTCGATGCCGCGCTGACGCAGGCCTACCAGCAGCGCGCTGACTTGAAGGCCGCCGAGGCGCAAATGCGCGCCGCCCAGCGCGCCCACGGCGCTGCCCGCGCCGAGCGCTATCCTTCCCTCAGCGCCACCGCCGACTGGGGCGGCATCGGCGTCAATCCCGCCCAGCTCGAAACGACTTATACCGCCGCGGCCACGCTCAAAATTCCCATCTGGCAGGGCGGCAAAGCGGAAGCCGACATCCAACAGGCCGGCGCCGCGCTCGATCAGCGCCGCGCCGAGTACGACGACCTGAAAGGCCAGATCGAGAGCGACGTCCGCAGCGCCTATCTCGATTTGCAGGCGGCCGCCAGCCAGGTGGAAGTCGCGCAGAAAAATATCGAGGTCAACAAGGAAGCCCTCGACCTAACGCGCCAAAAGGTCGAAGCGGGCGTCCTCGACAACGTCAGCTACGTCCAGGCCCAGGAAGACGTGACCAACGCCGAGTTCGACTACATCAACGGCGTTTTCGCTTACAACATCGCCAAGATCAGCTTGGCGCGAGCCACCGGCCGCGCCTCCGACGCCTTCTCTGATACCCTCAAGACCCAGTGAGAACCCGCGATGAAGGGACGAAACTCGCAGGCCTTTTTATGCCCTCGTGCGAGAGGTCCCAGATGCTCCCATTTGTCATTCCGAGCGAAGCGAGGAATCTGCTTTCCCCTCCAGCCAAGCCAACAGCAGACTCTTCGCTTCGCTCGGAGTGACGCCATTGCGGCTGCTGCCCGCGACGAATCCTAGCTTGTGCGATGCACCTTCAGCACGTGGAGCGTAATGTCCGTTGGCTTCAAAGCCTCCAGTTCCATCTCGACGTACTTTCCTTCACTCACCTGCCTCAAGCTGTAGACTGCCGGCTCGGTTTCGACGCTTTCGTGGCCGACAAGGGGCTTCAGAAATTCGCGTGCGTCGTCCACGGACGGCTGTTCGTTGCTTCTTGGCCGCACCAGCGCCTCCACCACGTAGCTGCGGAGCAGCTTGGGCCAGTAACGCTGGAACAAGGCAGGCGAGGCGAAAAGATCGCTCCAGGCCACGTCCCCGCCATACGCCACCACTACGCCCACGACGGGCTCGCCCTTCAGCTTCCCCGTGGCGCGCTCAAAACGCCTCTGCAATTCCTCGACAAACGCATCGGCGGGAACGGCCACCTGCGGCGATTTGTACAGCTTCTCGTAAGATTGGGTTGGTGCTTGGGTTTCGATTGCTTGCGAGAGCGCACCTTGTGTTAGGGTCACGGTTCGCGACATTTCGCCCGGTCCGCCCGTCTGTTCCCGGCCGACAAGGGGAGGGGCTTCCGTGACGGTCACGGTTTGGGATGTTTCACCTGGCCTGCCTGCCTGACCCGGACCCGCGAGGCCGCCCGCCACACTGACTGGGGGCGCAGCCGCAGTTCCACTGCGCACTGCCGACCAGACTTTGTCCTGTTCCTTTGTAATTGCAGCTTGTTCACGCACGCTGGGATGCACCATCATTTTCCCAGCGGAGAATTGCACGCCGGAGGACCATCGGCCGTTCTCGACGCAAAACACATCGAGCGGCAGAGGGGCCGCTCCTGGCGGCACGATGCGGTCCTTGGCGATGATACGGTCCTGTTTGCCCCCGCTCACCAGTTCGCCCGCGAGGAGCAGCAGCGGCTTAGAGCCGCGATTGATCAGCACCAGCTGATTGACGGATGCCCCGCGCGTCTCGGGAATTGCCACCGGCCGCCCGTCTCGCGACCGGCGAATCATGTCCGCCCCGCCCTCGGTGATGACCACATCGCCCGCTGACAAGCCGTCGTCTAGCGTGGAAAAGCCAGTGGTGTCCGCCGCCTGCCGGGCAACTACGGGAAACACGGTCAAATTTTCGTATCGGACGGGCTCCAAGACGCGCCATTCATTTGGGCTCGGACTTTCGCGCCCGGCCTTCTGGGCCCAATCGGCCCACGGCGCGGCAAACCACAGCGCCGCCAAGCCCAGACCTACCGACCCCCAGGAAATCCAAGTTCCTCTGTACATGGCACCCTCCTTGAACGCACTCGTAGTGTTGGACACCGCGTCGCTACAGCGGTGCCATAACCCTTGAACGCTCGAGGTGGTTTTTCTTGCAGCCCGCCCGGCCAGCAGACGAACTTATGCAAGCCCAGGACAAACACGGGATGAAAAAATCTGGGATTATCTACAGAGGCAGATGCCCAGCCACAAAAAGTCGTTGCCTGACGCTTGTCAATCTTCCAGGTCTTCGCGGAAGGCGGGCTGGGAGGGATCGAGGACGCCGTCCATGATGTCCACGATGAGGCCTTCGTAGGCGGTGGTGGCTTCGGGGAGGTTGGCGTGGGGGCGTTCCCAGACCACGCTGCCGGTCGCGGAGTAAACCAGGGTGAAGTAACGGCCCTGGGAGTATTGCAGCTCGACAAGCTTCGAGGGCATCTCGGGATCGCCCGCCTGCCCCAGGATGTCCATCAGGGCGATGGACCACTCGCGGCCTTTAGGGTCTGTGACGGATTGGCGCTCGAGGTAGCGCCAGTTATCCATGGTCCAGGATGACATCGTTGTCTCGTTCGGAACGGTAGCGCCCGCCTTTCTTTTCAGGCGGGCATCTGTTGCGTGGCCCGAATCACCCCGTGCCCGCCTGAAAACAAAGGCGGGCGCTACAACGACTAACCGCGCGATGCGAGCAACTCGCTGAGTGCCCGCGCCACCTGCCCGCCGGTGAACGGTTTGGGGACCAGCAGCACGTTTTCCGCGTTGCGCTCGTTCAGGCTCTTGTCGGCGAGCTCCGGGGTGTCGCTGATGATCACCACCGGAAGCGCGGCGTGCTTCGGGTCGTCGCGCAGCGTGTCAAAAAGCGACTCGCTCATGTTGTACACCGAGCAGTCCAGAACCAGGGCGTCGGCGCGCTGCTCGGCAACGAGCTCATTCACCGAGGCGGCGTAGCCGGAGGCAAAAACCTCGAAGCCGTGGTCGCGCAGGGCGAAGGACAACAGCTCGGCAATTTCCGGCGTGTCGTCGATCAGCAAGATGCGTTTCAAACGGACGGCCGGAGTTGTCTCTTGCGTTTCCATTGAGATTGGTAGACTTCCCGTGGCACAGGCACTCTTGCCTGTGCGGGTTTTGCCGATGAGGGAACGAGTAGGCTGTACCTTCGGCCTGCAAAACCACACAGCCAGGAGTGGCTGTGCCACTCACGGCTACTTGGTGCCGTAATTCCCCGGCAGGCGCGGCTTCTTGCCCGCGGCGGACTCGAGCTCCAGCACCCAGATGCGCCCGCCGGCGATGTAGTACGCGCGGCGATCGTTCTGCGGCACCGCGCCCCAGGCCTCCAGCGTGCGAACGGCGAAGGTGTAGCCTTCGAAATTATTCCGCACGTGGTTGAAGACCTCGTTGCTGTGCCAGTTGTCGTTCAAGATGGCGTCGCCGCCATGCACTTTCGTGACCGTGTAGTATTTATCAAAGGCGGCTTCGGCGCGAACTTCACGCGTTGCCCCGTGCTTCTTGCCTTCGCTGACGGCGTACAGATCCTGCACTTCGCCCGTGGGATTCGGATTCGTAACGTTGCTGCTCATACAGTCTCCGCGATCTGCGCCGCCGCTTCGGCCGCGCCCATGTTGGTCAGGTTCTTGGCATCGGTAGCCTTCAGCAGGGCCTCCGGTACTTGAATGCCCATCATGTGCCACTGCTGGTTGGCGAATTTCTGCAGCGTGGCGATGTGCTCGGCGTGCAAGTGGCCAAACCGCCCCTGCAGCTTCAGGTACTCAGCAACCGGCCGCATGCTCTGCGGGCGGAAGCTGTAGTCATACTCGCGCTTCTCCGAATTCCATTCCCAGATGGGATAGAGCCCGCACTCGACCACGAGGCGCCCGAGGTCGATCGACCGCGGCGTCTCGTACACGAAGCCCTTCTGGCAGGGCGTGTACACCATCAGGAACGCGGCCCCCTTGTGATTCAAGCCCTTGCGAACTTTGTTCATCAGGTCGATCGGGTAGCCCACGCTGGCCGTCGCCACGTAGCAGTGCGGATGCCCCGCGGCCATCATGCGAGCGAGGTCTTTCGGGAAGAGCGTCTTGGCCTCGGGAACTTTCGGTCCCGGAGGCGAGAACGTGGTCATGCCGCCATAGGGCGTGCGCGACGAGGCCTGAATGCCGGTGTTAGCGTATTGCTCGTTGTCATAGCAGATGATCAGGCAGTCGTGGTTGCGGTAGAGCGCGCCGGAAATCGAGCCGATGCCGATGTCCGAAGCGCTGCCGTCGCCCGCCTCGCAAATGATGTTCGGGAAGGGCCCCTGCCACTTGCCCTTGCGGATCATCGCTTCATACGCTGCGGCCACGCCCGCGGTGAAGCTGCCCGCGCTGCCGATCTGCGTGTGCGCCCAGGGAATATTGTAGGGCGTGCAAAGGTACGAGCTGTTGGCCACGTACATGCACCCCGTCGGGCCCACTAGGATGGTGTTGTCGCCCGCGGCCTTGCTGGTCATGCGGTACTGAATGGACGGCCCGCAGCCGGCGCAGGTGCGGTGGCCGGGCACGAAGGGCTCGCTCGCCGGCAACTCGGGATTGTAGAACCGCGCGCCCTGATTGGGGCTTCCCAAGAGCGGCAGAATCTGGCGTTCGATTTCGATGACTGACATTTCAGCTCCTCCGTTTGGCGGCCTCGCCGGGCATGCACTGAATTATTTTAGTGCAATCCGGGAGCCCGTCCTATCCATCCTGTTGTTCTTACGCCTATCTCGTTACCGCGTTACGATGACCCACGACCTAATGCAAACTCCTCTGTTCTACCGAGTCCCAGTAGCGCCCGCCTTTGTTTTCAGGCGGGCATCCGTTGGGCAGCCCGAATCACCCCGTGCCCGCCTGAAAACAAAGGCGGGCGCTACTCCTCGAACCCGACCCAGTGCGTGCGCTTCTCGATCTTTCCGCGCTTCTGCGCTTCCAGCATCTTCTGGGTCATCCAGTAGAATTCCTTCAGCACGATGGCCTCGCCGCCCATCCCGGCCATGAAGGACATGACCAGCGGCCGCTTCGGGCTCTCGTACAGCGCGGCCACAGCTTCAGCGTAGAGCGAGCCGCCGCTGCTGACGCTGCCGAGCCCCATGTTGGTCTCGATCACGCCCACTACTTTGAATTTGCTCAGCACGTCCTTAACACGGTCGGTGGGATACGGGCGAATGGTGCGCAACCGCACCATGCCGACCTTCGCGCCGCGCTCGCGCATGTGCTTGATGGCGTACCGCGCGGTCACGCCGTGCGCGCCTTGCAGGAAGAAGACCACGTCGGCGTCATCGGTCATGTACTCTTCCACCCACGGGTCATACTTGCGGCCGAAAATCTTGAAGAATTCCTCGTGCACCTCTTCGATCACCGCCATCGAGCCTTCCATGGCGCGGGCGCGCTCGAGCTGCAGCGGCGGGCCCTGCTCCGGCATGATCTGCGGGCCGTGCGAAACGGGATGCCGCGGATCGAGCGGATAGGGATGCTTGTAGGGCGGCAGGAATTCAGCAACCTGGCCCGCATCCGGCAGCTCGACGTCGCACACGATATGCGAGACGAAGAAGCCGTCCTGGCAAACCATCTGCGGCAGAAGCACGCGCGGGTCCTCGCCGATGCGGTAGGCCATCAGGTGATTGTCAAACGCTTCCTGCGCGTCACAGGACCAGCCCATCAGCCAGCCCATGTCGCGCGTCGAGAGGGCGTCGGTGTGCTCCGAGCCGAAGTCGCCAGGAGGATCGAGCGTGCGGTCGGCGATCATCATTTGCACCGGCATGCGGCTGCCGGAGATCGGCGAGTATAGCTCGTAGCCATACTGCACACCCACGCCGGAGCTTCCGGTGAAGACGCGCGCGCCGCTCGACGAGGCCCCGTGCGCGAGGCTCAGCTGCGAGTGCTCGCTGTCGGCCACGATGTACTCGGCGTCCAGTTCGCCGTTGGCGACCATCTGCGCCAGCGCCATCATGGTGGCCGTGTACGGCCGGATGGGATAGGCGGTGATCACGTCCACGTCGGCATATTTGGCCGCTTGCGCCGAAGCCACGCAGCCGTTGATGCGAACCGTTTTCTTTTGCCCTGCCACAAGCGTTGCCATGTTTCCACCTTGTAGGACAGGCTTTGAGCCTGTCGCTCTTATGCCAAGAGACTCCCAATCCTTCCAAAAACCCGACAGGCTCAAAGCGTGTCCTACTAAATGCTCTTCGCCGGACGGTCCCCCAAATGCACCAGCTCTTCGGCTTGCCGCCCGTGCAGCCCTTGTGAAATGGCGAAGGCCGTGTCCATGCGAATCACGCCCGCATCGAAATCGAGCTCCGGCACGCCTTCGAGGCACCCGGTCGGGCACTCCTCGATGCACACGCGGCAGCCCTTGCAGTAATCCACCAGAATTTTGTACAGACCGTTGGAGCGCGAGGACCGCACGATGCACGGCTCCGGGCAGACGAGATAACAGTTGTCGCACGCGTTGCAAGTGCCGCAGCTGAAGCAGCGGCTCGCTTCCATGCTGGCCTGCTCTTCGCTGTACGGCAGGATGACTTCCGCTTGCGTCTTCTTGCGCGAAGCCGACGGCAGCATGGCCTGCTTCACGCGCGGGAAGTGCGGGAAGTAGGTCATGTTCATGCGGTTCAAATCGACGATCACGTCGATGGGCACCGTGCGTGGCTCGAGCGGGACGTTGTTGAGGACCTTGTCCAGGCTGAAAGCCACGCGCTTGCCGTCGCCGACGGCGTTCACCACCATGAGCGGCTGGCCGGCGCCGAGCTGGGTCACGTCGCCCGCGGCGAAGAAGTTGGTGTCCGCGATCCGTCCGAACGCATCAACCTTGATTGCGCCGCGCTCGTTTTTGTATTCCGCGGGCAGCCAGTCCAGCTTGGCCCTCTGGCCAACGGCGATGATGACGGTGTCCACCTTGAATTTTTCCCCCGCGCCTTCCTTGTCGATGGCGATGGGCGAGGCGTTGATCTTGCCGGTGAAGCGCGCAGGAAAGAGCTGGAGGGATTCCACCTTGCCGTTGCCGAGCACCGCCGTCATCGCGCGGCCATGCATCAGCTCGACGCCTTCCTCAACCATGTCGTGCAGGTCTTCGGGCGAAGCAGGCATCTCCTGCTTGTTGCCCTCGATCGTGATCATGGTCACTTCGACCGCGCCCTGGCGCAGCGCTTCACGCGCGCAGTCAATCGCCGTGTTTCCGCCGCCGATCACCGCTACGCGGGATCCCAGCTTCACCTTGGAAGTGCCCATGCCGATGTCGCGCAGGAACGGCAGGCCGAAAATCACCCCGGGCTTGTCTTCGCCCTCGGCGCGCGCGCTGTTGGGCTCGATCAAGCCCACGCAGAATACGGTCGCGTCGTAGTTCTTCTTGAGATCGTCGAGTGTGACGTCCTTGCCGACTTCCACGTTGGTCTTGATCTCAATGCCGAGCTCGACGAGCCGCTCGATTTCGCGATCGAGCACCGACTGCGGCAATACCCAGTCAGGAATGCCTCCGCGATTGAGCCCGCCTGCCTTGGGCGATCGCTCCAGAATGGTCACCTTGTAGCCCATGCGCGCCAGTTGGTACGCGGCGCTGTGCCCCGCCGGGCCCGAACCGACCACGGCGACCTTCTTGCCGTTGGGCTTTCCGGGCTTCACCACATCCTTCGCCAGCGCCTGGCCGAGGTCGCCCAGGAAGCGCTCGACCGCGCGGATCGAAATGGCTTCGTCGTACTGCCCGCGGTTGCAGGCCTGCTCGCACGGGTGATAGCACACGCGCCCCGTGACCGAAGGAAACGGCATGTCTTCTTTGATCAGCGCGTAGGCGTCAAGATATTTGCCGCGCTTCACCAGGTCGAGATAGCCCTGTATTTTTTCGTTCGTGCCGCAGGCGTTGTTGCAGGGAGGCATCTTGTCCCGGTACACCGGGCGGATGGACCGCCAGTTGCCTGTGGGAAAAAGATCCTGGCCCTTTTCCTGGCTCGGCGCCGGCGTGATTCCGGCAAACGGAACAATCAGCCAGTCGGGAATGCGCGTTCCTTTTGTGGACATGTTTCGCCTCTCCAAGAAAATTTTCAGCGTGCTACGCGGCCACCGGCTTCAGCGGCAGAATATGCAATTCCTTGAGCGCCGCGTGAAATGCCGTCTTGTTGGCAATCATCGGTTCGATCGTTTCCTGCTTGCAGATGCCCGTGGTCTTCACCACCGCGGCGATCAGCGGCGCGGCGATGTCCGGCGCAACGGCCTTGCTGCGCTCGGCGGCGCCTTCGGTCGAAAGGCGGTCGAGGCCAAGCTCGCCCAGGCGGTAGTACAGCCACTTGTGATCAGCCAGCTTGGCGGCGTCCACGCAAACGAGTTGCGCGAGGCGCTCCGGGCCGGGCACAAAGCGGATCATGTACTCCGGCGAGTAGTGTGTGTTGATGATCAGCGTGCCGCCGGCGGGCATGCCGCGCATGTAGTCCCAGCCCTTGACCATGGTGCCTTCCACCAGCACGACAACATTGGGGTGCTCGTTCTCATAGGTCAGCGCGTTTTCAATGACGCTGTCGCTCACGCGGCAATATTTGCGTGTGGGAGCGTTGGTGCGGTCGGGGTTATCCACGTAGTTTTCCATCGCCTGGGAAAACTTGCCTTCGTTGCGGGCGGAGGCAGCGACGGAGTTGACGATGTCGCGGCCCTCTTTGTCCATGATGATGCCGCGGGTCCACACGGTGAGTTCCGTATAGCTCATGATCGATCCTCTTTATCTTTATCGTTGTTGTCGATATGGATGTGCGTTTCGACTTCAAAATCGCTGGCGTTGCTGATGCGTCCGGCGGCGTCTTTTAAGGAGGCGGGGCTGCCGCGGTGGGTGTCCAGCACGGACTGAAAATCGCTGCGGCGCACGGCGAACGGAGCGCTTTGCGCGCCGCCCTGGTACTTGGCGATTGCCAGCAGCGTCGCTTTCTTGCACAGGCTTTCGATGTCGGCGCCGGTCGAGCCTTCCATCTGCGCGGCGAATTCGTCGATGTCCACGTCCGGGGCGAGCGGCACGCGGCGGCTACACAGCCGCAAAATCGCGGCGCGATCCGCGGCATTGGGCTTCGAGAACGGCAGGATGTAGTCGAACCTTCCGCTGCGCAAGAGCGCCGGTTCGACTCGCTCCGGGCGGTTCGTCGCCGCCAGAAGCAGCACACCCTTCACGTCGCGGAGATTGTCGATCTCGCGCAAGAGCTGGCTCAGGATGCGCTGGTAAATGTCCGAGCCCATGTGATCGGCGCTGAATTTTGGCGCCAACGCGTCGATGGTATCAAAGAAAAGGATGCAGGGGGCCGCGCGGCGCGCCTTCTTGAACACTTCGCGCAGCGCGCGCTCGGATTCGCCCAGCCACTTCGAGTACAGCTGCGGCCCGTCGATGGCGATGAGCGGAATCTCCTTCTCGCCGGAAAGCGCCCGGGCCATGGCCGTCTTGCCCGTGCCCGACGGACCCGCAAACAGAATACCGCGCGGTGGCGCCAGGCCCACACGGTCGTAAATCTCGTTGTGCATGTGCGAGTGCTCGACCACGGTGTCGAGCAGTTTCTTCAGATCGGCAAGCCCGCCCAGGTCCGCAAACGTCGTCGAGCTCTTCTCGATGAAAAATTCGCGCGTGGCGCTGGGCTCGACTTCCTTGAGCCCGGCCAGAAAATCCGCACGCGTGACGTGCAACTCGCTCAGATCGGCGGGCAGCGCGCCGTCGCTCTCGAGCGGCGTCTTGGCCAGGAATCCGCGCAGCGCGATCATGCCTACTTCCTGGCACAGCGCTTCGAGGTCCGCGCCCACGAATCCGTGTGAGTGCTCCGCGACTTCCTGCAGGTTGACGTCCGGGGCCAGCGGCATGGCGCGCGTGTGAATTTTCAGAATTTGCAGGCGCGCCTGCGTGTTGGGCACGCCAATCTCAATTTC
>Ga0210398_10000373_pt1 | contig 52615 bp, 41 predicted proteins | sample IncBWC4OmetaG_FD_161047 | JGI IMG/M metagenome (GOLD analysis project Ga0210398, IMG submission 161047) | Forest soil microbial communities from Barre Woods Harvard Forest LTER site, Petersham, Massachusetts, United States - Inc-BW-C-4-O | ecosystem: Environmental > Terrestrial > Soil >...
TGAAGATCCCGGTCAGTACCGAGATTCTGGTCATGCGATCCTGATCCAGAGCAGCGGGCGTTTTCCTTTTTAGCTCGTAGAAGGCTCCGTTGGACATCCCTCCTAGTAAGACCCGGGCATCTTCATCCGGCAGGTCCCAGAGCTCATACATTTTCAGAAACGCTCTTACCGCGGCCGGAGTCAGGTCTCGCAGGACTTGTTTATTGGAAAGGTCCGCAGGCTTTTCCCACGCCACTCCAGCCGCAAGCCTATTCACCGTGGCCATCGCCAGTCCTCCCAGCTTTCCATTATTGGAGGATTATACATCCATTATTGGAAAAGCACAAGGCCCTACCGGGAATCGATTATTTCCAGGGACACATCTTCATAAATAACAGCGTGTGGCTTTTCGAGCGGCCACAAACGGCCATTAACGCTAGGCAACTCGAACAGTCGATGCCATAGCGACCGTCGGCCCCGCGACGGCCCGGAGTAGACTGGTCGTTATTCACCCTCGCAGTGCTCAGGCCGAACGAGGCCGAGATGCGAATACTGGATGTGATCTGCACTCTCGCAACCACAGCGCGAGCGTCTTTGGTCCCTACTAAGCGCTGATCGGGAAAGGGGCGCCCTTTTATAATGTGTGGATCGGCCCAAAAGGAGTTATCCGGTCGTCTAAGTAGCTTTCAAGGCTTCAAGTTCCCGATTACAGAACTATACAGCCAAGTGCCAAGTGAAAAAAATCGTTGATAAGGCCCCTTCCATTCCGTGGTACGTTTCACCATGAGGACCTTCCTGCTTTGCGCTCTACAATGCGTTGCCTCCCTACTGCTCTTCGGCCGCTTCCTTGGGGCCCAAGAGGCCCCGGGTTAGCAAAGCGAAGGTCGATAACATGAGCGGCGCAACCAGCAAACTGAAAAGCTACGAAGAGCGCATCATCCGCGACAGAGGAATTTGCGGCGGGGAGCCCGTATTCAAGGGTACGCGCGTCACTCTGCGCACCGTACTCGCGAGCCTGGCGGGCGGAGATTCCGCCGGAGATATTCTTATCGATTTCACTAGCCTGAAAGCCGAGGACGTTCAAGCCGCCATTGCATTTGCTGCCGCTTCCGCCGAAGAGGACTTGCCCGTTCCAGCGGTTCCGCACATTCGATGAACATCAAGCTGGACGAGAATCTTCCTCTTGGTCTTGCAACCCTTCTGAAAGGCATTTTCGCTTCCGCTGACTGACCTCATACCCCGCATGCCGCGTGGTCCGTTCGTCCACCGCGCTCCTCCGATTGGTCGTGTTGTGCGCCACATGCGGGGTGATGTTCATCCCCCGCGGTTCTTTGACGAATTCCCGTGTATCGTAGTTCTTGTCTCCTCCCAACGTCACCCGCTTTCCCGGTGGGATCGCTTCCACCACGAGCATCGCAGCATCCCGCTCCGCTCGGCCGCGGGCCTCGGTTAGAAAGGTGTGCACGAATAGCCCTCCCGTTTGGCTGAGGTCACGTGCATTTTGCGCCGATCAACGTGATGTCGTCGGCCTGTTCATGAGGGCTGAATTTTCGAACCTGATCTGCGAGTGCTGCCAGCAACTCCGGCAAGGATAGGTGACGATGTTGCCGGGCGGCTTGCAGCAGACGATCTTCGCCAAATTCCTCTCCTTCATCATTCCGAGCTTCCGTAACACCATCGGTGTAAAGGAAGACCGCGTCGCCTGGAGCCAGTACCCGTTCTTCCATCGCGCAATCCCAGCTCTCGAACAAGCCCACCACCGTGCAGGTTGACCCGAGTCGTTCCAAACCGTCGTCGCCGCGCAAGAGCAAGGCAGGGGGATGGCCGCAATTCGAGTAGCGCAGCTTGCGTGTGTCATCGTCGTATTCGGCGAAGAAAAGGGTCGCGTAATCGCCGTCGGCCGTGTTCTCGTAAAGCAGCTGATTCACTGACCGCAGAAATCGTTCGGGCTGTTCCCAAGCCGTCGCGCACTGGCTGCGCAGAGCTGCCTGGAGATTCGCCATGAGCAGAGCGGCTCCGATGCCTTTGCCGGCTATGTCCGCCACTACCAGGCCGAGTCTTCTGCTTCCGAGATCAAGAAAGTCGTAATAGTCTCCACCGACGGACCGAGCAGGATGGCAAATCCCCGCATAGGCGAGAGTTCGGATGAGCGGCTGGCGTTGCGGAAACAAGCGGGTTTGCACTTGCTTGGCGATCGCCAACTCGCGCGCAGCCTGACGCTCTGCTTCCAACCTGGCGGCCTGGGCACGGCGCTCTGCTTCCAGCGTGCGCGTCGCCTCATCGAACTCAATCAGAGAAAAACTGTTTCCTTCCACATCTTCAAAAACCGCGTACCTCGCTTGCCCGCTTCCCCAGGAAGGTTCCATTGGTGGGAGCGGGAAACGGACTCCGCGTCTCGTCCATTCTTCGAACAACCTACACACGTCTTCGGTAAGAAAACTAAATCCGGTGTTCTGGCCGATGTGTTGGTGCTCGGCAGATCCTTCGGGTGGAACTACGAGGGCGATCCCAGGCAAGCCCGCGCCTGTCGTTCCAGAGAGCCAACCAGGAGCCGACGGAGCGACAATGACCCACCGGCCTTCCTCGGGAATTTGCACGTCCACAATCGTTTCGAAGTTCAACTTTTCTACGAAAAACCGCTGACTCCGCGCCTGATCCCGAACCCAGAGCGTCACGAAGTTTAACCGGAGAAAAGGCTGCAAGAGAGCCGCTCTGATTGCCGCTGCGTGCGGACCAAGCACTCCTCCGGGATGCGCGGAGTGTTCCATTGCGACTGATTATTACATAGAGTCCCGCCCGCCGAACAACGGCAAGAACCATCCAAAAATCCAGATGTAAAACCGACATGTGGGGCATTCGACACGTACCAAGAGTTAAGCGCGTTAATCAAGCAGTGAGAACATCTCAGGTATGCTGCGTCGCAGAATTTTCAAACTGGATCAAGGTTGACCCGTAAGTAGTCTGATTTCGTTGACTTGCCTCTTGTTCGCAACCTAACATGTCGGGTCACCACGAGTATAGTCTGATGAAACGTGAGGAAATTACGGACGGACTGCTGCGCCTAGCGGCTGACTACCGCCACGTTTATGACGGCGGGTATGCCCAGGTTCGTGGAATTAGAGAATGGGCGAGAATACTCGACCCCGATTCTCGCCAAATTCTTTGGGCTCGCCTGATTGAGTCCGTAGCAAATCAGGAACCAACAATGTGGGGAGTCGTTATGGCGGTCCTGGTCGAGGAACATCCCGATAGGGTTGCCGAGAGGCTCGATGATCTCCTAACTCGCTACAGCGCTTCGGATGAATGGAAAAACGAGATAATGTTTTCTCTTCTATCTCTTGGCTACCGTCCTGCTGCGGCTAAATGTTTCCACTACATTAAGGAAGGCTTGTTGAACGGAAGGGGTGAAGTGCTTAGGTTACTTGCGGCATCATGCAGGGTCGATTCCAAAGAATGCCTCGTACTAGCATCCGATTACTTCGGACGTGTTTTACGACCGGAAGGATCAGAAGACGAGCGTCGCAGTATTGTACCGACTTCCCCTCTGGTCGTCACAACTTCCGCCCAATAGACCTGCTTCGCTGAATTTTGGCTGCTCCAGGTCGAACTGCAGTCGGTTTACGTACTTGTGACTTCTATGCCTTGGGAACGGTAGGGATTCAGGACATCTTCGTCTGAGGCATCGGTGATCAAACGTGTCAGTTGGGAAGCAGGACCGACGAGGTAAGGCAGGGACGTCCCCATTTTTCCAAGTGAAATCAGGCCAACGACCTCCGTTGAAGCCCCTATCATCGCTTTCTTCACGTACGCTTCTTCTCGGTCGCCGACGGTTATTCCGACCTCCGGGTGCAAACTGCACATTCCGAGAAGGCATAGATCAGCGCGGATGGATTCGATTCCCCGAATGGTCTCAATGCCTGTCGCGACCCGCGCCTCTTTAAGAAGATTTCCTCCGAGCATCAGCACGCTCACCTTCGGATGATCCGCCAACGCAAGCGCAAGGGGCAGGCTGTTGGTAACAATCGTTGTCGAACGCTCTCTTGAAAGGTAGGAAGCAATTCTTAGATTGGTCGTACCTCCATCAATCATCACTACCTGACCGTCGCGGATCATGTCAGCCGCCGCTCGAGCAATTCCGGTCTTGCTCTCAATATCGATTTGTTGACGAGAAACGAAGGGAACAGCCTCCGCGCGGCGAGGCAGGGCGCCGCCGTGTACCCGTTGGATCCTTCCCGAACGCGCCAATTCGCGCAGATCTCGACGAATCGTGTCTTCAGAGACGCTATATCGACTGCTGAGGTCCGCAGCGAGGACTCGGCCCTCGCTGCCAAGCAGCTCCAGGATCTGTTGGTGGCGCTCTTCCTTCAGGGCGATTTGGTCTGCTTCCGCTTCCGGTTTCATTCTGCACCATATTGCACGAATACACTTGAATATGCACGTTTCTGCGTGTATTATTCGATTTGTGCATGTTACTGCCAAACTCAGCGCCATACAAGGACTTTCGCGAAAGCGCTCGGTTCGAGCAGTCGTCTTCGATTACGGAAACGTTCTTTGCCTCGACCAAACGCTGGAGGACATGAAAGCTATGGCGCTCGTTTGCGGCATCGCCGATGAGCGATTCTCGGAACTTTACTGGAAGCTGCGGCCGCCCTACGACCGCGGTGATATCGATGGACCTGCCTACTGGACAGCCGTTGTTCGCCAGCAAGAACTAGATTTGAGCAGAGATCAGATAGCGACGCTAATCAAGCTCGATAGCGAAAGTATAACGCGACCAAATCAAGGCGCTGTGCAATGGGCAGAGCTGTTGCACCGCGCAGGCATCCCATTAGCACTTCTCTCAAACATGCCGTTCGAACTCAGTCGCTATGTGACGAAGTCCTTTCAGAGCCTCTCTACGTTTGAATACTTGATTTATTCCTGCGACTACCGGTCAATAAAGCCGGAGCTGGCAATCTATCGAAATTGTCTCGAACTACTCAAGGCGGCCCCTCAAGACATCTTGTATCTGGATGATCGCGCCGAAAACATCGAGGCGGCGGCTTGCTTAGGAATTAACTCCGTACTGTTTGACACGGTCGAAAAGACTGCATCAAGAGTCGGAAACCGATTCGACATCCCTGTTCCGAGTTATGGCCGCTGTCGCCAATCAAATTCACAGTACAGCTCAACAAGTCGGCGCTCGAATCGCACGGAACCCGATTGATGCGGCAACGCAGCCTCCAACAGGTACGCGTGAGCGTGTCCTTAGTCTTTCTGATCCACGGACTGATCATCGCTACCTGGGCTTCGAGGATTCCGGCTTTTCAGGCGCAGCTACATCTTCCTCCCGCCGTTTTGGGCAGGTCGCTGATGATGGCGGCAATCGGTTCCGTTTTCGCCATGCCTGTGACTGGATGGCTTATTAACCAGTTCGGCAGCCTGAGCATCGTGATTGGGTCGACGTTGGGGTTTGGCCTCGCACTGCCCTTGATTGCCGAATCCAATACGATCCTAAAACTGTCAGTCGCTCTTCTTTTCTATGGGGCGATGGGTGGTTCGATGGACGTGGCGATGAATACTCACGCCGTCATGCTCGAGAAGCGATACCAATGTCACATCATGTCCTCATTCCACGCCCTCTTCAGTTTGGGTGGAATGGCCGGATCCGCGTTAGGGGGATTGGTCGCTTCGCGTGCGATTCCGGCCGGGGTTCACTTTTGGGTCAGCGGTATAGCGCTTGTCGCAATATCCATGCTCGCATTCAGGTGGCTTCCGCTTCCCTCGGCATCTTCGGATGCAGAGAAAGTGGCATCCGGAGGCACGATTGCGTGGTCTGTTCCCTTAGGTGCGCTCGCTCTTCTTGCATTTTCGATTATGCTCGTTGAAGGTGCAATCGCTGATTGGAGCGCAATTTATCTTCGTACTTCGGTTCTCACCGGGCCAGGACTGGCCGCTCTTGGATATGCGGTGTTCTCAGGCGCTATGGCTGGAGGTCGTCTGACAGGCGACTATCTCACTGGGAAGCTCGGCCGCGGGCACCTCGTATGTTACGGGGCACTCTTAGCCGCGGCAGGGCTCGTCTTCGTCTTATTGTTCGGCAATGCAGGTTCGGCGTTGGTGGGATTTACGTGCGCTGGAGCAGGTCTAGCTACAATTATTCCCAATACGTTTGCGGCTGCCGGGAACATTGAAGGCAGCGCACCCGGCCCCAGCCTGGCCGTAGTCACGACTGCTGGTTATGTCGGCTTCCTTGCCGGTCCGCCCCTGATCGGGTTTGTAGCCCAACTTTCGACCATTCGCGCTGCGCTATGGATACTTGTGGTCTTGAGCGGGTTGAGCGCTTTCGCATCAACCTCAATGAAAGGAAATTCGCCTCTCAGAAGAATACCCTGACATGGCCTCCCCACGACGAATCTGGGCGGGTGCCGTCTTGGGTTGGTTTGCGGGTGCCTTGATGCCCGTTAGCGAGGGTCCTTCTCAACGGGACGCTCGGCGTTTTTTCTGTCTGAGTAGAGTCGATTTACCCGCGGCTGCACAATCCAGATTCCAACGAGGAAAAACCAGCGGAGAAAAAATGGACCTGCATAATCGGAGAATGATGCTGGTTTGCTGGTCCTGCCAATACGAGGCTTTTCGCAACGAACTACAACAGATAGAACATGCAGACCATGGCGACGAGGTACAGTGGAAGAATGAGACCGAGCAACCCTGGACTGGAGTGTTGAAAAGTCGCGATGAAGAAAACGAAATGAAAAGTTGGAAAGATAAGAGCAACGCGGAAGAAAGCCGACTTCATCTTCAACTCAGGCTGAACAATCGAACAGAAAAATGTCCTCAACGACCAGAACCAAAGAAAATGCCCAATGTAGAGAATGCCATCTGTTGGGCCGTCTGCCCGGCCACGCCGGGCACCGCCAGCAGCACCGCTATAAGAATGTATGCCTTCATTCGAAGCCTCCGCCTATCGGCCAGCAATTATTTCTGCACCCCAGGCAAGTCTTATCGCGAGGGCATTTTATCAGCGCGACTCACAATCTTCTCGGGAAGGTTGGCCGCCTCCGTTGTCAGAGCGGAGCCATTGTTCGTGAGCAATCTTTCGATGACGGAAAACAACTCAGCAGTGCGTATCGGTTTGGAAACATAGCCATCCATACCAGCAGCAAGGCATCGCTCCTGATCGCCCTTCATCGCATTAGCGGTCATGGCAACAATCGGAATGTGGCCGCCAGTCCGTCTCTCTTTCTCCCGAATCGCTAAAGTAGCTTCCAAACCATCCATGCCGGGCATCTGAATGTCCATGAGCACGAGGTCGAAATGGTCTTTCTCCAACCCCGCGATTGCCGCTCGGCCATCTTCCGCGACAGACACTGCAAAGCCCCGCCTTTCGAGGAGGCGGACAGCAAGAGTCTGATTTACGGCGTTGTCCTCTGCCAGCAGAATTCGCGCTCGATTTTGAGTCTCGCGCAACGTGTGGCGCGTGACGAGGGGAACAGATTCACGTTTAGGCGATTTTTGTAACACCTGAAGAATCGAGTCCAGTAGTTCGCCCTTGCGGACAGGTTTGACCAGGTATACTGAGACTCCAAGGTCTCGGCAACGAGCACCGTCACCCACATGCCCGGCAGACGTTAGCATCATGATTGCCGCTCCAACCAACTCAGAATCCCTCTGGATGACAGCTGCGAGAGCGAATCCGTCCATCTCTGGCATCTGCGCATCTAACAAAATGAGAGGGAACGAGCGACCCGTGCTCTTTGCAATCTCAAGCGCTTGAAGCGCAGCGCGCGCTCCCTCGACTGCCGTGGGTCTCATGCCCCATTCGTTCAACATTCCAAGCAGCACACGACGATTGGTAAAGTTGTCATCCACGATAAGGACGGGCAGGTTCCTCAACTCTTGCGGCTGAAGAGGTGTGGGACGTGTTGAAGGGGCGCTTTGGATCGTCAAGCGAAGGGTAAAGTGAAACGTGCTGCCGTGATCAAGCTGACTTTCAACCCAAATGCGTCCACCCATCATCCCAACAAGCCTCGTGCAAATGGCAAGTCCCAAACCTGTACCGCCGTACTTGCGCGCCATCGAGTCGTCGGCTTGGGAAAACGCTTCAAAGACTCGTTGTTGCTTTTCAGCGGGGATGCCGATCCCGGTATCTTTCACGGCGAAGTGCAGCAGAGCAGAATCGGAAGACTCCGAAACCTGTGCGACCGACAACAAAACCTCACCACGCTCAGTGAACTTGATGGAGTTTCCAATCAGGTTGACAACAATCTGACGGATTCGCCCTGGGTCACCGAGAACGAATTCAGGAACATCGGGCTGCACTTCGCAAATCAGTTCTAGACCCTTTTGGTGCGCTCGGAAACCCAGCGCCTTGGTGGTTTCTCCCAAGCTTTCGCGCAAATTGAAGGGAATAGATTCAATATCCAGCTTGCCTGCTTCGATCTTGGAGAAGTCCAGGACGTCGTTAATCACGGTCAGTAATGATTCGGCTGACAATCTGACGAGGCCCAGGGAGTCCCGTTGCTCGGCTGTAAGGTCGGTATCCAAAACCAGCTCAGTCATGCCGAGGATGCCGTTCATGGGGGTGCGAATTTCATGGCTCATGGTGGCCAGGAAGGTGCTCTTTGCTTGATTGGCGGCATCGGCAAGTTCCTTGGCCTGCTCTAGATGGGTGTTGGCAAGAGCGAGATCCGCCGTGCGAAATTTCACCTTTTTCTCGAGATCGGCGTTGAGCTGCATCACGGTGTGCTCCGCTAGTTCGCGCGTAAGGCTTTCCTGGGCCAGGCGGCGAGTCGCAAAAACAGCAATGGCGACAGCGATGAGCACAGCCACCCCAATCAGTGACAGAACCATCTCGCGTGTCCGGAGGTACTTGATGCGGGCTTGATGGACGGCCAGGTCCATCTGTTGTCCCTGGTAATTCACGAAAGCGTCGTAGGCTTTGTGGTAGAGGCTCAAGCGCGGCAGAGTCTCTTGAATCATGATCTCTTTAGCCTGTGAGGGCTTGTCCTCGTCTAACAGCACATGCAGCATTCGTTTGTAGCTTTCCACATAGGGCGGCCTGGCGCGCTTCAGGTCGGCGAAGAGTTCTTTTTCTTCCGCGGATTCAAGTCCTTCCTTTTCGATGGTCATCATCAGGGCCGTAATTCTTTCGGTATTTTCAGCGCGCTCGCGAAGCAATTGTTGGATCTTCTCCTTGTCGCTCAAAAGAAGAATCTCCATAGTCAGTCGATTGTTCAGGTTGGAGTAGTTTATGGCTTCGCGAGAGATCTCGACGCGGTGCCAGTTCTTGGCGATGCTCTGCTCTAGGTCGGCATGCAGGCTCGCCATGCGGCTCACGCCTAGCCAGCCTACTCCGAGCAGAATGGAGACGAGGAGTCCAAAGGCGATCCCCAGCATGTAGCTGACTTCGTTCCGTCTCATTTCTGGCACTCCGCGTCGCGGTCGACCGCGCGCTTCAGCTCGTGTCGTGACTCGACTACAAAGATGGCACGATACGCAGCCCCAGCCCCACAAAAAAAGATCGCCCCTCCCCTGAGAAGTGGCAATTGATTTGCCATAGATGATGTGGGATGTCGTCGGTACAGCCTGTAAAGAAACAACTTAGAGCGAGAGCCAAGGTGGCAGTAAGTGCTGAGATTGGAACAATGTTCCGAGTTGGCACATTTTCTCGAAATCGCACGAGTCACGAAACGCCCTGACGCCGCCGACCAGAAGGAGCGCCTCATGACGTATCGGAAATTGCTGCTTACGGCCGCTTGCCTGATGATGTGCGCAGCAGGTGCCCCGGGCGGACGAAGTCTCTAATCCAAAGGCCCAGATCGAGGCGCTGCAGGACCAGCCAGCCGCCTTGGAGCAGCAGGTTCAGCCTCTGTAACAAGCGGATCGAACAAGTTTCCGCCAAAGAAGCGCAGCGGTCGCGGACCCTCCCGATCTGCCTTTCATGGTGCGGCCGCCCAGCGGGCAGCGCGGCTTTTTCGAGAGGAATCCGCGGGAGCGCACAACTTTCTACCTTCCTGGCGGCGCGCTTGCGACGTATGGCAACCTGGATGCCTCGGTTGACGCAATCACCAAGGGCATCGCGGGCAAAATTGGACCCGACGGCAATCCTCCGGTGGGCAACATGGGCTGGATGCCGGCTGGAGTTGCGCCACCATCCAAGAGGGAACTCGCTGCGCCGTGTCTCATTGAACTGACCTTGGATGGCTCGGGCTTCTTCTTGATGACTTGCCCAGATCGCAGAGGCTTGCAGCCTTCTGATCAGGTTTGGCTTGACTTTGCTGCCAGCGGCGTATTGTAATGCGGTTCAGCGCAGCCCACACTCTGCACTACCGATTGACGTCCGACTGAACTTGCGGCGGTGCCGTTTACGAAGAGCGCAGCCCGTTACTCGCAAATTCCAGCTCGACTTAGGAGGCGCTGTCATGGCCGCGAACCCTAGCTCAATCTCAGAATTAAATCTGGAAACGACAAGAACTCCGGAGGAAACCATCGTCCGCTGCAGCGGCAAAATCACGTTGCGTAGCTCTGCCGTGCTGCATACGACAGTTCGCGGTCTCATCCCGCAGACCAAGTGCGTCGTGCTGGACCTGACCGAGGTCAGCTACATGGACAGTTCCGGCCTTGGTGCGATCGTCGGCTTGTACTTCTCCGCTAGAAGGCAGCATTGCGGGCTGAAACTCATCAATTTAAACCAACGATTGCAGGAGCTGTTTCGCATAACAAAATTGGCTGCGGTGTTCGAGGGCCACGAAGACTTCCTTGGCTGGACTCCAGATTAGTTCCGGGCCAACACAACTCGTGAGTCGGTGCAAGCGGAATGCACGGACAAACCTGAGATGGCAGCACTACAGTCCCCACGCAGCAAACCGCTAATTGTTCGGCACGCTGGTCCGAGTGGACCGACAAGACCTTGGCATGCGGTCCCAGAACATCCACTTCGACGACACATGCTTGGTCATCGTTCCAGTTAGCGTTGCGGGAACAAACAGCCGGAAGTGCCGATTCAGCACCTCGACAGCGTAGATTTTTCCTTCCTTCGCCACAGCCTGGAAGTATCCCGCCACGCAAACTGCCCGGGTTCGTGCCCAGGGTTTTTCTGCTGGCCAGGCTGAAAAAAAAGCATGTTGCTATGGAAATCATGCTCAAAAATGAAACTTTCCCGTACAGCGACGAACTTCGGTTAGGATTCCGGTGGCCAAGAGGAAGGGTCCATTTGACATAGCACCGCTACAATTAGGAGGAACACGATGAAGGTACCGGCAACATTTTCGGCACCAAGCATTGGGCCGCGGCGTTCTAGCCGCTGTTTTCTCTCGCGTGTTTGTCTGTTGTGGGTTTTTGTTTTCGGGCCGTACGGCACCGTCTCCAACGCCCAGGATGCGATTGTTCTGGTCGGCTCGGGCTCCAGCGTTCCCGCTCCTCTCTACAGCCGCTGGTCGGCCGAGTACAATAAACGAAACCCTGCCCGTCAATTCCGATACCTTCCCATCGGAACGAGCGAAGGTGTCAAGCAGATTTTGAGGGGCAGCGGCGACTTTGGCGCCGGCGAAGCTCCGCTTACGGCTTCGGAGCAGGCGGAAGCCAGCCTCGCGGAATTCCCAACCGTGATGATCGCGATCGTTCCGTACTACCATCTACCGGGATCTCATCAGGAGCTGCGGTTCACGGGAGACCTACTGGCGCAGATTTTTCTGGGTGAAATCAAGAGATGGAATGATCCCCAGATCACCAAGCTGAATCCGAATGCTTCCTTGCCGGACGTGCCGATCAAGATCTTCTACCGGCCCACAGGCAAGGGAACGAACTATGTCTTTTCCGACTTCCTTTCCAAGTCTAGCTCCAAATTCCGCACCCGCATCGGAACCAGTCCGTCGCCTAAGTGGCCGGTTGGTGAGCCTGCGGAGCGCAGCTCCGACATGGCCGACAAAGTGAAGGGTGAGACAGGCTCAATTGGCTACGGCGAGCTCCAGTATGCGATCAAAGGCGACATTGCCTATGGCCAGGTCCAGAATCCGGCCGGCAACTTCATCAAGGCTTCGCCGGAGACTATCGCGGCTGCTTGCAAAGCTGTCGAGGCGCCCGGCTGGGACAAGTTTGCCGTGACGCTCACAAACGCTTCGGGAGCGGAATCCTATCCGGTCACAAGCTTCACCTGGTTTTATGTGCGGACCGGAATTTCAGACGTCCGGCGTGCTAGCGCCCTCGAGGACTTCTTGAATTGGGTTTACACGGATGGCCAGCAAATTGCCGTCAAGGAAGGCTATTCCGAACTACCTCCGCCGCTGCTTGCAGCAGTGAGAAAGAAAGTGAAAGACTTACACTAACGCTCAGTTACCTGGAAGGTGGCGCGGGACCTGATTAGGATTCGTTGCCTAACCGCGGCTTTGACGGCCTAGCGCACGCCCTGTAAGATCTGCAATGCTTCGCCAAAACGTATTTCCCTTAGGGTCTCTGACCGAGGGAAGCGCGCAGGCTGACCGACTGGTGGCACCAAATCCAAACTTGAGAAGGGCGGAGATGCGAATAAAACTTGGCTGGGCGTGCGCAGCTTTTGTGCTGGGTTGCTCCGTATTCGGGCAGCAGCCGCAAGGGGGAAGCAGCCAGCCCACCAAGTCCACGGCTCAGGCAGATCTTACGAATATTCTGGATGCGAAAATCAAAGCGGAATGGCAGGCCATCAAGAACAAGGACCAAAAGGCTTATGGCGAGCTCTTGAGTGACGATTACGTTGCCGTCGAGGCCGACGGTGGGGGTGAACGCTACAAGTGGAAGGTTGTTAGCGAGCTCCAGCAGAGCGTGGTCGCCGACTACACAATCTCGTTCCTCAAAGTGACATCGCTTTGCCCAGATGCAGCGTTGGTCCGCTACGAGGTCTTTATCAAGTTTCCCCCGAAGTCCATTGTGCGGTTTGAAAAAATCCTCGTTGGCGAAATCTGGGTGAAGCACGACGACCAGTGGAGGGCTTTGCACTACCAGGAAACCCGCGTCAAATAGTCAATCCGCAGGTCTAGTCAATACCGTGGTTGCGCGGCTACTCCCTCCGCGGCCCGTTCCTAGCTGCAGTTCTGTGTTGCTTGTTCTTGGCCGTTCCACATGCGACAGAAGGAAGCCCGCTTCCCGTCTGTTAACCGCCTGCCATGGCGTTGGCGGATGACTCTTATTGACAGTCTGGAGGCATGGAAGCAATGGCGTCCTCCGAACCGCAAGGCCGCTTCGTCTTCGCTGGTGTGAGTCCTGGCCTGGGATGATCGAGGATCCAGAGCCCTTCGTTGTTGGCTAAATAGATGAGGCCGCGGCTGGGATCCTGCAAGATGCTAGTCACGCTGGTGAAGGTCTTGAGGACTTTCGGGTGCGCGGGATCACTCAGGTCAAGAATCCTGACGGTCTCAGTGGGATTGTCTGTGCTCCGGATGACCCCTTTGGAGTTCTTCTCCGGAACTTCCGCGAGGGCCACGTCGGGACTTACCATCTCGAGTCTGCCCGCCGTGGCGTCGTTCGAAGGGGCGGAACGGTTCACCAAGCTGGGAAGCTTCGGTTTCGTCACATCAATTACAGTAAAGCCCTGCTTGGATGCCTTCTGAACGTACAGGTAGTGCTTGTCTTCCTTGGTTTGCAGAAGCATCTCGCTGCCCGGGGCTTCCTGCAAGGCCAAGTGCGCGATCACCTTTGCTGGGACCTCGGTCGGTTTGGTGTTAGCTACCACGCTGGGTGCGGACACGACGAGTACCCCCGCCAAGAAAATCATGCAGACGGCTCCCAAATAACTCCATGCGAATCCTTGTCGAATGCTTTTCATTGCTTCCTCCAACAATCTTTCAGTCAACTTCATCGGCCAGCGCTTCCGAAACTCGGCGCAGGGAAGCGCCGGCAACAACCGGCAAACCACGGAGGACCTGCCTGAGAGGGGTTAAGAAGTCGGAGGCGGACGAGTGTAAAGACGGTTGTCTAGGGAAACGGGAACAAGGGGGCGCGCTTCATGTGCTGCTATCAGAACGGCGGGAATCGAGCGCTCGAGCGCAAACAAGGCCGATGCTGGCGGCGGCAACAGGTAGAGGCCTTTGACCAGGAGTTTGGCGGTTATCTGCGGGGGAACACACCGAACCCAGGAGGTTTCGCTCCTGGGGAAACGAGGAACACGATTCGCGAGAACGACGAGGAGTGAAGACGCGCAGAGGCACAGCACCAATCCGCGCCAGAAAGGAAGGCGGCGTTCGCCAGTTGTCGGATATGCGTACGGCATTTCAACCCTGCCGATCGGAAACTGGCCCCACTACGCAGTATACACCCGGGGCTTTACTGGCGCTGCCAACCCGCGCCAGAATCTCAGTTTCCCAGGCCTGGCGGCTCCCACAACGCTCGAGCTTGACCGTACGGGGATCTCCGGCGCAACAGTTACGTTACTGCCGGCCGTACACGGCTATGCATCCATTGGCGCTCTGCGTAGTGCAGAGGGGGCCCGCCTGCATGGGCACAAAGATTTGATTGGTGAATTGGTTAGCCGAAATGCTGTGGGAATTGGAGCCTGTCGTCACGTTGACGAGCCATGTGCGCGTTCCGGCATCAACCACGCCCATCACCGGCCCGCTGGGCATGTCCCTACCGGCTGTATAGTAGCGGTTGTCGCCGGGGTTGTACCAGACTTCGTCCGTGCCGCCACTCTGATCAATACTGGCCACGATCTGGTTGGTGGTGCCGTCAAAGATGACCAGCAACGGAGGGAACTGGACCCCATCATGGCCGCCGCAACCGATCAAGAAATCGTGCCCCGGGCCTTGGACGATGCCGGCAGCCATACAGTTGAGTACCGGGATCACGTTAATGACTACTGGTCCGGCCGGGTTTCCAATTCTGGGATCGACTTCGTCAATGCACCCCACGGCCACACTGGACTGCGTAGCCAGACTGGAAACGGTGCAATTCGAATTCTCTACATAAAATGTATTGTGGAAAGGATTGAAGGCGCTGCCACCTAAGCCAGCCGGGGAAATCTCGCCCATTTGCCCGGCCCCAGCTGCTCCAGTGTTGGTGACGAATGCACCGGTATTCGCATTTACGATGGGTCCGTGATGGCACGGAACATCCGCCCCGCCGACACCCACGCCTGTGCCGGATACGCCGGAGGCTACTGCTTCGGAGGGATCCGGACAGGGAGTTCCGGAGGCAGCCGCCACACCATCCACGGTGACTGTCGCATCCTCCGCGCCAACCCCGTCATAGTAAATCTGACCAAGGATGCAGGTGGGGTAATTTTCCCCACTAATGGTGTTCGTAGCAAAGTTGAAGATACCCGGATTGTAGTTCAGGGCTGGATTCACTGGCGCGCAGATGCCGAGTCCAGCTGGAGTTACCAATGTACCTGTATAAGTGCGGTTGACGATGTCGGTGACGTCAATAAGAGTGACGAGCGGAAGGCCTGGGTCGCCATTGCTGACGGTAAGAATATCGTGTCCGCTCACGGTTCCATAAGACATCTCATCGGAGCGGTCGTCACCGCAAGTGGGGTCGCTGCCGGCACCGCCGTTCCAGGACTGGATGCAAGGAGCTACACCGACCGGGCCGTCAAAATCAGCAGACGACCCAGTGGGGAAGTCCGCAATGACTGTCGGAGGATTCGTGGTGAGATCGAAGGCCACGACGGTGGCGCTGCCGCTTCCGACAAACAGGGTTTTCCCGTCCGGAGTTACTAGCAACCCATTAGGGCCTGAAAGGGGGTTTACGCCGTTAGCACGTGCAGCGCAGCATTGCGCCCCCGGAAACCCTCCGAAACCGCCGTGGGCGCCGAAACCGGGAAAGAAAGTCGAAAAGGAATCGAAGTAACCCGCGTTTCTGCATCCAAAGCGCGTGAGCACGTTCGAGGTCGCGGGATTCCGTAGCGCGCCAGCGCCCGTGATGATCGAGGGAATGGCAGGAGTATTGGCAGCGGTAAAACCAGGAGCCGGGTTAGCTGAACCGATGCACACACTGTTGTTATTCCCGGCGTTGGCCACCTCATTTTGCCCGCCAATGGTATTCACCGCGAAGTTGTTCTTGGCGTCCACAACGACGACGTCCAGGCCGATGCGATCCGACACGTAGTCCAGTTGTAGATTAGGATCGAACCAACTTATGTCGAAGGAGTTGAACGGGCCACCTGGCTCGCCCGTTGGATTGTGCTCCGGCACCGGGATGACGTTAAGAACGCCGTAAGCCCCGTTCACAGTAGTCCCGCAAGTGGGACAATACGGCTGGGACGCACAACTTTTCAACAGGAACGCGAGCGCCACCACCGCCATCACTTCAAGAATCTTTCTTGCGACTCTGGACCTCATTGAACAACCTCCGCTAGGAATTCGATTCGAATTCTTGGTGCCACCGCGCTGCTTTCGGTGTTGGAAATGCATAGGGGCTCTCCATCACACAGGGCGGCTTAGAAGCGGTACTGCAGCCGCTGCTCGAACACGAAGTAATTCTGCGGCGTAGCACCGATCGTGCTCGGTTGCTTCAACTGGTCAATGCTGATATTGGACTGGAAGCGCACCCAGTAATTCAGATACCAATTCACGCCCACGCTGAATTGGTCGGTGTGCTGATCGAAGGCCGGCACGTTCTGGGGCGTAAAAACGTTATTGAAGAAGATGCCCGGCTCGTTCCCCTGAATCCCAGAGTAGCGGAACGCCAGTTCCCAGGCTCCCCATCCGCGTTTGCTGCCTCCCGGCGTCTCCGGGCCAAATACGGGATGCTTGATGCGCGGCATGCCGTTTTCCGGCCGCGTTTCCCCGGTGAGGAGCAAACTGGCTGAGCTGTCCCAGGCCTTGAATCGGACGGTCGGGAGATTGGCAAATCCAAGTCCGCCCAAGGTCTCGGTACCGACTCCGGTCCGGTCGAAAGACGCCTGGACATATTCGTCGCGGAAGCCCCAGCGGCCTTTCACATAAGTGACCTCGCCCTCGTACCGCCATACATTCCCGTTGACCTGGAACTGCGGGAACCAGGTGTAGGAGGCGTCCGGCATAGTCATGGGGGTCGTAAGCTCGTTGGAAAGTCCCCGGGACATGCTGTAAGCCATTGACGCACCGAAGGAAAGATCGTGCAGTTTACTGTCTTTGTTATTACGCCAAGGGTAAAGGCGGACTCTGCCCACGGCTTCCGGGACGCTCGTGGTGTTATTGACTGAATAGCCCTTTCCGTTGAAGGCGCCGGCCCAATACTGGAACGCGCCGCCGTTGATGTCGCCGTGAATCACGGCGCCGGGGCTGCGATTGGTGGAGGCAGCCGATGGATACAGGAGGCCTTGCAAGCCGCGCTCGACAAAATCAAGGTTCGTGTCGCCCTGAAGCTCTTCCTGGGCGAAGGGTTCCTTGAACTGCCCGGCCTGGATCTGGAACGCGTTGTTGTATTTCGCGTTCAGGTATATATCCCGGATCGTGGCCCCGGTTGAAGAGGCGGCATCGATCAGGATGCCGAACTGGAAGTGATCGCCGTAATTCCCTTGAAAGCCAAACCGGCCGCGACGTACGGAAAAGGTGTCTGGAGGAGCGCCGTCGCCTTTGTAGGAGAGGAAATCGGTCTGCACGTATCCGTACGGTTGAAGTTGGAATACGCCGTCGGCGGACTTGATGTAGAAATGCTCCCCATTCCATCCCGCGGTCACGGGGATGGTGCTGTCCTTTTTGTCGGAGGGTTTTTGCAAGGGCTCCGCGGGCGGCTCGGGATCGGGTTTCGCCTCGGGTGGAGGGGGAGTTACTACCATGCTGGCGTTTACAATCTGAGCGCCGTCAGTTGCTGGGGCTGCTCCTCGCGACTTTACCTCAACCAGTTGCTCAACTAAGATTCTCAGTTGCTCGATTGTCCGGCGCTGTGCGGCGAGCTCGCTTCGCAACTCATTAACCTCCTCCTTAGTAGCGCTCGCGGAGGTCGATCCATCAGTATTGCTCCCAGGTCCCGTGCCTTGACCGCGGGCGAGCGAACCTAGCAATGAGAAACCGACCAGAAATACGACAAACATTGTTAGCGAGCGCATCTGTTTTCTCCCCCTACGCTGATATGCAATACCCTCTTGCCTTGAAGGCATGCGGACAAGCAGGCCGGACGCTGACTCGCCTGTTCGACCGATGAACCGAAAAAACTCCTGGTTTTGAGAATTAGGATATGTCCGGTATGAAAAGCGTACCAGTCACCACGCGGCTCTTATCAAATTAAAATGCATCCTGTCAAGGAAATGTTTTAAGCAACAGCTCCTTTTGGAAGACTTGTAGCAGCCCGTCGTCAGCCCTGGATTAACTTTTGGTTTAACGGCTGAGTAGAATGAAGCCCTTTTGCGCAGATAATGAAGGGGGCGTGCGGCGTTTGGCAGGAATCGACGGGGAGATCCCTGCCATCCATTTGATAAATGGTGGCAGTGTTCTTCGCCGCTGTCCCAGGTGACTTGTTCATATGGACCCGCCCCTGTGGTACCTATGGGTTTACACTTCCGCCAGACCATCTTCTTGCTCTTTTCGCTGCGAACGCGTTGACCGCCGGCGGGAGTTTCATATCCTTTCCAGCCCTGTTGCTCGCCTATGGTCCAAGCTGACCTCCTCTTGCGCCAGCGTCAGGAGCTCAAACGCAGCGGGAGCCCATTCCCTCGGATGGTTCCCGCCGTGAAGAAAATGGTCTCCGCTCCAGCTGATGGGTGGCCAGCCCCGCCGAATTTCAAAGTCCTCCGAATCGCCCTTTTTTGCGATCATCGGTATTTCGGTGCTACCTCTCACCCTTCAAGGGCTTTTCACTGGCCCAATCTCAGTAGGAACACGATCAAAATATTGAAAAATATTGCTGGAAGCTTGACAACGGAGGTATACTGCTGCCACCGTCTGGTCTACTTATCGGACCACTTGGACATGCCAGCACCGTACAAATCCGACTTCGAGGTTATTCGAAGGAGCAAAGTCTACGAAGATGTTGCCAAGCAGATTGAACGTGTGATTCTGAAGAAACTGAAACCGGGTGACAAACTGCCAGCGGAACGCGAACTGGCGGAAATGCTTCAAGTAAGTCGCAGTTCCGTTCGAGACGCGATTCGAGGCCTGGAACTGATGGGCTTGGTTGAACCGCGTCAAGGCGCTGGGACAATCGTTCGCGGACTATCAGCCGAGTCATTGCTCAATCCTTTTGCGAATGCCCTCAAGCACCGGCAGGAATTGATTGGCGAACTTCTGGATTTTCGCAAGATGCTCGAACCGCCGCTGGCTGCGCGTGCCGCCACGCACGCTTCCGCCGACGAAATTGCCGAGCTCGAAGAGATTCTGGAACGACAAGAAGACAAGCTGTCTCGTGGGGAGCTCGCCATCGCCGAGGACGCGGAATTCCACTACAGCGTTGCTCTGGCTTCCGCTAACAGTGTCGTGCTGAAGCTGCTCGACATGGTCATGGACCTCCTGCGCGATACGCGTGAGCGCTCTTTGCAGTTGGAAGGGCGCCCGCAAAAATCGCTGGCCGGCCATCGCCGGATCCTAGCTGCGATAAAGCGTCACGATGCCGAAGCTGCAAAGGCTGGTATGCGGCGGCATATTGAGGACATAGAAGAGATCGTACTTGGCAAGCTTTGACCAAGGGAGGATTTTCACCATGAGTTGGCTACTCGCGATTCGCAATCCCTTGGGAAAGCGACCGCGTAACATAGAGCCGGGTGGTGACCTCTGCCAAGGGCGAACGGATGCCATCGAGCATGCCAATCTGGAGACGATCAGATTGACTGACTTGAGAAATGACATGACCGGGGCCGCCATCCCGTCTCACGATCCGTACCACACGAAGAAGTAGCAGGTGGAGACGCTCTTCGATGGATTTGCCCACCGTGAGGAGGTTACAAGTCACGCTATGACGGAAATTGCCCCATCGTCGCTTGCAACAACCCTCGCACTGCGCATTGCAGAGGCACGGGTCGAGGACGTCGGCCACGCAATTGCGCGACTCGCGCCAAGCGACCTGCTGCGCATGGGTGCCCAAGTAGGCGACGTGGTGAAGATCACCGGCGGCACAGTCGGTGTTGCGCGCGCCGAGCTTTCCTACGAAGGACACGAAGGCATGATCCAGATTGATGGCACGTGCCGCAGCAACTGTAGCGCTGGGTTGCAGGAGCAGGTCACCGTGGCGCGAATCGATCGCGAGCAGGCGGTGGCTGTCCGCTTCTCGCCGTTGTGGGTGGGGGCCGCGCCAGCGACCATCGCACCCGACCGGATGCTTGAGGACCTGGTGGGTGTCCCGGTTATGGCGGGTTGCGTGGTGCGTGTGCCGACGTATGCCAAGGCTGTGAACTTCCAGGTTGTACGCACGATTCCCCCGGGACCGGTCGTGATCGGGAAACGCACAGACATCCGCATCGTGGAGGGCGAGCAGACAGCGGCCCGCGCTCCGGCGGTGTCCTACGAAGATATCGGCGGTCTGGAGCGAGAAGTGGCGCGGGTGCGCGAAATTGTCGAACTGCCACTGAAGTACTCGCGCATATTCGAGCGGTTGGGAATTCTCGCGCCGAAGGGTGTGCTGTTGTACGGCCCTCCAGGCACGGGGAAGACTCTACTTGCCCGCGCCGTGGCGGCCGAAAGCCGCGTGCACTTCATTCACCTCAACGGACCGGAGATCATGCGAAAGTTTTACGGCGAGAGCGAAGCCAAACTCCGCGAGGTTTTCGAGGAAGCGGCACGCCACGCGCCGGCGATCCTCTTCATCGACGAGATCGACGCGGTAGCTCCCAAACGTACCGAAGTGGTCGGCGAGGTGGAAAAACGCGTCGTGGCGCAGCTTCTCAGCTTGATGGATGGCTTTGTCGCGCGCGGCCAGGTCATCGTCATCGGTGCGACTAACATCCCCGAGGTTCTTGACCCGGCGCTGCGGCGTCCCGGTCGCTTCGATCGCGAAATAGAAATCGGCGTTCCGAACACCCAAGCACGGCTGCAAATCCTCAGGATTCACACACGCGCCATGCCGCTCGCTCCTGACGTCGACCTCCAAGAAATTGCCGAGCATACCCACGGCTTCGTGGGCGCCGATCTCGAAGCGCTGGTACAGGAAGTCGGCATGATTGCCTTGCGCGGCTTCCTCGCCACTGTCCCACTCGAGAGCGGTGGCGCCGCATCTGCTGAATTGGGGACACTGCAGGTTACGCGCGACCATTTTCTCGGCGGTTTGAAGGAAGTCGAGCCCAGTGCGACTCGAGAATTCTTCATTGAGAAAAGTGCCTCGACGTTTGCATCCCTCGGAGGTCTCAACGAGGTGAAACGCTTGCTCGATGCCGTAATCGAGCATTCGCACATGCGCGACGAAATCTATGAGCAGGTTGGCCTGGCGCCGCCGCGAGGCATCCTGCTGGTCGGACCGTCGGGTACAGGGAAGACTGCCATGGTACGAGCACTCTCGGGCGAAAAGCAGGTCCCGCTCATCGCCATTGATGGCCCCCAGCTGTATTCCAAGTGGTTGGGCGAATCCGAGAGGGCGTTGCGCGAAGTTTTCAAAAAGGCGAGACGGACAGCGCCGTGCATCCTGTTCTTCGACACTATTGATGCAGTGGCGCCAAAGTGCGGCGCCGATCAATTCGGCACCGATGTCTATCAAAGGATTCTCAGCCAGCTCCTGCGCGAGATCGACAACTTGCGTGACTTCAAGGGCGTGATCCTGCTGGCCGCCACCAATCGTCCCGAGCGGATCGACCCGGCGCTCTTGCGAAGTGGGCGCTTCGACTATATACTCCCGCTCGCCAAACCCGACTTTGCGGATCGTGCGGCCATCCTGCGGCTTTGCTGTCACCGTGTGCCGCTGGCGCTCGATGTGGATTTCGATGAGCTCGCTGGTCGGATGGAAGGGTTCACAGGCGCCGATATCGAAAGCCTCTGTAAGAAGGCGACGCTATTAGCGATAGTCGAATTTCAGGACGGCACACGCGTCCCGCCTTTCGTCGTTTTGCGGAACGATTTCCTGGCGGTTCTTGAGTCCGAGCGTGGAAGTCCCAAGAAATCGAAAAAAACTAACACGCTGGGGAATGGCGCCGACGATTTGTGCTCTGCGGCCCACGAACTCAGTGGTGACGAGGGTGGATCATGAGTTACACGGAACTCACTGTTTGGACGCGGGGCATCATTATGGACAAAGAGGGCCGCGACATCGTCAATTCCATCTCCGCTGCCGCCCGTCTTGAGGGCAAGTTCGCGCAATCGATGGAGAACTACGTCGACAACCCCGATCGCACCAACGCCCCGACCCGCAAGTACTGTCGCGTGAGCGAGGGCGTGATCGAGAACGCGCTCACCTACGAAAACGAGCATCCCAACATCGTCGTGCTGGTGGAGGAGACCATGGTCAAGGGATGGGATTATATACGCGGGATGCCTCCGGGCGGAACGCTGGTGATCAACACGCACTATACACCGGAGTACATGATTCGTTTCGTGCCGGATTCCGATCGGCTGGCGCAACTCGTTTGTGTTGATGCCGCTAAGCTGGCCGACCACAAATGGCTCTACTACCGGCTGGGCGAACTAGGCCTCGACCGCCTATCGACAGAGGGCGCGGCAGAGCGAAACAAGGCGATCGCACCCGATATCGCCGCTCCGCTCATCGCGGCGGTGGTCAAGACCACGGGAATCGTCAAGGTGGAGACGATTGAGCCGATGATTGCGAATAAGAAGGCATTCCACGTGGCGCTGGACGAGCTGCACATCTTGCCGCTGAAACCAGTGGCTGCTTAGAATAAGGATCCCATGTCGACTAAAGGCACACATATCCCCGACTGGCTCACGGTTCCGTTTGCAGGCATCACGCCTGCACCTTCGCAGGAAAAGGGACAGGACCTATTCCCCACCGGCAACTGGCGTGCGATCAGGCCGGTGTACCGGGACAAGCTGCCGCCCTGCAACAACGCTTGCGGAACCAATGAAAAGATTCAGGGCTATCTCGACCTGGTGAAGCGCGGCAAGTATCTGGACGCCTACGCGCTCATCAAAGAAGACATGCCCTTCCCATCGGTCACCGGGCGGGTTTGCTACCACCCGTGCGAGCAAGCATGTAACCGCGGGCAATACGATGAGGCCATTTCGATTCGCGCGGTCGAACGGTTTCTCGGCGATCTCGGACAGGCGCTGGCGCGCGACGTGGTCAAGGCCGGGCCGCCCAACGGAAAGAGAGTCGCCGTTGTCGGATCGGGTCCCGCCGGCCACAGTGCCGCGTACCAGCTCGCGCGCCTCGGCTACAAAGTGACGATCCTGGAGAAGTCACCGAAAGCGGGCGGACTAAATCGCGGCGGCATCCCAGACTGGGTCCTCCCGCAGCACGTCCTCGATCGCGAGATTGAGCGGCTCGTCGAAATAGGAGTGAAGATCGAGACCGGCGTCGAAGCCGGGAAGGACGTCACCTGGGACGATTTGAAAAAGAACTACGACGCCTGCGTGCTGGCCGTGGGCCTCACTGAACCCAATAGCGTGCGAGCCGAGGGTGAGAATAAAGACGGCGTGCTTTACGGACTTCCGTTCCTTCGCGACATCGGCATGGGTACATCAAAGGTCAAGGTGGGTGCTCGGGTGGCCGTCATCGGCGGCGGAAACACCGCGATCGATTGCGCCCGCGAAGCGCTGCGGCAAGGCGCATTAGAAGTGACCATGATCACCGTGGAGTCCAACCCCAAAGAGATGCCGGCCGTGCCAGAAGATCTGCACGACATGCTCGAAGAAGGGGTGGAACTGTTGCACGGGCGGGCGATGACCGCCGTGCTCGGCAACGGTAGGGTCGAGGCCTTGCAACTGCATCCTGCACGCTTCTCCGGCGCCATCAACGCCTCGCCGATCACCGTCAATCGAGAGACCCCCGCCGAGTCCTTCGCCGTCGACAACGTGATCATCGCTGTGGGACAGCGAGCGTCGCTCGGTTGGTTGCCGCCCGAATTCAAAACTGAGCGTGGCACGATCAAGATCGACGCGTTCGGACGTCTCGGGGACACGAACTTTTTCGCCGCAGGTGACGTCGTGCAGCTGGCTTCGGGGCAGCCGCTGATGGTGGTGAATGCCGTTGGCGACGGGAAGCGCGTTGCCTTTAATCTGGACAAGGTGCTCCGCGGGGAACCGTTGCGGCCGCAGGCAACAAACGTTGACGTCATCTTTGATTTAGACCGGATGAACATGACGTATTTTCCTCACTTCCCGCGGGTCCAGCAGGTGCTGTTGCCACCGGCAAGCCGGCGCAGAACGCAGGAGGAAGTGATTCAGTCGTTCTCGGAAGAGCAAGCGATCGAGGAAGCCAGCCGCTGTTTCAGCTGCGGCACCTGCAACGCCTGCGACAACTGTTATCTGGTTTGTCCCGAGCCCTGCATCGTGCGCTCGGTGCGTTCCAACGGCCTCTATAAGATTCTGGTCGACTACTGCAAAGGCTGCCGCGTGTGCATCGAGGAATGTCCCACGGGCTGCCTCGAAGGCGTTCCGGAACTCGACTTCGATACCGGCGTGGTTCGAATGGACACGGCGTTCGCCATCACACCCGGGCTGCACGGACGGCAGGCGCAAGAGTTGAGGAATTTGTCGGATCGAGCGGCGAAGAGCATTTAGAAGTGACGTTAAGCCCGGCGCGAAACGCACACGCGTACGAATCAATCGTAGCGTGCGTAGCCGCCAATCGGAGCGTCCGCCCTCGGGCGGACCGTGCGGAGTAAACCATGGCAACGGTTGCTGAAATAAAAAAGAAAACGGTTCGGATAAATGGTTGCGTGGCGGCGGCGCAAGCCGCCAAGTACGCCGATGTTGACGTGATTACGGCCTACCCGATCCGGCCTTACACCGCCACGATGATGGCGCTCGCGCAGATGGTCGCGAATGGAGAACTCGACGCCGAGTACATCGTGGCCGACAGCGAGCACTCACAATTGAGCATCGCGCACGGTGCCGCGTCGAGCGGCGCGCGCGTTTTCACCGGCAGCTCGGGTGTCGGCGTGCAGTTCGCCTACGAGCTCTACTCGCCCATCTCGGGCAGTCGTATGCCGGTGCAGATGATGATCGCGGACCGCACGCTCGATCCACCCGGTGATTTCGGTTCCGAACATACCGACGCGCTGTCGACGCGCGACATGGGGTGGCTGATGGGCTGGTCGTGCGATGCTCAGGAAGCCTTTGACAATCACCTGATGGCCTATCGAATCGGTGAGGATCCGCGCGTGCTCTTGCCCCAGATGGTCTGCCAGGATGGCTTTTTTGTTTCTCACATAACATGTGACGTCGATTTGCCCGACCCGGGCCAGGTGAAGGAATTCCTGCCGCCCTACAAGCATCCCTACCCGCTCGATCCGCGGCACCCGGTGTCGCACGGCCCGCAGATCATGCCGGAGCAGGGTCCGCCACTGCAGTTGGAGCGTGCCCGCGCCATGGAAGGTTCAATGGCGGTCATTGAGCAGGTTCACGACGAGTTTGCGAAGATCTTTGGGCGACGATACGACCCCTGGGTAGAAGAGTTCATGACAGAGGGCGCCGACATGGTATTTTTCTTGCAGGGCGGTCACGCGGTGACGGCGCGCTTCGCGATTCAGCACCTGCGTGATCAGGGCGTGAAGGTTGGTCTCGTAAGGCTGCGAACCATCAGGCCATACCCGACCGATCGCGTGAACGAGGTTCTCAGCAAGTTCAAAGTAGTCGGCGTGATCGAGACCAATATGGGTCTCGGCAGCGTCAGCAGCGGCGGCTCGCTCTATGCTGAGGCCTGCGCGGCTCTCTATGAAAGCCCAAAGCGTCCGCTGGTCGTCTCGTTTATGGCGGGAATGGGTGGCGAGGCCATCGTGCTGAAGGAATTCTACTGGATGACTCAGAAAATGACGGAAGCGCAGAAACGCGGGAGAATCGAAAAGCGCACGCATTGGGTCGGATTCGAAGAATAGTAGCGTATTTGTTTGGGCGAACCTAAAGATCCGAACCGCCACAGTGTTGGTGCAGGGTCTGTGGGAACTGCCTTTGGGAGAAAGCGATATGCCAACGATTGAAGTACAACGGCAGCTGCTGCCGATTCTCGACAGCCCAAATCAGGGGGCGCGTTTCTATAACCCGGATTTGCCGTCGACCGAGCCGTTCGTCCCCGGCCACCGCACGTGTGCCGGCTGCGGACCCTCCATACAATACCGGATGACGAGCAAGGCCGCGGGCGACAATACCATCCTGGTCGGCCCAACAGGCTGCATGTATGTCGCGAACAGTTCGTATTTGTGTACGCCCTACAATGTGCCCTGGGCGCACACGCAGATTGGCAGCGCGGGCAGCTTCACCGCGGGCGTGGCCGCCGCCTACGAAGCCATGATTCGAAAGGGCAAGTGGAAGGGGGCTTTTCCAAACATTATATGCGAAGCGGGCGACGGCAGCGCCTCCGACATCGGGCTGGCCTCCGTTTCCGGGGCGCTTTATCGGAATCACGACTGCCTGATTATCTGCTACGACAACGAGCAGTACGCGAACACCGGCATCCAGGCGTCGTCGCGCACGCCCTACGGCGGCATGACGACCTTCTCCCCTCCCGGGCCGATGGTTCCCGAAGCGAAGACCCTGTTTCCGAAGGATCTCGCCCGCATGATGGCGGCGGGCCATCCCCACTGCTATGTGGCCACCGCGAGCGTCGGCTATCCCATCGACTTGATGAATAAAGTTCGCAAAGGCCTCAACCACAAGGGCGCGGCGTACCTCATGATCTACACCCCCTGCCAGAAGGGCTTCGTGTATGAAACACCACGATCGATCGATCTCGGCCGACTTGTCGTCGAATGCGGGCTCTACCCGATCTGGGAGTGGAACCCCGAGAAGCGCGCGTACGACTACAGCTTCCGCCCTAAGAATATGCGCCCGGTATCAGAGTACTTGAAATTGCAGGGACGCTTCGGGCACCTCCACGCCGAGCACATCGCGAAGCTGCAGAAGTTTGCCAACGAGCAATGGCGAATGATGGGTGTCGAACTTCCCGAGGCCTTGATCCAGGCCGCTGATGCGAAAAACCTGATCAATATGGCTTCTGCGATTGAAGCCACCGCCGTGGCGGAAACTTTATGAGCACTAAAGCAACCCCTCCTCCGGCGCAGGAAAGCTATATCGTCAGCGAGGGTAAGAAGCGCGGGTCGACGCGCGACGTGCGGCCGGAAGCGGCTTTCGACCGCTACTACACCGTGCTGCGCGTGCACGCGGGTGACGCGATCCTGACAAACAACTGGCACACCAATGAAGTGCTGGAGCACGCGCGCAACAACTTCGAGGGATACACGTTCGCGATGCGCACGCTGGAGGCATGGGGCGCAATGATAGAGAACGACAACCGTGCGTATTATACGGCTGGCGGGCGAGTGTGGGTTTTGGATCTGCAGCCCTCCGACGACAAGAAGAAGCGGTTGCCTAACGCCGAGACTGGCAAGAAATAGCGCACGCTTTGTCTCGCATCCTGCTCATCGACGACACGTCGGAGATTGCCGAGCTGCTCACCTGCGCGCTGCGTGATTTCGGCTTCGAGGTCTTCGCGGCGGGATACACGGACAGCGTCAACGAGCTGATTTTGGAGCGACAAGCCGATGCGCTCGTGCTCGACTGTTCGGTCTTCGACATGAGCGAGTCGCTGTTCGATACCGTGCGTCACCATCCGGACCATGCCGAGCTTCCCGTCGTCATCATCAGTGATACACCGGAGGACGCGGACGCGAGCCTCCGCTCCCGCAATGCGCAAAAAGTCTTGCTGATCCCCAAGCCGTTTACCGGATCGCAGGTCGCAAGAGCGCTCAAGGACCTGCTTGAATAAATATGCCTCTGTGGAGCATGGACGAGTGGCAATACGTCGAGCGCGAGGTCGTCACCGACCCGAAAGGCAAGCAGTGGACTGTGGCGCTGATGGACGTTCTGGGTCAGGAAGGGGACCCCGACATGCCGAACCAGTACCTTCAACTTCAGTATTCATCAGGCCGGTATTTCACGCTCATCTACGCGGAAAGTGGAGCGCTACAGTCGGAACGCGGCTACACCTCGCTGCCAGAGGCAAGGAGCGCGTACGGAAACCTGCTGGTGGCCGTCATCGACGGCAGCCTCGATCCATCACAACCGGTGTTCCGGCAGGACCTAGAAGATTGACGGTACCATGAGAGCGTCATTCGATCTTCGTTCTAACCGGGGCGGGTTGCCACAACCCAGTGTGCGGTTCGACAGAGATGGAGCAAGCTTGTTAGCGTACGACGCCATCGCCGCAAATCGTTTTTCAATCCAAGCGTCTCGAACCCCCGTGCTTCCCCCCGGAAGGAACTTCGCACGCGAAGTATCTCTCGCGTGTCGAAGCACGCTGGCCGAACAGCGGGTAGTTTACCGTGGCGCTACCGACCGGGATCCAGATCCCTCATCACGACACGAAGCACCTGCCCGGCCAGTCGCGCATTACTCTCGGAAACCGTTGCCTTCGAGCCGCTCTCACAGTCGGCATCGGTGAGATCTCGATACGTCCGCGCGACTGCTGGCAGCCGGGCGCAACCGCTGCGAATGAGTCCCGTCCTCTCTGCGATGGCGAGCCGGGTCTCAAACGACCAATCGGCAATCTTCCCGGCGAGTGTGCCTGAGGCAGCAAGAGCACTCAACCCCTTGTGTTCCAGCGCGTCGGTTACGATGGCTTCCAGGATTCCGCAAGAAGTGCGCAGTGCCAGGCCATAGTCCCCCTGCTCGAAGGAACGCCGAGTATTTGTGTAGGCCTGCTCGAGAACGGGCCGGAGCTTAGGGTTATGAACGAACTCGAACCGGCGAGGAGGCGGCGCTTGCGATGATGCAGAAATGACCTGGCCATCGTCCATTTGGGAGAGCGAGGCAACGGCTTGCTCGAGGACATCGAGCAGTCGCGTGACGATCTCGTCCGGCGCCGCCCCTGCGACGGCAAGGCCGGCTGTTGAGCGCTTCAAGAACGCTTCGCTAAACGACCGGGCAAGCCAATGGGCCTTGCTACCTCCGGACAATTGATTGATTGTGACCCCACAGTCTTCCTGCCAGGCGCGAGTGGCCGCGATCGCCGATCTGTTGGAGGGATCAGTCGTCAACGTATCGCGAACCTGACACCCGCGGCGAATCAAGCCATCGAGGTGGGCTAGGTAAGTCTCGATTTGCGCTCTCAAGCTCTCATTCATCGGTCGCGTCTTGCACTTTTTTCTAAAGTGACGGCTAAGCTTGCGGGCATGACGAGCCGCTCCACTTTTGCTGAGAGCCCCCCCTTGACCGTCCGGGGCCCGCATGTTAGATTCCCGCCGCAAGTGGTTCGATGAGCGGACCAATATATCACAGTTCGCACTGAGCTAAGAGATGCTCGAGTTTACGGCTAGCTGACCGTGAATAGCGCAGTTTGGAGGTTCTAGATAGACGGTGTGCTGAGGCTGCCCGGCAGGGCGCAGCAAAAAATCGGGAGTTCGGCAGTACGAGATTATTGACGAAAACACAAGGAAGCGTACTTTACGATCGATTGATAGCGATTGCGTCCAAAGTAAAGTCGATGAGATGTGAGATAAAGTGCCTAGTTCCCGGTGTGATCCCATTCCGGATAGAAGTGGAGGCCGGCGCTGCGTCATCGAGTTGGAGTATGTTGGCGCGAAGGATAGTCGACAACCTGAATTCTACGGAACAAGGTCGCAGACAAGATTGGGGAAAGAGGCGGTTTTTGCAGTACGCTTTTAAAGTCTAACGCTCCGTAATGGAGGTATCCCAATGGCTGCATCCCCGGCCTCCCTTATTCACCCCTCGCGTATTCCTAATCGTTGGGTGCAGTTAGTTGCTGGCATCATCGCGATGATGGCTATCGCGAACCTTCAATATGCCTGGACTATTTTCACCAAACCCATACAAGCCCATCTGCACGTCACGCTGGTCGCTGTCCAGTGGACCTTTACTTTATTCGTCGCCTTGGAAACTTGGCTCGTACCTTTTGAAGGATACCTGGTAGATCGAATCGGACCCCGATTCATGCTGGGTGTTGGCGCGATCCTCGTCGGACTGGGCTGGGTCGGATCCGGTCAGGCCGAAACGATAAACGGCATCTACTTTTGGTACGGAATGGCCGGTGTCGGCGCCGGGATCGTCTATGGGGGCGCCATCGGGAACGCGCTGAAATGGTTCCCGGACCATCGCGGTCTCTGCGTCGGCCTGACAGCTGGGGCTTTCGGCATAGGCACCGCGACGACGATCGCTCCCGTTGCCGCCATGCTGAAAGCTTCGGGCTACCAGCACACTTTCATCGTCTGGGGAATTATCCAGGGAATCGTTGTGCTGGCTGCTTCCCTCTTCCTGGCCAGGCCGCCGGTTGGATGGACGCCAGCAAACTGGAAAGAGAAAGGAGCGAAAATAAGAGCAAGAGTGCAAACCTCCGCCGTCGACATGGCGCCCTGGCAGGTGCTACGCCAGCCGTCATTCTATGTCATCTATCTAATGATGACTATGTTAGCTTTCGGTGGTTTAGTTGTTACCGCACAACTTAACCCAATGGCTTCCTCTTACCATGTGGATAACGTCATCGTGGCCTTCGGCATGACCGCTTTGGTGCTGGCCATCACAGTTGACCGGATTCTGAACGGGTTAACACGTCCCTTCTGGGGATGGGTGTCGGACCATATCGGCCGGGAGAATTCCATTTTCATTGCCTTCATCTTGGAGGCAACGTCGGTGTTTGCTCTACTCCAACTGATCAACCGTCCTATCTGGTTCATTGTGCTGTCAGGCCTGTGTTTCTTCGCGTGGGGCAATATTTTCTCGTTGTTCCCCGCGATTACCGGCGACCTGTACGGGAACAAATGGGCCACCACCAACTATGGAATGGTTTACACCGCCAAGGGAGTGGCTGCAGCCTTTGCCGGGCCCGGCGCTGCCTGGATGTTTGCCAAGACCGGCTCCTGGACGAAGGTCTTCTGGGCGATGATTGTGTGCGATCTGGTTGCTGCGTTCATGGCGTTGCTGTGGCTGAAGCCTCTAGGAGCCCGCATCGTCAAGGATTCGGAGCATGCAGATTCGAATGCCGATGTAACTACGCCGATAAAAGCACCGCAAGATGTGGCTACCGCGGCGCCCTCGAAAGCCAGGTCGGCAACCGCGAGTTAGGATTTCTTCAGAGCGAATCGCCTTACGCCATCACGGTCGCTGTGCAACAAGACCGCGGTCTCGGGAAGCCAGGCATGTTTGGGCACGCGCTAACCTTATTCTCGTTGCAGCGAGCTTGAGCTCGATCCCGACCTTGTTCTTTCTCTGTCGTATCGCCAAGAATGTCCACAAGGCCCGCACCAATCAGGAAAGAAAGCTCTCTATACTTTTTGACGCCCCAGGGATAATCCTGGCGCACACGCAGCTCTTCCCAAACCATGAGTCGATTCTGTGATTCTGGCCTTCTTTGATCTTTCTCCTTGTTTGTTTGAGCGGTATGCCAGAATCCAGACAGCTAGTTCTCGATGTCCGTCCAGATGAACTGCACTGCCGTCCCTGTTGAACTCAAGCATCTCGCCGCCGGATTACCGGCACTTCGATCCCGGGCCAGCTACTTCTCTTCTCCTGTGGCTTCTTTCACGTTCGTCGATCCCGGACTCGGCATCCTGGCATCTGCTGGCTTATGGAAGGCCGCTCTGTCTTGGTTACTCTCGATTGAGGATGCCTCCTTCAGGTTTCTGGTGGTTGCTTCACTGGCCCTTCCCGGAACGAAGGCCTGCGACGCCGGAGTCGGGCGTTAAGGCCGGAGCGGACCGAGGGAGGCACTGAGCGCCCTCAGCTTGTGATAAATTGCCGTTCTCGCGCCTGACAGCAACAGGCTCACTTCTCATGCCTCTAGATAAGCAGGAACTCGATAGTGAGCCAGGGGACTTGAAATGCAAACACTTCTTCAGGATCTGCGCTTCGCGCTTCGGCAGTTTCGTAACTCTCCGGGATTTGCCGCGCTGGCTGTGCTGACACTTGCGTTTGGCATCGGCGCAAACACCGCCATGTTTACCGTAGTTGAGAGCGTGCTCATCCGTCCGTTGCCCTACGCGCATCCGGACCGCTTGGTCAGCATAGGCCCGCCAAATGCCAGCGGCTTAAGCAGTACATCGTGGCTGAACTACCGCGACATTCGCGACCAAACCAGAAACATGGATTTGGTGGGCTGCTACGCGGTCGATGTAGGCGTCGTGCGCGGCAAGGATGGCTCGGTGACGGTGGTAACGCCTGGCGTCACGCCCAGTGTATTCAAGATGCTCGGCGCACGCCCGCTCCTGGGTCGCACGTTTACGGACGAGGAGGGACAGCCCGGCGGCCCCAAGACGGCTTTGCTCTCGGAAGGATTGTGGCGGAATGCGTTCAACGCCGACCCCGAAATACTGAATCATACGATTGTGGTAAACGGACAACCGCGCGCTGTTGTCGGTGTGATGCGGCGCGATTTTCGATTTCCTGAGTCCACGGGTCAGGATATGCAAAAAGGTTTGTGGCTCCCTTTACAGCCGACACAAGAGATGCAGGCCGAGCGAGGGGAGAGCTTCTTTGCGATCATCGGCCAGCTCAGGCCCGGTGTGACCCTGGCGCAGGGCCGCGGCGAATTGAGCGCGATCGTTCAGCGCATCCACGAGCTCGATCCAAAGGCCGCAAGCGATCTTTCATTTCGGGGCATCCCTTATCAGGAAACGCTGACGGGCCCGGTTGCTCCGGTATTCCTGGCACTGGTGGTGGCCGTCGGACTGGTGCTGCTGATTGCTTGCGCGAATGTGGCCAATCTGCTGATTGCCCGCTGCCTGGTCCGCCGGCAGGAGTTTGCGGTGCGCGCCGCGCTTGGCGCGGGGCAGTGGCGTTTGATGCAACAGCTAGTCACCGAAGGAGGTTTGCTGAGCGCTGCGGGCTGCGCAATCGGTTTTGCGCTGGCCGCTGTTGCAATCGCATTAGTGCACAAGCTGCCTGCGGATACTATTCCGCGTGCTGAAGATATCGTGCTGCGCTGGACGATCGTGCTGGTATTGGCGGCGATTGCGAGCGTCACGACAGTGCTTTCGGCGTTCTTACCGGCATTGCTGGTTTCGCGTTCCGATCCGCAGCGGGTGTTGCAGGGTACCTCCCGAGGGGTCGGAGCGCGGTCCCTGCGGCGCCGCCTCAGCGGTGCGGTAGTGGCGGGCGAAGTGGCTCTCTCGGCCCTCCTGTTGGTTGCGACCGGCCTGTTGTTTCACACGCTGTGGAACCTCGAACATGTGCGTTTGGGATTCGATGTCACGCGAGTCACCACCTTCACGGCCATGCCCGCGGACGCCTCCGGCTTTGCGAACATGACCGTTTCCTCCGACGCAATGCACGCTCCGACATCGGTTGCTACGCTTGTTTATCAGCCGGTGTTGGAACGAATGCGAAATACTCCTGGCGTGCAGGAGGCCGCCGTGGATACCGCGCCGCCATTTTCGGGAATCGATATGCACACCAGCTTCGATATCGTGGGGCAAGCGAAGGGCGCCGGGGAGCACAGGGGCGCGCGAATTACGGCAGTAAGCGGCGGCTACGCGAGGTTGATGAGCACGCCCGTGATTCAGGGCCGCATGATCGGCGATGACGATACGGAAAATACCCCGTACGTCGTCGCCATTAACGAAGTACTGGCGCGAGAGTATTTCCCCGGAAAAGACGCTTTGGGAATGCAGCTTGATCTGGGGGGCAAAGACACCGGCATGATCCAGCCGTACACGATTGTCGGCGTAATCGGCGACCAAGTGGATAGCAGCACATCTCAGCCGCCCCAGCCGTTTCTCATGATTCCTTACCGGCAGGTGCCGAGCACCTCACTTTTCTACCATGCGCTGATAAAGACGATCGTGAATTTCGTCGTCAAGACTCGTGGCGAGGTGGCCGTGGCGCCTGCCATGCGGTCGGTTTTTCACGAGCTGGCTCCCGACTATGCCCTCGATAATTTCCAGACTATGCAGGAGGCCGTGGACAAGAGCAATTTCAGTTCGCGAATGGGGCTTTATCTCACCGGCGCCTTCGCGGGAATGGCCGTGCTGATGGTGGTTGCCGGATTGTATGGCGTTCTCGCGCAGCTGGTGAGCTATCGCCGCCGCGAATTCGGAATACGTCTCGCGCTGGGCGCCAGCCCGGGCGGGATTTTGGGCATGGTGCTGCGGCAAGGGTTGGTGTTTGTCGGGGTCGGCCTGGCGATTGGGATCGTGGCCGCGGTGTGTGTCGGAGATTTGGTGAAAGGCTTCCTGTACCAAGTGAAGCCAGCGGATGTGTGGACGTATTGCGGTGTAGTGCTTCTGTTGCTGCTTGTCGGAAGCGTTGCGGCGCTCATTCCCGCGCGGCGCGCAGCTGCGGTCGAGCCGATGGCTGCACTGAGGGAGGAATAACCGACGTCCTGCAGCCAACTTCGAATCGCAGTGGGGATGATTAGTCGAGTGCCCAGAGATGTGGTTGGAACTCGAAAGGCGCAAGAGAGCTACAGATGTTTGGATTCTACTGGCTTTTCACTCATCTGCAGTTGCACGAGATGCTCCCGGCCGAGTTGTCGGGGAGTCGGCCCTTCTGGCGTCGGCACGTCGGCCAGTTTTGCGAGTTATAATAGTTGTTCGTACGCAGTAAGACCCTCTTCGACATCTCGATTCCGAAAACCAAATTCGGGCATCCCAATCGCTCGTTTGTGCTAAGGTCTTATCAGGAGACAGAGTATGCGAATCGGTATTGTTTCTGCGCTCTTCGTCCCACTGCTGTTGGTTTACTCTCCAGGTCCCGCGGCAGCTCAGTTCAATCCGGTAAGTCCTGAACTTTCGCAGGTATTGCTTCCGAAGTTGCCCTCGCCCCCCAAATTTCCGGTACTTCCGAGGGCTGCCGACTCGGGGAGTTTCGGGTTGAGTGGCGATCTCACAATCGAGCCCATGAACGCACTCGGTCCCTTGAGGAACTCGGTGGTCCAACAAGAGGGGGCAAGCGCGATGGGAACCCAGTCGCTGGCTGAGGCAAGCCGGTGCAGCCACATCCTGATATTCCAGGCACCGACCTTGGACTCAAAGATGATTAAAGAAGTCCCCAGAGAATTCGCCAGCAACATGCCAAGGTCGGAGGGACTGCAACCCTGTTGTCGAGACTTCCATAGCGGAATGGTGCTTCCCCGAATGGCTCCGCTTGTAGGTCCTGGGCGGATTGGCGCGCTTGCTCCGCTGTCTTACGGAATTCGGCCATAGTCGTATTCGATTACGTATGGGACCGCCCTATGAGACCGTTTTCTATTTGCGAACGCCTGCCTAGTGCGCTGCAAGCCCTTGCTGTCGTTTGTCAGTGGGTGGCAGCTGCGAGAATCGACTAATGACCGCAGCTGCGGACATAACTTATTGCAAGCGCTTCACGACCAGCCTCGCCATACTCTGCGTACTTTCAATCTCTACCCCGGTACAAACCGTTGGTACCGATCAGAATCCGCCCGCGCCTCTGGGCAAAGTTCCAAGTCCTCACCAGACCCTTGCGCTTCAATTCACTACAAAACGAGCGGGCGGCAAAGAGGCTCGCGCTTCCGGATTGTAATAATCGTAGAGGATGGACTCTGAAGACTGTGCTGTCATCGGGAATCGGGCCTGCAGGGAAAAGGAAAACGTCGTGCCACCGGCATGCGGCCAGAGATAGAAGACCACGCGATCAGGTTGAACTTCATAGCTTTGCAGGTCCCCGCCAGAATCAGCGACGGCGGAGTCCAGGGAAGCGCGATCTACGTCCGCGCCCGGAGGCAAGCCGACTTCAGCCAGCATCATGCCGTAGCCGCGAAAACCGACGCGCTCAGCATGAACGGTGCAACGAATGGAATCGCCAGGAGAAGCCGTGGGGCGGTCGAACTGGACTGAGTACCGCAAAGACTCCACGTTACCGCTACGAAGGGAAGAGGTGGTCACGGCGGAATCAGTCCAAGGCAGGTAGTAGGTCGCGTTGACATATGCGCTGGCGTGGGTGGACGGGCCGCCACGAATCTCGATGCTGTGCTTTCCCGGCGAGAGGAATTGTGTGAGGTCGGCGCGTTGTGGTGTGAGTAGGCGGATATCTGCTGAAGCCGAAAATTGTGGGCCGGATTTTCCGTCGACGAAGATGAGCATGGGCGAGCGGGATGAGTCGACAGTGGTGGTGGGGCCCAATTGCTGGATCAACGTTTGCAGAACGTCAACCGTCGCCTGTGTGGAGTACCACACGCCGTACTGATCCTTGTTCGCCAGCAGGAAGAGAGTCCCCCGGTTGAGGAAGCGATCAAGCTCAGTCGAAGAATGACTTTGCTGTTTGGCGATGGCCAGGGCATCGAGGACGAGTGCCGTCGTTTCGATTCGGCCAGTGTATCCCCAACCATGAAAGATGGTGTTGCGCTGAAGGTCCCAGTAGCTGGCTTCACCTTCGGAGTGTTCGAGAGAGAAGAGCGTAGCGATCTCTTGGGACGCGTCTTCAGTTGCGGCGAGCTTGGCGAGTGCAATGAGCGCGATGTCGTAAGGGTCGGAATTGGCGTGACTGGATTTCGCGAAGTACTCGATCGCCTTGTGTATCGCTTGGCGCTCAACTTCGATGTCCTTGTCCTTGGGGTTAGGATGTTGAAGATCACGCGCGAGGACTTCGACTACATAGGCCGTCTCGTAAAGTGCAGAATTCTCCAGGAATTTGCCTTTTGAATCTTTCTCCATCCAGGCGCCCTGCGGGGTGGCCTGCTGCAGCAACCAGCGGCGCGTGGCAACAATGATGTCTGGATCCACTTCTGTGAATTCCGAAGCCTCCGTCAGGAAGCGAAGAGCGTACGCCGACACAGGAATTTCCGGTTCGCCCTTGCCCCACAGGGAGAAGCCGCCGGCGGGTTCGCGGTAGCGCAGCAATTTCGCGTAGGCCAGCTTAAGGTAATGGCGCGCTCGGGCATCGAGTGGAGAGGAAGGGAAATGCTGGGAGTTTTGAAGCTGTAGCCAGAGCAGGCTGGGATAAGCCGAGGAGATGGTTTGCTCAGCACAGCCATAGGGTCGCTCCATGATTCCTTCGATCGCGTCGCTCACGTGTGCGATCAGATTGGGATAGAGAACCAACTCGGCTTCGACCGATCCAGGAAGAGCGCTCGCCGGGACCTCAATCGAAAGCGAGGTGCTTCCAAGGAAGATGGAACTGGACTGGGCGAGGCGTTGCTGGCCGTCAGCATGGATTCGGAGTTTCTTTTCGATGGCGTCGCTATCGTTTGCCGAGGAACCGTTGAAAGCGCTAAGGCGCTGCTTGGCGTCCTTCGTGGGCGCTGTGGCGCGGAAGGAAAAAGTCTGCTCGGCGTAGTCTCCGGCGGGAACGCTGAGTTGGACCGTGCGCGGGGAGAGGGTCTGGGACCACGGCTCTGCGGCCCAGTCGAGCGAGACGGATTGCGGCTTATCGAGATAATTGCGCACGGTCACAGGCAAATGGATTTCGTCGCCAACGGTGAGGACTTTAGGAGGTTCGAGCTCAGCGAAGAAGGGAAGAAAAGCGCGGATGTCTGTAGAACCCGTGGCGATATGTCCATCTAGAGTGGAGGCGATGACGGAAACTTTCCAGGTCGTGATGCTGTCAGCGAGAGGAACCTTGACCGTGGAGTGGCCGGCGCGATCGGTGTGAATTTCGGGCTGCCAGAGAAGTGTTTCAGGAAAATATTGGCGGAGACGAGGCGTGGCCAGGGGGATGTTGATTTGACCGGAAGCGGCCCCCGATTTGGTGGTGAGGCCTACCTTTCCCGCAAGAACTGCGACAGAGGACGATTCGGTCTGGACCTGGACATTCTCAGCCGAGACTTCGACTGTCTCCGTGGCAGCACCAACGTTTAGTTTGACCTCGACATCGGTAACATTGCTAGACAGCACTGGAACGCTGGTCAGAACATAAGAGCGAAAACCGGGGCTTTCGACCAAGACCCGGTAGGTGCCCGGAGGAAGATTGGAGAGCAGGCAGAGTCCCTGATCGTTGGAGGTTCCCTCGTAGGCGACTCCCGTAGCTTCGTTGGTGAGAGTGATCTTCGTGTTGGGGATTACTGCACCGGTGGGATCCTGAACGAAGATACGGACCGCACCCGAGTTGCCGCTGTAGATGGGCTGGAGTTTCTGCGGAGTGGCGGGCTTGCCTGTGGGATTGCCCGGTTCCTCGAGGAAGGGTGAGGCGAATTTGGCTAGGACGAAGTCATCTGACGTATTAGGGGTGAGGTCCAGGCCATCACTGACGATGCTGATGCCCTTCGTGGTGCGCGTAACCGGAGTTTGTGAAGTGACTGCATCCTGTCCGTAGGCGCGCAGTGTGATCTTGTCGGCGTAGCCCATTTCCACCGTAGGGACCACGCGGTACGGGCGGCCCCACGGATCGCGGAGAGCATTCCAGTCGATCGCGTGATCGGCCATCACTTTGCGGAATTCCTCTTCGGTTTCCGGGAAATGGGCGGAGGATTTTGCATTTTCAAAGAGAGCATCGGAAATGCGCTGGGCGGTCTCACGAAAGTAGGGCATGTTTTGAACGGAGACCTGCAAATCGTCCCAATCGCCGGTCGGATCATTTGGGCCGGAACGAAAGCGTTTGTCTGGGCCAGCGCTGAGCACCTTGATGGTGTAGTTGTCGCGGTCGATTTCGAACAGGAAGTGGTAAGGCGTGCCCCAGGGATCGATGAAACTGGAAAGTGAAGTGCGCTCCTGTGCGAAGGCAGCTTCGAGGGTGGCCTGGTCACAAATGTAACCGCCGGTGTGTGCGTGATATGCATCGATAACCGCGCGCAGGCGCTTGGCGTCGAACTCGAAGAAGGGCCGCGAGAGGCTCATTGCGGTGAAATCGTCGGCGGTTTTGAGACTTTTGTCAGGACCTGCGCTGTTAAATTCGAAAACTTCATTCATCCACTGATAGGTACGCCGGGGGTGGAAGGGTTGTCCCCATGGATCTCTCAGGGTGGAGGCATCATCGCCTTCGTCCTTTAGGAAACTCGCATACTCCGCTTCATTCTTCGGGAAATGGCCTTTATTGGAGAAATGCTCTTGCAAGAGTTTGGCAATAGGATCGAGAGAGGCGTGAATCTGCTTCTGAAAGACCTGATTGAGGTAGAGCGGAGTATCGGAGGACTCCAGTCGCAAAGGCGCGCCGCTGCGGTTGAAGAGCAGAGCCTGAGCTAAGAGTTCGAGGTCGGGAGGAACAGCAGCATCAGGGGCTCGATTGAGAAGTTGCTTTACGGAGATTCCGGCGATGGAGTCGTTATCCTCCTCGAAAGAACGGAAGCCAAGGCGCGGATCGATGCTTTCGTACCCCCTGGTGAAGAGGCTAGCTTCGGTGCGAGCTAGCTCTTCAAGCGCCTGATCGTAAACGAGCAGTCCGAGCGCACCCTCGGCGGGTTCGCCTTCTGGGCCGCGCACGTGGAGATTCACGGTTGCCGCTTCACCGGGGCGATAAGTCGACTTCACCGGTTTGACATCCAGTCGAAGATTCGTTGGCTTGGGAAACAGAACGGAAGCTGCCGCTATCCGCGAATACATGGAGTAAGACTCAGTCTCAATGTTGAGGGGATAGACGGCGAGTACAATCGTGCCGGTGTACAGTTTGTCCGGCAGGAAAGTGACGTGCGTCGAGGCATGAGAAAGGTTAACTTCCTGGGACGCCAGGATAGTCTGCGTGTCGGTTTGCACAACTTCAACGCGGACGCGTGGCTGTGGCACGGAAGATTCGAGTTCAGCTTCGATGGGATCGTCGGGCTTCAAAATTGCTTTTTCCGGAGTGATACGAAGAGCGGGGTCTTCTTGCAACGAATAGGATTCGAGGTGGTGGCCGGTGCGGCCGTCGAGGGTTTTGGCTTCCAGGGCAGCGTAGATGCGCTCGACATCCTTATCCCTATCCCGATCTTTTTCCTTTCGGAGGGGCTCCGAGAAACGGACGCGGCCGATGCCGTAACGATTAGTGCGGACGTGCGCCGTGGCAAAAGGCTGGGCCGGCTGTTTTAACGAGGTGGTGTCAGAGGGATCTTGTGTATACAGGTTGACGAGAACGTCAGCGGCAGCGGGCGTTCCGTCCGCGAAAGAGCTTGAAAGGTAAAACACAGGCCGAAGGCCAATCGGCAGCGCTCCGCCAATATTCAGCACATAAAGATGGATCGCGTCGCGAGAGATGCGCACGTCGAAGTGGCGCTCCTGGGTGCGCTTGGAGGAGGCGTCGGTCACGTAAGCGGCATAACGAAGATCTTCGAAGCGCTTCCAGTCGGTATCCTCGAGGTCGGGGTGGTCTTTGGAGAGATTGAGCGTAGCGCGGAACTCGTTCTTGGCGTCGAGTTCGCCTTCCTGAGCCTGCCCCTCCTCGGCTTCCCATTTCTGTTCACGATAGTTCCATTCACGGTGAGCTTCGCGGACGATGCGCACGTGGCCACGAAGAACTGGCTTGCCAAACATGTAGTTAGCGCTGACGGTCAGATCAGCGTTCTGGCCCGGGAGATAGAAGGGCTGGTTTGCGACGGCGTTCACCGTGAACGTGGGAAGTTCGTATCGGGAAATGCGGATGAGTTGGTTTCCTTGCAACTCCCTGCTGTCGGCGTCTCCGGTAATGTCGGCGGAGACGCGGTAGCTGCCTAGTTTCTGGGAGGGCGGAATGGTCCAATCGGCAGAAACAATGCCGAAGCGGGAAGTTTCCGCGTCGGTGGAGAAGATGACGGCTTCGTCGGGATCGCGGACGACGAAGCGCAGAGGATGCTTGGCCCAGGCGCGGCGCTGGTCGTCGAGAACGAGGGCGCGCATGTGCAGGGTTTGGTCGGGCTGGTAGAGAGGCTTGTCGGTAGAAAGCAAAACAGCGGCGCGGCGCCAGTAGTGGAGGGTAGCGGCCAGGAAATTCCGGAAATTGCCACGAGTGCCCCGGATTTCAAGATCCACCTGTTGGTCATCGGGTGCGCCCGGCATTTCGGGAAGATGGAACGTTAGCATCGCTTCGCCACGGGAATTGGTGCGGGCCTGAGCTTTCATACCTTTTGGAGTGTCCTCGTCTTCATCGCCGAACGAGGCGGTGAGAGACACGCCGGGGACGGGTTTGTCGGAATCGGGGCGTGTGGCCCAGACGCGAGCAACGTAAGTGTGGCCCATGCCGATCGCATCGAGCCCTAGAAAGCGAAGCTCAAACAGGTCAGGGATCAGCGCATAGGGCGAAAGAATTCCGGAGGTTACAGGCGCGGAGCTTCCTTCAAGCCTGACTTCGTAAAAAAGGCGGGAACTCGAGGCGTCTGGGAGGCCGTTCACGGGGATCCAGGTAAGCGGAACCTCAGCCCGTTGCGGGGTAGAACTGAGGTGCACGGAAACAGAAGCTTCGGCTAGCAGTTTGTCAGCGGGACTCAGAATCTTAGCGACCAGCGTGGCGTGAGGGGATTTGAGGGCGTTTGCCGAGAGATCGATGGAGAAGACGGAATTCTTTTCTTTCAACGCGAGACGCGCCCCGGCTTCGTTTGCGACGATGGAAGGAGGAGCGTCGGGCCCTTGGCCATTTGCAAAGAATGGAAATGAAAAAGCAGACAGAAACAGCAAGAGAGCCACTCGTGGGATGTTTGTTCGCATCGCCCCCACCCCCCTGAGCGGGATGCGCACCAACACCAATTGTTACGTTAGTTGCACGGGTTTCAGGAAAGGTTGTTACGGTTTGTTTCGTGTGTATTATGTGCCGCTCGAACAGTGGCGGCACTATTGACCCCCTGTAGGATTGCGCAAACCCTCCACCGGGGCGAGCTTAGAGCGGGGGAAGCCCCAGGGCTCGCAGGCGACGGTCAAGCAGCCGCTGATCGATATAGACGTTGCGCATCAGGAGTTGCTGAAGGGCGCTCCGAAGGTCGGTCAAATAGCGCCGTAAGTAAAAGGCTTCAAGCAAACCGACCGTGCCCAGAATTTCGAGGCCTTCTACCTTCGCCAATTTGCGCGCCCTGTAATCGTCGAGCAACACAGGATTCGCACCGAGCTCTTTCGCCAGGAGAATTGTGCTCATCTCACCCGGACCCAGGCCATATTTTCGTTGGGCCGAATACAGACCGGCTGGATTCTGAACTGCCTTAACTTCAATCCATTCTGCCTTCGAAACCTCCGATTGCTCCTGGTAGTCCAAAACCAGTGATGACAACTTCGTAATGAACTTCGGTGGAGATGCAAAGACGTGGAAAAAGTCGATTGAGGAGGTCAAAGCATCCAAGCTTGGTCAGAATAACAAGCGGCGATGAATCTGCTACGACGGTCACGCTTTGAGACGGTCAGCGGTCTGGCGTTCTTCTTCCAGGTCCTCAAAGCTGTAGCGTAGCGGGGGGACACCGTGCATCGCCGCAAAATCCATGAAGGCCGCCAACGGCGTCTGGCATAGCTCAGCAGCGCGTCCGAGCGAGACCTTATCCTCACGATAAAGTTCGAGCGCTAGCAATCGAGCGGCATCCTGGGAGAGGCTGCTCCCCTCCAAATTTGCGACTCTCAGAAGTTCCGACGGCAACTTTACATCCACCGTTTCCATAGCACCAAGTTACCGCACGCGAGGCAGTTTGTCATGACTTATCGTTGTTCACTTAAGCCTCAGTCGAGGTTGATCGCTTATGGGCGCGTCGTTCAGTTGTCTCCGAGTCCTCCGCTGCACTGTTGGGAGGAGCGCCCGAGGGCGCCAAATCCGGCATCGACCTGGTCGAATCATTTGTCAATTCGGATTCCCCACCACCATCCAATCGAACCTATCCGTCGTTCCCGTGCAAGAGACTGTGAATCCGCTCTTGCTTTTAGCCGATAGCTTCGCGCCACCTGCCGTCGTCTCATCGAACACGAGAATAGCTGGCTGCGAAGTGAATGTTGGAATGAGTGCAAGATTGATGGTCTTGATTCCGCCAGAACATGCGGATACGCCAGCAAATTGAGAAGGGACAACCTGATTCAGAAGAGGAATCCTTTGAGGGCTTTCATACGTCCAGTTGTATGCCGCATTCGAAGTGCCCAGCGGGGTAATCATCTGCGTCGTGTTGGCCACGTCCGCCCCGCCGACAAACATGCTGCTGGTCAAAGTGCCTGGGCTTCCATTTGTGGCTTGTATGACTCCTCGGGCATTGGAAGCCATAAGAAAAACGTTGGTATAGGCTCGCGGAGAAAGGATGATCGTTCCCAGGACTCGCACGAGACATTGGCCGCCGCTACAGACCGAAACCATGAAGTCTCCAATTCCGGTTGAGTTATCATCCTCAATGACGCCGCCAACCATATTCACGTTGACGTTTCCAGAGATGTAATGCGCAGCCGTTGATTGGCTGTTTTCCTGATGAACATTCATAAGATGCAGATTGCCGGGGCCGGTGCTCGACCGCGTGAAATCGAAGGCTCCCTTCGCATTGTTCGCATTGTTGAAAGTGTTGACGTTGGTGAAGTAGAGTTCCGGGGTCTGATTCGTCGTCGACTGAACTATCTGCCCGTTTCCCGCAATGACGCCATTCACAAACTTCTCGGTAACGCTGGCGTACTGAAAGGCAAGCGCGTTCGCCTGAAACATGGGGTTAACCCAGTTGGTGTTGACGGCCAAGTTGTTTGTGTTGACGTAGCCCGTCGCGAATCCGTAGACCGCAACATTTTCCATTACCGAGTCGTAGTCCCCGGCATTGGTGTTTCCCACCCGGATGCCCGTTGCTGAGCTTCCACATCCTCCGGTAGTAATGCATTGATTGTTGATGAGTCCGATGTCCCGGAGTCCGTGTCCTGTGGGAGGATTCGTAGCTGCAGCCGGCACATAATCAAGCATGATGGCAGCCGTTGCTGTCCTTGGCGTGTAATTAAGGCAAGTACCGCTCATGGCTGAAGAGGTCGCCGTCACCGTGCCCAGGCCCTGGAGGCGAACGTATTTCCCCGCAGTGTTGAGCACAATTGGTGTCGAATAGCTGTAGCAGGTTCCACCCGTTTGGGGCGCAATGAAGATGACCCCTCCGGTCGAAGGAAGGGCCGCATAGGCTGCGTTGACCTGCGCGCCGATGTCGGAGCCCGTAAAGCATCCGGAGGGTCCGACGTAGAGTACGTTGTTGTAGACACAGTCGGTATTTTGGTTGTTGCCCGAGTTCTCCGTAATGTTCCCCGAATTCGCGCGGTTGCCAGAAAAAGCTCCGGAAATCAAGTCTCGTCCCTCCACATTCATCACGTTAGTAGCTGTCGTGGCGCTGGCTGCCGTGGTGGCGCTAGGGGCAGTCGTGGCCATGATCCAGAGAGCAAAACAACAAAGAATGGTCAATCCAATCAAGAAGGCAAACAACGTTAAGCTGAAGAGTGTCTTCATAGAAACACAGTCTACACCCGCCGATTGCCGCTTCTAATCCGGGGCCGTTCTGACTCCGGTTGACTCCAATGGGAACCTGGCGGAAGCTGCAACATCATCATTGCCGTGAGTTGGGAGTCTAAGATTTGCGTTCGACTCCCACACGCTTACGCCATATCTTCCCGATTTGACGGAAGGCCCAAAAAAACGAGGCGGCAAGAGGCGGCATTAAGGGATATGCATCCGGTTTTTGTGAGCAGTTCTCGGCGGCACGATTTCAGTCGGGTCCTCCGTCTGGAATGATGGCCCGTTGATAATGCTTCTTCGCGCCGTTGTTGAGTTGGTGTTTTGCCCGCCGGCCGTGAGCGGCAACGACAAAAGAGCGCCGAAAAGCAAACATGTTGATAAACACTGATTCATAACCTTGCTCCCATCTCTGAATCTGCCAAGCAGTTGCCCTAATTTGGAATCCGCGAATCGCTGGTCATCCACCTTCACGTACTCATGCGTTCGCAGCTGCTATTCGCCGTGAACTTGCCACGGAATCTCCGCTCATGAGACCTGTCAGAATCTGACGAAGCCGGCCGCGCGCGCGAGACAAGCTCGACATCACTGTGCCTGCGGGCATGCCGGTGATATCTGCGATCTCTCTGTAGGACATCCCCTCGAGTTCGTGAAGAATGAGGACTTCGCGATAATTCACCGGCAACTTCTCTAGCGCCCTACGCACTAGAGCGCCGTCTTCGTTTTGGAATACGACTTCTTCAGGATTGGGAGCGCTAGAATCGGCAGGGAGAATGTTGTCGTCAAATTCCGTGGCGCCTTGCAGTGGCCGATTTACGTGCAACCAGGTATAGCAAGTATTGCGGACAATTTTCATGAGCCATGCACGTGCATCGCCGCCGCGGAAACCGGGAAAAAATCGGAAAGCGCGTAAGTACGCTTCCTGGGCAACGTGCTGGGCGTCCTGCTCATTGTGTATCAGCCAGCGCGCGAGGTTGTAGGCGGCGTCAAGATGCGGTAAGACAGCCTGCTCAAAATGCGGAAGATGATTTTGCTTGAGCATTGAGGCCTCCCTACGAGGGTTACCGCGGTCCTACGCGTGCGCATCGTGTGGCCGGCCGCGCGACAGACGGCACGGCAAAAGTTCGCAGATGCGTTTCGGGCCTGCGGGTGAGTCCTGAAGCCCTCCGGCGCTCCGTAATCCTGGACAAACAAACCGTACCGCTCAAAGCCTTTCTCCTTCAGAAACCGCTCTGTCGCTTCCGACAGTTTGTCGAAAGTAAGCGAAAGTCGCGGGGCCCGGCATGTCACTCTTGCCAAATCCCGGATAGTCAGGCGAGATCACGTGAAAGCGGTCGCCAGCGCGGTATCAGGTTGCGATGTTGATGCGAATAGGCTGGAAAGCCATGCAGAAGGACCAGCCTTGGGCTGGGCAGCATCGCCAGCCTCACGGTAAGCGATCTTCAATCCATCGAAGGACAAGCTTTCGTGTTTCACACAGTTAAGTGGGGCTTCGGGGCTATCCTGTGTCCATGTGTCTTCATGGGACCTCCTCCTCAGAGCTGGTGATCGTGTCGGATGGGAGCTGGAGGGAATTATTGCGTACCACAGTGGTATCGCAGTCGTTCGCGAAGGGAATGGTGATCTTGAATAAAGTTCCGGTCTCACACTTCCCATCAAGGCAGATCACGCCGCCATGATCCTCGACAATTTTCTTCGCGATCGCGAGACCCAGTCCGTTGCCCCGGGCCTTCCCGCAGCTCACAAAGGGCTGAAAAACGGAGTCCTGAATCGTCGGGGGGATGCCGGGGCCGTTATCCCAGACGCCAATTTGCAAGCAGGCTCGATTTCCGGTCGTGGTTATGACGATCTGCCCGGAGTCCGGAGAAACCGCCTCGCAAGCATTCAGGGCGAGGTTGGCGACCACCCGTTCGAGGCGGCTGGAATCGAACCAGCCCACGGCCAAGCCTTCATGATGATGCTTGATGGTGATGCGCGGGAACTCCTGTCTCACACTTGTCATCCGAATCGCGTGCTCGACTGTGTCGACGATGTTTCGGGCGGCAGGCCGAAGAGTGTCACGACCCTTGGAGCACTCCAACAATGAGGAGACCATCTCATTCATCCGGTCGATGGCCCAACGAATTTCCTGGTACGTATCGCTTCTTTGCATCTCGCTGATATCGGACCGGGTGAGAAATTCCGCATTTGCAAGGATGGCGGTCAAGGGATGCCGAAGATCGTGGGAAACGAAAGCGACCATCCTGCTTACGGCGGAAAGCGGCTCCAGAATTGGAAGATCCCATGGCCTATTCCGCAAAGATCCAGCCGACAACAACCGCCTCCTAGATACAGCTTGCTTCAGCATTGAAACTCTCTCCCTTCCGCGATGTGCTGAAGTTCAGAGAGGAAGGACCCCTTCCGGCTTCAGCATGAAATACTTTGTGACTCTAGATTTCTTCAAAGGATGCCCCCTCTTTGAGCTGTTCGGCCATAAACGGGTTAGCGCGCTTAAGACCTACACCCCGATTCCCCAGTTCTTTGAGGAGTAGTATCCCCGCGGCATCGGCGAATGAAACGTCCGCCAGTTCGAGGGACAACCGAACCTCACCGCCGGAAGCATGCACAGCGCATGCTGTGCGGAGCTCCTGGACCGAGGAACCCGTTATTCGACCTTCTACCCGAAGGGTCACTGCACTCCGTGACGATTCAACTACCGTGATCCTCAGCATCGCGGTTCACCCGATCTCCTCTGGACTTGCTATAAAGCAATTGACGTGCCCTTCGCAAAATCAGGCCAGGTTTGAAGCGATCTCCTGTGAGCCTCCGAGACCGCCCGAGCCAATGGTTTATCTAAATCAATAGGTTGCCGCCATCTGTTCGCGCTTCGGCTCCCAGGATGCGCCGACGGCTGCTTCCTCCACGGTGCTGGACTGAGGGGGGAGCCACCACATTTGGTAATCGGGGCGAGTTGGTGTTGGACGAACTACGATGGGCGGTGGCGAGATCCCTTAATGCCGAGCTTAGCCATCCGGTGGCGAAGCGTGTTTGGATGAAGGTTCAAGATCCTCGCCGCGCCTTTTGGACCATCAACCACTCCACCGGCATGTTGCAGGGCGGTGAGGATATGGTTTCGGTCTACCTCCTCCAGGGTTAGGAGTGAGTTTCGAGACTTGAGGTCAGCCTGCCGCTGCTCTGCAGCATCTATCTCAGGAGTCTCCAGGCGTTTCGTAGAGGCGGCGACTGGCATAAGGTCGCGGTCCAGCCGTAGTGTCGGATCCACCGATAAGATAACCGCCCGCTCAATTACGTTCTGCAGCTCACGAATGTTTCCGGGCCATGGATAGTTCATCAATTTCTCCATCGATTCCCGTGAAACTCCGTCGATCTTCTTCCCTAACCGCTTGCAGAACCGGGATAGGGAGAAAGCCACTAGCTGGGGAATGTCGGAGCGGCGTTCTCGCAATGGGGGAAGCTCGATGGGAAAAACGTTGAGGCGGTAAAAGAGGTCTGAGCGGAACAGGCCCGCCTGCATTGCTTCACGGAGGTTGCGGTTCGTGGCCGCAATCACGCGCACGTCCACCCGCACAGGGTGGCTGCTCCCTACCGGCTCAAACTCGTGTTCTTGCAGAACGCGGAGCAGCTTCACTTGCGTCTCCAAGCTCAGTTCCCCGATCTCGTCCAGGAAGATCGTGCCGCCGTGGGCAAGCTCGAAGCGCCCGATGCGCCGCTCGAGCGCCCCTGTGAAGGCTCCCTTCATATGGCCAAACAGTTCGCTCTCCACCAGACCAGCCGAGATGGCACTACAGTTCACGTTCACCAGGGCACGGCCATTGCGGGCGCTGCGGTTGTGGATCGCGCGCGCCACGAGTTCTTTCCCCGTCCCCGTTTCCCCGTAAATGAGCACGGTCGCATCGGTAGGAGCGACTTGATCGACGGCGCCGAGCGCCCTGAGCACTGCTGGACTATTGCCCACGATCTCTTCGAAATTGTGCTCCGTGCGCAGTTCCTCCCGGAGATAAACGTTTTCCTTCTCCAACCTGGCCTTCAGGCTCTCAATTTCCTGGTAGGACTGCATATTCTGAACCGCCAATACCACCTGGTTCGCCACTTCCTGCAAGAAAACGGCGTCCTCCTCCGAATAGCGATCCCTTTCCCGGCTTACCAAGCTGAGCGTGCCGATAGACTTTCCCTGGAAAACCAGCGGCAAGACGCACATCGACTGGATGCCCTCTGCGACAAGGCGGCGCTCATTGGCATACTGCCCCTCTTTTTCAAGATCGCGGCGCAGGAGAGGCCGCTGATGGTCGAACGCCCAGCAGACGCAGGTCTCGTTGCGGCTGTCCTCCAGCCCCGATCGGAAGTAGTCCGAGTGCAGGTCTCCCTCCACGGCGAGGAAGCGGAAAGTATCTCTCTCCGGCTGATAAAGAGTAATGGCGCACCGGTCGAAGGAGATGACACGCAGCAAGGCCTCGGAAATAGAGTGCAGGAGGGCCTGCTGGGTCAGGTTCGTAATAATCGCATTGTTGATCTGCAGCAGGCTGCGGTTCCGCTCTTCACTCTTACGAAGCGCCTCTTCCGCCCGTTTTCGGTCGTCGATGTCGTGGAGCGTCCCATACCACTTAACGATGTTTCCCTTATCGTCGCGCAGCGGCACTTGGCGGCCCAGGTACCAGCGATATTTCCCGTCCGCCCGCCGATAGCGTACTTCTACCTCGAGAGGTTCTCCACCCGCCAACGCCACCAGCCACTTGTTCACTGCCCTGTCGACATCTTCGGGATGGGCTATGTTTCTCCAGCCCCAACCCAGCCACTGCTCCCTGGAGAGGCCCGTGTAATCCAACAAACTTTGACTTAGGAAATCCACGGAGCCATCAGGCCGAGCGCTCACGACGAAAGCCGGAATTGCTTCGATAATGGTGCGAAATTCCCTTTCGCTATTACGGAGCGCCTCTTCCACCTGTTTCCGCTCGGTGATATCGATAAACGTTATCACCGCGCCCAGGGTCCTACCTTCCCGAACGACAGTATGAGACCAATACTCTACGGGGAAGCTCGTGCCATCCCTTCTCCAAAAAATCTCATCGTCTCTGTGGACGCCCTCGCCTTTTTGAAAGCCTATATAAATTGGGCATTCTTCAATTGGATATGGGCTGCCATCCTTTCGGGTATGGTGCTGCATCGCATGCATGTTCTTCCCGACTAATTCCGCGGGATCGTTGTATCTGAGCATGCGCGCCGCCGAAGGACTTGAGAAAATACAAATACCTTCTGAATCGCAGCCACAGATCGCTTCCGTGGCGGATTCGAGTATGAGGTGGATTCGCTCCTCGCTGTTGTGAAAAGCGTCTTCCGCGTGCATTCGGATCGGGCTGTCTTCAGAATGCGTCATGGTGGACGCCGTAGGTCCACTGAAATAACGGATAGATCATGAAGTCAGTGCCGAGTATGCAAAAACGCGAGAAACGCGTTGAGCGATATCTTTGCCTACCCAAGACGGATGTGGACCCTTCAACAGCCAGATTTAGTGTCGCAGAGAGGGTACTAAAAAGTTATGCAGAGTTCATTAGAAGTTTGTTGGGACCTCATTCTGGAAGAAGGACCCAAAATCATGGCGCTGGGGTTTTCGCCGGGTGCCGCACTCACCACGGCCGTTGGTATGACCTTCGATAGTCCGATTGCAACGATATAAAACTTTGAACATGAACTCCTCCTGCATCGAGGGTCCATGTTTAATCGCTCCGTCGTCTATTTATATGAAGTAACTGCGCGTGCTAGAGTTCCAGAAACTCCTGCATCTGCTGCAACGCCTCGTCCAGCGCCCGCCGAAAGGCGCTGCCGCGTGGCCGTAGACCGGCAAAGCCCAGTTCGTGCTGCAGCCGTCCATCGACCACCTTCAGATTGGCCCAGCCCAGCATTTGCTCGCCCCATAGCATGGGCATAGCGTAATGGCCCAGGCGGCGCTTGTGGGCTGGCACATAGGCCTCCAGCTTGTATTCCCAGCTCCAGAACAACTGGAAGCGCCGTCGGTCCCAGACCACGGGGTCGAAGGGTGCGAGGAAGCGCAGCCTGTCGTCGACCTGGTGCCGGACAGCCCCGGGGTTCTCGCCCTGCGGCCAGAACCACACCAGGCCGTCGACCTGGGCATGAGTATAGCGAGATTTGGCGTGCTCCTGGAGCTGCCGCACCTCGGCGGCCAGGTGCGACACTCCATAGCTTAGCAGTCTCGACACATAGACCAGGCTGGCCGCAGGAAGCGGCGCGTAGAGTTGCACCAACACATCCAGCAAATGGCCGGCGCGCACGAGCCGCGCCTCGGGGCTGTCGTCGCGCGGCGGGTGCTCGACCGTCTGGTACACCCGGGCGCCGCCCTCGCGCCGCGCCACGCGCAGCAGCCCGCGATAGTGCAGCCCCTCCAGTAGATGATTGCTGACATGCAGGTCGGCGCCCCAGCGCCTAATTCGGCCATGGTCGAAATGCGCCTGCACGTCCTTGGAGTAGGTGGGACCATGCTGGCACACAAAGGCCAACACCTCCTGGGCGCGCGCCTGCATCTTAGCGTCCCATGCGTCCCAGGCACGTGGCGCCCCGCGCGGATGCAGTAGGGACAGTGTCTCGCTAGGCAGGAATCCGTAGTTGATGAAGAAGGCCTCTTCGATCGCCAGGCGCGGATAGCGGCGCTCCAGCTCGCCGACGCGATAGTTTTTAACGCGGTGCGCGAGGATCAGATCCTGGGCTCGAGCGGGCGCGCGAATTGGGTCGGCCTGGACAAAGCCCAGGCGCGCAATGGCCCGCTGGAGGCTGGTGGGCTCGAAAAGGCTTCGCGCAATCATGTAGCGGCGAAGCTGCTGGAGACTGGGGACTTTGAGAGGGCTCACGCGTGGCGCCCGGTAGGTGCAAGGATCATTACCCCTAATTTATACATCGCATAGTATTCATCATTCGCTGATCCGAATTCAACGAAATCAAACTTTGAACATGAACTCCTCCTGCATCGAGGGTCTGCATTGCTTCTGGGTTACCGGAAGATATTCGGTCAAGCGCGTCTCCGAAACCGCCGGGAAACGCGAGTTCCGAGTATCGTTCAGAGAACTCCGCACACGCCAGTTCCCATTCGCGCTTCTTTTTGGGACTCTTCGACCGCTCCGCATATGTTTCATGAATACGTGAATGGAGTCGCGCAATTTCCGCTGCGTTTTCGCGGATTCGTTCTTTCATGCGGTCCGAGTTCTTCGATTCAGAATATCCGAGCGCGGCAAAAATCAGTTACGTGGGCATTTCATTGAAAAGGGGTGAGTGCCCTGCGAAAACTCGACGTCGAGCACTGTCAGAGTTGGCGTGACCGATTCGTCGTTCTTGGGTGCCGCTTTCCGTACATCAGGTCATAGATGACAAGCGAACGATTGGGCTGCGTGAAAAGTTCGCCGAGACGGACGGTGCGCGCCGGTGCGTCGCCAGCGTTAAGGTGGCGCGGGCCTTCTTCAAATTGGTAATCCTGAATCGCCGCGCCTTGCGGGAGATGGCGACGCAGCTCCTCGCGCTTGGCTATATACTCGCGCGATTGGTTAGTCAAAATTGGTTTGCCGAAAAGTTCCGTCAACGATTGTGTGAACTATGGCTCGTTTACCTCCAAAGGTCATCTTCTCTCCGGGAACAAGCAGAGGCACCCCGCGTTTGGTTGGCCTCGGCGTCTACTCCGGGAACCGGGGCAATCGCAAGACTTAGGTTTGAAATGTAATCCTGCGCACTCTAGGCTCCGGGCTTCGGAACCAAAGTGGGGCTGCGTGCGTACAGAAGGAGACGGGCAAGGCGGTTCGAAAAGAGTATCCTTAGGAGGGAGGGATCATGAAGAAGACAGAAAATTTGGTGCGGGGCTGGATACCGGGGGCGATTTGTGTGGCGGTGATTTTGTTGGTGGCGGGTGTACCGGTGCGGGCGCAGGGGGAGAAGCGGACGGTCTTCGCGCCGAGCGATTTTCATTGGCAGGGTAACTTGAAAGCCGGGCAGACGCTGGAACTGGTCAATACCAATGGCGAGATTGGCGCGAACCGCGCTTCCGGGGCTGCGGCGCGCGTCGAAGGCGTGCGCGGGGGGAGCGACGACGACCACGAGCTATTTATCGAGGTCGTCGAATACTCGGATGGTGTCACCGTTTGCGCCGTGTACGCGAAAGATAAGGCGCCGGGGCGCTGCCATCGCGGCGGCGTATCGTCCGAGTCCAGCAACAACTGGTGGCATGGTCATCGCGCGAAGATCAACTTTGACGTGCAAGTGCCGCACGGCGTGCGCTTCCATGCGTTGACGACCAATGGCGGCGTGCATTGCGCGAACCTGGAGAGCGTGGTGGAGGCGGCCACGACGAACGGCAACGTGGAAGTGTCGACCAGCGAATGGGCTTCGGCGAGGACCACCAACGGTGGCGTGCGCGTGGCCATGGGCAATGCCAAGTGGAGCGGCGAGTTGGAGCTGATGACGACCAATGGCAGTGT
>Ga0210398_10000374_pt1 | contig 52555 bp, 38 predicted proteins | sample IncBWC4OmetaG_FD_161047 | JGI IMG/M metagenome (GOLD analysis project Ga0210398, IMG submission 161047) | Forest soil microbial communities from Barre Woods Harvard Forest LTER site, Petersham, Massachusetts, United States - Inc-BW-C-4-O | ecosystem: Environmental > Terrestrial > Soil >...
CACGGCGATCTCCACCACGCGAACGTGTTCTTCGTGCGTGAGCGTGGGGCTCTCCCCCGTGGTTCCGCACGGAACCAGGAAATCCACGCCCGCGTCAATCTGCCTTTGGATTAATCGGCGCAGCGTTCCTTCATCGAGCGATCCATCCGTTCGAAACGGAGTGACGAGTGCGGTGCCAGTGCCTGTAAACATTTTGTTTCTCCTTGCTTCCTTGAACATCAACTTCCGAAACTCGAACTGTGCGCGTCACGAATCTTCCTGACGCACGTTGCAACACAAACAAAAAGCCGTCAGCTCAATTCACCAAGAATTTCCCGGAATTCGAAGACGCCCTTCTTTCCCGCCACCCACCGCGCGGCCCGCAGCGCCCCGCGCGCAAATCCCTCGCGGTTCCGCGCCGTGTGCCGGAGCGTGATCGTGTCCGCCGCCGAATCAAATCCAATTTCGTGCGTCCCCGGATGCGCCCCCGCGCGGTTGGCCGTGAGCGTCAGCGTACGCGTGTATCCGGACGCGCGAATTTTCTCCGCCAGCTTCTTAAGCGTGCCGGAAGGCGCATCCTTCTTTGTCGAATGATGAATTTCCCAGCCCCACGCCTCGTATTCGGGATACTTGGCAAAAAACGAAGCCGCGCGCGCCACGGTCTCTATGAAAACATTTACCCCCACGGAAAAATTGGGGCTATACACCAAAGCCGTTTTGGCCCCGAGAATCGCTTCGCGAATCATCGGAAGCTGTTCGAACCATCCCGTCGTCCCGCAAACTGTATTGATCCCGAGCGACGCAAGCCGCCGCAAATTGTCCGGCGCCGCTTCTGGAGTCGTAAATTCAATAGCCGCCTCCACGCCGCGCAACGCCTCGCTCGTGATTCCGGCGTCATGCAAATTGTTCCCGCGCGTAAACTTCGCGCGCACTTCCAACCCGTATTCGGGCGCCAGTTGCTCGGCCAGCCGCCCCATCTTCCCGCAGCCCACGATGGCAATCCCCACGCTCATGCGCCGCTCCGGCCCGTGGCGATCAATTGCCTAGCCATCCGCGCGTAAAGTTCCACCGCCTCGCCCAATTCTTTTTTCGAAATGCGTTCCTCCGCCGTATGCGCCACATGAATACTGCCCGGTCCGATCAGAAAAGGTTCTCCCCAAGCTCCTTCAAACGTCGGAATGTCCGTAGTAAACGCCACGATGGTTGTCGGCATTCCATCGAACTTCGCCAGTTGCACCGCCGGCGTGTGCAGCACTTCGCGCGCCTCCACGCGATACCCCGCCGCCGCCAAAACCGCTCTGCGAATCTCCGCCGGATCCCCCACCGTTCGAAACATAATTTCCGCTTCCGCCAGATCCGCCACCACATTCGGCGCGCGCCCGCCATCCACCGTTCCAATATTCAGCGTGCTACGCCCCAGCAACGCGTCTTCCGGCAAGGGAATCCGCCGAATGTCCTGAAGTACGTCGAGTAGCGTGTGGATTGCGGAATGGCCCAACTCCGGATACGCCGAATGCGCCAGTTTCCCCCGCGCCGTGATTTCAAATCGCAACGCCCCCTTGCACCCAAGCGCCAGCCGGTTCTCCGTCGGCTCGCCATTAATGAGAAATCGCGACCCACGCGGCGCAGCCGCTGCAACTTTCGCCCCAACGCTGTTCCGCTCTTCCCCCACCACAAACAACAATCCGAAATTCCGCGTGCCTGCAGCGAGCAATTTCTCCGCCGCCGCAATCATCGCCGCGATAATCCCCTTAGCATCGCAAGCCCCGCGCCCCCAAACAAATTCACCGTCCTCGCGCGAACCAAAAAACGGCGGCACCGTATCCATGTGCGTGGAAAGCGTAACGACCGGCTCACCCCACGCCGCAAAAACATTGTCGCGGTTCGCCTCCGCGGTCATGCGCTCCACGCGCCCGCCGTATTGCGCGGCCAGCGCCGACAAATGCGCGAACAGGTAGTCACCCACGTTTTTCTCGTGGCCCGTCGTGGACTCGATGTCCACCAGCGCGCGTGTCAATTCGAAAAGATTCATCCCAACCGGATTTTTCTGGATGAGCGAAACGAAAGGAAGGAACCACGAAGATACAAATCGAGGCTGCTGCCTCTCGATAGCGCTTCATCCGTTTTATTCGCAAACACTAATGATCCGCGAACTTCGGACGACAGTGGACAGGCCTTGGACCTATCCCCCAACCGCTGCGGCTTCAGCTACCGCTGCGATTTCGGCGGACAACAATCACTTGTTGCCTTCAACCTCATCGGTCCCTCTGCCAGCGAACCAACCGGTCGAATCGAGAGCCCCTTTCGCACGGGCATCCGAAGCTGCTCGGAACTGCGCACCCGCCTACTCATGGCCTCCGCACCTCTATCAAGAACAATTTAAGTCTAGAAGAACGGTAGGTGATGTGTCAACGAGAGTTCTGAAAGGGAGGATGCAAAACACTAGAGTTCAAGCGGCTTGAGCGGAACGCACTGGGAAGCAACGAGCAACTCGCCCGTAAACGCGCATTCGGCGGGGCGCCTCCGGAGCGCTTCTTCAGCAGAGATTCGCACGAGATCGGGATTATTGTTTTCCTGCGAAACGTGAGCCAGCACCAGGTAACGCGCGATGGCATCGAACCCATCGGGGTCGCAAAGATATTCGCTCACCGCATGATTCGATAGATGCCCGGTGCGGCTTAGGACGCGCTGTTTCACGACCCACGGATACGGCCCCACCTTCAGCATATCCAGATCGTGATTCGATTCCAGCACCAGACAATCCGCCCCGCGCAAATGCACTTTCACCAGCTCCGGCATGTAGCCGAGATCCGTGACAATCGCCATCTTCGCGCCGTTCGAACGAAACGTGAATCCCACCGGGTCCGCCGCATCGTGCGGAATCGCGAACGCATGCACATCAATATCGCCAATCGTAAAATGCTGCCCCGCGTGAACGGTTTCCACGCGGTTCAACCGCTTGCCGAACGTTTCCGGAAGAATCCGCTGCATTGCCCCCAGCGTAGGCTCGGTCACATACAGCGGCGCTTTCCACATGCCAAGCATTTGCGGAAGCCCGTTGCAGTGGTCGGTGTGTTCGTGGGTAATCAGGATGCCGTCGAGGTGTTCAACGGTTTTTTCAACCGCGGCGAGGCGCGCTAGCGTTTCGCGCTTGCCCAGCCCGGCGTCCACGAGGAGGCGGGTGCGCCCGGTCTCGAGCAAGGTAAGGTTGCCCGAGCTGCCCGACGCCAGTATGGAAACCCGCAAGCCGATCGTTTACTCCTCAACCTCTTCGCGTAAAACAGCCACAAAACAAATTTTCAGCATCATGGCAGAGCGCCATGCGCCCGTCAATAAGGACTCCGCGATTCCAACGGTGATATACTCCCGCGGCGCACCATGGAAAAGTACGATCTCATCGTCATCGGTTCCGGTCCCGGAGGCCAGCGCGCCGCCATTCAAGCCGCGAAATTCGGCAAGCGCGCCGCGCTCATCGAAAAGCTGGAAGTAATCGGCGGAACGGCCATCAATACCGGGACGATTCCCAGCAAAACCATCCGCGAAGCCGTTCTCCATCTTTCCGGCTATCAATACCAAAGCATTTACGGCGTCAACTACCGCGTCAAAGAACCAATCACCATGGCCGATCTCTCCTTCCGCGCCCTCAACGTCATCAAAACCGAGATCGACGTCCTCCGCGCCCAGCTCTCCCGCAACGGCATCGAAATCATCACCGGAACCGCCAGCTTCATGGATCCTCATCGCATTCAAGTGACCAGTTCGCGCGGACAAACCGAGCTGGAAGCGGAGAATATCGTCATTGCGACAGGCACGAAACCCGCTGTCTCTGCGCTGGTCCCTTTCAACAACACAACCATCATCAATAGCGATCAAATTCTGAAGATGCCGGACATTCCCAAGTCCATGATCGTTGTCGGAGGCGGAGTCATCGGCGTCGAATATGTCTGCATGTTCGCCACCCTGGGCGTGCGCGTAACTTTGATCGAGAAACGCCCGCGCTTGCTGGAATTCGCCGACGCAGAAATGGTCGAAGCGCTTTGCTACCATCTGCGCGACCGCCGCGTTACTCTGCGCCTGAACGAAGAAGTCGAAAGCGTCGAGGAAACTCCCGACCACGCCGTCGTCGCCAATCTGAAAAGCAAAAAGAAAGTTTCCGGTGAAGCGCTGCTGTACGCCGTCGGCCGCCAGGGCAACGTGGACGAACTGAATCTTGCCGCGGGCGGCCTGGAAGCCGATTCGCGCGGTCGCATCGTTGTGGATGAAAATTACCAGACCAAGCAGCCGCATGTGTACGCCGTGGGGGACGTCATCGGTTTTCCAAGCCTGGGCTCGGTTTCCATGGAACAAGGCCGCATCGCCGCGGCCCGGGCTTTCGGCATGCCGACGAATTCAAATCGCGCGAATTATCCTTACGGCATTTACACCATTCCTGAAATCTCCTTCATCGGAAAAACGGAAGAGCAACTTACCGATGAAGGCGTGCCCTACGAAGTTGGCATGGCTTTTTTCCGCGAAATTGCCCGCGGCCAGATTCGCGGCGACACCACCGGCCGCCTGAAAATTCTATTCGATCCCTCCACCAAGGCGCTTTTGGGTGTACACATTATTGGTGAAGGTGCTTCGGAACTGTTGCACATCGGGCAGGCAGTTTTCGCCCTGAAAGGCACAGTCGAGTATTTCGTGGATACCGTTTTCAATTACCCGACGTTGGCGGAGTGTTACAAAGCGGCCGCGTTCAATGGATTGAATCGACTGACCAGGACGTAGCCGCGTTCAAGTGAGGAGTCGATTGCCCGGCGTTTCGACGACTTAAGATTGGCAGGAGCGAGATGCGCAAGACAGTGGGTGTGCTGGTCATGGAACATATCGCCGTGGGCCTCGTTGAGGCCCACAAGGTGGTTGGCGCGCTGAACGTCTATCCGGAGAAACCCCAGTCCGTGGATCCGCTGCAATCCATGCCCGCCGAAGGCATCGTGGATTGCATCCGCCAGCAAATCGAAAAAGTAACCGATGGAGCAAAAATCGAGGCGATCGGCATCGGCTTTCCCGGCATCGTCCGAAACGGCGTCGTCGAGGATTCTCCAAACCTGCATCAGGCCAAGGGATTTGCCTTGCAAGCCGCCTTGTCTTCCGCGCTGACCGGAAAGCTCGCCGGAACCCAGGTCCGCGTTTTTAATGACGCCGATGTGATGGCCGCAGGAATTGCCGCCACGCGAGGCAAACTCAACAAACTCTTCCGCGTGTGGACCATCGGCAACGGCATCGGCTTCGGCCGCTACCCTTCCCGCGAAGGAATCTGGGAAGGCGGGCATTCCGTCGTCACGCTGGATCCCAAGGAAACTTTCTGCGGCTGCGGCGGCAAAGGCCATCTCGAAGGAATTCTCGGGCGCCGCTCCATGCGCTTACGCTTCCTCGATCTCGAACCCGACGAAGTTTTTGAAAATGCGCGCGCCGGCGACGCTCGCTGCAAGGAATTTGTCACCCTTTGCCATCGCGCTCTGGCCGCCGCCACCGCCACCAGCATCCACATGGAAGGCCCCGGAACGTTTTTCGTCTCCGGACCCGAAGTGCGCTTCATCGACGTCGGCTTGCTCGACCGCCTGCTCCTCGAAATGGTCAAGATGAGCCCCCTGCAAGGCAGCCGCTTTGAAGTCGTCCCCACCTCCGACGAAATGGGCATCATCGGCGCCGCCGTAAACGCCGACCACGCCATCCAGAGCTAGGCCTTCAGGTCGAAGGAGTTAACGTCGTCACCGAATAGGCTTGCCTCTGGGCTGAAACGTAATATCCCCAGGCAACTACTGAGCAGAAGCCCGCGACGGCGAAGATGGATTGAAACGGCGCCCGCCAAAAATAGGGCCCAAAGCACACCGCATCCCAAACGGCGAAATGCAGTCCCAGCAAAATAAGGCCGCCCCACGAAGGAAGCGACCATTTGGTGCGCGAATACATCACGGCGCAGACGGTTGCTGCGACCAACTCTAGAAAAAGCAAAACCCACAGCGGGCGGGGCAACGTCGAATCTGATCCCAACAAGCGGGAAACATAAAGCCAATAAACCGGCAGCGCAAGAAGCGAAACTACGCCGGCCATGGAACTCCGGAATCTCTGGGCCAAGGGAGTTCCCGAAAAGATTTCGAGGAGTAGAAAAAAGCACGCGGCCCAGGCCATGCCATACATAATGAATGCCGCGTTTGCCCCTATGTTGCTATGCGGATGCAGATGTAGAGAGGCATTCACCCTCGGCCCAAGGCTGGCTTCCCCATATTCCAATCGCGAAAAAAACCAATTCGGCCTCTGGTTTCCCAGTAATTTCGCCACCAGCGCGATGTTTAGAGAGAACAAGATCTCCAACAAGAAGCGAGAGGAGCGGCTTTTCGTTGGTTGATTTGTGGCTTGCAGTTGCCTTCTCCCATCGTTCCCCACGCCGTTCCACGCATTACTACTTCTCAGACGGAAAAGTTTTGTCGGTTATAAGGGACACGCCCATCAATTTGCCATCGAACGGCTCAAAACTGAATCCGTAGGCACAGTGGCTTCCGTCCGGGAATCGCCCTTCAGCCTGGACCACCCAGAATAGTGATGCGAAACTGCCGACATGATCGGGGCTCAGGCCTTGGAACTCCACGAGGCGTATTTTCAAATCGCCAAGGACACTCGTAAGTTTTTCAAGGTGAATCGCCTGAAGAAATTGCTCCTTCTCCGAAGGGCCATAGCGGGCACCCGCTTCTTTCAAGGCGCGCACCGCCTCGTCCTCAGACCATTCCGGATGGGACTGTGCAAGTTCGCGGATAACTTTGTTTTGTTTGGAATGGGCCAAGTCGCCCTCCAAAATTAGCCGGATAACTCGACCGCTTTTGTCCGCCCAGAATGAGCCCTCCAAAAAAGTTGAGTTCTCAGGTGGCGGAATCATCCTACCGGTTTTTGAATCGGACGTTGGGTTCCAGGACACTCCAGGGCCAAATCGTGAGACTTTAAATTGGAACCCACCGGTTTCGCCCCACGGATCGTGATCCACACCTTGTCCGGTTGAGAAGGCGACGTACCAGTCTTTGCCAAATATCTCTGGATAGAACGCCTGCAGGACCTCGTGAAGGATTGTGAACGCACTCTTGCGCTCCGCAGCCAGTGGTTCCTGGTCGAACGCGGGCGCAATAAAAAGGAGAAAGCCAGCCAGAATCGAAATCGACATACGCTTGCTATTAATTAATTCTAACATTCGGGTCTCCGACGACTTGCCACTGCTCAGTAACTCCGGGCAGCGTTAAGAGGTAAGTATTTGTGTCATTCACCGCATTCTGGGACGGGTGGCCCGACTGACCTGTGCCCGAATCCGTCAAACTCCCATCGATCAAACGAGCAAGCTTCCCTCCACTCGCAAAAGTCAAACTAACACGGAGGGTGCCCCAGGTTCGTAGTTTGAACCTGGGTCTTGCAGTTGCCTTCCCTCTTTGCTCCCTCACGTCGATATTCACCGTCATCGACGCTGACCACGCCGTTCAAGATTAGCTGAAACTAACAGGCGAGGCGCGAGCGGTCGAGGGTGAAGCCGTTCAGGGGGCCGAGGACGGTGACGGCGATTTGGTCGGTTTGGAAATGCTGCTGGGCCAGGGACTGGAGTTCTTCGCGGGTGACGGCTTCGATGCCGGCGAGGATTTCGTCGAGCGAGTAGAAGCGGCCGAAATACAATTCCTGGCGCGCGAGATTGGACATGCGCGAGCTAGTGGACTCGAGTGAAAGCATCAGCGAACCTTTGAGATGATTCTTCGAGCGGCGCAGCTCTTCTTCCGTAACCGGCGATTCTTTCAACGCGCGAAATTCCTGAATGGTGAGATCGATCACCTGGCCGACCGTTTCCGCGGCGGTGCCCGCGTAAATGGTCATCATGCCGGCATCGGAATAAGGCGTGAGCTCGCTGAAGACGGCGTAGGCCAGGCCCTGCTTCTCGCGAATATTTTGGAAGAGGCGCGAGGACATGCCGCCGCCGAGAAGATTGTTGAGGACGGCGATGCCAAAGCGGTCCTGATGCCCGAGCGGCACGGAAGGAACGCCGATGCAGAGATGCACCTGCTCGAGGTCGCGCTTGGTTTCCAGATGAATGGGAGCGCAGGTTTGCGGTGCGCCGTCATTTTCCGGAAGCCCCGACGGATTCAGTTCGCCGAATTCGCGCAGCACCAGTTCGAGCACCTGGTCGTGCGTGACGTTGCCGGCGGCGGTGATCACCAGCCGATCCGGGGCGAACCAATTCTGGAAACGCATGCGCAGGGCGTTGCGATTGAATGCGCGAACCGTTTCCGGAGTGCCGAGAATCGGCCGGCCCAGCGAGTGCCCCGGCCAGAAGCCGCGCGTGAAAATTTCATGAAGGAGATATTCGTGATTGTCCAGGTCCATCTTGATTTCTTCGAGGACGACCTGGCGTTCTTTTTTTACATCTTCGGAATCGAATTTCGGGCGAAGAACGAGATCGGCGATGACATCAAAAGCGATCGGCAGATGCTCGTCGAGAACTTTGGCGTTAAAGCAGATTTGCTCTTTGGACGTAAACGCGTCCAGCATGCCGCCGACGGAATCCATTTCGCGCGCAATGGCTTCGGCGGAGCGTCGCTCCGTGCCTTTGAAGACCATGTGCTCCATGAAATGAGCGAGGCCGTTTTCTTCGGCGACTTCGCGGCGTGAACCGTTGCGGACCCACACGCCGACGGAGACGGAACGGACATGCGACATGGTTTCGGTGATGACCACGAGACCATTGGGCAAAACGTGCTTTTGGATGTCACGCATTTCGGTCGCCATAGACTAATTGTGACACAGCCGGAGCGGAAGGAGAAACGGAACTGGATGGCTCTCTAATTCCGAGCTGTACAATAGCATACAACGAGAAAAATGCCGGGACCCGTCGTCTACAAGAGTTTTTCGTCGACCTTGAGCTTTCCGTATTCGCTGGTGTAGAAAAGCGGCACGTCGGAGTACGTGCCCCGGTCGCGCAGATAAACTTCGCACGTGTCAAAGGGCTTCGAATAAATATGAACACTGACGGCGCGTTGATTGAACTCCGCCAGGTTCATGACTTCGTGCACGGGCTCAGTTGGATTCACGTAGGCGGGGTGGGCAGCGTCCATCTCGTAGGTGTCGGTGGGAATAATGTTGCAGGTGCCGTGCGAGGCGTCCTGATTCTTCACACGATAGTTCTGGACGCGCAGCCGGCCGATGGGCACGGACATCCAGCAATTCTGATCGCGATGATTGTGGATGCGGCTGTTCTGACCGATCTCCCAGCAGACGGTCATGCATTCAAACAAGGTATTCTTGAAAATCAGGTTGCGCGTGTAATTTCCTTTGGAAAAATAGCAATACTTCTCGAGCGTCTCCGGGCGAACGTTGTGGCGGATGACGTAGTCCTGGATATTTTCGAGCGTGAAGTCGCGCTCGGGGATGGCGGCGACGCCTCTCACCCAATCGGTGATAGTCAGCAATTCGGTTGCGACGTGTTGCGGCATCGGGCGCCTCCAGATGGCAATCCTGAAAACGCGGGGATTGCCTACAAATTATAGCGTGAAACGCGGACGAAGTAATGAGGGAACGAAGTAAAGAGATAGCGAAAAGAGGTACTCTGTAGTTTGCGCGCCGCCGCGGTGCGAAGCGAGGATTGGTAGCTGAACAAAATGGAATTGCTCGGCAAATCGAAAGAAGAATTGCGCGAATACTGCGTGGAGCTGGGGGAGCCGGCGTTTCGCGGGGCGCAGATTTATCATGCGCTGTATGCAGAGCGGAAATTCGATGTGGCGCAGATCACGAATCTTCCGGCGGCTCTGCGCGCGCGGCTTGCGAAAGAGGCGCGGATTACGCTGCCGGAGGTGAAGCAGCGGTTTGCGTCTTCGGATGGGTCGGTGCGGTATTTGTTTGGGCTCGGCAGCGTCGAGGAGAAGAAAAACCTTAACGCAGAGGACACGGAGAACGCAGAGTTCGCGGAGAAGAGCAGGGAAGAAAAAACAGGCCGCTTGCAAAAACCGGCTTCAGTAGAGGCGGTGTTTATGCCGAGCGAGGGGCGGCAGACGATTTGTCTTTCAACGCAGGCGGGGTGCGCGGTGGATTGCCATTTTTGCTTGACGGCGCAGCTCGGGCTGATCCGGAATTTGACGGCGGGCGAAATCCTTGCGCAAGTATTGTTGCCACTCGAAGAGCACGAGGCGCAGCTTGCGCCGCAGACCAACATTGTGTTGATGGGGCAGGGGGAGCCGCTGCTGAATTTTGAGGCGGTGATGGCGGCGGTGCGGATTATTCTGGATCCGCAGGGGATGGGGATTTCGCCGAAGCATGTGACGCTTTCGACGAGCGGGATTGCGCCGGGGATCGAGCGGCTTGGGCTAGAAAAAGTGCGGCCGAAGCTGGCAATTTCGCTCAATGCGTCGAATGACGAGCAGCGCGACGCGTTGATGCCCATCAATACGAAATATCCGCTGGCCGTGTTGCTGGAGGCTTGCAAGAATTATCCGCTGCGGACCTGGGAGCACCTTACGTTTGAGTACGTGATGCTTGGCGGATTAAATGATGCCGCCGAAGATGCGCGGCGCGTAGTGTGGTTGCTGGCGCCGCTCAAGAGCGTGAAAGTCAATTTGATTCCGTGGAATCCGGGGGAACTTCCCTACCGCGAATCGTCTCCGGAGCGAATTGAAGAGTTTCGCAGAATTCTGGTGGAACGCGGCGTGCCGGCGTTTGTGAGGTATTCGCGCGGACGCGACGTGATGGCGGCTTGCGGGCAGCTCGCGCTGCTGCAAATTGATGGTTCTCAGTTGTCAGTGGTCAGTTCTCAGTAAAGAATACAAAAGTCTGCCGTGTTACTGGGAGCCCGGGAGCGAGCAGATTTTGTTTCGTTCTTGAGCCGCTCGGCAGAATGCTGAAGAGACACCGTGAGGATGCGATTTAAAATCGGTGAACGCGATCACGGAGGCCGATGGAGCCGATCCCCACAAATGTGAGCCCACAAAGTCCGAACGAAATTCCACCGCCACAGACTGCGCTGGCCGCTTCCAGCGCGCGGCTGCTGCCGTGGCTGATCGCGGTGGCGTTTTTTATGGAGTCGCTGGACACGACAATTTTGAATACTGGTGTGCCGACAATTGCGGCGGCGCTCCACGTTGCTCCGCTAAGCATGAAGTCGGTGCTGGCAAGTTACACGCTGAGCCTGGCGGTTTTTATTCCCATCAGCGGGTGGATGGCGGACCGCTTCGGAACGCGTCGGGTATTCGGTTCGGCGATTGGCATCTTCACCTTGGGATCCTTTCTCTGCGGAATATCGACCAACATTCATGTGCTGGTGGCGTTCCGCATTTTGCAGGGTTGCGGCGGAGCGATGATGGTGCCGGTCGGGCGGCTCACCATGGTGCGGACATTTGCAAAGTCCGAACTGGTTCGCGCCATGAGCTTTGTGGCCATTCCTGCGTTGGTAGGCCCTATGCTGGGGCCGATTACCGGCGGGCTAATCGTTGGCTACCTGCATTGGCGGTTTATTTTCTTCGTGAATATTCCGATTGGTCTCTTGGGTTTGTACATGGCCTACCGGCACCTTCCCGATTATCGCGAACGCACCAATCCACTGGATGTCGCGGGGCTGATTCTCTTCGGATCCGGCGTGGCGCTGCTTTCCTACGTGCTGGAAGTGTTTGGCGAGCACACGCTGAATGGGCGCGAAATTCTGGGGCTGCTGGCCATTTCCATTGTGCTCCTGGCGGGGTATGGATTTCATGCGACGAGGACCGCTTATCCTTTGCTGCGTCTTTCGCTATTTCGGATTCGCACGTTTCGAGCGGCCGTGGCCGGGAGCTACCTGACCCGGCTGGGCATTGGAGGCATTCCGTTTCTTTTTCCACTCTTGTACCAGGTGGGGCTGGGGTTCACGCCGATTCAATCGGGGCTGATGATGATGCCGCAGGCTATCGCGTCCATGAGCCTGAAAGTATTTATGCCGCGAATCCTGGCGCGCTTTGGGTACCGCGCCGTGCTGGTTTCCAACACGATGCTCATCGGCGTGCAGATCCTGCTTTTTGCGACCATCGGGAAGAGCACGCCGATATGGCTGGTCGTGGGGGAAATGTTTTGCTACGGATTCTTCACGTCGCTGCAGTACACGAGCATGAACACGCTGGTGTACGCGGAAGTCACGGAGGAGCAGGCTAGCAGCGCGAGCTCGATTGCGAGTACGGCGCAGCAGATGTCTGTCAGCTTCGGGGTGGCTGCGGCATCGCTGGTAACGGCGTTCTTTCTTCCCGATCGGTACCGGTCCAATCCACTGGAGTTCATTCACGGCATCCACCGGGCGTTTTTTGTGCTCGGCGGAATGACGATACTCTCGACGATCGTCTTCCGCGAATTGAAACGGGGAGACGGTGACGCGGTGAGCCAAGCAAAGGTGGTGCACGCAGGGTAGGCCCCTCCCCCGTTTTTCGTAAGTGTTGCTTCTAAAGGACTTAAATTTCCTGCAAGCCTTTTATTTTCAACACTTACGGGAGGTTCCATAAGTGTGATTGTAAAGGGGTTGCACAAAGACACCTCTGCTCCCAGGCAATGCTACTGCGAAAGCCGGCGAAACTCGTAAGTGCTTGACACCCCCCACCCCCGGCATTTTGTAAGAATGTCAAAGGAAAGAGTTTAGGGTGTGGGGGGTTGCAAAGAATGTGATTCTAAAGGGTTTATAAACCGTTTGTTTTGCTATCGTTGCAGAGTATCTGCAAGAATATGATTCTAAATGGGTTGCAAACACCAAAGCTTGCAAGAAAGTTAACAGTCATGTAAGGATATCAAAACAAAGGAGAAAGAGCCTGGGGTCTACTGCGGCGGACAGTAATTCCTAAAATATACTTTACCTCAAGCGTTACTAAAGGTCAAGTGGAAAATCGGGAGGGCGCCAGATTCTGATTAGCGGCGTTTACCAGGGGCTATCCGTCAAGCAAAAACAATAGAATGAGGTGTAGAGGCTTGAAGTGTCTGCCTGGTCCTGCACTTCCTTTTGAAAACAGCGAACAAAAGAAAGGGCTTGCTGACTCGGTCCGGCGGTATGACGACTGCACTCCTTTATATTAGACACATCGGAACTGTCGGTTACTTCGTAGGAGAGAAATGGTGACCAAGTATTTGGCTAAGCTGTTGGCAGGCTGTTTGGTCTCAGTTGTGTTATTTGCCCTCACAGCATGGAGCGAGACTCCTCCAGGCCGGATGGAATCCGTTAGCGTCTCCCCGGACGGTAAGACTATTGCAGTGGACTTTAAGAAGGGTAAGACATCGCACATCTTTTTGGTTGCATTGGCCACCGGCAACGCAACTCGCCTTATCAACGACAATAAGGGAGAAGAATCAGACCTCAGCTTTTCGCCGGACGGCAAGCACATCGCCTATTCCTACTTTCCGGGGAATGGTGAACGCTCCCAAATCATGGTCGGGAACGCCGACGGGTCAGGCCTCCATGCTTGGTTGGCATCGACGGAAAACGTTAGGGACTTTTCGCCGGTTTTCTCGCCTGATAACAAAACCCTGATTTTTGCCCGTTCACGCTTTTACGGCAACTACTCACCCATCGCGCAGCCACATAATCATGCGTGGGACTTCTATGCGGCTGACTTGGACGGCACGAACATTCGCCAACTTACCAACGAGAGTTTCTACAACGCCTCGCGAATCTCGGTGTCACCCGATGGCAAGAGCATGGTGGTCATGACGGAGGACCTCGATACTCCGCAAACAATCGCCATTTATTTGTTGGAGCATGCAGACAAACCGGCGCGGGTGCTGCGCCCTCGTGTTCCCGGCCACGAACGGATATACAACTGTCCCAACTTTATGCCGGATGGAAAGAGCATTCTGTTTTTGGCCGCGACGGAAGGATGGCGATTTTACGACTACGACGTGTACCGATTGGACCTTGAAACTGGCGCAGTCGAGAGGGTGACGAAGAAGAACGGTTACGCCACCGACTTGAGGGTCTTTGCCGACGGAAAAACTGCCGCGTTTCTCAAGTGGCGCTCAGACCGTCACGCCACCCCGGTCGAGAGTGAACTCTATTTGCTCGACATCCAAAGCCACAATGTCACCCCCGTGAAGGTTAGTGGTCTAAACTGACGCCAAGAAATGGTAGCGCCTGGTTAGTTGCCTGATCCAAAACTGAGCTGATGCTTGAAAGTGAGCTTCCCTTGAAGAAGGGACGAGGGGGAGAGCTATATTCAAGCCGGGTCAGGGCAGACGAGGGCCGATGACGGAGAGGAGGCGGAACATGGCTGGGGGCCGAGTGATTGGGAGACGGATTACGTTTCAGAGGAAGGGGTTGACGACGCGCAGGTTGGAGAACTGCTGGCCGTGCTGGAGATCTTCGGTGTAGAGGATGCGGCAGTTGGCTTCGAGGGCAGCGGCTACGATGAGGGAGTCGTACCAGGAGAGGGAGAAGCGGTGAGTAAGATCGAGGGCGCGCTGGTAGAGGGAGAAGGAAGAATGTACCGCCAGGAGAGGAGCAAGCGCTTCCAGTTTGCGTTGTGCTTCGGCGATGGACATCCGAGGCTGGAAGCGCCGGAAGGCAACACTGAAATATTCCTGCACGATCTGGAAGCTAATGACGCCTTTGCCCGAAATGAAGGCGCGATCTATCAAGCGTGTGGCAATGGCCTGTTTCGCAGAGGCGGTTGGAGTGTCCTCGTAGACGAAGACATTGGTGTCAAGAAAAAATCTATCGCTCATTCATCTCATCGCGAGTGTACGGGCCGCCAGCGTCTATATGCTTCAGACTGTCTCGCACCGCTTGATAGGCTTCAAGGTTGCGTTGGCGAATGTAAGAGGCGAGCCACTCGCGGAAAGCAGCGTTGAGGGTGGTGTTTTCAGCTTTGGCAACAGCGCGGGCTTTTTCGATGAGGTCGGGATCCGCGCTGAGGGTGATGTTCTTCATGAGAGACAGTGTACACGATACCGTGTACACTGTCTAGTGCGCACTACCTTGCCAGATTTGGGAGCGGTGCGGTGGCGCGTTTCGAGTTGCCAACGGAGGGGCAGGCGGAAGTCCGTGCCAGCAGTGGGGATCAGGGGCGGAGGGCGATGACGGACATCAGGCGACCGGAGTGGGCACCTTGTTTGCGGTAGCTGAAGAGGAGGTCGGGGCGGCAGGCGGTGCAGAGGTCGCTGACGGAGATGTTTTCGGGGCGGAGACCGGCGCTCAGGAGTTGGGCGCGGTTGGCTTTTTTCAAGTTGAGGCGGACGTTTTGGGGCGGGGGCTGGTGGCCGGGGGGCATCCTGTTTAGCCACTGGATGGGGTTGGGTTCGTCGCCGGTGCGGAATTCGTCGAACCACGCGGGGGCTTCGGGGAATTGGGAGTGGAATTGGGTGGCGACTTCGGTGCCGACTTCGTAGCAGCAGGGGCCGATGCTGGGGCCGATTGCGGCGAGAAGATCAGCGGGGTTGGTGGCGAAGTGCATTTGCATCTGGCCGATGGCTTTGATGGCGATGCGGGCCAGGGTGCCGCGCCAGCCGGCGTGGATGGCGGCGATGGCGCGTTTTTTGGGGTCGACGAGGAGGATGGGGACGCAGTCGGCGGTTTGGACGGCCAGGAGGAGGCCGGGGAGGTTGGTGATGGAGGCGTCGCCCGCCACGGCGGGCAGGCCCTTGCAGGGCTCGCTCGGGGCGGCTGGGAAGAGATGGATTACGTCGGAGTGGATTTGTTTTAGGGCAACGAGTTGGAGATCGCTGGCGCCGAGGGCGGATTGGAAGCGGCGACGGTTTTCGAGGACGTTTTCACGGGTGTCCCAGTCGGTGAAGCTGAGGTTTAGGATTTTTTCGTTGTTTAGGTCGGAGATGCCGCCGGGTTTGGTGCTGAAGCCGTGGAGGAGCCAGGGGAGTTTGGCTAGGGCGGGGGCTTGGAGGATGCTGACGTTGTTGGATTTGTGAGTGTGCCAGGTGGAGCTGGATTTGGTGGCGGGGACAGACAGGAGTGTCTGTCCTACTTTTTTGCGCTTGGAATTTGGTGATTTCGTGGGTGGCACGGCGATAACAGTATAATCTTTGTTGGGTGAAGAGCCGAATGTAGGCGATTGGAGAACCGACGGGTCTGAAGACCCGCCACTACCGGGCCGGGCTGAAGCCCGGCCTCTACAGGCTAATCTGGGAGGCCGCGTGATCGTGGGGATGGGAGTGGACATTGCGGAGGTGGGGCGGATTCAGGGGGCGATTGAGCGGCATGGGGAAGTGTTTTTGAGGCGGATTTATACGGAGCGGGAGAGGGCGTATTGCGAGCAGTTCAAGAATAAGTATGAGCGGTATGCGGGGCGGTTTGCCGCGAAGGAAGCGGCGATGAAGGCGCTGGGGACGGGGTGGCGGCGCGGGGTGCGGTGGGTGGATTTGGAAGTGGTGCGGGAGGCGAGCGGGAGGCCGACGCTGGAGCTGGCGGGGGAGGCGGGGAAGATTGCGGCGCGACTGGGAGTGAAGAATATTGCGGTGAGCATTACACATACGGAGAGTCAGGCGATGGCGCAGGTGATTTTTGAGAGTTGAAGAAAGTCAAAAGATAAAGACAAAGAATTAACACAGAGGGCGCAGAGGACACAAAGAGCACAGAGAAGAAAAGTCTAACGCAGAGACGCTGAGAGCGCGGAGCTATCGCAGAGGACGGATTCGGAATCAACGACTAGGCAGTTCCCTACTTCATCGGAAAGAAAGACATTGAGCCAGAGGTTGGCGGGAAAAGAGCCGCGGAGGCGGAGCTTTAGGTAGTTGGTGGAGAGGGCGGGAGTTGTGTCGCGGAGCGAGGGTTCCGTGGCGACGCCGTCGGCTTCGGCGGTGCTGTCACGACGGAGGGTGAGGACGCGGAGGGGCCGGCCTAGTTGGGAGTGGCGGAAGGCGGCGGATTTGCGTTCGCTTAGGGCGCGGAGTTCGCGGGCGCGGCGCTTGATGATGGCGGGCGTGACTTCGTTCGGGAGAGAGGCGGCTTTGGTGCCGGGGCGTTTAGAGAAGGAGAAGACGTGGAGGTAGGTGAAGGGGAGGGATTCGATGAAGGACATGGTGGTGGCGTGGTCGGCTTCGGTTTCGCCGGGGAAGCCGGTGATGACGTCGGCGCCGATGGCGGCGTGGGGGAGGCGTTCGCGGATGAGCTCGACGCGGCGGGCGTAGTGCTCGGCGCGGTACCAGCGGTGCATGGCGGCGAGGATGCGGTTGGAGGCGGATTGCAGGGGCATGTGGAAGTGCTGGGCGATGCGGTCGTTGGCGGCGAAGAGATCGATGAGGTCCTGGGTGACGTCGAGGGGTTCGATGGAGCTGATGCGGAGGCGTTCGATGGGAGTTTCGTCGAGGATGCGTCGGAGGAGGGATTCGAAGTCGGTGCGGGGGGTGAGGTCGCGGCCGTAGGTGCCGAGGTTGATGCCGCTCAGGACGATTTCGCGGAAGCCGGAATCGCTGAGGCGGCGGATTTCGTGGAGAACGGTTTCGGGGGAGAGGCTGCGGCTTTTTCCGCGGACGAAGGGGATAACACAGTAGGAGCAGCGAGAGTCGCAGCCGTCCTGGATTTTCAGGGTGGGGCGGGTGTGATGGGATTCGCCGCCCAGGACGGGGGCGGAGAGGAAGGCGGTTTGCTCGAAGATGTTTCCGGTGAGGATTGGGGAAGAGGCGGGCGCGGCAAGCCGCGCCACTACAAAGGAATCGGACGGAGCCGTCTTGCCGGAGTGCAGCGATGCTGCGGGGAAAAAGTCGTTTGGATTTTTGGCACAGGTTGCGGACGAGAGCGATTCGACTAGCTTAGGAATTTGGGGTTTGTGGGAATTGCCGACGACCCAGGAGACGCCGGGGAGGGCGGCTAGTTCTTCGGGGGCGCGCTGGGCGTAGCAGCCAGTGACGATGACCTGCGCGCGGGGATTTTTCGCGTGGAGCTTACAGATGGCGTCGCGGGCCTGGGCGTCGGCGGAGGCGGTGACGGTACAGGTGTTTATGACGACGATGTCGGCGGCAGCGGCTTCCGAGGCGGAGGTGCAGCCGCGGTCGAGGAGTTGGCGCTCGATGGCGGCGCCGTCGGCTTGGGTAGCGCGGCAGCCGAATTGTTGGATATAGAAGGTCGACATTCCATCCTACCGAGGAAAAGACTCTACACAGAGTTCGCGGAGTACACAGAGGGCACAGAGAAGAGACGATGCCTTGGTGTAACTCAAGCCAACTCCATCAAGCGTGCCACCCGCGGAGGCGGGCAGCGATAGAAGGATAGCGGGTTTGGAGAAGCACGGAAAGAGCAGGGCAAGCGGGAGGGGCGTTTGGGGAAGAGTATGGCGGGAGAGTAACTGAAAACCATCGGGCGCGAGGACTTATCTTTACTCGCCGAAGGCTGGGCCGATACAATCTTTCGACACCCATGACACATCGAAGGCACAATCCGTCGGCGCTGGAGAACGCGAAAGTTTCGATCGTGATTCCCGTTTACAACGAGAAGGCGACGATTGATGAGATTTTGCGGCGCGTGCTGGACACCGAAGTGCGCAAAGAAGTGATTATCGTGGATGATTGCTCGACGGACGGGACGCGGCAGATGCTGGAAAACATGGCGGCGCGGCAGGCGAACGGCGAGACGTCGGCGCCGGCCCAGGATGGCGGCGACCCGGTGGAGTTGCGGGATTTGCGGTTTTTCTTTCAGGCGCCGAATCAGGGGAAGGGCGCGGCGCTTCGGCGCGGATTTGCGCAAGCTACGGGAGAGATCGTGCTGATACAGGACGCGGATCTGGAGTACGACCCGCGGGATTATCCGATACTGCTGGAGCCACTGATCGAAGGGCGCGCGGACGTGGTGTATGGTTCGCGATTTTTGGGCGGGCCGCAGCGAGTGCACTACTTCCGGCATTACGTGGCGAACTTGATGCTGACGCTGCTTTCGGATATTTTCACGAACCTGAAACTCACGGACATGGAGACTTGTTACAAAGTGTTCCGGAGGGAAGTGCTACAGGGGATCGAGTTGAAGTCCGACCGGTTCGGGTTCGAACCGGAAATTACGGCGAAGATCGCGAAACATGACTGGCGCGTTTACGAAGTGCCGATTACGTATGCGGGGCGCACGTACGAAGAAGGCAAGAAAATCACGTGGAAAGACGGCTTTAGCGCGTTGTGGTGCATTATCCGATACACATTCAGCGATTAGATTTACGCTTTTGCGCTTTCCGCATAGCCTTGCGGATGTTTTTGTTTCCAAGCCCAAGCTGAATCAATAATTTCCTCAAGAGAAGAATGTGAGGCTTCCCAACCGAGGGTGCGCTTGAGCTTTTCCTTGCTGGCGACGAGCACGGCGGGATCGCCGGGTCGGCGAGGGCCGAGTTTGCGGGGAATTTTCTTGCCAGTGACGCGCTCCGCGGCATCAATTACTTCCAGAATGGAAAAACCGCGGCTGTTGCCAACGTTGAAGGCTTCGCCGGTGACGCGGGCGATTTCTTCGAGGGCGCGGAGGTGGGCATCGGCGATGTCGAGGACGTGGATATAGTCGCGGACGCAGGTGCCGTCGGGCGTGGGATAGTCGGTGCCGAAGACATCCACGTGCGGGATGGCGCCGGCGGCGGCGTCCAGGACGCGGGGGATGAGATGCGTTTCGACGCGATGAGCCTCGCCGCGCTCCTTCGAAGCGCCAGCAGCGTTGAAATAACGGAGGGCGGCATACTGCAGGCCGGTGTAGGCGTGGTAATCGGCAAGAATTTGTTCGAAGACGAGTTTGGATTTTCCGTACGGATTGATGGGCGCTTTGCGATGGTCTTCGGGGATGGGAACGGTTTCCGGTTCGCCGTAGGTCGCTGCGGTGGAAGAGAAGATGAATTTTTTTACGCCGTGACGAGTGACGGCGTCGAGAAGATTGACGCCGCCGGCTACGTTGACGGCGTAAAAAATGCTGGGCTCGCGAACGGATTTGGCGACGAGGGCTTCGGCAGCGAAGTGCATGACAGCGTCGATTTTGCGATTCGAAAAAACACGGTCTAGAGAAGTGTGATCGGCGAGGTCCACCTGGCAGAAATCCGCGCCCGGGGGCACGGCGGCGCGATGGCCTTCCACCAAACTATCCATGGCGATGACGCGCATGCCGCGGGCAAGCAAAACTTCGGCACAGATGCTGCCGATGTAACCGGCGGCGCCGGTAACGAGAATATTCACGTGGTTCGGCTCCTAGAATGAACAAGCGACGAAGCGGTTCGATTCCGGAACCAATAGCATACATCAGGACGATGAGGGAGAGACTTGGAGAAGCGCAGAGAAAGAGCAGGCGTGATCAAACCTGCGAGAGACGACGCTGGAAAGTGAGAAGAATCAGGTCGGCACGGCGGCGCACGCCAAATTTGTTGAGCAAATTCGAAACGTGAAATTTTACGGTGCGTTCGGCAATGTTGAGCTTGCTGGCGATTTCCTTGTTGGAAAGATTTTCCAGGAGCGAATCGAGGACTTCCTGTTCGCGGCGGCTGAGATTGGTGACGGAATCGGTTTTGAGGCGGCGGCCCTGGCCGGTGAGGATGGAATCGACGAATCCGGACAAGAGCTGGCGCGGAACCCAGAATCCACCGCTGGCAACGAGCGGAAGAGCGCGGATCAATTGCTCGCGGGCTTCGACGTAGGTGAGCAGGCCCTTCACGCCAAGGCGCAGGAGCTGGAAGCTGTTCGTGTCGTTGTGCTGCTCGCCAACGACGATGAGGCGAGCTTCGGGATAGCGTTCGAGAAGATTGGCCAAGAGCGCGCCGGTAGCGGGCTTGGCGGCATGCGCGTCAATCACGTAAACCTGGGCGCGCGGCGGCTCGAGATTGCGGAGGTCGGGCGCGAGGGTGGATTCCAGTTGTTTGGAGATCACCTTGAAGGGCGCTTTCGCGAGAATGCGCTCAAACTCGCTCAACACCAAAGGGTGAGGCGAGAGGATGCAGACTGTCAGTTTGGAGGCCGCTCGTTTCGTAGTCACTGTACGCCAGCGTAGTAAAAACTGGCCAAAGGGGCAAGGTCCTTTGGCGCAGTTGTTCTCGAATTGTTACTGACACCTAAGGTGCATGGGGTCCGAATACGGGACTCCGGGAACGGGCACCTGGAGCCCGGTAATTCGGGGCGGATTATCCACCATTCAGGCAGGAAAAGCACGCGTTCGCTGCATGGAGATGGGCATTGGGGATAAACCTGCGTAAACTAGAAGGGTTCGGAAACTGTAGATTCTTTTGCTTTTGTCTGGCTTTCCGGTAGGAAATCGACAAGGAGCGTCACCTTCGAACGGATGCGTAATCTGACTGAATCGGCCAAAGCATTGCGAGAACTGCTCTCGCAAAGGATCCTCGTGCTGGACGGCGCGATGGGGACGATGCTGCAGCAAGTGAACTTGACTGCGGCGGACTTTGGCGGAGCTGCGCTCGAAGGGTGCAATGAGAATTTGGTGCGGACGCGGCCGGATGTGGTGCTGGATATTCATAGGAAATATTTTGAGGCGGGCTCGGACATTGTTGAGACGAATTCGTTTAATGGGACGAAGAGCGACCTGATCGATTACGGGGTTGATGGGCAGTCGTACGAACTTATGTTCAAGGCAGCGCAATTAGCACGACAAGCGGCGGACGAATTTTCGACCCCGACGAAACCCAGATTCGTGGCGGGGGCGATGGGGCCGACACGCAAGACGATAACCGTCACAGGAGGCATTAGCTTCGATCACTTGAGTCAGGACTACTACGATCTGGCAAAGCCGCTGATTGAAGGCGGCGCTGACCTCTTGATGATTGAAACCTGCCAAGACACTCGCAATATCAAAGCAGCGATTCTCGCCATCCATAAGATATCGAGAGAAATCGGCGCTGAGGTCCCATTCATTATTTCCGTCACGATCGAGTCCATGGGCACGATGCTGGCGGGGCAGACAATCGAAGCCATGTGGGCTTCGCTGAGACACGCGAAGCCCCTTGCGTTCGGAATGAACTGTGCCACGGGTCCGGAACTCATGACGGACCACATTAGAACGCTTAGCCAGCTGAGCAGCGAGTATATTTCTTGCTATCCAAACGCCGGGCTGCCTGACCCTGAAGACGGCGCGTACCACACGACTCCCACAACGCTTGCGACGCAACTCGAGAGATTCATTGGCAACGGGTGGCTGAACATCGTCGGCGGGTGCTGCGGGACGACGGAGCAGCATATTCGCGCGATTGCGCAGATGGTGGAGGGCAAGAAGCCGAGGGTGCGGCCGGCGGAGGCGCACCGCGCCGTGTATTCGGGGATTGAGACGATCGAGGCGGAGGACAGCACGCGGCCGCTGCTGGTTGGCGAGCGGACGAACGTGATTGGGTCGCGGCTGTTCAAGAATCTTGTTTCCGAAGAAAAGTGGGAAGAGGCGAGCGAGATTGCGCGACGGCAGGTGCGCGGCGGCGCGCACATTGTGGACGTGTGCTTGCAGAGCACGGAGCGCGACGAGAAAAAGGACATTCCGCCGTTCTACGAGAAGCTGATTCGAAAAGTGAAGGCGCCGGTGATGATTGACACCACCGACCCGACGGCGATCGAATTGGCGCTGACGTATTGTCAGGGCAAGGCGATCATCAATTCGATCAACCTGGAGGATGGCGAGGAAAAATTCGAACGCGTGGTTCCGGTTGCGCACGAGTTTGGCGCGGCGGTGGTTGTAGGGTGCATTGACGAAGACAAGCTGCAGGCGCAGGCGTTTACGCGCGAACGAAAACTGGCGGTCGCCCAGCGGTCGTACAAACTGCTGACGGAGAAATACGGGCTGGCGCCGGAAGACATTATTTTCGATCCGCTGGTCTTTCCGTGCGCGACGGGAGATGAGAACTACATCGGCGGCGCAGTGGAAACCATCGAAGGCATCCGGCTGATCAAGCAGGCTTTGCCGGATGTGCGGACGATCCTGGGAATTTCGAACGTTTCGTTTGGATTGCCGCCGGGCGCGCGGGAAGTGGTGAATTCGGTATTTCTGTATTACTGCACGAAAGCGGGGCTGGACCTGGCGATCGTGAATACGGAGAAGCTGGAGCGGTTCGCTTCGATTCCGCAGCACGAAAGAGACCTTGCGGAGAATTTGCTGTTTTCGCATCCGCCGAAGGATGTGCCGGCGGATCTTTCGCAGGCGGAGTTGCTGAGAAATGCTCCGGCAGACTGGCGGGAACAGCGCAAGGAGCAGCGCGCGGCGGTGAATCAATATTACATCGCGGCGATCACCGAACATTTTCGGACGGCGAAGAAGAAAGAAAAGGTGCGCGCGGCAGACTTGCCGCTGGACGAGCGGCTTTCGAATTACATCATCGAGGGAACGCGCGACGGGTTGATCGGCGATCTGGAAAAGAAACGCGGGGAGGGTGCAGCGCCGCTGGACATCGTGAATGGACCGCTGATGGCGGGGATGGCGGAGGTCGGGCGGCTGTTCAACGCGAATGAACTGATTGTGGCGGAGGTATTGCAGTCCGCGGAAGCCATGAAAGCGGCGGTGAGCCATCTGGAACAGTTCATGGAGAAAGCGGATACGGCGAAGCGCGGGAAGGTGGTGCTGGCGACGGTTAAAGGCGACGTACACGACATCGGGAAAAACCTCGTCGAGATTATTTTGAAGAACAACGGCTATGACGTGGTGAATCTCGGCATTAAAGTGCCGCCGGAAGATTTGATCAAGGCGTACCTGCAGCACAAGCCGGATGCGATTGGGTTGTCCGGATTGCTGGTAAAGAGCGCGCAGCAGATGGTGATCACGGCGAGCGATTTGAAGGATGCGGGAGTGGAGATTCCGCTGCTGGTGGGGGGAGCGGCGCTTTCCGCAAAATTCACGCAGACGAAAATCGCGCCGAGCTATGGGAAAGCGGTGTGCTACGCGAAGGACGCCATGACCGGGCTGCGGCTGATGAACGAGTTGATGGACCCGGCGACACGGGAGACGGTGGTGCGCGCGCACACGGCATCGGACAATGGGCTGGACGTGACCACTACAGTGCGGGTAGCGGAAATTCCGAAAGTGACGCGGTCGCCGCGGGTTCGAACGGACTTGCCGATTCCAGGGGTGCAGTATCTCGACCGCAAGGTGCGGCTGGTGCCGGATTTGCGCGAAGTGTGGAGCTACATCAATCCGTTCATGCTGTATGGGCGGCACATGGGCTTCCGCGGGGATTTCGAAAAGCATTTCGCGGAACGCGACGCGAAAGCGGTGGAACTCTACGAAAACATGGAAGAGGTGAAGAAGGAAGCGGCGGAGTTCATGAAGGTGCGCGCGGTTTGGCAATTTTTCGAAGCCGAAGCGGAAGGCGAAGCGTTGCACCTTTTTTCAGCCGGTGGAAAAGAGCCGATTCATACGTTCCGGTTTCCGCGGCAGCGGGTGGGCGATTATTTGTGCTTGAGCGACTACGTTTTGCCGCCGCAGAACGGAAAGCGAGACCACCTGGCACTGTTCGTGGTGACGGCGGGCGAAGGCGTCCGCGAGCGCGGGGAGAAGGCGAAGAACGACGGCTACTACTTCAAGAGCCATGGATTGCAAGCGCTGGCGATTGAAACGGCGGAAGGTTGCGCGGAATGGCTGCACCGGCGCATTCGCGAGGATTGGGGCTTTCCAGATCCGCCGGAGCTGACCATGGGGCAGCGATTTACATCGCGTTACCGTGGGAAGCGGTACAGCTTCGGCTATCCGGCGTGCCCAAACCTGGAGGACCAGGCGGGCCTATGGAAATTGTTGAAGCCGGAAGAAATCGCCGTGCAACTGACCGAGGGATTCATGATGGATCCGGAGGCCAGCGTGAGCGCGCTGGTGTTCCATCATCCGGATTGCACATACTTTTCCGTGGGGGATGCCGGCGAGAACGGTGCGTAGACTGCAAGCCACAGTTACGCGCAGAGATATTGCGAGAGTCCCGCGGTAAAGTCGCCTGGAAGGACAAAACATCTCAATAGAAACTTTCAACTTTTCAGCCGAGGAAAATTCGATGGGCCAATGGAAAAGCTTCAATCGCCGTGAATTCCTAACCTCCGCGCTTGCCACGGCAGCTTCCTTTTCGGTCTTGCCGCCGGGGCATCGCGTGATTGGCGACCTGCTCGGCCCCCAGAATCGCTATCAGCCGTTCGAGTTCCCCCCGGAATTCCTATTTGGAGCAGCGACGGCGGCATATGCGAGCGAGGGGGCGTGGAATGAGGACGGAAAAGGGGAATCGATCTGGGACCGCTTTTCGCATACCACGAGAAGGGTGAAAGGCGCAGCCACAGGCGACATGGCCTGCGATTCCTATCATCGGTACAGAGAAGATGTGGAGCTGCTGAAAAAACTGAATTTGAAGAGTTACCATTTTTCGATTTCGTGGCCGAGGATCCAAGCCAACGGCAGCGGCGAACCCAACACAAAGGGGCTGGACCACTACAAACGCATTGCTGACGCGCTCCTCGAAGCAGGAATCCGGCCGCTCTGCACGCTCTATCATTGGGATCTGCCACAGAAGCTGGAAGACGCCGGCGGCTGGCCGAACCGTGATCTAGCAGGGCGCTTTACGGAGTATTCGGAGATCGTTGCGCGAGCGCTGGGCGACCGCATCGCCCACTGGTGCCTTTTCAACGATGCCTGGACGTTCACGATGCAGGGCTATGCGCGGGGCACTCACGCGCCGGGGCGGACAAATTTCCAGGAGTGTTTGCGGGCGACGCACGTAGTGAACATGGCGCAAGGACAAGCGTTTCGGGCCATGAAGGCCATTAATGCCAAGTTGCAGATTGGGACGGCCGTCAGCATGTCGCACTGCCAGGCGGCAGCCCCTTCGGAAGAGGATCGCAAGGCCGCGGACCGAGCACATGCTCTAAGGAATGTGTGGTTTGTTCATCCGGCACTCAGGGGCGAATATCCCGCGGCATTCCCGGGAGCGAACCCGCTGGAGCAGATGGGGGTGGCGCCGGACGATATGAAGCTGTGCCGCGCGCCGCTTGATTTTATTGGCGTTCACTACGATCGAAGGCAGCTGGTCTCGGCGATTCCGCCCGGGGAGGGCAAGTCTGCCACGGGTGTGCACAAATTTGATGCGCATGAGGGACCGCTCACCGATGCGGGATGGGAGGTTTGGCCGCACGCTCTCTACGAATTGCTGATGCGCATCTCTGCTGAATACAAAGGGACGCCGATGGAGATTACCGGGGATGGTTGTTCGTATCTGGATTCACCCGAGGAAGACGGCCGAGTCAGGGATGAGCGGCGGATTCAGTTCCTGCGCGGGCAATTGTTCGAACTGGGGCGGGCCATGCTGCACAGCTGCAACGTGCGGGCCTATCATCACCGGTGGCTGGTGGACAGTTTCGAGTGGGCCGAAGGCTACACGCAACGCCATGGGTTGACGTATGTGGATTTTCGAACGCAGAAAAGAACGATCAAGGATTCCGGCAAGTGGTACGCAAAGCTCGCGCAAACGTCTTCTCTTACCTAACCTCACGCGCAACTCGTATCTGCCCTGCTTCGAGGTTCAGTAGGACTTCTGCATCGGCCTGATGCTGATATCCGTGACTTCCGCGGTTCGCGGGAGGCGGAGCGAGTGGGTGACCATCTCCGCGACATCTTCCGCCTGCAAGAGCAACTCCGGCCGATAGGCGCGCGCTTCTTTTTCAAAGAGTTTGGCGACGCGTGGCGTGGCAGTGCGGCCGGGGTAGACGCTGAGCACGCGGATGCCGTCCGGGTTGATTTCCTCGCGCAAGCTGTCGGCCAGGGAACGAAACGCGTGTTGCGTGGCGGAAAATTGACCTGTGGCAGCCGGCGAGCGGAGCCCGGCGGAGGAATTGATGAACACGATTTGGCCGGCGCTCTTGCGCAAGAGCGGGAGCAAGGTCTGAATCAGGAGGTAATGGCCGCGGAGGTTGGAACGGTACATCAAATCAAAATCGGCGATCGAAGCTTTTTCCAACGTGCCGTGGAAAATCGCGCCGCCGCAGAGGACCAGGATGTTCACGCGTCCGAAGTCGCGTTGGACCTTCTCACCGAGAGCGCGGATCTCTTCGTCCTTGGTCAAGTCCGCCGGGCAGGAGTGGCCGCGCGAGCCCAGCGCTTGAACTTGTTTTGCAACGCCCTCTAGCACTTCCTGCCGGCGAGCGACCAGACAAACCTCAGCGTTATGCGCGGCCAGCGAGAGGGCAATGGCCTTCCCGATGCCGCTGCTGGCACCGGTTACGACAGCGAGCTGATCCTTCAGGCTTTCCATATTCGTTGCTATCCCCTCCGGGGGCAGGTGGATTCAGTTTCGAGGTACCCCATCTAGATTTGCAATGAGATTTCGCGAGCCCGCTGCTCCAGATGGCGCTGCGGCATCCTTGCGTCCTACTGCCAGAAAGAATGCCACATTCTTGTGGCGAACGGATGGAAACGACTTGCGGATGTGAGTTCTTGCGTGTTTTTGAGATGGCTTCTGGAGTCAGCCTGTGCTTTTGCCGGATGCGCGCCTGGCTGTCGATCGGAGGCGATTACGCGGGGGCGCACTCGCGCTCTTAAAGAGGATTTTCAGAAGGCCGGATTTTGCGAACACCTGGCAATGCCGGTTTGATGGCGACTGAAGATGCTGTGCTCTTCCAGTGTGAAGGTGGGGTGGCTCGCTCAGTTTCCGACAGCCGTGCCGCCAGACTCCTGCCACCGGTAAATTTCGATCCTAGTCTCTGCCGGACCGCCGCTGTCATAAACCAACCGGGCGCGGGGATTGGGGATGCCATGGGTCAGCCACTCTGCCATCGTCGGAAAGGCGTCCGAGCCAATGCCTTCGAGCGCTATGAAATCCACATTTCTAGAGTCGAGATAGCGAAACGTCTGAGCAGGTTCGGCGTAAGGATATTGCACGAGAGTGCCTTGGGCGTAAAGGGGCACGACGGCGTTGATGGCGGCAATTCGCTTCTCTCCCGGCTTCTGGTTCTTGAGCCACAGGCCAGCCTGTTTGATGTCCAAGTAGCTCGCCCCCTCGATTGTGAATTCTGTCAGTGAACGCGTGTCCGCAAATGAGAGTGTAAGCATGGGGATGCAAATGGCGAGTTGGGCGACGATCCCGACGAGAGTTGTGCGGGACACGAGGTTGGGAATGAGACTTTCCGCCGTGCTCTGCGCCCAAGCCCCCAATTCCACGAGGCCTTTGGCCGCCCAAGGGATAGTCAAGACTAGACAGGGATCGGCATACCGAAGCTCGACATGATGAGCGGTCAGTACAAGAATGAAAACGGATAGGACCATGCTCGCGAGTACGAATTCGTGAAGGAGGCGCTGGGGGCTCCATACAAACCGAAACAGGCCGATGGCGATGAGGATCAGAAGAAAGGGTTGCCCGAATACAGTGCTGAGAAAAGTAGCATAGGCCGTTCCCCGGTTCTTTCTAATGGAGAAGAGCATGTAGCTCAGCTTATCGCGCAGTCCATGAGGATAGGGCGTGTAGCCGGCGGCTCGCTCCGGGTCGAGGAGCGGGCCCACTTCTTGCTGGTTCTGATCGATTCCGTAGTGCGCCTGGGGACTGTTGAGACCGGCGTGCATGCGCATTCCCGCGGTGTAATTCATGTTCCACTTGCCTTCGAGGCGCCATTGTCCGGTGTGGGAGCGAAGGAAAAGAATATAAGGAAAAGCAATCAGCAGAAATCCAGCCAGAACGAGGCCGGGAGCGACGATGGCCGTGGCAAAGCCCTTCCGCGTTAAGAGCGGCATGGCAAAGAGAACAAAGGCAAAGAAAGCAGGATAGGCGAACGCTTCGGGCCTCGTCAGATAGGCAAGTCCAAAAAAAGCGCCACAGAGGAAGTAATACCTGGCGCTGCCCAGTTCCAGCGATTTGATTCCCCAATAGAGGGCGGCCATGAGTAGCGTCGGATAAACGGCTTCCGAGTAGATCGAGCCCGAGCGAGCTATCAAAAGAGGATGAAGGGCGACGAGGAATGCGCTCAGATAAGCGGCTCGCTGTCCGTAAACGCGCAAGGTAATGAGATAGACCGGAACGATGAGGAGAGTCCCGAAGAGGAGTGAAACCAGATGGGCCGCGAACTCAGCGTCTCTCGCTACAAGCGTGAATCCCGCAATCAATATCGAATAGAGGGGAGCATACATGGTTTCCGCGCCACCATAACTGCTCATGAGGCCGAGACCGGCACGCAGATTTTCTGCCACGCGGACGTATTCCGCTTCGAAACTGATCGCCGGGGCCATCCGCAACATCCAAAAGAGCCGGAGAACGAATCCAACGAGCAAGGTCAGCGCAATTAGACCATGTTTGGGGATAGCCAGCATGCGGGACAATACGCTTTGCAACGGCCCGGAGGATTGGGATTTGAGGTCTTGTAGCATCGGGTGGACAAGTCAAAAGCGAAACAACTGCAGTTCGGCTTTCCGCACGTGACGAAGACACTCGGATGGCCCCAGCGCGAGGTGCACGTTTCGCTCTGCCTCCTAATCCCCTGCTTCCCCCCAAGCAAGGGGAAAGTTCCAAATCTGTTGGAGACTGGTGTTTTCGACTCGGACTATCTCTCACCTCTCTGAGGGGTCGGGTGGGCCAGTTGACAGCAAAGTGGAATGCAGTTCAGCCGAAGAAACAATTTGTTGGCGGCATTAGGGGGGAGCGGATCCTGGTTCTATGAGTTACCCATCCTGGTAATTTTAAATTCTTGTGAAATTCTAAAGAAGAAAATTCAACATTCCGAAGATGCTAGCGCCAGTGTCGAGCAGGAACACTAATGTCCACCATCTGAACTTTTTATTCACAATTCGTCAGCGGGCCGTATGGCAATTCGCGCAACCGGGGTACAATAACGCGCAATATTCTTGAGAGTGCGGAGGGGGAGAGTGAGGATATGAGTGTTCTCGGCTGTACCGATTAACTATAGAAAGCGTAGTCGCTTGCAAGAGCATGGCCGTGCTTCCGTGGATTTGCTCATATGCGCGGCCATTTTGATGATAGGGGCGTTTCAACTCTACTCTCACCTGCGTGCGCCTGATTTTCCGTTTGAAGATGTCGCTTACTACGAGCAAGCGAAATCCATACTTCACAGCGGCTACTACGGATTCAACTCGGTTCCGGAGAAGGTTCAGCCTCCCGGCTTGCCTATACTTTTGGCCGTGATCTGCCAGATTGGAGGCTGCCGGTACGGGGTTCTGCTGAGCTCGATGGCTGTGTTTATGACGCTGGGGTTTCTGTTCTGGTATCAGATTATTCGCCGAGCCGAGGGGCGCGGGATAGCAGCAGCCACGTGCCTGCTGCTGGGTTCATCCCCTTGGCTCTTTTACTTCGTCACACGTGGATTATGGCCAAGTATCCCGTATTTCTTCGTGAGCGCGCTGGCGCTGTGGACAATCCTTGCGCTCGATAGAGCGCAAACTCGAGCACGCAGATACCTGCTTTCCGCGGCGCTGGCATTTATCGTCGCGTTTTCGATCCTCATCCAATCCGCTGGTGTTGCGTTGGTGGGCGCGATGATGGCTTGCATCGCGTGCACCTGGTTGAAGAATCGAGGCGTGGCGTTCTACCGGTTCAAAGTGTTTCTCCCCGCCATATTGTTGGGGATTCTGACGCAATTCGCGTGGATGCACCAGGGAAGAAATCCCCCGGATTGGCCATTGCCTGGGTATCCGGAGAGCTATGTCTCGCAGCTAAGACTAAAACTTGGCAATTATCCGGAGTTGGGATTCGCCAGTGCCGCTGATGTGGTGGAGCGTGTGCGGGTGAATGTCCGGGAACGAACGGCGGTATTGGCGGAGACGCTCACGGCGCACTGGATCCATCGTTCGTACTCCACGCTGGCCATCGCTATTCCCTTGCTTCTGACGGTCGCGGGGGTGGCGGATTCACTTCTTGCGGGAAGCGGCGAAGACATCCTTGCCTGGTATTTTATGGGATTTGAATTGATCTATATCTTGTGGCCCTGGCAGTTCGAGTTTCGATTTCTTTTTCCAAGTATGCCTCTCGCCTGCCTCTTCATCTATCGAGGAGCGAGGAAAGTGACCTCATGGATTCGTCAGTACCCGCGCCGCGTGGCGGCATGCCTCCTGCCAATCTGCACATTCCTGTGTGCAATCGCGATTCGTAACACCTGGGTAACGGGGCCATCCTGGGATTCGGGAGTTCAATCGAAACTCTCTGCCGCATTCTGGTTCGCGGCATCGGTCTTCTCGGTATGGATGATCTACAGGAACCGGCTGCCGAATACGTTGAACCAGTTGCCGGAGCGCCCTGTCTTCTCAAAGCGAATTTCCGTCGGGCCACTATCCCTTCCGTTTCTACAGGTAGGCGCACTCGCGCTGGTTTGTTTGCTGGTGGCCAGAGCGATTTCGCAAGACATACCCATCACTCGCGCAAACCTTGCATTTGAAGAAGAGAGGTATGGGCGGCTCCCAGATGTCGTAGCCGCGAATTGGATTCGTGAGCATACCGATCCCCAAGCGGTCATAGCAGCCCGCCATGTGCCGCTCGTCTATCATTATTCTCAACGCCGGGTGATCTGGCTTGCTCCAATTCTGGACCCCCAGGTGGTGATGGAAGGCCTTCGCAGACTAAACATCCGTTACATCATCGTAGTCGATCGAGACTTCAGCTACTATCTACCGCCTGACGAAGTCTGTTTTGACATGGTGCAAGGAGCATACCCGAGCGCGTTTCGCCTCGAGGCACAGCTTGGCCAGGCACGAATCTATCAAGTCATTACTGCGGGGCAGGCCGCCTTGGCGAGCCGTTAGGACAGGTCACGCCAGCTCGGAGGGAAAGGATCGACAGACTGGTGTTGCCCACATGCAAGAAGAACCTTGCGATTCGACAATTGAGCCATGCTGATCAAGCTCAGGCAGATGAGGCAGTGCCTTCCTGATGTGTGAGCGAAAACTTAGTGTACTGCTAGCGCGACAATTCTCATTCACTTCGAAAACCCAGCCTTTAACGCCAGGGGCGCTGTTTACCAGAATCATAAGCGAGCGCCTGAGTTTCGGAGTGCTCCGCTATCCATCTCAGTGTAGATCCCTAACGCGGTATCCCGCCCGGGAGCCCGAACTTGGCCTGTAAGGAAAGCCCGGAGGCCGCACTTCGATTGCCGCTGCCTCACTAACAGATGTAGTGTGCCGACTGTGGGCCTCGCTCCTAGTTCGGGAGCAGACCGAACACGGTAACTTGGCTCTGGCTGCCGACATAGACTTTGCCATTCGCAACCGTCGCCACGGCGAATTTTACGGCGGGACCTGCCGCGGCCGTTCCACTCGGTGGGCTGCTGTAGAGCAAGGTGCCGACGTTGGTGGCGTCATAGGCATCCAGAATGGCAGGTCCTGACGCTGGCGTTGGCTGCCATGCGGTGTAATCAATGACCCACACAACGCCGTTGGTGGTGCCACTCGCGGAAACTGCTGGGACGCCCCCGCGAGGCGGGAAGATATTTGCGGACTCGGCAAATTGCGGCGTCGCCATAGCTCCGTTGGCGATATGGAATTGACTGAGCGGGAAATTCTGCCCTGTCGTGTAGATGTTGCCGTTCCAGTAGGCTGGTATGGAGTAATTGCCGCCGTCGAACTGGGTGGTGTTGGGCGGAGGAACAGGAATCACTTCCTGCACGTCATTGTTGGAAGACGAATTGAACTTGCCCATGTTGGTCTGATCCAAGAGATAAAGAATGGCAACTTTACCGGTCGACATCGCCAAGTGCTGATGTGCGGTCGAACCCACGGAATCTGGCAGGACGATAACGCCCGCGGATCCCAGGTCAACGTCATTGGACTGGAAGGTCGACTGGTTAAACGGAGTAAACCAGTCCAGCAGGGCTCCCGTGGGGCTTAGTTTGACGGTGGTATCACCAAAATTACTGGTGCCGTCATAGTTGCCATTTCCTGTCGAGAGATACAAATTGCCGCTGGCGTCGGCGGCTGGACCGGCACCGCCACCCCAGAAGGCGCCGCCACCGCAACCACTCGGGCTCGTGGTGGACCAGAACCAATTCTGGGCTAGAGTTGCCGCGTTGTAGCCAAAGATCCAGCCCTGCCAGTTGCAATTGTCTCCATGAGAGCCGAAAGCTATGTAGACCATCCCGTTGAGGAGAAGCAGCGCGGGCCGATTGAAATGGCGCTGGGAGTTAAAGCCGGATGCGGAGATAACCACGGGTCCGCCAAACTTCTCCGCGCCTGTAAGAATATTAAGCGCGTGGAGGCGGTGGACGTAGCAGGGCGAACCTGTCGAGCAACCAGTGCCGACGGTCTCTTTCGTTTTAGCCTCGACGTAGATCGTGTTCGTTGTTGGATCGATCACAGGAGTCGAGGTGATGCCAATTTCCGGGTAAACGTCGTTGGTGGAATTGGGGATATCGGTCCACGGCATGGTGGTCACGCCGGTGCCGAGGAAGCTGGTCTTCCAAAGCTGGACACAGGAAGGAGAATCAGCATCGTACGCGTAGACGCTGTCGTGTTCCGTGGCAATGAATACAACGTTGTGATTCGCCCCATTCACCGTCAGGTTGGCGGCCCAAAGCGGTTGTGCATAGACATAGCCGTCCGTCGGGCAGGAGAAGAGTTGGGTGAATGCCGCAGAACTCACACTTGTTGTCGTCAGGGCATATTCTTTCAAGTTCTGACCAGTGCGCTGCGGATCATTGTGGTGCATGTAGACGCCAGCTAGATCCGTAACTGCAGCCGTAGAGGAGGCGCTCACGGCAGCATTCGCGACGCTGGTAGCGGTAATGGTGTGCACGCCGGGTAGAGTACCTGGAGTGTAGAGCCCCGCAGTAGAAACGGTTCCACTGGCTGCGGTCCCTCCGTTATTGCCGTCGACGGACCAAGTGACGCCGGAATTGGAAGGATCATTGGTGACCGTGGCGGTGAATTGCACCGTTTGCAAAGCGGACATGGTAATTGCGGCGCGTTTGGGGCTAACGGAGACGCTTAGGGTCCCTGGTATGACGGTTATCGTTGCCGTAGCCGTTTTTGTGGTGTCGCTGATGGAGGTCGCCGTCAACGTTACTGTGGCTGGGCTCGGCACGTTCGCCGGACCATTGTAAGTAACCGTGGTTGTAGTTACGTTCGTCAGTGTGCCGCAGGTAGTTCCGCTGCAGCCTGCACCCGACAGCGTCCAGGTGACACCCCTATTCTGGAAGTCGTTCTGGAGAGTGGCGGTGAAGGCCTGCGAGCCGCTCCCGGCTCCCACGGACGCGCTCGTCGGCGAGACAGAAACCGAGATCGGTGGCGGCGGAGCGCCACTTGCGGACTTGAACGCGGCGAGAGCCGCAGCCCACGGATCGGAAGCGCCGAGAGTTGCTGCCGCGGAGGCAGATCCAACGGAGACCTGGATCTGATCTTCGGCAATGAGTTTCGAGTTGGGTTCCGCAGGAACAAATTCCTCGATCTTGTAGCCTGTGGCCGCGGTGTAGGTTTCCGCATCTCCGGTGGCGATTTCGCCGAGCAAGAGATCGCCGCTGAGGCCAGTGACGAGAGTTCCGCTGGACGGAGTGGCGCTGGTGCCCTGAGTAACGACCGTAGCGTCAAGAGAATTGGCAGTGGTGACGCCGGAATACTCGAGAATTGCAAAGCGCAACGTGCCAGAGATAGTGTCGGAGACGGTGATCGTGTTTGCACCACCGAGGATGTTCTCGGCGTAGTAGATTCCGATGGTGTTGGAGTCCACGGTCATGTTGAACAACACGGCCTGCTTATAGGTATTCGCGTGAGAATCCGAGACCGTGAACACCTGCCCAGAGCTCCCCGCACGAATCACAACAGCGATGAAGTTTCCAGCGGTGTTGTTGGAGGGGAAAGCGAGAGTAGATGACGATGTAGTCCCCGCGTCCTTGCTGGTGTGTTGAACCAGGGCGATGGAAGCGCTTGTCGACAGGTTGGTTAAGGAGAAGTTTGCCGGGGTCGTGACGCCCGCGACTGAGGCCGTCACGGTGTAGGGCCCACCCGCAGTAGCATTTGCAGTGAATGTCGCCGAGGTGGCCACTCCGCTGGCATTCGTCGTTGCTGTGGTTACCCCGCCTGCAAAGGTCCCGCTGGCTCCGCTGGTTGGCGCCGTGAACGTAACCACTACTCCGCTCACCAGATTGTTCCCGGCGTCCGTGACTGTTGCCACCAATGGAGCTGCGAATGCCGTGTTGATGGCAACGCTCTGCCCGGAGCCGCTCGTCACCACGACCTTGGAGGCCGGCCCTGGGGTGTTCGTGAACGAGAAATTCGCCGAGGTCGCTCCTGTCGCGCTGGCCACCACGTTATACGGGCCGCCCGCAACACTGTTGGAAGTGAACACTGCCGAGGTCGCCACACCACTGGCGTTTGTCGTCGCCGTGTTGGCTCCGCCTGCAAAGGTTCCGCTGGCCCCGCTCGCCGGAGGCGTGAAGGTCACCACCACTCCGCTGACTGGGTTGTTCCCCGAGTCGGTTACAGTGGCCACTAGTGGCGCCGTGAATGCCGTGTTGATCACGGCGCTCTGCCCGGAGCCACTTGTCACCGCAACTTTGGCGGGCGACGCGGATAGATTCGTCAGCGAGAAGCTTGCCGGCGTCGCAACCCCGGCTACCGACGCGGTCACGGTATAGGGTCCACCCGCGGTGGCGTTGGCCGTGAACGTTGCCGAGGTGGCGACACCACTGGCGTTGGTCACCGCCGTGTTCAGCCCGCCCGCAAAGGTTCCGCTGGCTCCGCTGGTTGGGGCTGCAAAGGTTACGGTCACTGCGTTTACTGGATTGTTCGAGGCGTCTCGCACGGTGACTTGCAAGGCCGTACCAAACGCCGTATTGATCGTCGCACTCTGCGGCGTTCCGGCAGTAGCCGTGACGCTCGCTGGGGCTCCCGTGATCGTGAACTTCACGCCATTGCTGGCGACCCCGCCTACGGTCACGATTACATTGCCCGTGGTTGCGCCTGTCGGCACCGATATCACAATCGTAGTTGCGTTCCAGCTGGTCGCTGTTCCTGCCGACGTCCCGTTAAACGACACCGTACTGGTTCCCTGTGGACTTCCGAAGTTCGTCCCGGTGATGGTTACCGAAGTCCCCACCTGCCCGGAGGCAGGATTCAGGCTGGTGATGCTTGGCGTTGTGCCGCCGCTACCGGCGGCGCGGAACGCCGCCATCTGCATGATCCATAGACCCGAAGGGTTCACCGGGGCGGTGGCACTGTAGCTTCCAACGACAGTAACCACCTCGTCTTCCAGAATATCTCCGTCTGGAGAAGTGATGCCACGGGAGGTGAATCCGGCGCCCGGTCCAGTGGTGAGAGTCTGCACCAAATTCGCACCAACCAGGAGATCATTGGGGCTCGTCGTTGTAATCGAACCGCTGCTGGAACTGACGCTGCTCCCTTGAGCGCCGACGGCGACGTCCAGCGGGTTGAGTTGGTCCAAACCGCTGTATTCCGCGATGCGAATATCGGGAGCATTCGCCGCCACGCTGAACGTCACGGTTACAGTGTTCGTTCCCGCCGTCGCGGAGGCGATGTTCTTCGCGTAGTAGATGGCTTGCGTGGCCGTGCCAGTTTGCACCACGGGCGCGACCGCAACTGCGTAGGTGTTCCCCTTCGAGTCCACCACCGAACTGATTGTCGCGGTCGAATCGTTCCAGCCGACGACCACGACGTTCAAGTCCCCTGCGGTCTGTGCCAGCGTGTAGACCACTGGCACTGACGTTTGCGCACCCTGAAGAGTCGCCGAGTTGCTCTGTACAAAAGCGATGGAGGCTGCTCCAGGCAAGTTGGTCAGCGAGAAGCTCGCCGATGTCGTTACGCCAGTGACTGACGCGGTCACGGTGTAGGGACCACCGGCGGTCGCATTGGCCGTGAATACCGCCGAGGTCGCTATCCCGCTGGCATTCGTTGTCGCCGTGTTCACGCCGCTCGCAAAGGTGCCGCTGGCTCCGCTCGTCGGAGCCGCAAACGTCACCACCACTCCGCTCACTGGATTGCTCCCGGCATCCGTAACGGTCACGACGAGAGGCGCCGCGAAGGCAGTGCTGATGGTGGCACTTTGAGGCGTGCCGGAAGTAACCGTGATGGTCGCCGGAGGGCCAGCAAGATTGGTTAACGAGAAATTCGCGGAGGTTGCTCCGGTCGCGCTCGCTACCACGTTGTATGGTCCGCCTGAAGTGGCATTCGCCGTGAATGCGGCTGATGTTGCTATACCGCTGGCATTCGTCGTCGCTGTATTGAGTCCGCCTGCAAAGGCGCCGCTGGCGCCACTCGTCGGCGCCGTGAACGTCACGAGCACGCCGCTCACCGGGTTATTGCCGGCGTCGGTCACGGTTGCCACCAAGGGTGCTGTGAATATTGTGTTGACCGTTGCGCTCTGTCCCGAGCCACTCGTTACCGCCACCTTGGCCGCCGGACCCACGGTGTTCGTGAGCGAGAAATTCGCCGAGGTTGCTCCCGTGACGCTTGCCACCACGGTGTACGGGCCTCCTGCGATAGAGTTCGCTGAGAATGTCGCCGAGGTCGCAATTCCGCTGGCATTCGTCGTCGCGGTGTTAACTCCGCCAGCAAAAGTCCCGGTGGGACCGCTCGTTGGCGCTGTGAAGGTCACGACCACGCCGTTCACCGGATTGTTCCCGGAATCCGTCACTAGCGCAACTAAAGGTGCGGTGAATGCTGTGTTGATCGCGGCGCTCTGTCCGGAACCGCTTGACACTGCCACCTTGGCCGGTGGCGCACCCAGGTTCGTGAGCGAGAAATTCGCCGAGGTTGCTCCGGTTGCGCTTGCCACTACGTTGTATGGGCCGCCTGAAGTCGCGTTCGCCGTGAATGTCGCCGAAGTCGCTATACCGCTGGCATTCGTCGTCGCGGTGTTCACTCCACCCGCAAATGTCCCGCTGGCTCCGCTGGTTGGCGCGGCGAAGGTCACTAGCACTCCGCTTACTGGGTTGTTCCCGGCATCCGTCACGGTTGCCACCAAAGGCGCTGTGAATGCCGTGTTGATCGGTGCGCTCTGACCGGAACCGCTCGTCACCACTACCTTGGTCGCGGGGCCCACGTTATTCGTGAGCGAGAAATTCGCGGAGGTCGCTCCGGTTGCGCTTGCCACAACGTTGTAGGGCCCGCCGGCAGTCGCGTTCGCGGTGAATACTGCCGAGGTTGCCACTCCGCTGGCATTCGTCGTTGCTGTGGTTACCCCGCCTGCAAAGGTCCCGCTGGCTCCGCTGGTTGGCGCCGTGAACGTAACCACTACTCCGCTCACCAGATTGTTCCCGGCGTCCGTGACTGTTGCCACTAATGGTGCTGCAAATGCCGTGTTGATCGTTGCGCCCTGCCCGGAGCCGCTGGTCACCGCTATTTTGGCGGCCGGGCCCACTTTGTTCGTGAGTGCGAAATTCGCCGAGGTTGCACCCGTGACGCTGGCCACCACGTTGTACGGCCCGCCTGCAATGCTGTTGGCCGTGAACACCGCCGAGGTCGCCACGCCGCTGGAATTGGTCGTCGCCGTATTCACTCCGCCCGCGAAGGTCCCGCTTGCCCCGCTCGTAGGAGCCGTAAACGTCACGACGACTCCGCTCAGTAAGTTGTTCGCGGCATCGCGCACAGTAGCTTGGAGCGTGGCGGCAAACGCCGCGTTGATGGTTGCACTCTGCGGCGTTCCGGCAGTAGCCGTGACGCTCGCTGGCGGTCCCGTGACCGTGAAGCTTACGCCGTTACTGGCCACGCCGCCGACTGTCACTATCACGTTCCCTGTCGTTGCGCCCGTCGTCACCGGTATCACAATCGTGGTTGCGTTCCAACTGGTCGCTGTCCCTGCCGCTGTGCCGTTAAACGTTACGGTGCTGGTTCCCTGTGGACTTCCAAAGTTCGTCCCGGTGATGGTTACCGAAGCCCCTACCTGCCCGGAAGTAGGATTCAAGCTGGTGATACTTGGCGTGGTGCCGCCACTACCTGCTGCCCGAAAGGCGACCATTTGCATGATCCACTTGCCCGAAGGCGAGACTGGCGCCACTCCGGTGTAGCTTCCGGTGGCCGTAACGATGCGATCTTCAAGAATGTCGCTATCCGGACTGGTAATCACGCGACGGGTGAAGTTGGCACCCGCTCCGGTTGTGCCGGTCTGGACAAGGTTTGCAGCGACGAGAAGATCATTCGCGTTCGTGGTGGTGACTGCTCCGCTGCTGCTTGACGTGCTGGTCCCTTGCGCAGCGACAGACACGTCGAGCGGATTGGCCGGATCCAGTCCGGCATACTCGGCGATGCGGACGTCCGGAAAAGCTGTCGCCGCGTTGAACGTGACCGTCACGGAATTTGAGCCCGCCGTCGCGGCGGCGATGTTCTTTGCGTAGTAGATGGACTGCGTGGCGGTACCGCTCTGCACGGTAGGTCCGACCGCTAATACGTAAACGTTGCCTTTCGAGTCGGTCACGGAGGAGACGGTGTGGGTGGCATCGTTCCACCCAACTACAACGACGTTGAGGTTGCCGGCGGTCTGCGCGGCCGTAAATGCCAAAGTTACCGTTGTCGGGGACGATTGGGGGTCCGAGGAATTCTGCTGCACGAACGAAATGGCGGCTTTAGCCTGCCCTGCGAATCCCATCAATGCCAGGAGACAAACTCCTAGAGCTCGACCAAGGAGAAAGAGGGAGCTGGTGAGTTTGAAGCGGCGCGAAAACGAGGGCATGAATCCTCCACGAGAGAGCTGTTGTCTTCCAGGTTCGGTCTGTCGCTTGCGACGAACAGGCTCCCCCATGGGTTTGGTAGCACTGCGGTTTCCAAAATCATTTTCTACGTAAATCGCTTGTTTTTATAGACTTAAGCGGCCGGAACGAAGAACTTCCAGAGGACATTGGCACTATTTTGGCGCAATTGGGCAAGGCGGTTCCACGGACCAGCATAAGCTGCGGCTTGAGGACGTGAAGCCTGGCACTTCCTTGACGGCCCGAACTAACCGGGCAAGGACGAAAGGCTGCGTATGGCTGCAAACAGTCCTCCAAACGTAGGGCCCGGAATCCACTTATTCGACTCTTCGGAGCCAGGCTTCACGCCAATAGTGATAAATGCCGCGGGGGCACCAGCGGTGGTACTCGGAAGCACACGCGACCCCCTCGAGGATGATGCACGGGGATTTCATCTTCATGGTCTTTCCGGTGCGCTCGTCCACGATCTGGTTCACGCGTTTGTGAACGCGAAAGGTCCCTTCGCAATAGCGGACCATCTCTGAATCGAACAGGAGCCCACGATTTTTGCTATTGCGATCCAGAGTGGCGAGAATCTCGTGTTTGGATCGGACCTGAACAAATTCACCGGGCTGCAGATTTGATTCGAACGCCGGTGTGCTGTCCAGCTGGCCCCCGATGTGGGGGTAGCGGACACCGCTGCGAAATTCCTGGAACTTGTTAAATGTGGTTATGACGAGCGCGCGGACGACTTCCAGAAAGCTGAGGAAGACTTCCAGAACCTCTTCTGATTTTGAATCGGCGATGCCGCGTTTCAGATTCCCGGACCGGATATCCCGGAAATACTGGCGGATGTCCCACCAGTAGAGATGAGAAGTGAACTCCCGGAGCTCCGTGGCTTGGCAGACATAAAGAGTGCTTCCCGGAGCGGCCGGGTCAGGGCGAAGAGTGGCTTCCTGAAGGCGCTGCTCCGTACAGGCTGAGCCAGAGCGCGGATCCGGAGAAGATGCCGGAGCCGGCGGAGTCACCTGCGAGGCATTCACGAACTCAGGGTCCGCTTTCTTAAGCCAGGCCTCATTCCAGAAGAGGAGACAACCAGCATCGCAATTGCCATGCGAAGCGCCATCGCACCGGACCCCCGTGAGGTGCACGGCATTTTTGACGCGGCGCATGCTCCATTGCTTGATGTTGTCGCAGGTCTTGTCGGCGCGCTTGGACACGCGAAAACGCTGGCCGCAATACTGGAGCATTTCGGGCATGAACGGCATGGAGTCCAGCTTGCCGTGCTGGTCGAGGGTGGAAAGAATCTCCTCGCGGCTGCGGACTTCCACCAATTCGTAGGCGAGAAGGTCGAGGCACTCCGCGGAATTGCTTTGTGTCATTTGCGATTTCACCTGTTTTTGTGTACTCCCTATGGCGCCGATTTTGGAGCGCCGAAGTTAAGAAAGAGGGATTGGGCAGTGGCGTGGATGGCAATCTCCTCCCTCGCTTATTCCAAGCTCGCAGACACCTTTACGGAAGCCGCGCCTCGGCCGATCGAGGGTGGACGAGCCGCGAAGCAGCCTCCCGCCACCATCGCTTCATTTCTGTTGCGCTGCTTGCGGGGCGCAACAACATCCTGAGCAGTTCGCGGCCCACGGACGAGGCCAGAAGGGGCCGATCGAGCTTCATACCCAAGGCACTCAACTTTTCCTCATGAAAGCGCCAAAAGGCCGTGGGGCGGAACCGCAGAACATTCTTGGCTAGAACGCGATGATAGTCCCTCACTCGATTCTTGAGGTAGTGCGCGTACTCATCCCGGTTCAAGAAAATCGGCCCGTATTTCAGGAAGATGATCAGGCCTCCCAATGCACGCGTCTCGAAGCTATTCGCGAAGGCATCATTGGACTCTGGCCGAGGCCTGGAATAGCTCAATACCTGGTGAACAAATCCGAAATCGCTGTCTTGCAGGATATCGAGGCACGCTTCGGTATCGGCATGAAGATTCTGTTCGTTGAAAAAGTTGCTGCGCCTGCGAACCAAGTCAGCGCGGTAAAGCTGCGCCGTCGGCGTTCCGAACACGTCCACGCCGCCTGCCAGCTTCCGCCGGCAGATCTCCCGGCCATCCACCACATGGCTGGGAAAAGGCAGGCCGGTCCATAAGACGCGTTCGCCCGCGAGCGCGTAGGAAGAAACGATACCCACGGAGGGATGCTGTTCCGCGTTGGCGACCAGTTCTTCGATGCACGAAGGGAAGAGCCAATCATCGGCGAAAACAACCTTGCAATACTTCGCCTGCGAAGAAAGATAGCTCAACGTACGGTTGTGGTTTTCGATGATGTTCAAAAAGCTCGGATTGGTGACCACGCGGATGCGACTGTCGAGTGCAGCATACTTCAGGCAGACGTTTAACGTGTCGTCCGTGCTGCAATTATTCACAATCGTGAAATCCCAGTTTTGATAAGTCTGGGCCAGCACACTTTCAATGCACTGCGGCAGGAACTCCGCGCCGTTATAAACGGGAGTGACCACGCTGACTAGAGGCGCGTCGCTCATGCTTCCTCTGTCTTGTCGTGTGCGCCGGCCAGGACGGGTTCATACACCTTCCAGCGCTGCGGGAAGTAGACAATCCCAGAGCGGCTGTCGAGCATTCGTCCTGACGAGTAAACGTTGGCCAACCCCACTTCGAGTTGCGCACAGTGTTCAATGTTGTCGTGCACGGGAGAAGCCGAGCCCGTGATCCACAATGAGAAAAAATAATGGGCTGGAAGTAGGTTCAGAAAATCGATTTGCAGATCGATGTAGCCATCGCCGGGCGGAACAAGTGGAATGTCAATGGCGTGATGCCAGGTACTGGTGTCGGTGACCAGCGTGCCGAATTCCGTGTATAGACGAAAGCCGAAGCTGGGAAAAGCGATCGGTTCATTGGCGTGATAGTGGAATCGGATAACCAAGCCGTCGCCGCTGCGGACCGATTGCATCGGCTCACCTGCAATATTCAAATACTCGACGCCGGTATAGCGAATCTCGCCCGAACCGCGGCGGTCTTTGATGGAGCGCAAATCGGCCATTCCGTCGCGAGCGTTCGCAAACGTGTTCATGTAGGCTTCGATTACTTCGCGAGGTGGGCCATCCTTGAGCACTTTTCCGGCGTCAATCCAGATGCAGCGCGAGCACAAATTCTCGACAGCAGCCATATTGTGAGAAACAAAAAGGACAGTGCGCCCCCCACTACGGAGCCCATCCATGGCGTTGAGGCACTTGCGCTGGAAACCCGCGTCGCCCACGGCCAGAACCTCATCCACAATCAGGAGATCGGGATCGAGGTGCGCGGCCACGGCGAAGCCGAGGCGCAGCCGCATACCCGTCGAGTAGCGCTTGATGGGTGTATCGAGGAACTGGGCTACGCCGGCAAACTCCACGATGGAGTCCAGCTTGGAGGCAACCTCACCGTGTTTCATGCCCAAAATGGAGCCGTTCAAATAGATATTCTCGCGGCCAGTGAGCTCTTCATGGAAGCCTGTGCCTACTTCGAGAAGAGAAGCAACGCGGCCAGTCACGTGAACTTCACCGGAGGTGGGATAGGTGATATTGGACAGCACTTTGAGGAGCGTGCTTTTCCCGGCACCGTTGCGCCCGATGATGCCCACGACTTCGCCGGCATCGACGCCAAACGAGACATCGCGCAGGGCCCAAAGAACGTTGGGCGCCGCCGAGCGTCCGCGAAACGGCGCGCGCAGCATGCTGATCAGCCGTTCCCGCAACATCGTGTCGCGCTGCAGCGTGCCCAGGACAAACTTTTTGGAAACTTTTTCAACCGAGATTGCTTGGCTCATAGTCCAACCGAAACTTGACGGTAAAACTCCCTTCTCAATTCAGACGATGTCGGCAAAGGTTCTCTCCGTCTTGCGAAAATAAACGGCGCCAACGACCAGAAGAAACGTAGTAACGATGACCGAGGTGCCCACCAAACGCCAGTCCATGTGGTGCGTATTAAAGAGAGAAAAACGGAATCCCTCGAGGAATCCGGCCATGGGATTGAAGGCCAAAAGGCGCTTCATTTTGGGGGTCAGAAACGTCACAGGATAAATAATCGGAGTCAAAAACAGCCAAATCTGAACGATGAATGGCAAGGCGTACTTGACGTCGCGATACCGTACGTTCATGGCGGCCAGTATCATGCTGACGCTGAACGCCAGTACAACCATGCCGCCCAGGAACAATGGCGCGAGAAACAACGGCCATCCAGGCTTCACATGGTAATAAATCATCATGATGGCGAGAAAAACTGCGCCCATTACAAAATCCACGAGGCCGCTGAGTACCGTCGCGGCAGGCAACAAGGCGCGGGGGAAATAAACCTTGGTGATGAGCGAGGAATTGCTGATGAGGCTGTTCCCGGCCTGGGTGAGAGTGGTGGAAAAGTAAGTCCAAGGGACTAACGCGCAAAATGAAAACAGCGGATAGGGAATGCCATCGCTCGGGACGCCAGCCAGCCGGCCAAAAAAGAGCGTGAAAATGACCATGGTAAGCAAGGGCTGAATGACGGCCCAAGAAGCCCCAAGCGCCGCCTGTTTATAACGGACCTTAACGTCGCGCCAGGCCAGAAAATACAGCAATTCGCGGTAGCGCCAAAAATCTGTAAACCACTCTGAATTCATTCTTCATCCTCAGACAATCTCAAGATCCAGTTCATTGCAGTTGTAAGCTGACTTTTCTTCCGTAAAAGGCTTCAGCAAAGCCAGTCGGAGAGCATGCCTCTATGCCGCGCAGCCGCATCAACGCAAAAAATGTCTCATCGGAAAACCATTGCTTCGATCTCTGCGTGCGAAAAGCTTGTTGGAGAAAGGCGGCCTTTTTCTTGCACGTGGATGTCTCCAAGGGGGAAAACACGTTGGGCGAACCCAAATCTCCGTCGTACTTGGGAATTTCATATTCCAGGATGAGGTGATCGCGAAAGGTGTTCCAGGTGAGCTCGTTGAGCAGCCGATGATCCTGGTGCAAGTCATGACGATAGTGGGTGAAGACCAGGCTGGGATTGACGCGTTTCTTCAATTGTTCGAATTCCTGTTTGATTTTCATGCCCATATAAGGGAAAAAACCATCGCGATACGAACGAACGGCTATGTTTTTTGACCGCGCGCCCTTCAAAAAAAGACCGGCACTGCGGAGCGCCTCGCGGCGACGCGGCTTGCTGGAGCTAAAAACGACCCAGTCAACACGCGTCGAGGGTTGCGATTCAATGAGCTTCAGAATGGTTCCTCCGCAACCGATTTCGATGTCATCGGAGTGCGCGCCAAGGCAAAGGATTTGAAGTGGCTGCTTGCCGAGATCCGTCAGGCGAAGATTCATCATGGCGAGCGAGCGGTCCTAGGTCACATCGGCAGCAGCATCGAGGATCGAAACGGCCGCCTCCTCGCGTGGACGCCCGTTTTTCCAGACCTCCCACGGCGCATTACCACGAGCATACAGGTCGTCCAGTTGCTGCTTATCCTTAAAAGTGTCCATGGATGCGTAAAAGCCATCGTGGCGGTAGGCCACCAACTGCTTTTGCGCCATGAGGCGCTCGAAGGGCTCAAGGACAAGCTCCTCGCCTTCACGCATGTACTGGAAGATATCTCTTTTGAACACGAAGTAGCCGCTATTGATGCGAAGGTCCGTATCACGGATGGACTTAACCTCACTGACGAAACCATCGGCATCTGCTGAAACGACGTGGTAGGTCAGATTCGGCTTGGCCGATACGAAAGTCGCAATTTTATCGTGACGCTTGGAAAACTCAACAAGGCTGGTGAGCGGCATATCCGTCAGGCCGTCAGCGTAGTTCGCGAGAAACATTTCCTCGCCCGCGAGGTAGCGCTCAACCGCCTTCAGGCGCTGCCCGATATTGGAATGCGTACCGGTCTCGGCAAAGGTGATGTTCCAGTCGTGGATGTCGCTGTTAAAGAGCTGGAGGTCTTTGCCGCCATTGGAGAGCGAAAAATCGTTGGAGACACATTCATCGTAGTGCAAAAAGTATTGCTTGATGGCATCCGCGCGGTATCCGAGACACAAAATGAAATCTTTGTGGCCATAGTGTGCGTAGTACTTCATCACATGCCATAGGACAGGCCGGTAGCCAATCGGGACCATGGGCTTGGGGACGTTATCTGCGTATTCCCGCAAGCGCATTCCGAGTCCGCCACAGAAGATGACGACTTTCATGGAAACGTTCTCCTTGGGGCCCGTCCGGAAGACGGACCGGTCTCGAACCGTAAGATCACGAGTAAACCTTTACTTCCGGGATAGGCACAACGAACTTGCCTCCCCACTCTCGAATGAATGCATTCTGCTTCATGATTTCTTGCCGGAGATTCCACGGCAGAATCAGCAGATAATCCGGCCGAGTAAGCTGAATCTGATCCGTGGAATAGATCGGGATGTGCGTTCCTGGCAAAAACTTGCCGTGCTTATGCGGGTTGCGGTCGACGGTATAGTCGACGAAGTCGGTGCGGACGGAGCAATAATTCAACAGGGTGTTGCCCTTGCCCGGCGCGCCATATCCGGCAATTTTCTTTCCGCTGCGCTTGGCTTCGATGAGGAATTCGAGCAGCTTGCGCTTGGTTTCTTTGACCTGGTCGGCAAACCGCGAGTACGTCTCTATTTGCGCGTATCCCAGTTTTAACTCGCGCTCGCGAAGATCCCGGACGCGCGAGCTCACCGGGTGCGAGGAGTCCTCGGCATGGCGGGCAAAAATGCGCAGGGAGCCGCCGTGGGTGGGCAACTCCTCCACATCAAAGAGTGTGAGGCCATGCGCGGCAAAAATCTTTTCCGCGGTAAGGAAAGAGAAATAGGAGAAGTGCTCATGGTAAATAGTGTCGAACTGGTTTTCTTCCATCAGCCGCTGAAGATGCGGGAATTCGATGGTAATTGCACCGTGAGGTTTCAGCAGGATCTTCATTCCCGCTACAAAATCGTTGAGATCGGGGACCTGCGCGAGCACGTTGTTGCCAAGGAGCAGATCCGCCTGCTTGCCGGCAGCCACCAGTTCCCGGGCGGTTTCGGTTCCAAAGAACTTCACGAGCGTCGTAACCCCCTTCTTGACGGCCTCGGGGGCAACATTCGCAGCGGGCTCGATGCCTAAAACAGGAATGCTCTGCTGGACGAAGTATTGAAGCAAGTAGCCGTCGTTGCTGGCCACTTCGACGACAAGGCTGTCGCTGTGGAGCGAAAAACGGTCCGTCATTTGTTCCGTGTATGCCTTGGCGTGAGCCAGCCAGGAGTCGGAGTAGGAGGAGAAATATGCGTAGTCGTTGAAAATGTGTTCCGGAGTTACATAAGCCTCAAGCTGCACCAGGAAGCAGTTCGTGCACACGTAGGCATGCAGCGGATAAAAAGGCTCCATCTGGTTCAGGTGGGTCGAACTGAGAAAGCTCTCGCACAACGGCGACATTCCCAGATCCACGAAAGTGTGCTGGAGCCTGGTTTTGCAAAACCGGCACGGCGGCTGCATGGAGTCCCGCAGTATTTTGTCTGCGGATTCCGAGTCGTTCACAAGCTGATCCACTGTAGACATACGTTCGACCAACCTTTCAAACGGCAGTTGCTGTTTGCATCTCGCTAGTACGCACCAAAGGCGGCTGCGCCTGGTACAACGCATAAAGCTCTTCCGGCACGTGCGACAGGTCCGTGCCGCGCAGATAGTCGTGCATGGAGGTGCCGGTGCACTCCGAATCCACGTTGGGAGCGCCGCGTCGCGCAGCAACATCGTCAATCTGCACGGTGCGAAAATCGATGCTCAGGCGAGTGCGGCCCGAAGTGTTGGGCACGCTCGAATGCATTTGGGCGCCGGAAAAAAGCAGCAAGCCTCCGGGAGGCGCAATGACGCGGACCTGAGGATCGAGCTCCATGGGTTCCTCGGGACGGGGTTGTACGCGCGTGTCCTCTTTCAAGAATTGAGCGGCGTTGTGGCGGCTGGTGCGGTTCCACTCGTCATAGTTGTAGGTGCCGGAGCCATTGCGCACCGGCTGTTTCCAGTAGCGCGGGTGAAAGGCCATGGCGTTTTCGGAGACGATCGGATAGATGGGCATCCACCAGTTGATTTGGCACATAGGAGCCGAATACCAAGTGTCCCGGTGCGGATGGAAAGCGTAGGCGATCCCGGTCGTGAGGTACTGATCGCTGGTCGAAGTACGCATGCGCGGGACGTCGAAATAGGTTTTGCTGAGGTCGCATCCGGTTTCCCGCAGAACACCCTGGATACATTCCTTGGACTTGGGATGATGGATGAACTTGGGCTTGAGCTCGGCAAGAATTGCCGCGTAGCGTTCGACAGGCAAATGAAACTGCGCCGTCTCCGGATCGACGCCGCCAAATGCGTCCGCGAGCAATTGGCGCGCGAATTCGACGAGGGCGAGGGAACTGGGCGTCGGCGAGTGAACAATGATTTGGCCGCCGTACAACAATTCCCGGCGTTGTTCCTCGTTATTTGCTGTGTCGATATAAATTGCGTTCATGACTTTGTCCTTTCGAATGACTCCGCGGGCTCGGCCGGCGCAAACTCGCAGCATTCGCGCAACAGACCCTTCTCCTGCAAGGCTTCCGCTGCTTCACAGATGGAATCGAACGATATGTTCGAGCGCTCGCTAATATCCAATAGCGAATGGTTGCCGTCGGAAAGATTCAGAACCCAAAGCATAGCCATTTCTGTGACCCCGGCATTGGCACGACCGCCAACCATCGCGTACAGGCCACGCCTTCCGAGCTGGGGCTCGCATTTCGAGTTCAAATTCAGAAAGGTACCGTTTTTCTCCAGCAGACTGAGGATCTGGAGGCAAGCGCCGAAGGATTCCTTGAGTTTCTCTGGATGGACGAAACCCAAATTGTCGGCGGAAGTGTGATACTCCGGAAATGTGCCGTGCGGAGTGCGCGACAGGCGGCCCACCGGCAAATTGATTCCCGGGGAGCAAAATTGCCTTTCGTCGTAGCCGTAGGGCGAAAAATCCAGAATATGGTGATCATACGGAGCGTGGCGCAACACGTGAGCGGCGGCCCGGTCGATTTCGGCATCGCCTCGCCGGCTCTTTTTGTAATGAAGTTTGCCGCTATCACCGAGACCGGTGAGCACCAGCCCGTGGCGGATGCGAGAGATTTTATCTTCGTTCAGCGCCAGCCAGGTGATGGCTCCGATGGTTCCGGGAATGAACAAGAACCTGTAGGAGTATCGGCGCGGACGCAAGGACAAGTGCTTCGCCAGGAATGCGGCAACCGCGATGCCAGAGAGATTGTCGTTGCACATCGACGGATGGCAACAATGCGTGGAAACAATGATTTCATCCGGCAGTTCGCCCTGGATAAAGCATTCGCCATAGGTCAGATCACCGGCCTGCAGCGTCGAGTCGATGAAAACTTCGTATTCGTCCTCAGGCAGGAGCTCGAGTTGGCGATGGCTCAAGCAAAAGCCCCAATCTTCCTTGTAGTAGGAAGTGCGGTACGGAATCCAATCAGGGCGGTCAGCCAGGGTGAAGAGATGGGTTTTCAATTCCTTAAGCTGCATCTTCAGCCGGACCGGAACGCTGTAATTGACAACGTGGAGGTTCGAGCTCTGAAAATCGATGACGCGCTCGCCGCGAGAGTTCTTCACATAGGCGTCGCGGATATTCCATTCTTTGGGAACGGTCCAATCAAAAACCTGCGTGCCCGTCGGCACTTCGCGAAGCGGCAGGGGAACAATTCTTCCAATGGCACGGAGCGTCTCTCGCAGCCCCTCACCGGTGATGCTGCGGCAGATCGGATAGAGATCGGCGATAAAACGGTGCAATTCAAGACCGATACCGGTGCGATCTGCCGTGGATTGTGTCGCCGACGAAGTCATTGGGCTAAATCACTTTCAGAAGTCACGAAGTCCGGATAGTTAAGGTCGCGCTCAACCATTGTGCGCTCCGCTGGAGGCCATTCGATGCCAAACGAAGGGTCGTTCCAGCGTACTCCGCGCGCACACTGCTGAGCGTAAGGCTGCGACATTTGGTAGAAAACCTCTGTGTCGTCAAGCAAGGTTTGAAACCCGTGCGCAAATCCTTCCGGTATGTACAACATCTTCCCGTTCGATGCACAAAGCTCGACTGCGAAATGCCGCCGAAACGTCTCAGAAGACTTTCGCAGATCGATGATTACATCAAAAATCGCTCCTGCGGTGCAGCGCACGAGTTTGGCCTCGGCGAACGGTGGCGCTTGATAATGCATTCCTCGGAGCGTTCCCTTCCGCTTGTTGAACGAGACATTGCACTGCGCAATTTCAGGATTCAGGCCGTGCGCCGCGAATTCCTCGCGACAATAGGTTCGAGCGAAGAAACCACGCCGGTCTTCCCGTTTTTCCGGTTCAATCACGAAAGCACCGGCCAAACTTGTCTCTCGAAAAATCACTGAAGCACCAATATCCAGTACCCGCATCAATTGGCAGTCGCCGGGAGTGCACTCGCGACCTCGGCGGATTGCCAGCGCAGAGTCGAATCCAGGCGCCGGGAAGCCAGCAAACCCTGGAGGTGGTCAATGCGCTTATAGCGTGCACCCTCGAAATCCTCCAGGCACAAATCCACTTTCTGGTAGGCCTCGTAAAGTTCGCGGGCGCCTTTGCGCGCATCCCACTGGGGCCGGAAGCCGGGAAGTGTACGGGAGATGCGGGTGAAGTCGGCGCGATAGCACCGCTTGTCGGGTCCAGCGTCCGTGGCGTATTCAATCTTGCAATCGGGTACGGTTTGCTTGACGATTTCCGCCAGATCGCGAACTTGATAGTTTTCTTCGTTCCGGCCGACGTTAAATGCCTGGTTATGCACAATTTCACGAGGCGCTTCGAGAGTCGCCAGGAATGCTCGAGAAATATCCTCGATGTGAATGATCGGGCGCCACGGCGTGCCATCACTCTTGATGTAAACCTTCCCGGTCGTGAAGGCCCAGGCGACCAGGTTATTGAGAACGAGATCGAATCGTAGGCGAGGGGATACGCCATACGCGGTGGCGTTGCGAAGATAGGTGGGACTGAATCGCGAGTCCGCAAGTTTGGCGAGGTCTCGTTCAACCAAAACTTTTGATGTGCCATACGGCGTGACCGGGTTGAATTCGGCGGACTCGTCAAGGATCTTGTCGCCGGCGGCGCCATAGGTGCTGCAGGAGGAGGAGAAGATGAAGCGCTCCACTCCCACCTGCTTTGCGCATTTCGCCAGATGAATGGAAGCCAGGTGATTAATCTCGTAGGTCAGCTCAGCGTTGAGATTGCCGAGGGGATCGTTCGACAGTCCGGCAAGGTGAAGCACTGCATCGAAACCCTCAAGGTCGGCAGGCGTAACGTCCCGGATGTCTTTCCGAATAGAGGGAAACTGCCGAGGGGGCTCTCCGAACGTGCACTGCTCAAAGAGGCCGCTATCCAGGCCGACGACTTCGTGGCCCGCATCGGCCAGGAATGGAGCCATCACGGTTCCGATGTACCCAAGGTGACCCGTCAACAATACACGCATGGTTTGCGCTCTCCGGCGTCAGAAATGACGAACTTTGCTCGCACGATTCTCACTTGTGAGTTGCAAACAGGGGGCCACTCGAAAGCGGGGCTCACGTGGGGGCCTGAATCTACGATACAGAAAATAAAGGGCTTACAGAAAGAACTTGGGGGAATTGTCGTCGAATTGTCCCGATGATTTCCTTTCCAGGGCATTGTTTTTCACGTTTCGCCGGTACCCGGAGTCTGGAGACACGGAAATATTGTTCCCATCTGGCAGGTAGAGCGAGTCAAAGGGCTCGGTCGTACCAAGAATCGCATACCTGGCTTGTTAAAGCATTAACTTTCAATAACTTAGCCGCCCGGACTCAACGAAATCGTCGATCTGGGTGTGTCTTTTACAGCCGTTCCCAGCTGCTAGTGCCTTAGCAGGCCGTAATTGTGAACAAATGACTTACATTAGAGGAAGCGGTTTGCGGATCGACGGTCCCTGCGGTCGCGTTGCAGCAGCCTTCTTGGCTCGCCATTTACCGATCATGGTACAATCCCGCCAAGTTGCACTAGACAGAGTTTGAATCTGACATGCTTAAGAGCCTGATCCGGAATCGTCTCAACGAGTTCCTGCGACGCCGGGGCTCGGAGATTGTCTATAGTCATGAGCGCTACGAGTGGCAGCGCAATCCCGTCACGCGGCCGTCCTACAACCCGGTTGAACTTCCCGCCGATGCTCAGGACTATCTAAAACCGACCAACCCGCTCCTGGTTGATTTGCAGCGGCGGTATAGCAGTTTCAATTCAGAAGTCACGACCCCGTTGCGATGGGGAGAGGGACATCTCCGTACGGAGGACATTGCTTGGTTCCGCGGTGACAATGCCTACGTCTGGCAACTGCGCGGCAGCAACTTAAATGTCCTGGGCTACGCGCTCGCCCTCTATTATGCGAAGTCGATCGACACCCTGGACCTTCTGGACAAACTCGAAGAAGACCGCGCATTCGGTGTTTTTGTATTTCAAATCGCCGACAAGATTGTCTCAAGAGACCTGATCGACTCGGTCATCGAACTCTATTTCCTTGAGAAGCACTTGGGGATCGCCTCGCGCCAGGATTTTACCGTCCTCGACATCGGCGCTGGATACGGACGCTTGGCATACCGTGCCGTAACGGCGTTGCCGCAACTGAAACACTATTTCTGTACGGACGCCGTGCCTTATTCTACTTTTATATCGGACTACTATCTTCGCTACCGCCATGTAGATCGCAAAGCAAAGGTGATTCCGATCGACGAGATTGAAAAGCATCTGGAGTCACACCCGATTGACCTGGCCATCAATATCCATAGTTTTCCGGAGTGCCGGATCTCGGCTATAGACTGGTGGATCTCGCGGATGCAAAAGTTCGGAGTGAAGTATCTCTTCATCGTGCCGAACGCACTGGACAGCGGCGGCGAGAAGCTGAAAACCAACGATGGCCATAGTTTTGCGGACATCTTTTCGAATCATGGCTACAAACTGATCGCCCGTGAACCAAAGTATCGAGACCCCATCGCACAGCAATACGCCATTTGCCCGACATGGCATTACCTGTTCGAACTTGCCTAGCAACCTCAGTATGCATCTGGCGCGCTG
>Ga0210398_10000375_pt1 | contig 52436 bp, 56 predicted proteins | sample IncBWC4OmetaG_FD_161047 | JGI IMG/M metagenome (GOLD analysis project Ga0210398, IMG submission 161047) | Forest soil microbial communities from Barre Woods Harvard Forest LTER site, Petersham, Massachusetts, United States - Inc-BW-C-4-O | ecosystem: Environmental > Terrestrial > Soil >...
AACCCCGGAGCGGCGACCGCAGCAATGGGTACGTAGCTGACCGAGACGGAGTTCACCGGTTCGGCGCGAAAATTGTCGGAAACCGAAGTCAAAAACCACTAGGGCTGGCGAAATTATTGACCCTACACTTTGGTCTACTCGCTGGCTTTTACTCTGTAGCGCCGCGCGCTGAACTTGACGAATACGAAAAGCCCCAGGTGATTGGTGGCCCAAAGCCGGGGATCCGAGCTTGGGATCATTCATCTCTCAAAACTTGACACTGTCAGGTTTTCGCGTATTGTAGTCCCGGTTGTGGAGATCCGGTAACAACCTGGCGGTTCTTTGACTTCTGAAAAACGCAAATAGAAGGAGGATCAACTACCATGACAGAATATTCAGAGTACGTTGCGCCAGACGCTACGTGGATAAGCCCGGAAATCTTCTCTGACCTCGCCCTCTACGAACTGGAAAAGAAACGAGTATTCGGCCGCTCATGGCTGCTGCTCGGCCACGTATCGCAATTGCCCAAGCCGGGCTCTTTCCTACGGACCTATATGGGCGAAGAGTCGGTGCTCGTCACTCGGGATCGGAGCGGCAAGATCCGAGCCCATCTTAACGCATGCCGTCATCGCGGCTATCAGGTTTGCCAGGAAGACCGGGGGACCTCTCATCGGTTTCAATGCCGCTACCATGGCTGGACCTATGACAGCGACGGCAGCCTGGCTAGCGTGCCGGGAGAAGAGTCCATTTATTACAAAGAGATCGACAAGCGCGAATGGGGTCTCGCGCCGGTCGCGCGCGTCGAAACCTACAAGGGCCTCATCTTCGGCAACTTCGATCCAGATGCCAGCACGCTCGAGGCTTTCCTTGGTGATATGGCATGGTATCTGGATATCATTCTCGACCGTCGCAAGGGCGGAACTGAGCTGCTCGGGCCGCAACGCTGGCGCATCGCCAGCAACTGGAAGGTCGTCGCGGAGAATCACTGTGGCGACGAATATCACATCGGCTTCGCGCATGGTTCGGTCTTCCCGCCCGATCTAGGCGCCAATCGGGCTACGCCTGTGCTGCACGGACGCGAGATTCGGCCTGCTCTCGGACATGGCCTTGGGGTAAATATCTTTCCCGACGAGATGACACCGCAAGAATGGCTAAGTGTAGGACTCGGCACCTATCCGCCTCACGTTTACGATTATCTGCTCGGCATCTACGACGAGACCGTCGAGCGATTGGGCGCGCAGCGGGCACACATCGGACTGATCCACGGAGCGGTGTGGCCCAATTTCGGAATGGTGCCCATCGTCAACTCGTTGCGCATCATTCAGCCACGCAGCGTATGCGAAGTGGAAATGTGGTCCTATTGCCTGGTGGATCGCGACGCGCCCGCTAATGTGAAAAACTGGTTCGCCACCCAGACCACACGCAGCTTTGGTCCGGCCGGCAGCTTCGAGCAAGACGACGCGGGCAACTGGGCCGCGGTGACGCATTCGAGTTTCGGTCCCGAAGCCCGTAAGCATCGCCTCAACCTCCAGATGGGAGCGGGCCATGAAGAACGCTCCGAGCGCGTTCCTGGCGAACTTGGATTGACCGCGAGCGAGATCAATCAGCGCGGATTTTACTTGCGTTGGATGCACGACATGTTCGGTGGTGCACAGTCATGATGAATCAGGAACTGGTCCAGCTGATCGAAGTGCAGCAATGGCTCTATCGCGAGGCGCGGCTACTCGACTCGCGCCGCTACGACCTATGGCTCGAACTCCTGGACCGGGATATCCGCTATCAAATTCCAAGCCGCTTCAGTGTGCGTCAGGGGCACGTAAAGGATTTTTCCACCTGGTCGGTGGAACGGGAGCTTGAAGTTGACCATGCGTTACCGCTCATTGACGACGACTTGCCCGCTCTGCGTCACCGGGTCGAACGACTGCAGACCGGGATGGCTTGGGCAGAAACGCCGCCATCGATCACCAGGCGATTGGTCAGCAATGTCATGATCCTCGGAAATGATCGCGATGGGTGCGTGTCGGTAGTAAGCACGCTGATCGCAGCAAAGGTCCGTGGCGATCAGCGCGTGCTCTTCACCGCCGAACGCCGGGATCGGGTAGTTCCGGCGAGCGGCGAGTATCGGCTGCGCGAACGCTATGTGGTTCTCGACGATACAGTTCTGGCAGCCGAGAATCTGTCAACTCTTTTTTGAGGAATCCGCTTCGTCCGCGCGCCGGCTTCGCTAAAGATATCCGTCGCAACCTCGATCAAGGTGGGTAATGAGAGTTCAGGAGAATTGACCCTCATCGGCCCGTCGAGCCACAGCGTCGCAACGCCATGGGCCGCTGCCCATAGCGCGTTGGCCACCTCGAGGAGTCCTCGATCGGTCTGCCTCACACCCAGGTGACACTCGGCGATAGAATCGACCAGGCGTTGGAAGGAGAGCTTCGCTTGAGCACGGACGGCAGGATATCGCCGCAGGGGAACCAGCTCGGGACGAAACATCACCCGGAAGTGGACCTGATGAGCCATGGCAAAGTCCACATAAGCGCGAAGCACAGCCTGCAGAGTCTTCTGTGGTGTCTTGGTACGATTCGCTGCGCGAGTTGCGACCAGAGCCGCGTCCAGATTCGTGAAACCTTCCAATGCAATAGCGGCCAGAATTCCTTCGCGATTGACGAAGTGATGGTAAGGGGTCTGATGACTGACGCTAGCGCGGCGCGCCATCTCCCGGAAACTTAAACCGCCCAAGCCTCGTTCGCCGATGAGCCGGACGCTCTCCCGGACCAGCCGTTTCTTGGTTTCGTCAGCCTTCATACTGAACTGTTCCTCGCCCCTTATGACTTAGCAACCGGTATCGGCAACGTTAAGAATCAGCACCCCCAACTAACTTGACAATGTCATGTTGTGGCGTGCACGGACAAACGATCGGTGGGAAGCGAGCGAATGGAGCTGCTAGCCGATGGCCGACCTGCCAACGCACATAAGAGGAGCGCTGAAATCAATGTCAGGTTCCGACGCTGAGCAGCTGGCAAAGACACCGTCTATTCGATCAAGTCTTCTCGATAAGGACTATCCTGAGTCGTGGTGCCTTTGCGACGCGACCTACCGGTCATGGCAGAACCACTGAGGTACGAGATCAGCTTATCGCTGCTCGGGTCGAACATTGCGGTTCGAACTGAAGAAGTTGGTGGGATCGTAACGGTTCTTGATCGTAACGAGGCGTTCATAGTTCGGGCCATAAGCGGCTCTCACGTCCGCGTCGGCCGTGCCACTGGTCAGATAGCTCACGTATATCGCGCCGCCCGTGAAAGGCTCGAGCGCTGCGACGAACCGCTTCACCCACGCGAGTGAAAGATCAGCCTGACCGGATTCGCGCCAGGCCGCGAAAGACCGCGAACTGTAGCCCGGCCGTCTCAGAGCAAACGCCGTCCGCGCAGGTTCGACCCGACAAACGGCACCTTGCATGTAGTGTTCGACGGCGATCCAAAAGAATGGCGGAGGCTCCTCCAACGAGTTGACAACTGTGTCGATGACTTCCGGCCCGAGCCGCTCGATGAAGGTAGTTTCAAGTGCCCTCGATCCTCCAGTCGATCCAAACTCTGCCAAGGGTTGAATGTCATCCAGAGCCTGTATCTCAAGGTAAGACGTCGCGCGAATCGTGTCGGCCAAAGGCCGACGGAATGAACGCAAGGGCTTGAGCGCTGTCTCGCCTTTTTCGAGGTCTCCGCAGTAGCTCACCGTGACAGTCACGATAGCCTCCTTCACAACCGGGGCGGCTAACATCATGCCGACGTTGCCGATGTCGACTGCGACGTCGAGCTCGTCCGCCACCGTCATCATGTAGTCGTCGAGGAAGCTCAGCACGTCGCGGGTCGCTGAAATTGGGTACCTAAGAGCTCCGCCGAGGATCTGCCCCACAGGATGAAGTCGATATTCGAGGGAAGTCGCGATTCCAAAATTTCCGCCGCCTCCTCGAATGGCCCAGAATAGATCTTCGCGTTCATCAGGGCTGACTCGGAGCACCCGGCCTTCAGCATCGACTATCTCCGCGGACAGAAGATCCTTTCTGCGGAAGTTTGCTCCGGCGGACGATATGAAGCCACTAATCGCCGCGCAGCAGCACTTGATGATTTTCGTTGAGCGGGAGTGTCCCGAGGATTCCTGACGTACGAGCGCCGATTCATCCCTGGCTGGCCGCTCGCAACGCCGCGCGGTACGGTAACCCATGAGCCATAAAGACGCGATCCAATCGATGCCGCTGTACACCCACCTCGAGCGCATCAACAGAGGGTTGGCCGCGATAGGAATCGGCCCGCATGACTCGATTCGTCCCGAACAACTATTCCCGCTCGATCAGTGGCACTATCACGGCTTGGGTGCCATCCGCGACGCTGCCGAGCTGCTCCGACTAGGTCCCGGAAGCCGCGTTCTCGACGTCGGCGCCGGCGTGGGCGGGCCCGCGCGCTATCTCGCGCACATGACTGGCTGTCACGTGACGGCGCTCGACCTTCAGCCTGAACTGCATGCGATCGGTGAGGATCTGACGCGGCGCTGCGGTCTCGCCGAACGTATCGACCACGTGTGCGGCGACGCGCTGACATGTCCAATTCCCGATGCGGCGTTTGACGCGGTGGTCAGCTGGCTGGCGGTGTTGCACATACCTGAACGCGGCCGCCTGTGCTCGCAGTTCGCGGGCGCCCTGCGTCCCGGTGGCACGTGCTACATCGAAGATCTCTGCAAGCGCGCACCGTTCGCGGGACAGGACCTGCTCGACTTACGCGAGGTTGTTTTCGGTATTACGGTGACGAGCATCGACGAGTACGTTGCACACCTGCGTTCCGCCGGCTTCGCAGATGTCGTCGCGACCGACGTGACGAGCGATTGGGCGCCTTATGCCGCCGCCCGGCTAAAGGCGTGGCGGGAAGATCGTGCCTCGTACGCTTCGATTCATGGCGAGGGAGCTTACGCCGCCCAGGAAATGTTCTACGCGGTGATCGCACGCTTGTACGACAGCGGCAGCCTCGGCGGCGTCCGCCTGGTCGCGCGCACCTAGGTTGCGACTAGAAACTGTGTAAGTGAGATGCCTCTTCATCTTTTCCCCGGGCGATGGAACGTTTCACTTCCCCTGAAAGTGCGCTTCGCGGCGCTCGACGAACGAAAGAATTCCTTCCTTGGCATCTTCGCTGTCCATCACGCTGTCCCGCACGTCCGCAATGGCGGCAACCGCGGAGCGTTCGCCGGCCTCGATGTATTTGAGCGCGGCCTGCTTCATCGCCCGAATGCCCAGCGGCGCGTTCTTGCAAATCAACTTTGCAATTTCGACCGCTCGATCGACCTGCTTTCCAGCGGGCACGACCTCCTGGACGAGGCCGATATGCAGCGCACGCTCCGCGTTGAATTCGTCACAGAGCATCAGATGGTACATCGCGTTGCCCCATCCGGTGCGCGTCAGAAACCGAAAATGGGCGCCGCCGAGCGGGGCGATTCCGCGGCGCGATTCCATCTGGCAGAAGCGGGCGGTGTCCGACGCGACGACGATGTCGCCGGCCAGCATCATCTCTATGCCGATGGTGTAGGTGATGCCTTGGACAGCGGTAACGATCGGCTTCACCGATCGGTTGCGCAGGCCAAAGGGATCGAGATTTCCCTCAGGGATCGGCTGCGGAGTCGCGCCCGGTCCGAAGAACTTCGGCATGTCGAGGCCGGCCGTGAAGTGATCGCCCTCGGCGCACAGGACGGCCACCCAGAACTCGTCGGTGCGGTCAAACTCGGTTAGCTCTCTCGACAGCTGCTGCATCATCTCGGGAGTGAAAGAATTTCTCTTCGCCACGTTGTCGATCACGATCTTGAAGACGCGGCCGTCCACCTCATGCCGCACTTCTCCAACCTTGTTTGATACGCTCATCACGCACCTCACTTTCCCATTTCGACGCATTACTACACTTAAACTTGACAACGTCAAGTTCGGTTTGGTAGCGTGCTCGGACGCGTTTCAAGGACTTTCGCTTTATTATTCTGATCGCGATCAAAGCGGCGCGAGTAAAAAATTCCAGAGGTCGATAGTGACCGCCAGGATTGCTCCCCGATTGAAGCCCGAAGTCCGCGGATGGCTCCGACACCTGTGGCGCAAGGCGATGACGCCAGACGACTGGTCTCGAGATGGCCGTCCCCACCCCTGGTGGGACGACAAGAGCGTTGCTCCGATGCTGTCGTTTGCACGCTTCGATCTTTCGGAGTCTTCCTATGGGCTCTTGCTGCTCGCCGGGAAGACGCCCGCGTGGCGGGAGGTCTACACGAAAATCCTCGACCAGTTGATCCGGCGGCACACCACGTTCTGGGCGGCGGTCGACTGGCTCACCAAGCTCGGCCCGGATCCCGACCGCGCACGTTATCCGAGAGCCTATCGAGGACTCATCCCAAAGGACCTGTGGGGTAACTACGACGTACCGGGCTGGACCGCCAACGGCATCGAGCCATGGGGCCTACAGCCGGACCCGATTGGCTCGACAGGGAATCTGTTCTTCCGCGGCTTCTTCACGCTGATGCTGGCGATCCACCGCGCAGTGTCGGGCGAGTCGACGTGGAACAATCCCTTCGAGGTCACTGGTCTCGACGACCGGACCTTCGCCTGGACCCATCGCGGGATAGCCGAGTACCTCGGCAATCAGTGGGAGCGTGTTCCCCACGGCCCGCATTGCGAAAACACAAAGAGCTGGCCGTTCTGCCTGTCGGCGGCGGGACTCGGTCTGCAACTGACCGACCTGACCCTCGGAACGCGCACGCATTGGGTCTACGATCGTTGGGTCGAGGAGGCGTTCAAAAAGAAGTTCATGGGCTTCGACCAGCGCGGACGCCTCAAATGGGTCGCCTTCTACTATGACCCGCTGCTCGATCGTGTGCACGGCGATCGCCGCATCTTCGGTCTCTTCCCATCGATCTACGTCGTCCCGCAGAATCGCGAACTCGGGGAGTTGCTCTACCGCAACGCCGTCGCTTCGGTCGGTTGGGACAAGCGCTGGATGCCCGTGCTGTACAATGGGGCCGACCCGCGCGCGCTGACGATCGGCTTCCTGATGGCGCGCGAGTACGGCGATCACACGACGGCGGGCCGGCTCGGACGGAAGCTCGCGAGCATGGAGAACGCGCGCTTCTTCGACTCAGACGGTGGCAAAGACGCAAACGAGTACGGCTACTTCTTCCAATATGGCGAGTGCTATCCCCGCGGCCAGGAGAGCGCGCTCTACTTGCTGAAGCATCTGCTCGACGGCGAGGGCGAGTGGGGACGCGCGTTCACTGAAGTGGATACCGAAAAGTTCTCCGCACCGACCGTGACGGACGCGGAGTATCCGAAGATGGGATTCTCCCTGGCATGGAATGATCGCGAGCGCGCGGTTCTTCAACTCGAGAGCTTCGCGGCGACCTCCAGCGCGCGCGGCGACGCGACCCGCTTCTGCGTTCGCAACCTTCCCGACGCGCACGGCGTCCAGGTTCGCCGCGACGATCAGCTCCACAAATCCTGGCGGGTGATCGATTCCAACTCGATCGAGATCGAGACCGCCGTTGGCGAGCATCGTTTCGAGATAGTGACCGGTTACCGGGGAGCGCGGCCTGACGAACTGGGGAAAACCGGATCGAACGAAACGCATCGTGCCGCTACGGGCACGAGCGTTCGGCCCCGAACTACGATGACGGACATCGTGACGGCCGTCTCGACGGTCTCCGCCGCATGTCCCTGCTGCGCAGGCGCCGGCTGATTGCCTCGCCGTATCGGACAGGAGGAACCAAAGTGACTCGCCACACACTGTGGAGCGATCTCGCCGCCCGCCTCGTAGCCGCCCTGAAACCGATAGCCGCGCCTATCGGCATCGCGTTCGTGCGGGAAGGCGTAGCGCGCGACGCGCCGCCGTTCGAGGCATCGTATCCCGCGGCGAACGAGTCCGGTCGCACGGGCGCGGTGCCGGCCGGCTGCGTCTTCTGGATGAAGGCGGTTGATCATACGTTTTCGACCAGCGCGACCGACCATGCCAACTGCAGCGTCGGTTCCTACACGCATGGCTTCCTCACGCTGGACGAAGCCGCCCCGCGCGACGACGTTGTCGCCGCGCTCGAATCGGGCTGGGTGGACAAAGTCGCCGTCGCCTCGCTGCCGCACCTGTTCGAACGGCCCGGACAGGTCGTCTACGGGCCGCTCGCGAAGTTCAATACGGATCCGGACGTCGTACTCGTGCGCATCAACGCGCTCGCGCTAATGATCCTCAAAGATGCGTTCCCGTCGCTTCGCATCGAGGGGAAGCCGCAATGCCACATCATCGCCATCGCCAAGGAGAGCGGCGAGATCGCGGCGAGCGTCGGCTGCGCGCTGAGCCGCGCGCGCACCGGGATGCGCTCGGACGAGCTTACCTGCGCGATCCCCGCATCGCGGCTCGCCGACATCGTGCCGGCCATCGAGGCAGCCGGAAACCTGGACCGCGCGATGGCCAGCTACGCGGGCGCTGACGCGAAACGCTTCGACGCAAACTCTTGAAGAGAGTCCAAATAGCGGTCCTTCACTCCTGACTTTTCTGAGTCAGCCGCTGCGATCTGCCAGTCGGATCGACCCGCGAAATATGCGCGCCGGCCCAAGCGTTCATGGAATCGAAAAGCTTACCAACCTGCACGATCATCTGTCGGCCCTCGCGAATCATGAACTTTTCCCGCCCCGGAGCACAGCGAAGCCTTCGAAGAGTTAGTCGGTCGGCTGCGAGAGACAGAAGAGCGGCGGTATGTTGACCGCGAGATTGATATTCGTCTAGTCCGCATTTAGGTTCGCGTCCATTGAGACTCCGCACGCCCGATCTCCTCCCCAAAGAAAACAACAGAAATGACCGCGAAGACTCACTTCGGAAAGCAGGTGTTCGTCGCGCGAAAGGGAGCCGTGGCCGCAGGCTTGGCGGTCTCGGCATCATCTCGGGCAGTATGGGTGCACGCTCGTACATCGTGCGAGGTCTCGGCAATCCGAACAGCTGCATGAGCTGCAGCCATGGCGCGGGCAGGAGCATTTCGCGCACCGATACGCGCCGGCGATTCACCGTCGCCGATCATGAGGCTGCAACTAAGGGAATCCAATGCCGCAAAGACGCCGAGGTAATCCACAGGACTCCCGCGGCCTGCAAGCCGATCGACGCGGTGATGGCGGCGCAGAACGATCTAATCGAAGTCGTGCATACCCTACGCCAGGTCGCGAGACTGCTGGGATTGCAGATGACTCCGTCCACGGAGCGAGGCTCACGGAAAACGACCCGCGATGGAAGCTGGCGTCCACTGAACGGCTAGGTCGCTTGAGGAATGGTCGGAATGGTAGACGAATGGCAAGCGGAGCAGAGAAAGGATCAAAGTGAACGATCTATTTCACTTGATACCCATTGGGTTGGGTCTCGCGCTAGTCGCTTTCAACTGTCCAATTAGCGTTGCAATGCAGAGATTCAATCGACGGAATCCGCGTTCAAGCTGGAAATGGTTTATCGCTGGATGTTAGTAGTCGTGGGTGTCTTCCTGGCATACGCGGTGTTCAAAGATGGGTGGATTTCAACTGACCGCGGGGCTTCGAAACGCTGGTCTTTTGGGGATATTTAGCCAGATACAGAAAATTGGGGTTATTGCGACAATCGCTCTTGCGGCGGTAGCGGCGTTCGCCGGTCCGGGCTATGCACAGAAAAGGGAGTTACTTGCAACGGAAAACAGGCCGGAGGACTTCGTCGACCTCAAATCCGTCGCGCCATCGATTGTTGTAGACATCCGTTACGCCGGTCCGCACAACTTCGTGGGTCGGCCAATTCCTGGCTATGACGCGGACAAATGCCTGGTTACTCGACGCGCGGCCGAAGCAGTCTCCAGCATGCAACAAAAACTAACTGCATTCGGACTCTCGCTTCTAGTTTATGATTGTTATCGTCCACAGAGAGGGTCGACTATTTTGTGAAGTGAGCTGCAGGTTCGTCTGATAACTCCATGAAACGTGAGTTCTACCCACATGTGAAGAAAGACGACCTTTCAAGGACGGCTACATTGCTTCGCCGTCAAGCCATAGCCGGGGCAGTACCGTGGATCTGACGATAGTTCCGTTGCTGCGGGCCAACATCGAGGTCTACGCTCCGGGTGACGAACTGACGGCGTGCGACGAACAGACCCCGTCGCGCTTTCGAGATGGTTCGCTTGACATGGGAACGGGTTACGATTGCTTCGATCCTAGGGCGCACTTGATGGCTTCAGGGCTGACGAGCCAGCAACGAGCGAATCGGATGCTGCTGGCGACTCTCATGGGACAGGTGGGATTTGCTGGATACGGCAATGAATGGTGGCACTTCACGCTGCGCAATGAGCCATATCCGAATACTTACTTCGATTTCCCAATACGATAGACGCGCGCGCGAGGGAGAGCGACGTCCTCGACAGAGTCGGTTACGCGCGACCGTGACCGCGCGCTATTGGAAGGCCCGAACTGACATAGTGCCAAAAGGAAAGGCACGCTCAGCTTCACCATGAGGGCATATGGCCAAACGTGCCATCGGTTTCCGGGGGGAGGAGATACCGATGATCAAGATCTAATCGTCATTTGCGTTTGTCGCTATCCGCGCTGAGTTACGAGAGGAACGATCCCAAACGAATCGCGCGGCTTATCCACAAGGGGCCCAACCAGTCAGCACCCCACAGGAACGAATCGACGTGGCAATAAAATTACCGCGCAATCGTCTATTGGCCATGATACCGGCTTTCAAAGGCCACCATTTCGTCGAGGATTCTTTTTTTCGTTTTTGCGGTGCGGTTTAAAGGCACCGTTCTCTGAAGAGAGACTTACCACACCGACGCGCGTGCCTATCCGCCTAAGCGGACACTAACGGTCGGTCCGCCGCTGACGGTGCTACTCAACGGAGGGAAGTAGGAGCAACGAGAAATCATCTGAGGCGCGGACCGGAGACCGGAAGGGGTCACTTGAGGACGAATGCTTGGCGAGAATCTCTCTGTAGCTCTGCCTGCTCTAATCACTTCAGAATATCTCGCCAGATTCGCAGGCAATTTTGTAATGAAGAGGGAAGAGCGGGCGAGCCAAATGGCCCCAATCGGACCAAAGCTCTCCGCGCGTGATTTACCTAGGTCCGCGGATTGTCGCCACGCATTCGTCGGTGATTCGCGAGCGAATAGATCTGCAGATCACTCGCCACTACTCAGCGAACAATCTTAGGAAAAGAGTTGCTGGACGAATGATCGAGCAATTTGTAAATTTCTTCCAGGAGCTGTTCGGTCTTGTAGGGCTTGCGTAGGAACGTGGTGTAACCATCGCATCGTTCTCTAATTGTCTTTTCGGGCAATGCGCTGGCAAGAATTATAGGAATGTCGCGCATTCGATTGTCTGACCGGATCGCCTTGATCACTCCATTGCCGTCGAGGATCGGCATCATGAAATCAACGATGGCGAGGTCAGGCCTGGTCTCTTCGAGGCGGGCGAGCGCTTCCTGTCCGTTGAGTGCCGACACCACCTTGAAGCCTGCATCGATCAGAATGAACTCGAGGACTTCGAGGACCCCGAATTCATCGTCAACGATGAGTATCGTTTTCCCAGCCGGACCAACCTTTTTACTCTTTCCCATCCGCGGCAACTCATCTCTTTTCTTGAGTCAGCTCAGCTTCGGGTCTCTTGGAAGCGTGCAGCAGAATTGATTTGGCGCTCGCGGAGTTTTCGGCGAGTTCGAGTCCGCCTGCAGCGAAATGGAGTTCTCGCAGATCGGAATCGAACGCGCAGTCGCGCACTTTGAGTATCGAAAGCAACCTGAACAGGCTCGCACCCGTTTCGATGAAGCGGAGCAGAATATGATTGTCGGTTACATCGGACAATCCCTGCAGCGGCACGGTCATGGTCGGTCCCACAATTTCCATAACTTCCGCGGTGCAGATCGAAGTGACTCCCTGCGCACGCAGTTCATGTACCAGGGCGGAAAAAAACGGCTCGATCGGCCTCGAACGGAGCGCTTTTTTGAAACCGCCGAGACCGTCGATAAAGAGACGCTTTACCTTTCTCTGTTTGATGTCGCGCAGCATCCGGTCGGCGATTTCGTCCAGGAACTGATCGGTCGGCGCCTGCCAAAGGATTCGCACGGCGCCGGCGTCTAGTTGGCTCAACAGCGCCGGGTTAGTCGCGGTCGCCTTGGTGCGGATTCGCTCCGGCGTTTCGTAAAATCCGAACAGCAGGCCGGGTTCTTGCGCGCTCGACTGCCCCAGAAATTGCAACCCCAGAGTAGTCTTGCCGGTTCCCGACGGTCCGATCACCATCGTCGACGAACGGGCAGGCAATCCACCACCAAGCATCGCATCGAGGCGGGGATTTCCAGACAAGATTCTCTTTAGTTCTCCGTTGACGTCGGAGTTCTTGGTGATCAGCGTTTCGAGACGAGGATAAACCGTGACTCCATCATCGGTGATGTTGTAGGAATGGACTCCTTCAAAATACCCACTGCCGCGAAATTTGCGGACGCACAGTTCTCGCGCCGACCGCCATTCATGAACCGTGGTGCTCAGGTTGATGATACCGTCGACCATCGTCTCCTCGGAGGACGGCTTCTGCTCGGTGGGATTGGTTAGCAGAAACACGGTGCAGTCCTCCGCGTCCGCCTGCGTTTGCAGCTGTTGCACGAATAGCTTCAGGTCCTCGCGCGACTTGGCATGATCGGACGCGGATGCGAACCCGTCGACCACTAATGTAGTCGCCTTGCGCGCCGCCACTTCCCGGCGCAGCAGATGAAGCAAACCCGACAGCCCCTCTTTTTTCAACGCGTTGAAACCGCTGACATAGACAATGCCGTTGCCGACCGCTTCTTCATCGTAGAATTTCAGTCCTCTGATATTCAGCAGCATCCGACCGACCGTCTCGGCGATCAGCGTCATATACAGAACCTTGCTTCCCGCAGCAGCTTGATTGAAGCAAATTTGATTCCCAAGAATCGTCTTGCCTACCCCGGGAGGTCCCTCGACGATATACAGACCGCCGCCGAAGAAGCCGCCGTGCAGAATATCGTCAAGGCCTTTTACCCCGGAAAGCACACGCCTAAGTGGCCGAATCTCGCTACTCATGATTTTCCCCGGCTTTAATCGGTAAAGAGACGGTGAACAGCGAACCGGCTCCCGGCTCCCCCAATACGGTTATAGAGCCGCCCATTAGCTCTGTGTAACTGCGGGAAAGCCACAGGCCAATCCCGAAGCCAGATTGGAAGTGGCGCCCCACCGCGCGTTCGAATCTTTCAAATATGCGGGCTTTATCCTTCTCGTCAATGCCAATTCCGTTGTCGCGAACGGTTATTCGCACCATTTCGGCGGTCGCCGTCAACGTTATCTCGATCGGCTTTCCTTGGCCGTACTTGACCGCGTTGGAGAGTAAATTTTCCACGATTCCGGATACTGCGGTCCGATCGAGTACTACTATAACCCCGTTCTGAATGCTGACGCTCAAGGCCGAGCCGCTCCGAACTGCAAGCGGCATGTAGTCGTTCACCACCTCCGCAATCAGCTCGGACAAATTAAGTTTTGAGGGGTCCAGGTGAAACCTGCCGGACGCTATCTGCCCAACTTCGAGCAGAATGTTGCTTCGAGCGATGAAATGTTTGATCTGCCGCTCGAGTCGATCGAGCTGGTGCATCATCTTGGCGTGGTCTTTCGATTCCGCAGATGTGCGAATCAACTGGAGACACAGCACTATCGGCGTCAGCGGATTGCGGAGCTCGTGCGTGGCCACCGCGAGAAAATCATCGCGCGCGCTGATCGCCTCGCGCAATTCTTCGATGAGTTTATCCGGTTGGCCAGAGAGTTGCCCAAGTTGGGGCGTATGAGTGTTCGTCTCTGCAGTCTCCCGCTTTGAACTACTTTTAGCCATCACCGATCACCGCTCATCAGATCACTAAAGTAGCGACAAAGATATGACCGGAAATACGACCTGATGCTTCAGTTCGGACCAATCTCGCTCGATCACCGGTTCCTCTCGATCTTTGAGTTTCGCAACTACTTCTGTTTCAGCTTGCATCTTGATTGGCCTTTTCTTGACTACTCTCTCACTCGTCCATGATTTTAACCTCGTCTTCAGGAAACCAAAGATGGCCCCTCCCATAGTTGAGTTCGAAAGAATCAAGAGGTCATTGGGGTCGTTATTTTCTGACGACTGACTACAATAGGGCTACGCCGCAAACTGGGTGGTGGGCGTTTTGAAAATGATGTGTGACAGGAATGGGCTAGGTCGGATCTGCTATGGCGGTGAACCCGGCTCGCTCAAGCATGGTCAATGCGAAAGCACAGTCGGCACCATCGACCAACACTACGCCCTGATCGTTGATGATACCGCCGATACGAGCCGAAGTGATTCCGGCGTTGCGGAGAGCATCGAACGCTTCCTGAGGTATGCTGGAAACTGCTCCTTCGTGGTTCAATGATTTCACGAAAATTCGCATATGTTCCTTATAGCACAAATCAGAAGAACTGGATGTTCCCGAAAGAACTAAAATCTAAAGAGGTGAGGATCCATTTTTAGCCTTTAAAAGACCGAGAATTCTCCACTCACAGCAGAAAGATTTCAATGGAGCGAGTGAGCACTCGGACCTGGGGTGATTGCGAGTCTAGAGTATCACCTCAATCAACATAGGGCCTGGCGTCGAGAAGGAGCGTTCGAGCTCGCGCACAAGCGCCTCAGATGTCTCGACCTGCACCCCCGGCACGCCCAGTCCCTTAGCGAGGCTCGTCCAGTCGATATTTGGATTAGAGAGGTCGGTCAGCGACCGTGCCTTCTGTCCAGGTTCAGTCACTCCCGCGCGAGATAGTTCGACCTGTAAGATTCGGTAACTGCGGTTGTTGCAGAGCACCGTCGTCACGTTGAGCGACCCACGGGCTTGGGTCCACAGCGCCTGCAGAGTGTACATACCGCTTCCGTCGGCCTGAAAAGCGATTACCCTCCTGTCCGGACACGCAACGGCCGCCCCGGTGGCGCACGGCAATCCTTGTCCAATGGCGCCGCCTGTGAGCTGAAGATACGTATGCGGCGGTGCGGCAGCAGACGCGGAGCGAAGCGGCAGCCCGGTGGTTGCAGCCTCGTCCATCACGATCGCTCTGGCATCGTCGCGGCAATCGCGGCGCCAACAGTTACGGCATCCAGTTTTCCAACCGGACGCTCGGGACGCGCTATTCTCGACGGTATCGCGACCAAAGCCTGCGCCGCCATATCACTGGCGAGTGCTTCGAGGGCCGCTGGAACGTCCTCTTTTGGTCCGGCGAGGATCGTTGTGTTGACCCCTCGGGGAATCAAGGAGCTCGGCAAATTGGGGTAACCAAAAAACGCGACTGGCTTTCTCGCGCCGGCTATGACGATCTCGTCGAATGGCTTCAGCATTTCGATCGCCTGCTCAGGAAAATACGGCAATCGATCGAGCTGCGGTGTCCCCGCACCGCTCTCGAGTCGCGCCGGAAAAGTTTCGCAGATCAATTGGCAGCCCGTCTTGGAGGTAATTCGCGCAGCCGGCCTTCAGTCCTCGGGCGCGAAGCGCTGTGCCACCAATGAAGAGCGCGACTCTCTTCCCCCTGCGTATCGATTCGGTCGCGAGCTTGATTGCATTCGAAGATACGGTCGACAATTGCGGCGGTGCGAGAGGCGCGGCAGGACTCCCGGCCGGATCCCACTGGCAGTCCGCCGGTATGATCAAAGTGGCGATCTGTCCGGGCGCATTGCCGGCCGCCGCAATCGCCTCCGCTGTGCCTCCGGCGAGCGAACCCGAATTGACGACGCTTCGAACCCAACCTGAAACTGGTGTTGCTAGCGAAACGATGTCGGACGTAAGTGGCGAGTCGGCGCCCACATGCCAAGTCGTGTGGTCGCCTATCAAATTCACGATCGGTGAACGCGCGCGACGCGCGTTGTGCAGATTCGCGATTCCGTTTGCGAAACCAGGACCGAGGTGAAGCAGTGTCAGCGCAGGCTTCTCGGCCATCCGTCCATAGCCATCGGCAGCCCTGTGCGGTTCAGAAAACTCGAGCTGCGCAGCAGGAGTCGATACCACTGCTTCAAATCGTTGCGATGAAATTGCTTGAAGGCGGAATCGTGAGCATTTGGGGTAATGCTGTCGAAATCACTCCAACTCACCGTGCCAACGCGGCAATCGTTGTAAGCCTCGCACTGAAATTCGGACTGGCTGAGGGGCAGCGCGGGGAATTCAGGAATCGGTCCCGGTGCAAGCAGTGCTACCGTGACTCGCTCATTGTGTGCGTTGCGGCACGTGATGCGCGCGCGATTCCTGATAACAGAATATGAGCATCCTGGGATAGCGCAACCTCGCGCAGAATTATGGCGCGTCGTTTGTAACTGGAGAGCGCGAGCGCGCTCGCTAGAAGTCTAAGCTCAGGCGGGGAAAGCCATGACAAAGCCTTGAGTCGGCTCAGTCTGTCGAGGTCAGTTGACGCGGCAATCCGCCGATCTACTCGCAGTTTCGAAAAGGGTCAATCAGGAAATCCAGCCGGACGCCCCAGAAACTCCAGGGACTTTGCAACGATCGTGCAGCGGAAGCTATTAGAGCCGGTAGCTATTCAGGAGAATGGGCGCAAGCAGACCATTTCCAAGCAGGAGGCTATTCTTAAGCAGATCGTGAACAAAGCACTCAAAGGAAACAATCGTTTTCGAGCGCTTCTCTTGGAGTATGTGCCCGCGATGGATCTCGTCCTGCGGAAAAGACCTGTCCCTCCTAGAGTTGAGGTCGAAAGAATCAAAAGGGAATTGGGGTCATGGGGTTTTGAGGACTGACTACTATAGAGCTAGCTACAAACTGGGCACCGCCATGCGTCAACTTTCAATCGGTCCTACAAAGCATAGGAAGCGTTCAGGCTGAACGGAGAAAACCGCCCCTCGGCGATTTGCTTTTGAATGCCGCGTGAGCACTGAATTTGCCGCTACTGCGAATCGTCACCGCGTGCAAGGTGTCGAGAAGCAGCATCCAGATGGTGAACGACAAACGGTCCTGTGGAGGGGTGCGAGGTTAACGCCGGTCTGGAAGATGCCGTACGTCCAGCCGTGGTTGTTGGCGCTGGCCCCGTCGATTAACAACCGACATAGTTCCGACTGCAGGCTGGGGAGTAGAAGGCGACCCGACTCGTCCGCGGTAGTTCGTTTGTTGCCAACTTCAGAGTAACCCGCCCAACCGCATTTCCGTCGAAGGTCAGGACTTCACCTGGCGCGCTTTGGCTGGACAATCATCGTTCGGCATAATCGTCTTCCTGCCGATGCTCGACAATGGTTTCAGCGAAATACTTCTGGCTCCGCATATCAAGGAATTTTTTGTCGCGCCTTGGGTGGCGAGAGCGGTCGCCCATATCCTGCTGCATCCTCGCGATAAACCCGGATACGGCGGCCTTGTCAATTGCGGAGGTTCAGGCATTTCACGCGCACAGAGTGCTGGCGTCGTTCCCATCGTCTGCCGCCGGGATCATCCTCGCGAATTCCATGGCGCAGATGGCTTCTTTTTCCGCGCTGGCAACGGCTGCCAAATCGGCTTGACACTACACCGCGTCGTAGCTTACGTTTCGCGTCAGCAGGATAATACCGTTTGGGGTGAAGATTTCGTGGATTCAACAGATGTTCCCGAATCTATGCATACGCTTCGCACACCTGCGGCTTCACAAACCGTAGCCAGTGTCGAGGGTTTATTACTTGAAATAGCCAATCTGCTGGCGACAAAGCTCAACCCGGAATCGTTATTCGAGACGATTGCCCAGGTTTTGAGCCGCTTGTTGAAAATCGACAGGGCGAGCCTAGCAATCTACGACCCCAATCGCGATCATTTTGAAATTGTCGCATTGGCTCTGCAGCAAGGAAGTCACGTCGGCAAGGGATGGTCTATCCCACATCGTGGCAGCAGATTAGGACTGGTTTTTGACTCCGGCAAGCCATGTTTCACGAAGCTAGAGTCTGCGAGCGCTTTTTTTGAAGATAAGCCTTTGGTTTGTGAAGGGATGCATGAGAGTTCTATCATTCCGCTTATCATCGAAGGCAAGCCGATCGGCTCTTTTAATGTAAATCGCAAGCAAGAGGAGCCTTTCAGCCGCGACGAAATGGCGCTGCTCATCGCGATCGCGGATCAGATCGCCATTGCAGTCACGAATACCCGCAAGTTCGACGAGATGAGACTCCAGACAGAGGAGCTTGGTCGTCAAAACGCTTATCTGCTGGAACTGACTAAAGAATCCTCGAAGACCGACCATCTGCTTCTCTGTCCTTCAATGAGGTCTATTCGCGACCAATTGATCACAACCGCCAAGGTCGATGCCACCGTGATGATCACGGGCGAAACGGGTACGGGGAAAGGAGTTCTGGCGCGCGCCCTTCACGACTGGAGCGGACGCCGCGATCGCCCGTTCGTTGTCTGTGACTGTGCGGCGTTGAGCGCGAGCCTGATCGAAACGGAACTCTTCGGTCATGAGAAGGGAGCCTTCACAGGGGCAAACTGCCGGCGAATGGGACGATTTGAGCTGGCCCATACTGGCACGCTATTCCTCGATGAGGTGGCAGAAATGCCACCTGAGATACAGTCAAAACTGCTGGGAGCACTTCAGGATCGTCAGATCTATCGGGTAGGCGGGACGAGCCCCGTCAAGGTTGATATTCGGGTAATCGCCGCGACCAACCGGCACCTGCAGACTGAAATTGCAGCCGGACGATTTCGAAAGGATCTCTTTTACCGGCTTAACGTTGTGAGCTTGCACCTTCCTCCTCTGCGCGAGCGAGTCCAGGACGTGCTGGCCCTGGCTGAGCATCTCATTCGGTTTTATGCGCAGAAATTCGCTCGCAACATTTGTTCTCTGAGCCCTGAGGCTCGCGCAATGATCCAGGGTTATTCGTGGCCGGGCAATATTCGGGAATTGGAAAACATCATCGAACGGGCGGTGCTTTTGAATAATGGCCCGCTTCTTGAGATTGGTAACGAACTGGACGCCAGTCTGAAATCGAGCAGTCCAGGAATTGAGAATCGCGATTCAGGCTACCAGCCTGGAAAGCTTACCCTGGATCAAATGGAATATCTCTACATCCGCGAGACTTTGGAGTTGACGGGATGGCAGGTTTCGGGAAGAAGGGGAGCCGCTGAGATCTTGGGGCTGCATCCGAACACGCTGCGCAGCAAGATGGAACGTCTCGGAGTCAGGCATCCGCCGCGTGTTGCTTGAATTGCGCGGCCGCTCGCACCACGAAAGAATTTATTTCTTCCGCTTCGCGTTGGACAGACGATGCATCGCTTCGTCCACCTGCTCACCTCGAATTTTCACCCCGCTGCGCTTCTGAATGGACTTCATTGTTTTCTCAAACTTCGATGGATCATCCAGGAACTCCCTGGGACGGTAACGTAGCGCCGCCTCATCATCTGAACCGCCCGAATCACTGCGGACGCTGAAGCCTGACATCAGACGCTTGATCCTCCCCGACCCACAAGCTTCGCATTGTTTGGGTTCCGGATCTCCATTGAGCAAGAGAATGTTTCGGATCTTGCCACAGCTTGCGCAGATATATTCGAAAATCGGCAAATCGGTTCCTCTTTTCGCCCAATCCCTCGCCGTTTTGATCAGACCCCGCCGCACCCTTAAAGGAGGGAATCTGCGAAGTCGCCACCGACACGGCCGCTTGCGGATTTCTTCTTCTGAAGTTCTCCGTCTGCTCGACCGCCTGCTCGCTGACCACCGTAAATGGGTTCCGTCCCATTCGTACCGGACAGGAACCACGCAGAGTCGTTCACTCTGCATTCCAAGCTGACCAAAGTAGCTATCAGACTACTCTGTTTGAGAGTTATCCATCTCTGATCGAATTGACTAAACGCGAATACTATGTTCTTCATCCCAGTGAGTATAGTTTCATCAACCTTGATATAGTATTCCGCGTAAATGTGAGCGGTGATGGCCCCGCGATTCAGCGAATATAGGTCTCGCACGAGTAGCGGCTAATTCCCGGCATATCGGCAACGAACGCCCCTTTGTCCGCCGTCAAGACCTGGTTCGTCTTGCACGGGAATTCCTTTGCCGAGGTACCTCACGAGCTGGCGATAACTTTACATCCATTGCAAGTCACCTCGTCAAATCCGAAAGCCTGTTTCGCGATGAGCCACCGCGTCTATTAAAGAACCGGCGCGCGGCGCGTAGCGCACTCGCCAGGCGTTCCACGTCATCGTGATCATTGTAAAGATAGAAGCTTGCCCTGACGGTGGCAGGAACTCCAATCGCCTTGTGCAACGGTTGAGCGCAATGATTTCCGGCGCGCACCGCAACGCCTTCACTGTCCAGAATCGTAGCGACGTCGTGCGGATGCACGTCGGGGATCGTGAAGCTTACGATTCCGTTGGAGCCATCGGCGGGCTCAACGCATTGGATTCCTTCGATTTCTTCCAATTTACGCAAAGCCGTCTCCGCCAGAGCTTTCTCATGATCGGCAATCGACTGCATTCCAATCGTTGAGAGATAGTCGATGGCTGTTGCGAGAGCGACGGCGCCTGCCACATTCGGCGTTCCCGCCTCGAACTTAAGCGGCACACCGTTCCAGGTCGCGCTTTCCAGCTCTACTTCGCGCACCATTTCGCCGCCGGTCATGAACGGCGGCATCTGCTCGAGAAACTCTCGCCGCCCATACAACACTCCAATTCCCATCGGCCCTAACATCTTGTGTCCGGAGAACGCGAGAAAATCGCAATCCAGTTCGCGCACATCCACGGGCAAATGCGGAACACTTTGGGCGGCGTCAACTACAACTGCGGCACCAACTCGTCTCGCCATCCGGGCCAAAGCGGCTACGTCTACGATGGAGCCGGTGACGTTAGACTTGTGAGTAATCGCGACTATTTTCGTGGCCGGACCGATAGTCGAAGCCGCCGCTCGCATATCGAGCCGTAAACCACGCGCAAGCGGAATCGCACGCAGCTTCGCGCCAGTCTGCGAGGCTACCTGCTGCCAAGGAACCAGATTGCTATGGTGATTCAGTATGGCGACAACAATTTCGTCACCAGCAGCGAGCCGGGGGCGGGCAAAAGAGCTTGCAACAAGATTGAGGGCCTCGGTCGTATTGCGAACGAATATTATTTCACTTTCGTCCGAGGCACCAATAAAGTCCGCCACGCTTTCCCGCGCGCGTTCATACAGCTCTGTCGCGCGCTCAGCCAGACCGTGCACGGATCGATGCACGTTTGAATTAGCTATCGAATAGAAATTGGCGAGCGACTCGATTACTACTCGCGGTTTTTGAGAGGTCGCTGCGTTGTCCAAATAGACAAGCGAGTTCAGACCGATCTTCTGAGCAAGAATCGGAAAATCGGGTCGCAGCAACTTGCCTATACTAGCCAAAACCGTTTGCCCTTTAGCATCGTCGCTCCGCACGATGCGAAGCCAGAGATAGCGATCAATCGGCCTAGTGGATCGCTTTGTTTCTTTCTCGCAACGGCAATCCGTTGCGCCTGTTCTTGACGGCCAAGAGTTCCGCCAGGACCGAAACCGCGATCTCCTCAGGGCTGTCAGCGCCAACGTCGAGGCCGACCGGAGTTCTGACGGCACGGACCTTTTCTTCGACCAATGTAAGACCCTGCTCGCGCAAGTCGCTGATCAGTTTGTCGGTGCGCACGCGCGGTCCAAGCGCGCCAAGGTAGGTCATCTCGAGCGGTGATGTAAGGAGCTGCCCCAGGATGATGCGATCTTTGAGATAATGATGGTTCATCAGTATCACGGCCGGACATCCTTCAAGCGAAACACGTTCAGCGAATTCTTCCGGTTGCGCACATATGATCTGATCGGCTCCCGGGAAGCGGTCATGCGTGGCGAATTTGGGGCGGCTGTCAATCAGCGTCACTACCAGATTCATCTCTCTCGCAAACTTCACCATCGGAATGGCGTCGTGCCCTCCACCGACCACCAGCAGGCGGGTGGGTGGAAGCAATGCGTCAACGAAGATCTCGTAGGGCGAGGAATCCACGTCGATTGTTACCTTGCGCGACGGTCTAACCGTTTCATCATTGATGATGGCTTGTGCGCGCCGGGCGGCCACAAAATCCAGGCCGGGGGAGCCAAAGGTGCCGGTTTTCTTGCCATCCGGGTCGACAATCATGCGGCGAAATCCCGTTAGGCGTTCGCCGTCCTTTACCAACAGCGTAACCACGGCGCATCGGTCGCCCTTGTCCACGCGACGCATCATCTGGTCGAACAGACTTCTACCTTCTTCGCTGCGCCACCACGCCATTGGTTCGATCAAGACCTCGACCGAGCCGTTGCAACCGAGACCTAGTCCCCAGACATTCTCCTCTTCGGCGCTGGTGTCGTAGAAGACCATTTGCGGTTCGTTTCGTTCGACTACCTCAAGGGATACTTCGTAGGCGTCGCTCTCGAGGCAGCCACCGCTGATCGAGCCAATCATTGCGCCGCTTTTGAGACACAGCATCTTGGCGCCTTCGCGACGATAGGTAGAGCCTCTGGTTTTGGTGATAGTCACAAGGGCGCCGCCCTCGGGCCCTGCTATCATCCGCCGCATTTCATCGATTATTTCCCGCATCGGTCTTGTCCAAAACCAATCAAGGCGAGCGCGCGACATGCCTCGCGGAGCGCTTCCCAAGGCAAAAGCGCACAGCGAATGCGGACCCGGTACTTGCGCATCGAGCGAAAAGCGTCGAGATCTCCGAGTGCGACAGAATCCGAACCGCTCATCATTGCGACAAAGTCGCGGCTAATGATTGCAACCTCCTGTGGAGTCCGGTTCAATAATGCTTCGCTCATTAGAGATGCGGATGCCAGCGAGACGGCGCATAAGTGACCTTGGAAGGTCACTTCGCTCACTTTCTCGCGGTTACCCCTGAGGTAGACTGTGATTTCGTCTCCACATATCGGATTCACAGCCGAGGCGTGGCCGGTCTCGCCTTCCAGCATTCGATAGTTGCGAGGGTTCTCATAATGATCCCTCAGTTTCTGCGGGTAGATATCATTCAAGCGATCGGTCATGGGAAAACCCCGCCTTCAATGACCTTCTGCAGTCCTAATCGGCGTCAGTTGATCTTCCTCGGGCTGGGCAGCGGTATCAGCGCTGCCGATGATCGTACTGCCGCCAAACCACGACCAGACGATCGGCGAAACTACGGCGCTCGTGATAAAGCACATAGCGAGCACCAATCCCATGCCAAATCCGACGTATCCTATGTATAAGGGTATCGGAGCAAGCACCCAGCATCCCAGGATTAGCGCTCCGTTTGAAACCAGCAACGCGCGTCGAATCTTTACGTAGCCTTGCACCAAAGCCTCGCGGAAATTATGAAGGCGCAGATACTCTTCACGCACGCGATACAGCAGGTACACTTCCGAATCGATACCGACTCCACTGGCTATGGCCAGCGCGGCTGTTGCATTTGAATTCAGCTCTATCCCGCAAGTAATCATCAAGCCGAGCGCCGCGATGGTCCCGAGAATGAGCGGGACGATAAGCAGCGCGGGGAGCAGAATCGACCGGATGAACGGAATTGAAAGAATGAAGGTGCCGAGGAACCCTAAGAGCGCGCCGACAATGAGATAATATCTGATGTTTCGGTTAAAGGCCTCGGCTATACCGACTGCGCCTCCTGCGATGCCGACGGTAACCGGCAAGTTACCGAAAAGCAGGTCGGCTTCCTTCTGGGTAGCCGCTATCAAGTCACCCACCTTTCTCGGGTCGGTGCTGGCGCAGTAAGCGGTCACGACGCAGGAGTTATAGTCCTCGCTAAACAGCCAGTCATACGCTCCGGGGGTAATAGCTTCGAAGGATTCGAGGCCTTCGCCGATTTCCTGCTTGGTCCTCGGCACATGGTCATAAGCGGGGTCGAGGCTGTGGACAAACTCATAGCGACCGGTTAAGTCGAGGGCAGGATCCGCGACGTAACCGACATTGTCCCGGCCGCGCAGAAACTTTGCGAACTTGTCGATCGCACCCATGACGGCGGGATCTTCCAAGGACTTGCGCACACCGGGTTTGCCTTGAATCAGTACAGTCATGGGATAGACGCCGCCGAAACGCGCGCTAATCTCACGTTCCATGTGATAGAGGGCGCTGCGGTTCCAGGAGCGGGTGAGATAGTTGTGAATGGCGTAGGTGTTGTTCTGGCCAACGGGAGTATTGGCGATGTTTCGTCCGAGAAAGGCGGTGACGGTGACCGTCAACACTAGTATTCCAACGCCGATTGCCGGACGGTCGACAATGGAACGGATCAGTTTTTCCAGCCAGATATCGGTGGCGGAGGCACCTTCGTTTGTTCCGGTGTGAAAATGCTCGCTTTCCAGTTCGCGGATGGTGATCGAGCTCAATGCGGGTATCATCATGACGAATTCATCGAAGGTCAGCGAAGCCAAACCGAGGCCTGTGACAAGTCCCAAAGCGCGAACGTTCTCGAAAGGTATAAGCGCCATAATCGCAAAGGGGACGACATCACACAGGAGCGAGACCAGCATCGGGCGCAGCCGGCTAACGAAAGTGCTAATGATGGCGTCTTCGACGTCGCCCAACCGCGGGTATTCCTCGAAGAAGAACCGGGTTAGAAACTGCACAGAGTGGCAAGCGCCAGCAGCTACTACGATAAATGGTGCGAGTAAAGCCGCTGCAGAATATAAAGTGGCGCCGAAAAACAAGCGGTATAATCCAAAGCCCATTAGAGCTCCGAGCAAAGCCACGCGCATCGGGAGGAATATGCCGCTGAACGTTCGGAAGCCGTAGAGCAGTGTTAGACCTATGATCAGTAGAAAGAATCCGAACGCGATAAGTACGTAAAGAAGGCCATCGCTGTTGACCCAGCCGACGATGATGGGCGTGCCAGCCGCGCGTAACGTAATACCATCGCGCTGGTTGGCTTTAATGACCGCTGAGATAGCGTGATAGATGGCAACGGGCTCCGTCGTAGCCAGCTTGGAACCGGGCGGAGCCTCAGAGCGAAAGTCGGCAAGGATTAAGGCCGACTTCTTGTCCTTGGAAACCAGGGTCCCATACACCATAGGGTTGGCGACGGCACCTTCCTCGACATCCTTCACTTCCTTGTCGGTATGAGGATAGTCGGACATGAGTGGCGCAATGACCATTTCTTCGTCAGGGGTACCAGCCCCTAGGAACAAGAAGTGCTTGGCCTCCAGCGCCGCAATCGAGCGAACAGCGTAAGGAATGACGCCGGTTATATTGTAGAGTGAGTCATTCACATTTTTGATAGTTTTAAGGTTTTCCGCTGTGAAGATGGTACCGTCCTTCACACTGAACTCGATACTCACGGAGTTCCCGCCGCCGAAATGGTCCGATATGACGCGATTCAGTTGAACGAAGGGATCGGACTTCGGGGGCCACGCGTTCGGATCATCGTAGAGTCGCATCCCCGCTATGGCCCAAAGACAGGCCACAAAGACAAGGAGCTGTAAAACGAGGGCGCCTTTCCGGTGACGGATAAGGAAGCGGGCCAGATCGGCGAGCCGAGCGTCCATTCCCGTATAAATTAGGCCGCCACCCTCGTTCGAGTCCTTGCCGGCTCTCGTATGATCGTTCATTGCTAGTTGCTCCGGTGCGAATATCTACTTCCAGAACCCAAGTGCGTGCGGCTCACGCACAAGAGTATCGTTTGTAAAGATCGAAGTGGGGAAATTCGGATCGAACTGCAGATTAGACAACCACATATCGCCCTTGAAACCGCTTTTCTTGTCGTCCACGAACAGAGAACCCCAAGTCTGATACCAGTCCGGAGCGGGACTGCCATCTGGCATCTTGCCCATAGCCCCATCGATAACGCCGTGTACGGCGACTCGCTGTATCTGGCCTTTTTCGTCGCTTTCCTCACTTATCAAAGCGGCATTGCTTTGCACTCCGCACTTCACTATCCGCTTGGAGTACCACCAACTTACGCCGGGTTTCGGAGTTATCTGGATTATTGCCGCGACATCGCCGGCTCCATCCCAGCGCTTGACATCTGGATAGTCGGTTGGTGCGTTGCCATGCAGCGATGGATCCGCCTTGTATAGTTCGTATCCCAGTATCTTGTAGTCCAAATCCGGCAAGGCTCTCACGTGCGAGACGTCCTCGTAGCGCACGATGGTGCCAGGGAAAAACTGCTTGGAAACAGACCCTGCCAATCGCCGAACCTTCCGCACCGTCGGCGTGTACCAAGTATCTTGCGGATGCTGGTCGCGTTCGAAGAAGTCAGTGGTTACACCTGACTGCCCGCGAACTTCTTCTGGATCAATCGCGATCCAGAGGTATATGTGTGATACTTTTCCTTGCCGGTCGACCGGGAGATACTCCAGGTTCTGTCCACCGACAAAGGACATGTAGAGTTCCATGAAGTGCTCGGTTTCACGAACGCGTCCATTGGGCTGAATGACCAGATTGTTCCATATGTCGGCCGCACCCTTGTAGTAAGGACCGTAGTAGGACCACGCTATGCATCGATCAAAGTATTCCTCGGGATCAAGTTTCAGTCTTTGGTCGAGAGAGAGATCGAACGGAAAGGGTTTTCCCGAGTCCCATTGAGCATAATAGGCCGGTCCTGCCGCTTTAAGGGTATCCTCGTACCAAGGTTTAGCTTCCCAGACATAGGAATCGTCGCCCCATTTGACTAGGTATGTATTCGGCTGCGCACCCGGCGTGATACTGTAGGGCTTGCCTGCAATCATTTTCGGAACAACAAGCGGTCCACCGACTTGAGGGGCGGTATCCGCCGCGAAGATAATGCTGCTTGCGCAGGTCAACATTACCAGAGCCAAGACTGATGTTAGCCGTCTCATCTATTTTCTCCCTTATTTACAGGAAGCTCGGATACTTCATACGTTCGCCAGAACCAGGAGTAGTTCGAGAAAGGCGTTGGTGTTATTCGTGAACTCGCCAATGACGTCTGCTGCGAACCTGTAGAGATGTTAAAGCCGAGTCTCGAACTCGCATCTTGGTATCTACTCTGACCTTCGTTCGATAGTTGCCAGTCGCTGTCGTACCAGGGACGGAATTGCACGATTGCTTTCATACCTAGAAATTCAGGATCCCCGATCTTCAGTCTCAGTGTCCATTTGATATCGAGACGAAATTCGTTGTGCTGACTCATCAGGTGATCATGGTACTCCGTATCGAGTTTCTAGTTTCCGCATTGAAAACGTGTCGAGTGCCTTGCAGCAAACGGAAGTAACTTCCATTCTGTAGGTGCCGCGGACTTCAATGTCACCGGTCAAATTGATAGTCAGTTGCGCGTTTGATTGATTAAGTCGATGCAGAGACCACGACGGCTATGTCGACAACTGAAACCATCTCGCTCTTTTCGCTGCTGCTTTCCGCATATAGGACCTCCCAGAGCGGTTAAATTGCTTTCTCCCAAAAGGCGTACTTGCAATCAGCCGTTAGCGCTTTGCAGCTCCATCGCCCACTTCTCTACCATGGACCCCGGTTATGGGCACCTCTTAGTCATTGCTTTCTCTTCTCTTTAATTGACCCATGAGTGAATCGCGCCCGTGGCCGGTGAGCATCCGAAGTTGCGTTAACAGATCCCACAGGCTGGCGATGTCGTGCGCAGGTGCGAACAAGTCGACATATTTGAGGGCGGCAGCGATTCCGGCCGCTCGTGGTTCATAACCTTCGAGGTGCAAAAGGGGATTCAGCCATACTACGGCATGACTGCGGCGCCGGATTTGCTCCATTGCCGATGCGAGTTGAGCGGGCTCTCCCGTCTCGAGACCATCGCTGAGAATTATCACGATCGTCCGTGTTCCCAGCAGGGAATCAGCGTAATCATTGATAAAGCTGGTTAAGCTAGCGCCGATTCGAGTGCCGCCGCCGCAATTCGGCACCATCCCTTTCAATTCATTCCAACTCTGATGAATCCACGAACGCGTTACGCGCTTCAGTTCGGTAGCAAATAGAAAAATCTCGACCTTCCAGGGACGCCGAAGTACGGCAGCCGCGAACTGGAGGAAGAGCGACGCGTGTTCGTCCATCGAGCGACTAACGTCGCAAAACACAACCAGTCGAGTCCTGGTCATTCGCCGGCTGGAGCGTTGCAGCTCAACCGGAACGCCACCATAGCGCAGGCTGCTGCGGAGCATACGATGCAGATCGGGATAGCTGCCTCGGCGGTCGGCGATACGGCGGCGAGAGCGACGGGTTGCCAGCAATGGTCCCAGCTGCCGCGCGAGTCTATCTAACTCTGCCATCTGCTGGTCGGTAGAATCACCGATGGCAGAGATGTGCATGCCACGAATCGCGGCGGGGACTGAGTTCGAGATACCAATCTCAGACTCGTCGGCTTCAAGCACCGAACCTCCTCCGCGCTTAATCGTTCCGTGACTCTGACTCTTCCGGTCCTCACCGTCCGAGCTCTGCCAGGAGCCCTTTTGATCCACCGGACGTCCAAGCAGACTGAGAATGCTCTCAGGTCCTTCGCTGTTATGAGAAGGTCGTATCAACCAGAAAGCATTAAACAAGTAAATGAACAAGGCACGGTCTTCCGGTCGCTCAAGAAGGGAGACAAGCAAGGCGTTGCGGAAGTCGTACCGTTTTGTAATATCAATTTCAGCGAGAACTACCATTGCGGTCTGCGATGCATCGGCGTGGAGCTTCACTCCCTTTGCCCGAAGCAATCGGCAAAACGCCACCACCGCGGTCGCGAGATTTCCTTGTGCCGAGATTGGCAGGTTAGCGATCGCATCGTTCATTGGAGTCATTCAACTTCCGCGCGTATGAGCAGTTGGCTGAGCGATGCTTGCACCCGCTCGATGTCGCGCTTCGATTTGACTATGCAACCCAGGGTCGAATGAACCACCTCCGGAGTTAGACTCGATCCATTCAGTTCCGAAAGCGCATTGCCCCAGTCGAGTGTTTCTGCAACCCCAGGACGCTTGTCGAGCTCGAGTTCGCGAAGCGCTTCCATGAATCGGCAAATCTGCGCGACCAGCCTTTCTTCTGTTTTGGGCAACCTGGCGTGGACGATAGCGACTTCCTTCTGGAAAGATGGATAGTCAATCCAGAGATATAGGCAGCGCCGTTTGAGGGCATCACTCAACTCGCGAACGCGATTGGAAGTGAGTACTACGTAGGGTAGATGCTTTGCCTTGATGGATCCCAGTTCCGGGATTGTCACTTGATATTCAGACAGTACTTCGAGCAGGAAAGCTTCGAACTCTTCATCGGCGCGATCAATTTCGTCGATAAGCAACACCGGACTCGCGGAACCATGCCGAAGAGCTTGCAGAAGCGGTCGCGCGAGCAGATAGGGCTCACTGAAAATCAATGCTTCTTTCTCCAACGCGCTCTGGTCCGACTGCTCCTCCATCCGGATGCGAAGGATTTGTTTTGCGTAGTTCCATTCGTAAAGCGCCGTCGACACGTCAAGGCCTTCGTAGCATTGCAGGCGGATGAGTTCGGAGTTGAGTGCGGTCGCGAGAGTTTTAGCGATTTCAGTCTTGCCAACTCCGGCATGTCCTTCGACCAGCAGCGGGCGATGCAATCGAATCGCCAGGAAAATCGCCGTTGATATTTCCCGATCGCCGACGTAGTGACTTCGCATCAACAACGCTTCGACGTCTTCAACAGATGATACAGTGACACTCATCGTTTATTGTCTGCGAGACTGCTCTCGAAACTTCAAGTCTTCAGGTGCTTCGGGACGCATTGAGAACACGCTAAGCGGCCTTCGTCGCGCGCATCTGCTTTGCCGCTTCGCGAACTGACGTCACAATGTTCTGATAGCCGGTGCAACGACAGAGATTGCCCGACAGGCCCTCGCGAATCTCATCGTCGCTGGCTAACGGGAAATTCTTGATGAGGTCCAACGCAGTAATCAGCATCCCCGACGTGCAGAACCCGCATTGAAGGCCGTGATTGTCCCAGAACGACTGTTGTAGGGGATGTAGCTTGTCACCATCCGCGATGCCTTCAACGGTCATGATCTCGCAACCGTCAGCCTGGATCGCGAACATCAGGCATGACCGGACGCTGGCGCCATTGAGCATCACAGTGCAGGCGCCGCATACTCCATGCTCGCAGCCGAAGTGGGTTCCGGTCAGCGCCAGATCCTCGCGTAGAAAATCTCCAAGCAGAAGGCGTGGCTCAACCTCGCGCTTATATGAGGTACCGTTTACTTTCAGTACGATCGGCTTCTTATCGGGCATTATAACTCCTTCAAAACATGAAGTGACGACGCTCTAAGCCTTCGCTGCTCTATCGAAGGCATCCTTGAGTGCACGCCGGGTGAGTTCACCGACCAAATGCCGGCGGAAGTCAGCCGACGCATGCACGTCGTTGGATGGATCAGATGCTTCACTTACCTTCTGCCCGGCTTGCTTGAATAGTGCCTCATCGGGTGCTTTGCCCTTGAGCAGAGCTTCGGCCTCGGGAGCCCTCAAGGCTGTAGCTCCGACTCCAGCCATAGCGATTCGCGCGTCTGAGCACTTGCTGCCATTCATCGTCACCAGTGCGCAGACGGCAGCTAGGGCGAAGTCGCCACGGCGGCGGGAGAGTTCGTGGAAGCCCCATCCGCTATGCGCCGGAATTCCGGGAATATAGACCTCAGTTACCAGCTCTCCCTCGGCAACCGCGCTCTGAAGGTAGCTGACGAGGAAGTCCTTGGCCTTGATGGTTCTTTCGCCGGCTGCGCTGCGGGCTTTGATCTGAGCGTCGAGCAACAGCGCAATCATCGGGAACTCGGCGGCCGGATCAGCATGCGCAAGACTGCCGCCGAACGTGCCCCGCGTGCGTATGGCCAGATGACCGACCTCCGCCGCAGCGACCGCCAATATCGGCAGCCTGTCGCGCACCAGCTTCGATGATTCGATCAGGCGGTGGCGAGTCGTCGCTCCGATGCTTATGCCGCCATTGTGCTCCCGGATGAAGTCAAGTTCCTTGACCGGATTTATGTCGATGAGCATGTCCGGATGCACAAGACGGAAATTAAGCATCGGGGTCAGACTCTGACCGCCGGCCAATATCTTTGCAGTCTTATTTTTGGCCAACTGACTGACGGCTTCGTCGGTGGTCCGAACAGCCAGGTACTCAAATGCGGGAGGTTTCATGCGCTTCCTTTTCGATCAGAAAACACCTTCATTATGCTTTTGCCAAAGTTGTTGAACTTTGTGGTAGTCATCTTCAGTGTCGATATCCGTGCCGCGCCACGATGGAAACGCGACCACGCGCCCCTTATGATTTCGCAGCACAGAGCGCGCGCCGACATCGCCTTGCAGCTGAGACATCTCTGCGAATAGCGCGTGGCTGAACAGCACCGGCGTCGTGGTTATCTCGTCATACGAAGCTGCAACATAATCGGTCTGGGACTCTCTCCATTCAACAATTAAGCGCAGCAACATCGCCGCGCTCACCAGCGGTTGGTCACCTTGCATCAGCAATAGCGCGGCTGCATCGGGTGCAGTGGCAGCAACGCCCGCACCTATGGAGCCCCCCAATCCCTGCTCGAAGGACAAGTTGCAGACAACCCTTACTTTTGAGCGACCAACGACGCTTCGGATCGAATCCTCATTACGTGGATTTGCGACAATTACGATATTGCTAGCATCGCTCAATTCCGCGTTGCAGACCGCATCCAGCACGTGACTAATTACTGGCTTGCCGCCGAGATCAAGCAGGACCTTCTCGCGACCCATCCGGCTTGCGCGTCCGGCGGCGAGTATGACTACGGCGACGAAGCCGCCCAGTTCTTGGTGAGTCTTCTGCTCCATGGTCAAATCAAACGCAACGAGAAAATAAATCCTTAGCCCTCGATTCGCGATATATTCCTAGTCCATCGTTCGATCAATTCAGGCAAGCCTCGGCGAACCAAAGGTTCTCCGCCAGTGAGCCTCACTTTCGTAACACTCAATTGAGTCATGACTCGGCCAAAGCGTACGATTTCTTTGAAAATGAGTATCTGTTTACGAGGAACCCAAGGGGCGCCGTCGGGCATGCAATACTGACAACGTAGATTGTACCGATCGATGGCTGAAATGCGCAGATAGTTCGCTACGCGGCCAAAACTGTCTACGAGTCGATCCATAGCCCATCTGACCCTAGGTCACCTCGCCTGCTGCGCGCCCTCGAAACACGCGGCGCAAGACATTTCGAACCATCGCAAAAAGAACTCGAACCGAGAATCGAAACGCTCCCACCTTTTGCTCGCGGCCTTGCAATTCCGCATCGAGAGAATTGAAGAACTCGCGAGCCATCGCTTTGCCGACGCCTTCCATCATTCGCTGGCCGACACCCGCGATCGTACCGCCGATGTCTGCGCGGGCCTTCGCATTGACCCTTGTGGTATTTGGATCGACGGCCGTCAGGGTCATGACGACATCACCCTTCGCCCAGCCGGGAGCGCCGCTTCCTTCACCATGCAAGCGGTAAGACGAGGGCTCTTTGCGCTCGAGGATTTCAACTTTACCCGAATACTTGCCTTTGACAGTGGGAACGCCGAGCATCGCCACGATTGAGTATTTGTCAGGGGCAACTTCCTCGAATTTCTCGATTCCTGGTATGAGGCGAGACATAACGTCCGCATCGAGCATGGCGTCCCAAACTGACTGGCGTGGATGATTCAGGATATGCGTGTAATCGAGCTGCAAACTGTTCCCTACAGCCAGTCCAACTTTACTGATTGCCGGCTTTTGCGGCGTTCAATTCGGAATCCAGCGCTTTGAAAAAATCTCGCGCCATTGACTTGGTTATGCCTTCCATCATTCGTTGACCCACGCCGACGATTGGTCCACCTACCGACGCATGTGCCTTGATGTTCACCTTGGTGTCGTTCTCGGCAACAGTGAGCGTAATCAGCACGTCGCCTTTGGCCCACCCCTGAGTTCCTTTACCGTCGCCACGGAGTCGATATGAAGACGGTTCGTTTTTTTCGGATATCTCGACGATTCCGGAGTAGACTCCTCTAACCGATGGTAATCCGAGCCTCGCTGTCACCGCATACTTATCGGGACTAACCTCGTCGAACTTCTCGATGCCAGGAATAAGGCGCGCCAACACCTTAGGATCGAGGAGAGCCTTCCACAGGGTCTCGCGCGAGTATTTGACCGTTTCAGAATAATCAACCTGCAAAGATGCTCTCCTTGATTACTTCCGATTCGGGGAGGAAAACTTCTCGGTTCGAGCACTAACTGAAAAGGTCGCATTTTCGTTTTGGTTGTTTCTAAAGAGGAGTTCGATATTTCCTATAGCTTCGATCTTTAACGATCTAATCAGAACCCTGCTCGAAACCGGTTTGGCGATGTACGGATCGCTCTGAAGAACCGTAAGCACGTCGGTCACCGACGCAGCGTCGAGGAGCATCAAGTAGCCCCGCTCTCCAAACATGGCTTCGAGCAGCAGCCGGCCTCGACTTTTGAGCGACATAAGAAATTCATTTCTGGCTTTTCCGTATTCGACCGCCAGTTCCGTGAACTGGGCGATGTCGTCGACCAATACTGCGTATATCAATCTCGTCGCGCCCTTTAGATCAGCAAACTGCAACAGGCATGCCATAAATCGCCGATTAAAATTTAACTAGCGAATGGGCGAGACTCCTTCTGTTATCTATCGTTCCGAATGGATCCGCCGAGCGATTTCTGACTTCGTGCTGTGTGTTACGAAATCCCGTGAGCAATGACGATTGCTCGTGGCGGGTCGGTCTTTACGGTACTCTGGCGACGTGCTTTTTCAGCGAATCAGATGCATTGCGGAGCGAGGATTTCGATATGGCAGTCGTTCTCGCTGGTGAACGACACGGAGGGATGACTTACGACGCCGCCTGGAGAATCGATCAGGGACGCGAGGTGCGCACCGAAGCATCGATGATCAAAGTGTTCGGAACCAAGAGGGCAACATACATCATCGATCAGGCCATGTAGACTTATGGCGCAACGGGCATGACCAAGGTGATGCCGCTACAGTTGATGGCGTCCCAAGTGCGTACGATACGAATCTATGAGGGCCCTTCGGAAGTCCATCGCTGAGTTATAGCGCGCAACCAGCTCCGGCCGCGATGATGAGTGGGGGCGATCCGATTCAGCTTATTTGTCGACAGGGGTTGACAGCGTCCAGACGTGTCCGAATGGATCCGTTAACCGAGCACGCCTGCCCCCGTGCGCCTTGCCTTTGATCGCCATGAGCGGTTTGGCTCCGGCCGCGAGCGCCTGGTCGAAGCACGAATCGACGTCAGCGACCTCAAGGCAAATGTGAAGCGAGGAACCTCCGAGCGACGCCGGACTGCGCACTCCCTTCAATTCGGGTGCTTCCGGGTGCTCGTCGGCGATCAAAATCGACGAGTTGCCAATCCGGATTTCCGCATGCCCGATTCGCCCGTCACTCTCTTCGGAGCGCGAAACCTCTTCAGCTCCGAATGCCGTCTTGTAGAACTCGATGGCTTTGGCCGCATCCTTGATGCACAAGTATGGCCTTACGGTCTGATTGTCAGTGCTCATAGGTCGTTTATTTTCTATCTCGCCGCTGACTCGCAAACATCAGAGTGCTTTCACGCCCTCGGTTCCTGGAGGACCTTGAAGCGAGACGGATCCATTCCGTCGACAATGGAAGGCTGGCCGTATCGCTCAACCGCGTGCGCCACTTCGACCAGCGACAAACCGAGGTACATCAGGCGCTTAGTATCTTGGGGCATTTCTTCCATCGAAAACTGTTGGAAGTACTCCATGAGCCGATCGATTCTACCAATCATAGCTTGGTAGAAGTCTTTCAGTTCAGGCATTGGAGAAGTCACGCGCTTCCTGTTCCGCTCGCTACTCGAAGGCAGAATCCATGCACTGAAGCGCTCGAGGTCCGCGAATTCTTTGGGTAGTCGAGTATCCATACTTTGGTCTCACAGGCTATTCGGCCCAAGCACCTCTTCGCGCACAACCTTGTGGAAGTGTCGAAGCTGAATCTCTTCATCCTGGAACTGGAAATGAGTAATCGCGCCAGTGCTCAGACTGGCCTGAATTGCTTCGTGATTGCCCCCGTCTTCCTGCATAAGATCGCGAAGGCGGGTGACCCGGTACTCCATAGCAATGCGTTCTGCGGGATTCTTCGGAGCCGGGCCATACAGAGATATTTCCCAGCGGCTGCGATCTACTGCTAACGGCCACACATTGTAAGTGAGATAACTACTCTTACCCAGAAACATGATGACGAAGTTCGGAAACACGGTATAGAAGTCAAACCAGCCGATCATCTGATCAGCCTTACCGGTGGTGGGAGCCAAAATGTCGACGACTTTCTCGAGCGCCGTGGGTCTTTCTACCTTTTCCTGTTCGACCGAATACACTCCGTGCCGACCGAAGCGCCTGAATGCGAGCGTCCGAGTGGCGTGATGATCATTGCGCGGTCCGAAGACCGGAAAACTACGTTTGTGCAGATATGGCAGATGATAGATTTCGTTCTGGGCATCAATCAGGACCTTCCAATTGGTTTGCTCATCGACGCCGAATTTAAATGCCCGCGGCTGGTTCTCGAAGGGATATCCGTTCAGGTGTTCGGCTAATCCACCCAGATATTCTAGCAAGGTCTCTGAGGGACTCAGATCCAGATTGACGAAGATGAATCCCTGCCACACATCTGCAGCGAGCGGCTTCAGGCCAAGCGTTGCCTTATCAAGGTCGTGGAAATTGGCTTCGTCCGATACGTGTTTGAGATTACCCTGCTGGTCGAAAGCCCAGGCATGAAATCGACACACAAACATGCCGTTGCAGTGCCCTTTATCTTCCCAAGCGAGCCGGTTACCTCGATGCATGCAGACGTTGTGGAATGCTCTGACCTTGCCATCCTGGCCTCGGACGACGAGAACAGAAGCATTGCCCACCGCGAGATCTTTGACTATGTAATCGCCCTTGCGCGGAAGATCCTCATCGCGGCCAACGTTCAGCCATAGGCGCCGAAAGATTTTTTCTCGCTCGCGCTCGAAAAACTCCGGCGAGACACAGGTCTCGACAGGTACCGGCTCCGTGCCCAGATCGAGGTTGTCTTTACAATAGCGATGATTTCCCAAATCGGTGTTCATAATACTCCCTCACTCAGATATAGATCCGGTCTCCGGTCCATAAACAATGGCAGACGTTTGCGCATTTCTTCCAGTTCATTAAGATCGACGGTCGCACGCACGATGCATGGTGCATTGGCGAGTCCGCGCGCGATCACCGTACCTGCCGGGCCAATCACGCAGCTCTCACCAAAGAACAGGCTCCGGTTAGCGCCAAAATCTTCGAATCCTGCGCGGTTGCAGGCAACCAGGTCGATAGAGTTTTCCATCGCACGCGTACGGAGTTCGGCTATAAACATTTCGGCAGACGAAGCCGCAGTCGTCAATTCCCACGCCGGGATGCATCCGCTGACAAAAACTATTTCAGCGCCGCTCAAGGCCAACGTACGCCACGCCTCCGGAAAGCGGCGGTCATAACAGATAAGGATGCCAATACGCGCTTTCTCCGTGGTAAAGACCGGAAAACTCTGGCCGCGCTCAAAATGTGGAGTCTCATCGATCTTTAACGTTTCGGCATGGACTTTCGGGAGGTGCACTTTGTCGTAGCATTGGACCCGACCTCCGCCGGGCAGTTCTCCCGAAATGATTTGGCCATCCGGTCCGATCACCGCCGCGCTGTTGAAAAATCGCTGACCCGCGATATCACGCCGAAAAAAGGGCAGAATGATAGTCGCGTGGTGTTGACGGGCCTTTGCGGCAATCGATCCCACCACCTCGCTCTCAAGCGGCTGCGCCCATTTCCTATATTCGGGAGCATTTTTCTCGAAGCAAAAATAAGGTGTGAGCGACAACTCGGTAGCGACAATAAAGTCGACTTGGCCACACGCCGCTTCGTCGATCGAGTTCAGCAAATCAGCAACGTTGGCATCGAAGTCGTCTACGCGAGGACCTTGTTGAATCGAAGCAATTCGGACCTGCCGCTTCTTATCAGTCATAGCATTAGACTCACGGTGCCACATCCGAGGGAATCCAGCGCCCGAAGCCAGGTTTTGCAAGAATTTTGTTGTCTTTCATGATCATTTCGCCGCGCAGCCAGGTCGCAATCGGCCAGCCGGTCATCTCCCATCCCTCGAAAACGCTGTAATCCACGTCGCTGTGTAGATTCTCGTTTTTAACCTTAACCTTCTTCTTAAGATCCACGAGAACCAGATCGGCGTCGGAACCTACCGAGATGCAGCCTTTGCGTGGCGCTAACCCGTAGATCTTCGCAGGGTTATAACAACAGGTCTCCACGACCCTCTCGAGTGAGAGCCGGCCTTTGTTGACTCCCTCGCTCAACATCACCGGTAGCATAGTCTCAACCGAGGACATACCAGGATGAGCGGTCCAGAACTCCTTCTTAAGAACTTTTTTCGCGGGTGCGTGATCGCTGCCGACCACGCTTACACTCCCATTCGCGAGTCCTTCCCACAGACGTTCGTTGTCCCATTTCTCGCGCAGTGGAGGATTCACCTTGCCCAACATGCGTCCATAGGCTTCGTTCTTGGTAAGCACGAGATATTGCGGACAGGTCTCCGCAGTTATATTTATTCCCTCTCCTCGCGCTTTCGCTATCATCTCCGGCCCTTCGCCGACAGTCATATGTACCACGTAGAGAGGGCAATTGGTCAGTTTTGCGAGGTGAATGCAATGCGCCAGACTGTCTAACTCACAGATCTTGTCGCGCACGTCCCCCCATTGGAAATCTTGATTCTTCAACTTTAGAAACTCATGCTTACGCCGCTCAAAGATCTCCACATTTTCAGTGTGGACTCGCGCGAAAACACGGTATCCTTTAGCCGCCATCTCACCTACTTTCTTCAGACCAAGGTAAAGTATGCCGTCGTCTATACCGGGCAGACCTTCAAGCGATTCGGTGCCGCGATACGGAAGCAGGAACTTGACCGCTGGCATTCCGAATTTCACGACGTCGGGAATGGATTCGACGTCCGATTCCGAGAAGATAGCAGCAGTCATATTGAGATCCACGACTCCGCTCTTTTCGTATTCCTCGACGAACTTCTCCGCAGCTTTGACCAGACCATCGGGCGCCAACAGCAGGTGAATAATCGTCGTAACGCCGCCCGCGGCCGACGACTCGGACTCGGTCTTCGCATTGGGCTCGTAAAGGTTCAAATGCATATGAGCGTCGACCAGGCCGGGAATCAGATGCTTGCCGGAAGCATCAACTACGTTCTTGGAATGCGGCAACGCCTGCGCATCTTCGGCAATCGCGGAAATCTTTCCATCGCGAATAGCAATCGACCCGCAAAAAGTACGATCGTGCGTTACAATCGTAGCGTCCTTAATTATGGTATCTGCTTCCATAGCCTTCCTCTTCGGGTCCAGATTCGTCGACCGACACCTCTGAACGTTGGACGTTTATGCTCGTGGGTTCGTTAATGCGTGCACGACTTCAGGGGACATGGGAAGTTGATCGATTGTTCTCCAGCCAAACGACGACAGCGCGTCGCAGATGGCATTTGCTATAGCTGGCGGTGGTGCAACTGCTCCGCCCTCACCCATTCCCTTGATACCGCCCACCGAGATAGGGCACGGAGTCTCGAGGTGCGCGAATTCGACCGCCGGAATATCGGTGGCGGTTGGTATTAGGTAATCCATAAGGGATGTGGTAAGAATCTGGCCGCTTTCGTCGTAAATGTGATGCTCGAACAGGGCTTGTCCGATCCCTTGGGCAACGCCTCCGGATATCTGCCCTTCGACAATCATCGGATTGATCATCCTGCCGCAATCCTCCACCACCAGGTACCTCACAATTTTCACAAAGCCAGTGGCAGGATCGACTTCCACCACGGCCACATGAGTTGCGTTGGCGTAAGGCGTTGGTGCCTTGTAATAGTTATGCGCCTCGAGACCGGGCTCCTCGCCCTCTGGTAGATCGGTAGTGTAGACCGCCGCATGCGCCACTTCGCTTAACGTCAGGTTCTTGCTGGGAACTCCTTTAACCGATATCTTGCCATCCTTTGCTTCGAGATCGCGCGGACTGACTTCCATAAGGTTGGCTGCCACTCGAAACATTTTTTCCCGAATCTGCGAGGTCGCATTGATTACCGCGCCACCGCCCGCCACCGCACTGCGGCTACCCCATGTGCCCCAGCCATAAGGAGTCATTGCGGTGTCACCTTGAATGAAGGTGACATCTTCTACCTTGCAGCCCAAACCGTCTGCGACGAGCTGAGCGTAAACGGTGGCATGACCCTGTCCGTGCGAATGCGTGCCGACCGAGAGTGTTACGCCGCCCTTCGGATCAACTATAAGATGTGCAGAGTCGTAACCCGATACACTTGTAAAGCCGATAGCGTGCCAGTAATCGAATCCAAAAGTAGTTATCTCGATCATGCTACTAAAACCGATGCCGAGATATTTCCCATTCTTGAGCGCCTCTGCTTGCTCCTTGCGGAATTTATCGTACTCAATCTTTTGAACGGCCATCTCCAGTGACTCGAGCGGGCTGGCACTGTCGTAAGCAAGCCCGGTAGGCGTGGTATGCGGAAAGTCCGCGATGCACATGATGTTCCTGCGGCGCAGCTCTACTGGGTCCATGCCCAGCTTTTTCGCCGCGAAATCCATCAGATGCTCCATCGTGTACTGTGCCGCCGGTAGCCCCACTCCCCGATAAGGACTCGTGGTAACCTTGTTGGTAGCTACGGCAAGGGCTTCGACACGCAGCTGCTTGATCTTGTACGGACCCGGAAAGGCTAGAGCCGCTTGCACCGGTTCGAAACAAGGAGTCCAGGGATACACGGTGTAGGCCCCGGTATCGCCAATGAATTTTCCTTTAGCCGCGAGAATGATGCCATCCTTCGTCAGTGCTAGTTCACCGTAACAGAGATCATCCTTAGCATGATAGGAGCCGTAGAAATTCTCCCGTCGATCTTCGATCCACCTTATAGGACGTTGCAACTCGCGGGTCAGCAGCGCCAGCACCAGTTCTTCGGGGAAGATACAAGCCTTGAGTCCGAACCCGCCGCCGACGTCAGGGCTGATAACTCGAAGGGAGTGTTCCGGGAAGCCAATCAACTCCGAGATTCGCGAGCGAACCATGTGCGGCATCTGGCTCGAACTCCAAACCGTCATCGATTTTCGATTCCGATCGTAGTCCGCAATTACTGCGCGATTCTCCATCGCTGCCGCACATTGACGGTTGAGCTGGAAACGCCCGCTGACTGTAACTGCCGCCTCTTGAAAGGCTTTATCGACGCCGCCGGTATCGATCTTAGTCGCCAGCATTATGTTATCGCCCCACTCTTCATGAATAAGCGGAGCACCCTCGAGCATCCCTTTTTCCGGTTCGATAACTGGCTCTAGAGGATCATAGGTCACTTCGACAAGTTCTGCGGCATCCTCGGCGACATAGCGATTGGTTGCCACTACTGCGGCAACGATGTCGCCCACAAAGTTCACCTTGTCGATCGCGATCGCGTAGAAGTTACAAGGCTTGTACATTGCCGGAAATTTCTCGGCGATAACCTCGACGCGAATAGGCTTACAGAGCTTCTTAGCCTCTTCACCGGTCATTATCCGGTGCACACCCGGATGCGCGAGCGCCTTACTGATATCGATCGAGACTATTTTGGCGTGTGCATAGGTGCTGCGGACGAAGGCGACATCGAGCGTGTTGGGTAGCTTGACATCGTCGACGTACTGTCCCTGACCCACAAGAAAGCGGCCGTCTTCGACTCTCTTGGTACGTTCCCCGAATGCGCCGACTGTTGGCATAGTCAGTTCGTCTTGACTCTAGTTCCGCGCCAGCAGCGGCATCACTTTTTGCCCGAAAAGCAAGATCGACTTCATTACCAAGTTATGTGACAAACCCGGAAATTTCATCTTCATAATCAAATCGGTTATGCCTAGCCGCTTGCTCAATTTCTGAATGTCATTTGCGCAGGTTTCGGGACTACCTATGGTAAGACGGTCCTTCACGAAACCTTCCAGCAAGTCGGTCCGGTCCGGCGCGAGCGGCTTGCCGTCATCATCGACCAGATGACCCCACTGCAGATAGTTATGATAGCTATCCATGACCTGCTTACGCGCCAAACGAGCCGCGGATTGATCATCTTCACCTACGTACGCATCGCGGTAGTAGCCGAATGCGCGGTCGGCCGGCTTAACCCCGGAAGCACGAAGTGTATTCTCCCAGTGGACTTTATTTCGCTCCACGATTGAGATGGGTGTAATCGGATCAGCGAACCATCCGTCGCCCACTTCCGCCGCAAGTTGAACCGCGTGACGCTTCTTGGCTGCTATCCAGATAGGAGGTGCCGGCTTCTGAAATGGTTTCGGGTTAAGCGGCAAATTTCGGGTCTGGAACTGTTTCCCATTAAAGGTTACCTGCGGTTCCGTCCATAGCTTGCGAATCAACGTGACACCTTCGCGCATCTTCGCCGATCGGTCCGCAAGATCGACTCCGAATGCATCGAACTCCTCCGGCCTGTACCCTTGGCCGACGCCCAGGATCAGGCGGCCACCCGAAATGATATCCAGCACCGCGCAGTCTTCAGCGACATGGACCGGGTCGTAGAGGGGCAGTAACATTACTCCGGGCCCGAACTTGATCTTCTTTGTTCGTGCAGCGATAAAACTCAGCGCGATTAACGGAGAAGGGAAAAAACCATTCTCCAAAAAGTGATGCTCGCTGATGAATGCCGAGTCGAGACCCACCTCTTCCGCCAGTACGATCTCTTCGACCGCCTCGCGGAACACCGTATCCGAGCGGTCACCTGCACCCCCTTCGATGCTATATACCAGTCCGAAATGAGTCATCAATTCCTCCTGAACGCTTTACGGGAGCCTCACGTATATGAGACCCGATCTCGCCTAATCGCTCGCCGCTTTAGGCGCTAAGAAATGCCTCTCGAAAACCGTTGTCAGTTAAATCAAAGCTTGCCTACACTTATAAGCCCAAACGTCCGCCGAGCGGTCCTGCTTGAAGTACCTACCCAGCGAGGTTTCCGAGGCCTTTACGCGTTAGTGGTGTGACAATACCGTCTTATACATTCAGCATTCGGATCGTCGCAGGAGCATTGCTGACGCCCTAACAACGCAAGGACATTAAGCAAGGCATATGCCATTTCGATGGCATTAGAGGGCGGCTCTCGAAAAAGAGAATCAGTGAAGGTGCCGGCACTTTGCAATTTCGCAGCTCACTGCCTCGCGCATCGCTTGCCGAATTGTACGATAAATCGTGAGTCGTTGGTCACGATTTATCGGATCTCAGGAAACCGCTCTGATTTGCTGGCGAGTCGCTTTTGCTCTCGCTCGCGCAACTCGCGCCGCAGGATCTTACCCGTCACTGTTGACGGGAAATCATCCAGAAACTCAATCTCTCGCGGAGCCTCGTGGGCGGCCAGGCGCGTTTTCACGTGCATCTGGATTTCCTTGATCATTTGCTCGGACGGCGAATTTCCCGGAAGAAGCTTGACGAACGCCTTGATAGTTTGACCACGCTGCGGATCCGGCACGCCGATCACGGCGCATGAAGCGACCGATTCGTGTTCCATGATCTTGGCTTCGATTTCCGATGGACCTATACGGTAGCCCGAGCTTTTGATCACGTCGTCGCCGCGTCCCTCGAAGTAGACATATCCGTGTTCGTCCATGTGACCCAGGTCGCCCGTCATGCACCATTCATTCTTGAACTTGTCGTTCATCGCGTCCGGATTCTTCCAGTACTCGCGCATTACCAGCGGCGAGTCGCAGTGAATTGCAATCTCGCCCGACTCACCAATCTTAAGCGGCACGCCCTCCATCGAAACGATCGCGACGTTATGACCGGGGTACACTTTGCCCAGAGGTTCCAAGCGTGGCTTCTCGATCGTGCTGCAGGTCCCGATAAAGTAGTTGGCTTCAGTTTGTCCGAAGGCCTGGTTGAATTCGACTTGCAGCTCTTCGCCGACCCATCGAGCAAGCTGCGGACTCACCGGCTCTGCGCCACTCACGATGCATCGCAGCTTCAGCTTGTATTTTTCTCGTGGTCGGCGAACCTCGCGCAGCACTTTCAGCGCAGTAGGTGGATAAAGACCCACTGATGCGCCATGTTTTTCGAGCAAACGCAACGTTCTCTCAGGATCGAAACGTGAGTTGCTGCGATAGGCAAGGACTGGAATTCCATACGGCCAGATTGAGAGCAGTCCGTCGATCAATCCTCCTGCCCACGCCCAGTCCGCGGGACTGTAGTACAGATCTCCGCTCCGCAAATAGTTGTACGAGTAATCGATGCCGTTGTGTCCGAGAACGTAACGCGCGACGTGCAGCACACCCTTGGGATTACCCGTCGTGCCCGAGGTGTACATCAGCAAGATCGGATCTTCAGAGCTTGTTCTTCCCATCGTGAATTGCGACGAGCCTTCGCTTATAAGATCGTCGAAGCTCAGTCCTCCCTGTCCGCCGTCAGTGACGATCACATGCCTGAAGGCCGGCAGGTCCTTGCGATCAATCGCGTCCATCTTCCCGGTTGTTTCCGGTTCCATCAAAATCGCCTTTGCCGAACTGTTTACCAGCCGATACTGGATGGCGTCAGGCCCAAAGAGCCGCGAAATCGGCAGGCCAATCGCCCCGATCCGGCTGAGCGCGATATGTGTGATCGCCGTCTCGGGCCGCTGCGGCGTGTGGATCGCAACCACGTCTCCGCGGCCGATGCCAAGGTCCTGCAGCGCATTCGCAAATCGCTTCGACGCTTCAATCATCTGCGCGAATGTATAATGCGCACTATGGCCTTCGTCATCTTCGTAGATCAGCGCGGTCCGGTCGCGTAGCTCGATATGCCGGTCAAGGCAGTCAATCGCCACGTTGTAGTCGGCGGGGATTTTCCATCGATGCATAGCGCGAAGCTCTGCGAATGTCTTTGCTCCCCGAACCGTCTGTTCTTTGAGTCCAATCATCGTCCTTGCCTGAGGCTATCTATAAGGATCGTATCAGTACCAGTCGACGTTCGGTGAGGCATGCAAGTCTCTGGCCGACGCCGCTAGCGCGCCGAGACTCGCCTCAAACCGGCAGCCTGGCCTATATTTCGCCTGCTTGAGCCCGAAGCTAGATCGAACCCACGCTACGCTAGATCCGCTGAGTCGGTCGAGCACGAACCTCTTAAAGGCCGCGATATCCAGCACCACGAGCCGGAGAAAATAGTCCCCATCGCCGATAATTGGAAAGCATTCCACTACTTCTGCCTGCAAGTTGGGAATCTGCACAAAAGCAGGATCAATTGGAACGAAGCGGAATCGAGTGGGACCGCGGACCAGGCAGACTACGGCGGACTAGAGCGGACGGCGTCGCAGTGCGGTATGCGGGACGTGTCAAAGCGCAAGGTGTTGCTTGTTCTGAGAAATACGCCGCTTCGCTGAGTATCAAAGTATATTGAACCATCTGGCCTGAGCGAAGCTTTAGTCCGCATCGGTCGCAGTAATGCCCGGATGGGGGTTCGTTCGGTTTGTACTCCTCTCGGAAATGATGACCCTTAAAATCTGGTATCATATCGATTCTCCTCAATTGGGGCGCTCGCGCTTCGCTCTAGTACAGCAGACCGGTCTTCTGGGTTCGCTCCTCTTTTCCCAGTCGTGGCCCGCGCCCGCGTATCCGAGCGCTGGCCCGTTCTAGTTGAGTTCGGCACGAATTTCCAGTCGCGCAATCAAGGTCGCTCTTGGCGACATTTTCCCTCTCCAACTACGCGACATATCCGGGACTGATTCCCAGGAGACTACGCATGTCGCTCTCTGAACGAAGATTTTATGAGCGATCTAACGGGACACACGAGCCAACGGATATAACTCGCGAGTGCCGTACTTGAATTGTATTTTCGACTATCTTGAGCTTCCGAGAACTCACGCCGACTCCATCCGCATGAAGCCTTACAAGTGAAGTGAAACGGAAGTTATGACGGTCAACGACAAGGGCCGAGCTTCTTTTTTGAGCCCGGCCCCTGCCGTCGACTTCAACAAGTCTACTTGTTGGCCTTGGTCTTCTTGGTCCGAGGCGTCGACCCATAGCGCTTGCTGAAACATTTGCGGCATCGGCGATCTCGTCGCTTGATGAAGCTGGGAGCCAAGTCGGAGCTGCCGCAATAGCGACAGACGAGCTTCTCCGATTTCGAGATCCCGATTGCCTTCCGCCGCGGATGTACCGTCGCGACCTTGTTGCCGACCGCTCTCTTACGAACCTTCTTGGCCTCGGAACGCACCGCGTTCGGCTGACCGCGCTTAGCCACAGGCACAGTCCCGCTTCCGTTTGTCAATTTCGACGCATCCATTCGCTCTCTTTCTCCTGAGCCATACCGGCTCGCACGGGATGTTTGCTCCGTTCGGCGGATGAAGCGAGTGATTTCGACTACAATTTCGAACTATCTAGTGAATCGAGAACTCAAGCAGATTGGCGCGAATCGGAGGCCTGAACCACTAGCGGCGATTGGAAGGCGAAGGCCCCGAATCGCAGATAGGAGAACTCTCAACGACCAGAGACCTTCGAACTGAAGTCTGGTGGAACAGCTAGGATTTCTTTCTCTTACGTTCCGCCCAGCGCTTCTTCATGGCCAGTGACAAGCGCCGTCTGCCCTCGGGAGTTATTCCACCGCGACGCCTCCAATAGCCCGCGGGCGCTTCACCCCCTTCTTGGGGCCACGCTTTGAGGGCGATTCGAGGAGCGCTTCTATCGCCCTGACTATCCGATCTTTTTCTGCAGTGAGATCCGACAAGATTATTTGAAGGTCCAAGGAGTGCTCCTTTTTGGCTTAGAGGTCGATCGCATCATTTGTACGTTGGTGATTCGCGAAGCAGGTGCGAGATAAATAATGTCAGTGGCAATTTAGGATCGCAACCTAGCAAAGCCCGCTCGGTGTCTTCCGATGTAGCTATTCGGGTCCCTCTAATCTTCAAGTGTGTTGCGCGAATGAGGCTGGCAATAGCAGGTGTTGCCGCCAATATTGCGTCGATTTCTGCGCTAGTTGCGAGTTTAGACTTTGAAGTTTTTATCGGCTTGCGACTGGACTGTGCGCCCCCACAGAGCGATGTGTCTGTCCACCTGTCGAGGAAACAGGCACCATGCGGAAGGTATCGGACAAGGAACGTGAGAAGCTCTCGGCAGAAATCGTGAGCCTCGAATCACTCGATCTCGCTCAACTGAGATCCCAATGGAAGCTTCTCTACGAAATCGAAGCGCCCCCACATCTGAGCCGGGACTGGCTCAGGCGAGCGGTTGCGTACCGCATCCAGGAGAACGCGCTTGGCGGTCTCAAACCCGCCACGCGCCGACTGCTCGAACGCGTCGCTGAAGATGCCCGGGTGCGCAAGCCGTCGCAGGTCGTGCCGATGCGGAAAATTGGGCCGGACACAATCCTGATCCGGGAATGGGGCGGCGCGCGGCACGAGGTCACGGTAGTCGAAAACGGGGTGATGTTCCGCGGCAAGCGTTATCGTTCACTTTCGCAGGTAGCCCGGATGATCACCGGGAGCCAGTGGTCAGGACCCTTGTTCTTCGGGCTCAAGGCTCCAGCAAAGGAGGCAGCCAATGGAGCGCGTTAGTAACGCCATCCGCCGCTGCGCCGTCTACACGCGAAAGTCTTCAGAAGAGGGTCTCGAGCAGGACTTCAATTCGCTGCATGCGCAGCGCGAAGCTAGCGAGGCCTTCATCAAGAGCCAGCAGGGCGAAGGCTGGAAACTCGTCAAGACGGCCTACGATGACGGCGGTCTCTCCGGCGGAAACATGGAGCGGCCTGCGTTGCAGCGGCTGCTCGAAGACATCCGCCATGGCATGATCGACGTCGTGGTCGTGTACAAGGTCGACCGGCTGACCAGATCGCTGGCCGATTTCGCCAAGATGGTCGAGGTTTTCGATGCGCAGGGCGTCTCGTTTGTGGCGGTAACCCAACAGTTCAATACCACCACCTCGATGGGTCGGCTGACCCTCAACGTGCTCCTGTCATTCGCTCAGTTCGAACGCGAGGTCACGGGAGAGCGGATACGGGACAAGATCGCGGCTTCGAAGCGAAAGGGAATTTGGATGGGCGGATGTCCGTCTCTGGGTTACGACGTCTGCGATCGCCGTCTGGTGGTCAATGAGGCCGAAGCTGCGACCGTACGGCAAATTTACCAGCGTTATCTGAAAACAGGTTCTGTTCCTAAGCTGAAGAAGGCTCTCGAACGAGACGGCATCGTGTCAAAGATTCGCGTCTCGAGAAAGGGAAACAAATCAGGCGGGCTGAGCTTTTCACGCGGCGCGCTGTACGAACTACTCTCCAATCCGATCTACATCGGCGAGATTCGTCACAAACGGGAGCGGCACCCGGGCCAACACGAAGCGATCCTGGAACGTGGACTCTGGGAGAAGGTTCAGCGGCACCTGCAGAATCGCGTCGCTCGGCCGACCGAATCTCGAGCCAAAGTGTCACCGAGTCCGCTCGCTGGAAAGGTCTTCGACGAAACTGGTGAGCCGCTCTATGTCCAGGCCGCGATGAAAGACCGGCGGCGATATCGGTACTACGTGTCACGAGCGTTGGTCAGAGGTTCCAAACTGGAGGGACAACGCGGTTGGCGGGTGCCGGCGCCGGAACTTGAACGAGCTGTCGCAATCGCTGCGCGGAGCGTTCTGGACGACAAGGCGGCTATTATCGAGGCCTTGCAGGTCGCCGGAACGGGAGACGCCAATATTAATCAGGTCTTCACTTTGGTGGCCGAGTGGAGGGATCGGTTGCTTGCTGAGAGGGAACGTTCAACGGCTCTGATCAAATTGGTAGAAAAAACAATGCTGACAGACGAAGGTATTAGACTCGGACTGAAGATATCGGTTCCTTGGGGCGGTCCAGGCAACGCCCCGCCGCGCAAGGTGCTCCATCTGTTCCGGTTCGTTCCGTTGACGGTGAAGAGACGTGGCGTCGAGATGCGGCTTATCATAAACGGGGGCGAAGCGCCCAGGAAGCCCGACCCTGCGCTGCTGAAGGCATTCGCAAGGGCTCGAAGATGGTTCGAAGAATTGTCCTCCGGCCGCGTCTGTTCGCTTGTCGAGGTCGCGCGCCGCGAAGGACTTGCCAAACGCTATGTCACGCGCTTGACGAAACTAGCCTTCGTATCGCCGGCGTTCGTTGAGGCGATTGCAGATGGCGAGACGCCTTACGGGGCCAACCTTCAGATGCTGATGGATGGTCGAATTGCCCTCCCGATTAGCTGGGACAGTCAGGAACCGTTCTTCTGCGCGGAGAAGAAGTAGACCAGAACTCTTTCCTGATCAGGAGTCAAAGTGACGTAGGGTTAGGAAATAAGGGGTAGCCATAGCTCGGTTTTAACAACCTTACTCTTCCTGAAGCGCTTGTCGTACCGAGTTCAGAACGAACAGAAAGGACCTCGGATCGGTTACGTTGCCCAGGGTATTCAACCGGCATTGCCATGGCTTGTTTGAGACCCCGATTGCCGCCTAATTGAGATTCGCCACACGCAGGATACTCGACCTCCTCTTTGCCGCCGCTCTACGTCCCCAATCTCCCAAGGAGAGCAAATGATCACCACGACTCCGCTACCGCTCGCCGGCAAGGCCGCGCTCGTCACCAAATGCACCTTTGCCGGCGTCAGTTTTATAGAGCTGCTACTTGGGGCATACTCCCGTGGTGTTCGGTTGCGTGGAGTAGAGGCATTGTGTGCCAGCTATAGTTGAGTTTTGGAGATTGTAGTTGACGTCCCATTGGAACGGATTATCAGGATTCATTGCGTTGAATGGCGATGGCATCGGCCGCTCATCGCGATCATCGGCAACGAAGCACTTATCCTTCTCGTTGGGACCGCACGCGGCAGGAAAGGTTATCTGGAAGGCCGGACAACCCGGTGCCGGGCAGTCTACAAACTGGGGAGGGCAGCCGGCCGGATTCGTACAGTTAAGAGGGAAAGGCTGAATCGACCAGTCGCAAACGGTCTGACCCGGGGGATTCGTTTGTTTGCAAATGCTGGCATAGGGGCCAGTCGGATTGCACTGACACCGTTCGGCGCTCTGACTCCAGGTACACATAGTGGCTGGTTGGCAATAACGCTTACCCAGTGAAACGGGAGGTTTCGTGTTCGCGGCGGTTGCATTTAAACTATAGTTACCAGCGATCTGGGAGAAATTGGTGCTAAGTGTCAGGATACCCGTGCCGGGAGTATACTTAGCCGTCCATGCGCCACTCATCACATCTTTGACTGGGGCTGGAGTGAAGTTAAACGGCAGGGTTAGACCTTCGTAGCCGAAGACTACGTTGGTTGCGGCGAAATCTTTGTTGTCCGTTGGTGGTATATTCTTACCTACAAACACCTGGTAGGTCTGCTGCGTGTCCTGCTTTGAGAAGAGAAAGAAAAGATCGTAGACGCTCCCGCCGGTAAAAACATTGAAACTTTGGAAAGGCGGGACCGCGTTCGCCTGGCTCTTCCTCGAGACCGTCGTGTTGATGTAGTAGGTGCCGTGATTGACGGTCAGAGCGCTGCGCTGGAAATTGTTCTGCCCCATCATCCGCTTCAATTGGATATCGGGATCTGTTTTTTCTCCCGGCGTGAGTAGTTGTCGATAGAGCTGTACGCCGGGGCATCCGAAGTTGGGAGGTGACGCAGTACAGACGCTGCCCCAGTTGTCGTCGTTTGGACAGAAACTGGGAGCTCCACTGTCAGGAGGCGGCGGAGCCAGCTTTGCGCATTCAGGATAGATCACCGTGCTTACATATTCGTAGGGGCTGGTTTTCGCGGTAGCGGGCAAGCACTTCGGAGCATAAGTGCTCGCATTTGTCGGATAATCCGAAGCGCATTCCCAGGCTTCGGTCGGAGCCTTGAAGAAATCCGCCTTGTTGACCGAGATTGTGTCGTACTGGGTGCTCATGCTTGGGGTAGGTGTCGCTGTTGGAACGGGAGGACCCACCGGGCTGGTCAAGCCGGTCAGCGTGCCGTCATCGTCGTTCAACACCGTCTCTCGATCGATGTCGGTAAAGCCTTGGAAGTATGCTGGATTCCAAGTGCAGTATTCTTTTTTCGTGGCCTCCTCGTCGGTTTTGAAGCTCAAGGGGCCCTTTAGGAAGCTTGGGTCGGTAACAAAATGGCGGATGTCGACGCCGTTGAAGTACAGATTGAGCGAATGAAACGCGGGCGCGTAGTAAAAGCCGTTGGGTTGTTTCCATCCAATCCCTGCGTTGGGCTCAAAGCAGCGAGCGCCACCAGCTATCGGCATGTCCTTCGCGTCGAGCGGCCGGTAAGCGCGCAGGCCATTGACCCCGCCACTCATGAAACCGGCAAACTGACAGGGATTGCCGGCGACGCTGCTAGGCTCACACTTGCCGCCTTTGGTATCCAGCACCGCGCCTTTGGCAGTGCCGTCGGCGGTCAGCCAGGTAGGGTGAATGTCGAGATAGGCGTTGGAGTCCTGAAAAATGGGACCGTCGTAAACGCTGAAGAGCCGCTGAAAGCCTGCGAAGGCACCTACCTGAAAGTTCACGCCATCTTTCTGCGATAGGCAGAATGCATTGTTAGAGTTCCCGTTGAAGGGATCGAGGGCGCAGGTCAATCCAGTGATTTTGCTGTTCTCGCCTGTTCCAATCGTGGCTTTAAATGGATTGAAAGGTCCGGCGTTAGACGCGTAGGGATTCGCGGCGAGAGCGCTGTTTTTTGGATTCTGCCATTGAGAACTCCCGATGAGAGCGGATTGCCGCACCAACCCCCAATAACCGGGAAATACAGAAGCAGCGTCGTAACCGCCACTGGTTACGAAATTGACTCCGGCGTTCTGCGGATCGCTGATGACGCTGTCAACTGCCAACGACCACAGCGATCTCATCCAGACGGCGGCGAAATTGCCCTCCGCCCAGTTGAACGAGGTCGTAAATCCGTTGAGCACGACCACGTCGCAATTGGCTTCATTCGCCGATGCGCAGATGGGGACGGTTGAGCAGTCGGGGTTGGTGCTGCCATTGTCAGCCGCCAGACAGCGCGTCGGCAGACGCAGGCCGGTGACCTGAGGCCAGTAAGCAGTGCCGGAGGGCGGCGGAGCCTGGGGCGAGGGCACCATCAGAAGCGTAGAGTTTGGAGCTTTCAGGAAACTCGGATCGATCTGGTTGACGCCGTTGCAAGCCGCTAGAGCGCCGACCTCGACAAAGCCTTCCATTGCAGTGCTACAGGAGTTGCCGACGAAGTTTTGCAGCGGGCTGATGCCGGCCCGTCCTATGCCGACTTGCTCGCCGGCGTATCCGTACCATTTCTCGGTCTGCGAAGGGCCGCTAATCGCTCCCGGCACCAGCCAGTAGCAGGCGCCGCACTCGCTGGCGCCGGCCGCCATGTTGTACTGGAAGTCATTCATGCCGTTCATGATCCAGAACACTGACGGATTTTGTGAGTCCGAGTAATAAGGAAGGGCGCTATATCCGCTGACACAAAATTGAGGGGTGTCCTTTGTACAGCAGTTTGGAGGGTTGCCCGTACAGGTTGGCGCAGTAGCCGTCAGGATACCTGGAACCATGCGCGGATTCTGCGGATTGGCGTCGGCCGCCGTTAAGCCATTGGCCACTGCGCCGCGCGCGAAAGCTCCAAGATTGGCGTACAGCTGATTGCCGGTCTCGGTGCCGTCCTCGAGATAGTAGCCGTGACCGATCGACTCGAAGCCTACATTGCGTGCTAGCCGGACGCCCTGGGTAGCATGAATCGTTATCCAGCGCGTCATTGAATCCCATATCGAAGAGTCCTTGACGAAGGTGATCGGCTTGGTCGCGCCTATCCCTGGCACCTGGCGGTCCATGTGGAAGTGCACCGGGTAGTGCATGATGCTGCCGCCCTGGCCGAGTTGATAGAACTCGACGCCCTGCACCTGGTAAAGCGAGAAGCCCTGACGCACGATAGTGTGGCCACCGAAATAGTTGTCGGGATTTCCCGGGTCCACCGTGAACTCCGAGCCCGGCGTATCGCCGTCGGAAACAACCCGGATGTTGCGCGATAGCAGCCCCACCGAGGCGCGCAGATCGCCCGAGGTGGGGAAGTTCGGCCCAAGACGCGATATGCCGGGGAAGGTCGCGTTGGACAGGTCGAATAGTTGCCCATTGTGCGGATACTGGACCGCGTTGAGGAGTGGAATCGTCGTAACCCCGCCGCTGGTAGTGGGCGTACCATTGATATTCAGGTGCTCCGAATGCCCAGGCAGATAGTCGGTGGTGGTCAGCACGATATCGTCGCCGTTTTGCCAATCCACTGCGCCAGCAACCTGCAGGCTCGTATCGCCGGGCAGCGCGTTCTTATTCAAGCGAACCCAGCTGGTCCCGGTGCACGAGGAACTATTTTCCATACATCCGGTCGCGGACGTGCTGCCATAGGTTGCGCCCTTCGCGCCGAACATTTGTAGCGTGCCGTTGTAAGACACCGCGAGCACCTTGTGCCCAAAATAGGCGGTGGGGTTGTTCGTCTGATCCGCCGGGTCCAGCGCGTCATAGTCGTAGAAGCAGTCGCTAACGCCACCTGGCAGCGCAGACGGCTTGCACGTAGCTGGATTCATCGAGCGCGTATTGGTTCCCAGGGGAGGGCTCGGGAT
>Ga0210398_10000376_pt1 | contig 52402 bp, 49 predicted proteins | sample IncBWC4OmetaG_FD_161047 | JGI IMG/M metagenome (GOLD analysis project Ga0210398, IMG submission 161047) | Forest soil microbial communities from Barre Woods Harvard Forest LTER site, Petersham, Massachusetts, United States - Inc-BW-C-4-O | ecosystem: Environmental > Terrestrial > Soil >...
AATTGTCCTGACCGTAGAGATCCCGGTCTTCGCCGATGCCGACACAGGCTACGGTGATGCCGTCAGCACGCATTACACGGTGCGGGAATACATTCAGGCTGGCATCGCCGGCGCCCACATTGAAGACCAGACGTTTCCGCCGAAAGCCGGCTCCCGCCGCCGATGTATCTCGATAGAGGAGATGGTCGGAAAGCTCCGGGCGGCGATGGATGCCAAACAGGCTCTCGACCCGGACTTCGTGATCATGGCCCGGTGCGATCTCGGCGGCGTGCCGGGCGCCAGCTTTGCCGAGATTATCGAACGCTGCCAGGCCTACAAAGCCGAAGCTCAGGTCGATGTCGTCTGCCCCAATGGCTTGCGCACCTGGGAAGAAATTCAGGAGGCGATCCGCCTCATTCCCGGGCCCGTCGTCCCCCTCATTCCCGCCGACCTGTCGCCGTACCCCTCCTTGCAGGCGCAGCAGGATGCCGGGGCCGCCGCGGCCTGGTTTCCGGCACTGACCACGATGGCAGGCTTGCAGGCCAACTGGGATTTCTTGAGTGATTTTCGGCAGCGCGGCACATTGGCCCTCGATGCGCTCCGTGCCCAGGCGGCGCAGAGCTCCTGGGGTGTGGCCAGCAATGGCCGCATTCTGGACGAGCCGCGTCTGCGCGCCATGGAGGAGAAGTATCTTCCAGACTAAAAGGCTGGCTCGAAATGCTGATAAGGTCATCAATAGATCATTCGTCGCCCCCGCGAAAGCGGGGGCCCAGGATAGCCGCTTCAACCTAGGACTGGGTTCCCGCTTTCGCGGGAACGACGGTAACCTCATGATATCGCGAAATTCATTTCGAGCCTGGATCTAAGGCTCGTGGACGCTGTCCGGAGGCACCCGTCACCGCGCTCATCACGCTGTGCAAACCGGTCACGATCACGGACAATTGCTCGAACAAACGAGGAGGACGGCCATGCCGATCATCGATGTTCAGGTTCATCCCTTCGATCGCAATCACCCCGGCCGGCCGTGGGCCAGCCCCTCGCACGGACTCCAATCCGCCACCGGCGAAGAGATGGTCGCGGCGATGAACAGTGTCGGCGTCGACGGTGCGATCATGGTCTCGTCGTTCAGCGCCTACGAATACGATCCGAGCTACGCGCTCGAAGTTTACAACACCTATCCGGATAAGTTTCGGGTGGTGACGCCGGTCGACGCCACCGATCCGGCGATCGACGATGTGGTGGCGAAATGGGCGGCGACACCAGGTGCGCGCGGCATTCGCATACGCATGCGCGACGGCCTGCCGATGGACGCGGACCATCCCGGTTTGAACCGCGCCTTCGCCGCCGCCGGAAAACACGGTTTGCCGGTCAATCTGCTGTGCTGGGGCATCCTCGACAAAGGGCTGCCACACATCCAGCGACACCGCGATACGGTGATCGTCATCGACCATCTCGGCCTCTTGCAGCCTTCTCGCCCGCCGGTCCCCGCCGATGTTTGGGCCGATCTTCCGAAGCTCCTCGCCTTGGCTCGATACGAGAATGTAAGGGTGAAGATCAGCGGCGCCTGCACGATGTCGCACCAACCCTTCCCATACGACGATATCTGGGAGCCGGTGCTGCGGGTCATCGACGCGTTCGGGCTGGATCGTTGCATGTGGGGCACCGACTGGACGCGGACGATCGGCATGCTGACCTATGAGCAAGGTGTGGCGCCGTTCCGCGACACCAAACGCCTGTCCGAGAACGACAAGGCAGCGCTGATGGGAGGAACATTGCAGAAAGTCTACAAGTGGTAGCGCTAGCCGCTGCCGTCGGGCAGGCCCTCAGGTGCCCCGGATCGAATACGCCATGCATATCATCCCGGTCGTAATAAACGTAGGTCGGAATAGCGAAGCGCATTCCGCCGACCGACGTGGCGATTACGCTCCGCTTATCCCGCCCTACGTGTGCTGGCTGCTTTCATCAGTAATCACGCTCAGGGCTGTCTCTCTATCAGCCGCGTGATCTTCTTGGCGCACCATGTCGTATTCACGCTGTGCTAAACTGGCGTCGCCCATGGCGAAGGCCTCAAATACACCCCTTACCTGACCATGTTCGGCCACAGATCGATTGTGGAGCCTAACAAACTCATTTGCCCTAATGGTGTACAACTCACCCTTGGTTCTGTGAAAGCTGGCTTTCGCTCTGTGCAAACAGGCGGCCATCTTGTGACTGCCCGACATCTTTGCCACGTCAAGGGCGTCGAGCACGATCCGGTCGCCATCCCAATTCTTAGGAACTCCTCCCGCTATATTTCTTCCGGTTGCCTTTGTCGTCACCTTGAGACCTTCCAACGCAGCATCTCGGGCGGTCTCGACAAACAACGCCCCCACCAACTCGCTATCATGACGAGCGGCCACCAGCAACGGCGTATCGCCTCGCCGGTTCCTGGCATATACCTCGGCCCCATGTTCCATCAAAAGTTGTGCGATAGGCGCTCGGTCCTTTTCAGCCGCCACATGCAGCGGTGTATCGCCGCTCAGATTCCTAGCACCGACGTACCCGTGACGCGTTAGCAGAAATCTAGCAACTGGCAAATGGCCATATTCAATTGCTAGATGTAGCGGCGTGTTGTTTTGAGAATCCGTGACCCCCGAAAGTTCGCGATTTGCCTCGAGCCTAGCCATTACGTCCTCACAATTGCCATACGCAACAGCTGTCAGAAATCTAGCCTCTTCATCCGGGGACGGTTTCCCGCATAGACTGCATTTGGGACCATCCCAATCGTGTCCTTCGTTTCTGATTGTGGCGCAGCAATTGCACTTACAGCCGCCCCAGTCGTGACTTTTGTTGCGTGTCACTCCACACCGGCCGCATTTACAGCCATCCCGTTTGTGGAAGCCGAGCGAGCATGCGAAGTTTGACATCCCCAGTACCTCGTCAAAGGCTATTCCGCCCGGCCTCGAAAATTATTTGATATATTTGTGGATAAGCTGCTTTATAGCTGAATTTCCTTCCCTCTCAGCCTTGTCCAGCGCGGTTTCACCTCTAGCCGTTTTCAGCCATATATCTGCGGAATTTTTTAAAAGTAACGCAACAGACTCCTCGGCCCAATTGACCACGGCCAAGTGTAGCGGCGCCCAGCCGTCGTTCGATTGGGCGTTTACGTCCGCCCCCCTGGTGATGAGTAATTCTTCCAGTTCTAAATCGTCTCTGCTGTTAGCTGCGTGGTGCAAAGGGGTCAATCCATGCTGATCCCTAACTGAGAGCAGATCGCATTTACCTAAGATATTTTTAGCAATCTTTTTGGCATTCCACTCAACTGCAAGAATGAGCAAGGTCTTCCTCTCAAACGATGTTGGCCTTGTCAATGGCAACCCGTGTGTCTGCATTAAATTAAAAACATCAATTTTATCCTGGACCATAGTGTAAATCAGGGGGCTATCTACACGTGGGCCCTCACCACGTTTATAACCGCTAAACGGCCCGCTTGTTGGTGCAACATAGCCGTCCGTCCAAAAACTTTTCAAAGGATCGAGGCCTAAATTTAAGAGAAAATCGACTGTCGTGAGATCGTCGTGATCTATTGCTGCGTTAAATACCGCATATCCAGAGGCGCCACATTTAGCGCATGCTTTGTATCCTTGGCCCCAATCATGCGTGAGGTACTCTGTCTCTCTTTTGATGCCGCTCGTGTTGACCTCCCCCGCGTCCCGAAAAGACGGAAAGATCCTACCGCATTGCGCACAGGTGCAGGCCCCATTCCAAACGTGATCCTGGTCCCTGGGCCAAGCGCACAGCGCGCACCGACAGCCGTCCCAGGTGTGGTTTTGGTTCCGAGTTACCCCGCATCTCGTGCATTTGCAGCCGCCATCCCAGGAGTGCGCCTCGGTTTGCGTTTTTCCACACGATGCACATCTCTCGCAGTTTTTCGTCCAATCGTGGCCTTCGTCACGCGTGGCGCCGCACCTGGGACACTTGCAGCCGTCCCATGAATGGCCTTCATCCCGAATCACTCTGCACTCGGCGCATTTGCACCCGCTCCAAGCATGGGCGTTAGAACGAGTGCTTCCGCATCGGCGACATCTCTCGCAATCTGTCGTCCAGTCATGACTTGCGTCGCGGGTCTGGCCACACCGGTGACATCTATCGCAATCTGTCGCCCAGTCATGACTTGCATCGCGGGTCTTGCCACAGGCAGGACACTTACAGGTCGCGTTCCAAGGATGGAGCCCTACGAGGCACCGAATTCTCATGTGACTCAACCTCCCGTTGAGGTCTTTTAGGCCTAACTCTTAGTTCGGACGGAGCCTCATAATCCTCCCAAAATACTTCTGAATGCGCACGGGCGCCAGAGCGGCGGCTTAGGCGCAGAGCGGAAGCCAGCGCTACGAACTCAGACCGCCAGCGGACCTTGGACCGTTACCGAGCGTCAGATTTTGGGTCCGGTGTCGCCGGCTCGTCAATTCGGGCGTTTGCCGAACAAGATCCAGCCGCCGCTACTTGGCGTGATGAATGCCGAGCGCCGTCTCTGCCCGGACACTGACCTGCCGGGCGCCAGCGGTGCCGCGCAGCTGCTCCATGCTGTCGGTGTAATGGCCGTGCGGAGGCGCCCGGGCCCCAAATTGCTGCCGCTCGAAGAGAACGGGTGCGGTCCCTCGACCCTGATATCGCCTACGTAGAACGCGAAAGCGGCGATCGCCGAGGTTAGAGGAGCCCGGTTGCGCAACGACACTTGGCAGAGCTGGACATTAATCCGCTCATGTGCTGCCGCGAGGTCAAGGCGTGAAGGCGGTAGACGCCCTCGTCGTGTGTCGCGGCACATAATGGTCGAAACCTGATGCTGCGCTTCACCGCGCAGGCTCTATGATGACGGGCTAATACAAAGGACGCCTGGAACGAGTCATGAAAGAAAACAGCATACGGCGGGCGGTGCGCGAAGGGCGGGCGGCGCTGGGTACCGGGCTCAAGGAGTTCGCATCGCGCGGCGTTCCGTGGATCATCGAAGCGTCCGGCTTTGATTACTGCGCGATCGACCACGAGCACGGCGCGTTCGACATGGAAACGATCGCCAACCTGGCGAGCTGGTTCCAGGCGACGAACGTCTCCGCCATCGTGCGGCTCCACAAATCGTTCGCGCATCTGATTCCCGGCATCCTCGATCAGGGCATCATGGGCATCCAGGTGTCCGAGGTGGAAACCGCCGAGGAGGCGCGCGCAATCGTTCGCCTGGCGAAATATCCGCCGATCGGCAACCGGGGCATCTCCGGGCAGGGGCCGCACACCGGATACAAGAGCTACGGCGCCCGCCACGCCACCGAATACGCGCCATGGGCCAACGAGAACATCATCATCTGCCCGTCGATCGAGTCGCTCGAGGGGCTGGAGAATGTCGAGGAGGTCGCGGCGGTCGAAGGGATCGACATGATCGCCTATGGCCATTCCGACCTGAGCGCGCAGCTCGGGGTTCACCTCGACCTCGAGCATCCGAAATTCAAAGCAGCGGTGCGGCAGATCGCGGCGGCATGCAACGTACACGGCAAGCTCGCGCGGGGATCGGCGGAGACCGAGGCGCAGATCGAGGAATATTGGCGGCTCGGGTGCAAGGTGCTGAATTTGCCGGGGAACGATGTGAGCACCTATCTCGACGGGATGAAGGCGCGCGCGGCCCGCGCGCATGCGCGGTTGAAGTCGATCGGGGTGCCGACCCCGTGAGGGGATCGGGTGGCCACCCGATGTGCCGGGTCCCTGCCAGGCAGGGACCCATCGAGCAACCAATTCGTCGCCGGAGAGATAGGTCCCTGCCTGCGCAGGGATCTGGAATGCCTTCGCTCTGCTATCACCACACGGCGACCTTGCTGCGGCGTCACCCCTAACACGCTGACTGGAGGACACCCCATGACCAAATATTTGCACACGATGATCCGCGTCAGTTCGCTGAAGGACACCATCGGATTCTTCGAGGTGCTGGGCCTGCGCGAGATCCGCCGCCGTCCGGACGAGAAAGGCCGCTACACCAATGTGTTCCTCGCGGCTCCCGGCGACGAGGCGGCTGCCGTGGAGCTCACCTACAACTGGGATCCCGAGCCCTACACCGGCGGCCGCAATTTCGGACATCTCGCCTACGCCGTGGACAACATCTACGACACCTGCAAGGCCTTTATCGCTCACGGTGTCACGATCAACCGCCCGCCGCGCGACGGCCGCATGGCCTTTATCCGCACGCCGGACGGCATCTCCCTCGAGCTGTTGCAGGCCGGCGAAGCGCTGGCGCCTGCAGAACCCTGGACCAGCATGGCCAACACCGGTTCATGGTAGAGCCGTGACGCCCTGGCGTGGATTGGATCGTGGCGCTGCTGGGGTGGACGAGGCACGCACCTAACCAGATCTATTTGACTCGTGTAGGCGGGGAGGCAAGCGCCCAGTTAGCGACGTGCTCGCGCGCAGGGAGGTGCCATAGCGTCGCAGCGCAGGTCGGTCGTTTGCGACTGACGGCTGAGGTGTTGTCTTTCTCCAGAGCTCGGACAACGGCGACCGCACAAGGAAAAGGGGCCAGAGTTCGGCCAACGCCGCCATCTTCCGGTATTTGGGCTCCCCCGCAAGTTCGGCGACGCACGCCTCCAAACGCCGCAGATCCTCGTCATCGAGGGTTTTCAGGTGCCCTTTGTAGATTGAGTGATCAACCGCACCGGGTTTGTCGGAGGCTCCAACTCTTGAGAGGATGGAGCGATGACGAAACCTCAACGCCATAAAGCTCCAAGAGATGCCCCTGGATCTCACGAACCGACAGGCCGCGGGCATAGAGACTGATGATACGATCGTCGCAACCGTCCAGCCGGGTCTGTCCCTTGCCAACCAGCTGCGTGCGCCGCCTGATCCGCCGCGCCGGCGCCAAGCTGTTCTTCCTGCCGCGCTACTCGCCGATCTCAATCCGATCGAGCAGGTCTTCGCCAAGCTGAAGACCCTGCTCCGCAAAACCGACCCGCGCACGATCGAAGCCGCTTGGCGCGGCATCGGCGGCCTCCTCGACCGCTTCTCCCCACAGGAATGCGCCAATTACCTCGCCAATGCCGGCTATGCTTCAGCCTAACAGGATCATGCTCTAATCCTCCAGCCAGCGCCGCCGCGAGAGCAGTGACCACAATGCTGACCCTCTACGATGTCGACCTACTCAAGCATCAATAAAATCAATCCCTACGGGGTGCAGCAGCCGGCATTTGCGGTCATCTGAAATCGCGGGCCTCGGGCGCGTGCGTTTGAGCTGCGTGTTAGCCGCCGCGTGCCACTTGGCCGCACGTCCGCGATGACCCCGGCGATGCCGGCAGAACCCATCGGATGAACATCCCACGCGAATCTCGATAAGGCTCCCGCGGCGCAGCAAACCTGTTCCATTCCGAGCAAGGCTGTTCAAGAGCAAATGCGCGCTTGCGCCTATTTCGCCGACCGTAAACTCACGGGAGGCTAGCTATGCAAATCCCATTCGCCACACCGGACGAGGAGCGGCAGCAGACGCTCGGCGACAATCCGCCGCGTATCGCCGAATGTCGGTCCAAGCCCACAGCAATGAGTGCGTGCCTGGAATTCGGCCATTTTCGCGTATTGCTGCGCCGCCGCGAGTTGCTGGCCAATGGGGTGCCGGTCAAGCTCGGGACGCGCGCTTTCGACCTTCTGATGGTTCTGATCGAGGCCGAGGGATTGCTCGTCAAGAAGGCTGAGTTGTTGGACCGGGTTTGGCCGGGGATCGTCGTCAGCGAGGACAACCTGAAGGTCCAGGTTTCGGAGCTGCGCGGGGCTCTCGCCGGTGACCGAGATCTGATCCGCACCGAATTTGGCCGGGGCTATCGGTTTACCGGTGTCGTTCGTCGTTTGGCAGCCGCGGTTCCGCCGGCGCGGTCGGCGCCCGACCCGACGTTGGATTCATCTGGATCGGAAATGCCCTCACCGGTGGATCTCGCGGCGCTCGCCGCACGATTGACGGCGCTCGAACGCCAATTGGCCGAAGCGCTGCAGTCGACCGGCGAGCCGCGACGCATCGCCCACCCATTTCGAGGCCATGGACGTTGCGCCCGGCCTTTGGGACGCGGGACGCGCTCGCGGCGGCGCGCCCGGCCGCTATTCCCGGCAAGCGGGAGGCCCAGCGGAATGGCGGATTGGATCGCGGGCGGTTGACGATCCAGCGCACCGCTGGTGCGGCGAGGAGCGCCGTGCGCCCCTGACCATCGCTATCGCTGCGACCAGCGGTATTGGCTCGGGGTGGTTCCGAGAATTTGTCGAAAATGGCGCGCCAGATGGCTCTGGTCGGAAAAGCCGGTGGCCAACGCGATCTCGGCCAGCGGTTCCTTGGTGCACGCCAACATCTCCTTTGCTCGTTCGATGCGTCGCTTAACGAGGTAGTGATGCGGCGTCACACCGGTCGATTGCTTAAAGGCGCGCGCGAAGTGATAGACGGACAGTCCGGCGATGGCGGCGAGCCCGGCGAGATCGATGTTCTCGCTAAGGTGAGCGTCGACGTGTTCGCGAACCCGTCGGCCGGCGCCCGGCGACAGGCCGCCGCGCGCTTGCGGAGGCGGCTCCGATCGTTGCAATGCCGCAAGTTGATCGAGCCGCGGGCGGGCGTGGAGAGCGGCCGTCGCGATACTTTGCCACTCACCTGAAGCTCGTTCGGGCGGCGTGAGCAGCGCCGGCCAGGTCTCGTCGCTGCCGGCGACGATCAGGCGTGTGGGGACATCGGCCGTGTCCTTGCGGCCAAAGAGCGCAAGATCTCGTTCGAAAAAGGCCCACAGGCTGACACCGGACCGCAGCCTGAAATCGTCCAACAGCAGCGAAGTGCGCGCAGCTCGATTGGCCCCGACGATGCGCTGGTGGCCATCTGCCGCCAGCAACAAGCCCGAAGCGCCGGCTTGCGGTGCGCCAACCGCAACGATCCATTGTCGGCGGAACTGCTCGCGAAAGATTCGCTCTTCGATGGCGCGGGCTGACGACGCGGTAAGGGCACCGGTCAGCGCGTGGGCGCGCTCCGAACGCTCGGGATCGACCGCGGAAACATCCAGGACGGCAATCAGCGACCCGTCGACATCGAACACCGGCGCGGCCGAGCAACTGAGATCTTTGTGCCTCGATCGAAAATGCTCGGTTCGATGAACAGTTATCGGGCGCTCTTCAGCGATGCAGGTGCCGATGCCGTTGGTTCCCTCGACCGCTTCGGACCATACTCCGCCAAGCCAGGTTCCCCAATGTTTAAAGAGAGTTGCGTCGGCGTCGTCACCCCGATGGTCGACCGCGACGCCTCCGCTGTCGCAGAAGAGAAGCGTGTAACCCGCCTCGCGCACCACCTTATAAAGCCGATCGATCTCCTCCTGCGCGCTGACGATCAATTGGTCGAGCGGACCGCGAAGCTCCTTCAACTCGCGGGAGGTGAGAATCCGGGGCGCGTCGCCGCTGTCGGGATCAACCTGGTGGGTGTTCGCCGATCGCAGCCACGAAGCCGCCACTCCGCCACTGCCTTGCGCCAGTGCATCCGCGCGAGCGACCGAATAGAGCTCCTCGCCGCGTGGCGCGGCAATGTCGATCGAGATGTTAGAGCGGATCAGGCCCATCATCAGTCCGAATCAAAGATCGATCGACGGAGAATCTCCATACATGTCAAATTGTTTCGTGATCGAGGCTGCACAGTAAGATTTTTTTCGACAAAGGCGTAATTTGATATTGTGGGTGTGATGCCGTAGCCCGGGCAGACGATCATAACGTTTCCCCCTTTCGATCCATCGCAACCCGAACGACACGTAGTTATCCCGTAGATTGGCGTTCGGCGACGGTTAGCCTGTAAATTTTTTGTGACACGTTCGCGGGTACCGCGGTAAAGGATATTGCGGGTGCCCGGCTCCGGCGCCCGTACTCCCAGCCGACGACGCATCGGCGTTCGCTTGTTCGAAATCGACCTCGGCTGATCGAGCCGATGCCAACGGTAGGTTCGCGCACTTACCACCCGGAGCGGGCATGCCAGAAGCGGCGGGCGATTTCGCTATTGGTCGGCCTCTTGATAAAGATCGTTGGTGCCCAGGGCGGCGGAAGACCTTCGCGTCGGTCCTTTAGCCGGCGCTCTTTGTCGGTCAGCGACGCCTCGGCGTGCGTAGGCTGGCTGGCTTCGACCGGCGGGGCGGCGGTGGTTTCGCGGCGTAGTTCCTTGATCCGCTCGTGAATGGTATCGAAATCGTCGGCGGCGCGGGGTCGGGTCACATTTCCTCCTGAGTGTGCGCGGGATCGGGCGTGCCCTAACGGCTCTTCGCTCCGGGGCGCTCGATTAGATAGTGCTGAACCCGGCCGAATGCGGCAAGAGTTCGGCAACGCGATCCGAGGAGTGCGATCACGATGCCCGCCAAGCCGATATTGTCGCGCCCGATCCCGTCGACCGGCGAAGCGATGCCGGTCATCGGGCTCGGCACTTGGCCGATGTTCGATGTCGGCGCCGACGAGCGCGCGCGGCGGCCGTTGCGCGAGGTCGTGCGCCGCTGCTCGATGCGGACGCGCGGATGATCGACAGCTCGCCGATGTACGGCCGGGCCGAGGGCGCGGTGGGCGACCTGCTCGCCGATCTCGGGGCGCGGCTGCGCGCCTTTCTAGCGACCAAGGTGTGGACCACCGGCCGCGACAAAGGTATAGTGGAAATGCGGCACTCGGCCGCCTTGCTGCGCACCCGGGTCATTGACCTGATGCAGATCCGTAATTTGGTCGACTGGCGAACCCATCTCGCCACCATGCGACAAATGAAAGAGGAGGGGCGCGTCCGCTATATCGGGCTCACGCATTACACGGCCCGCGCGCTCCCGTATCTCGTCCGCATCCTCGAAACCGAGCCCGGCATCGATTTTGTCCAATGCGGCCATTCGCCGGCCGAGCAAGCGGCCGAACGCGAATTGCTGCCGATCGCGGCGGCCCGCGGGGTCGCGGTCATCGTCAACCAGCCGCTTGGCCAGGGCAGCGTGTTGAGCCGGGTGCGCGGCCGCCAGCTGCCGGACTGGGCCGGCGAAATCGATTGCACGAGCTGGGCCCAGCTGCTGCTCAAATACATCCTGGCCGAGCCCGCGGTGACCTGTGTGATCCCGGCGACCCGCGACCCCGAGCATATGGAAGATAATCTTGCCGCCGGCTTTGGCCGCCTCCCGGATGCCGACCAGCGGCGCCGGATCCGCGCCGTGTGGGACGCATTCTGAGGATACAGCGCTAATCCCTCGACGCAAGCCAAGCTCGTTGTCAAGATCGCCGGAGAGTTGGAGCGGGGGACGGATGACAGAGCCGATTGATCGCGCGCTTTCGAGGCTGGTCTAAGCGATGCCGGCGCCGTTACCGGCGTTGAACCTGGTCGCCGGACCGGGGCAGCGGCGCGCCACGCTCGAGCTTGCGCGCGAGATCGAGCGGCGCGGCTTTGCCGGCATCTCGATATCGAGCCAGTACAGCAACATGTCGCAATGCCTGGGGCTGGCCTTCGCGACCGAGCAAATCCCGTTTGCCACCGCGATCGCGCCGATCTACGCCGCGACCGCCGAGGAATTCGCCAACAGCGCCGCCTATCTGCACGAGGTGTCGGGCGGCCGCTTTCAGTTCGGCATCGGCGTCGCCCACGGGCCCGCCCATCAGCGCATGGGGGTGACGCCGGGCCGGCCGCTCACCGACATCCGCGACTTTGTCGCCAAGGTCAGGTCCTTCGACGGCATCGGCGCCTTGCCGCCGATTATCCTCGCCGCGCTGCGCCGGCGCATGGTGGCGCTCGCCGCCGAGATTGCCGACGGTCTCCTCTTTGCCAATGCCGCCCGCTCGCATACGGCGGCCTCGCTCGGCATCCTGCCGGCTGACAAGTGCAGCGACCCGGATTTTTTTATCGGCAACCGCATCCGCACCTGCGTCAGCGACGACGAGAGCGAGGCCAAGGCCGTGTTGCGGCGTACGGTCTCGAATTATGCGCTCATGCCGAATTACCGGAATTATTGGAAGGAAGCGGGCTACGCCGAGGAGATGACGTCGATCGAAAATGTGCTCGCCGCGGGCCGCACCGACGAAATCGAAAAATACCTGCCCGATCGCTGGCTCGCCGACATCGCCTTGTTCGGGCCCGCGGCGAAGATCCGCGACGGGGTCGAGGCATGGCGTGACGCCGGCATCCGCACCCCGGTGCTGGTGCCGCTTTCCGCCGACGGCGACCCCAGGACCGCGCTCCAGCAAGTGTTCGCCGCCTTTGCCGACTGATATCTCGGAGAGGGATTTTCACATGCAACTCGGGTGCTCGCTGCCGGTCGGCGATATCGGTACCGGTCCCCTCGTCTTGCGCGACTATGCGCAAGACGAGGGCCTCGGCTTTACCCATCTGATGGCACCCGATCATGTGCTCGGCGTCAACCCGGCGGCGGACCACGAGGGGCGCCGGGTCGGCACCACCGCCACCGCCTATCACGACCCGTTTGTCCTGTTCGGGTTTTTGTCGGGCTGCACGTACAATATCGGCTTTGCCGTCGGCGTCCTGATCCTGGCGCAGCGCCAGGCGGTGCTGGTTGCAAAGCAGGCGGCCTCGCTCGATGTGCTGTCCGGGGGGCGCTTTCGGCTCGGCATCGGGGTCGGCTGGAACGAGGTTGAATTCATCGGCCTCAACGAGAATTTTCACAATCGCGGGCGCCGTTCGGCGGAACAGGTGCGGATCATGCAGGCGTTGTGGGCCGCGCCGCACGTCCGCTTCGAGGGCGAGTTCCACCATGTTGAAGACGCCGGCATCAACCCGCGCCCGGCTTCGGGGCGCGTGCCGATCTGGTATGGCGGGCACGCCGAGGCGACCTTTCGACGCTGTGCACGCTATGGCGACGGCTTTATGCCGCTTGCCTATCCGCCGGGCGAGGCGGCATTGGCGGCTTTCGCGAAATTGCGGGGGTTGGCCCGCGAGGCCGGGCGCGACCCGGCGGCGATCGGGATCGAGGTCTGGGTCTCCCCAGGTTCCGGCGGCCCCGAGGATTGGCGGCGCGAGGTCCGGTTCTGGAAAGAGGCCGGGGTCACCCACCTCACCGCGCACACGACCTACGCCAGCAACCACCACAAGCGCATCGCCGGCCATAGCGCCGCCGAGCATCTGGCGGCGATCGCCCGCTATCGCGAGGCGGTAACGGACCTCTTGTGAAGCGGCAGTGCGGAACTGAGACCGGGCAAAATGGAGACCGCCATGAGCGACACGGAAATCACTGCGTTGCGCGCTAAACTGGCGGCGCGGCCGCGGTCGGATGATTACCGCCAGCGGCGCCGGGATATCGACGCCCGCGGCTTGACCTATGGGCTCGCCGCCGATGTTGGGGTCGAGCCGGTGAACGCCAACGGGATAGGCGCCGAATGGACGGCGACGCCGAACGACGCGCGCGACGCGGCGCTCTTGTATCTGCACGGCGGCGGTTATGTGATCGGCTCGCTCGACAGCCACCGCCATCTGGTGGCGGCGGCCGGCCGGGCCGCCGGGATCGCGGCATTGGCGCTTGATTACCGGCTCGCGCCGGAGCATCCGTTTCCGGCGGCGGTCGACGATGCGGTCGCCGGCTATCGCTTTCTCTTGGGGCGCGGCATCCGACCGGACCGGGTCGCGATCGCCGGCGACAGTGCCGGCGGCGGGCTGGTCGTCGCCGCGATGCTGGCGATCCGCGACGCCGGGCTCGCGCAGCCGGGTTGCGGCTGGTGCATTTCGCCCTGGGTCGATATGGAAGCCATCGGCGAGACGATGACGAGCCGCGCCGCCGCCGACCCGACCGTCCAGCGCGCCGGCATTCTCGACATGGCCAAGATGTACCTGAACGGCGCCAACCCGCGCGCGCCATTGGCGGCGCCGATTTACGGCGATCTCGAGGGCCTCGCCCCGCTCTTGATCCAGGTCGGCGCCTGCGAGACGCTGCTCGACGACGCGCTGCGCCTGGCCGGGGTCGCGGGGGCTGCCGATGTGCGGGTCGATCTGCAGATCTGGCCCGAGATGATCCACGTCTGGCACCTCTTCCATCCCGAGCTGAAGGCCGGCCAGCGGGCGATCGAAGCCGGCTGCACTTTCATCCGCTCGATGCTGGGGTGAATAACCCAGGCGGTGCTAAAGCACCCGATTTGAAAAGAATGGCAAAAGGTCAAAGAGTTGACTGACATTCCTGCGAAAGCGCATGGCTGTTCGGGGAGAACAGGGGGTTGCATATCGATTGCCAGATCGTCTTGGCCGGGCCACCCACGCCTTCATCGCCTGTCCTTGGTCCCGTGGATGGCCGGGTCAAGCTAGACCAAGTCCGGGCACGACGATCTGTGGTGGGCCATGCTGCGGCCTAAACCCCGGCCGAGCTGAGAGACCATGATTTCCCCGGACCGCCTCGCTTGCGTGGGGGCTACGATAAGATGCTGGGATATTCACCTCATTTCAAATCGGGTCCCAAGCGAAGCGCGCTCGCCGTCCGTTTACTCTTTCGGCCCGTGTGCGTTTAACGGGTTGTGAGTCTAATGCTTCGCGGCGCGGTATTTTCCGAATCGCCTGCGCCGGCTACTTCCTTGACTAATCAGCTGCATGGTAACTTTGGCCGTCACTTGCGCTGCCGCCATCGATGGCGCGCTCAGCGCGTTTCCGGAGACCGAATGCCGATATTTACCAAGTTCGCTCTGGGGGCCCGGTTTGAGCGTGGATTCTATTGGCCATCAACAAGAGCCGAAATCAAGTTTTCGGCATCATTGACGATGGAACTGTGATAGCTTGGGGCGCATGGCAAAGTGCGCGCTGATCACCGGCGTTACCGGGCAGGACGGCTCCTATCTCAGCGAATTCCTGCTTGCGAAAGGATATGAAGTCCACGGCGTAATGCGGCGCGCAAGCCTGTTCAACACCGATCGCATCGATCATCTTTACCATGATTCCCATATCAGCGGCGCCAGGTTGACTTTACACTATGGCGACTTGACCGACGGTACAGGATTGCGGCGGGTGCTCGAAACCGTCGATCCCGACGAAGTCTACAACCTCGGCGCCCAAAGCCACGTCAAGGTTTCGTTCGACATCCCTGAATATACCGCCGAGGTGGTCGCCATCGGAACCTTGCGGTTGATCGAAGCCGTCCGCGACCATGTCTTGCATGGCGGCCGCCCGGTACGCTATTATCAGGCCGGCTCATCGGAAATGTTCGGTGCGGCGGCGCCGCCGCAAAGCGAAAGGACGCCGTTTTACCCGCGCAGTCCTTATGGCGTCAGCAAGGCGGCGGCGCATTGGTTTGCGGTCAACTATCGCGAGGCCTATGGTCTGTTCATCTGCAACGGCATTCTGTTCAATCATGAGAGCCCGCGTCGCGGCGAGACGTTTGTTACACGCAAGGTGACGCGGGCGGTGGGGCGCATCACGCAGGGCCTGCAAGATAAGCTTTATCTGGGTAACCTCGAAGCGCAGCGCGATTGGGGCTTTGCCGGCGACTATGTCGAAGCCATGTGGCTGATGCTGCAGCAGGAGCGGCCGGGCGACTATGTTGTCGCCACCGGGGAGGCGCACAGCGTCCGCGAACTGGTCGAGGTCGCCTTTGCCGCCGCCGGGCTCGACTGGCGGCGGCATGTGGAGGTTGACCGCCGCTATTTCCGCCCGACCGAGGTGAACGCGCTGTGCGGCGATCCGACCAAGGCGAGGGAAAGGCTCGGCTGGGAGCCGCGGATCGACTTTACGGAGCTGGTCGGGATGATGGTGCGATACGACATCGACCTCGCGCGGCGCGAGCGGACCGTGAACCAGGCCGGGTTTACCGACCCGGCCCGCGGCACCGCCATTGCGGGAAGCGATTGAGCGCATGGCGCCGCGAACCGTGTTTCCGCTGGCTGGACGACGTATATTCGTCGCCGGTCATCGCGGGATGGTCGGCTCGGCGCTTATCCGCCGGCTGGCCGAAGAGGAATGCCGCCTGCTGACGGTCGGCCGCGATCTCGTTGACCTGCGCAACCAGATGGCGGTCGATCGCTGGTTCGACGAACACCGGCCCGAGGCGGTAATGCTCGCCGCGGCGCGCGTCGGCGGGATTCATGCGAACGACGCCCATCCCGGCGATTTCCTCTACGATAATTTGGCGATCGCGACCAATGTGATCGAGGCGGCGCGGCGGACCGGGGCGGCGAAGCTGATGTTTCTCGGCTCGTCCTGCATCTATCCGCGCCTCGCCCCGCAGCCGATCCCGGAAAGCTCTTTGCTGACCGGCCCGCTCGAACCGACAAACGAATGGTATGCCGTCGCCAAGATCGCCGGCCTCAAACTGTGCCAAGCCTACCGCCGGCAGCATGGCTGCGATTTCGTCTCGGTGATGCCGACGAACTTGTACGGGCCCAACGACAATTTCAACCTGCTCTCCAGCCACGTCTTGCCGGCGCTGCTCGCGAAGATCGACGCTGCCGTGCGCGAGGGCCGGGATACGGTCGAGATCTGGGGCAGTGGGCAGCCCCGCCGCGAGTTTCTGCATGTCGACGACCTGGCCGACGCGATCGTCTTCCTGATGAAATACTGGTCGGACGAGGAGCCGATAAATATCGGCATGGGCTCGGATGTAACCATCGCCGAACTCGCCCGGCTGATTGCCGATGTCGTCGGCTTTACGGGACGGTTCGTTTTCGATGGTTCAAAGCCGGACGGGACACCGCGCAAGCTCCTCGATGTCTCCAAATTGACCGCGCTCGGCTGGCGTCCGGGCATCGACCTGGAGACGGGTATACGGCAGACCCATGAGTGGTACCGAGCCGTCTGCGTCACGCGGGCAGCCTGACAATGCCAAGCGGCAAAGCACTTGGCATTGGCGGCCTACGCAGAGCGACTGCTCTTCCTGGCCCTTACTGCTGCCGGCGGGTCTCGGTTGTCCGCGGGTTCGTATCGCGCGCGGCTGCGTAGCCGGAATGAGCGGCAGCCGAGCCGGAGCGCTGCGCGCTGTTCGCATGCCACGCCGACGCCAGCCCGATCGAATACCGCGCGGTTCTGCCGCGCGTGCCGCGACGGCTGCGCCCACCGCGATAGATGTATCCGTCGGCGATCGCAAAATGGAACAGGCCGGTCTGCCGGCTCGGGTCGTAAGAGGTGCGGCCGGCGGCGACATAGGGATCGAAACCGTCGGTATCGGCGGTTGTAACGAGTTGGCCCGGACCGTTCTGCGGGTAGACAAAACCGTAAGTCGGGTTGTCGCGGCCGAATTGGCCGGAGCCCAGATCCATGACCGCGACCGTTGTCCAATCATGATTGGGCGAGGTGTCGACAACCGGGGTCTGCAACGTGACCCTGCCGTGATACCAGTTGGATTGGTCGACGAGCACCATCGTCGGGCCGACGACCTTGGACACGACCGCGACATGACCCGAAGGGATCGACCCGGTCGGCCGGAAGACGAGGATCGAGCCCACCGCCGGTATCGGGCCGCGCTGATAGCGGCCGGCTGCCTCGTACCACCAGCCGCCGGCGGCGCCGAAAAGATCGACGCCGGTAACGGCGCGCGCATAAAGCGCGCAGTTGCCGGCCGCGGCGCGGCGCGAGTGCCCGGCACAACAGCTCACCAGTATGGCGCCCCAGACGAGGCCCCAGCCCAACTTCGCTCGCATTTAATTGCCCCCCGGCTGGTATCGACCCGAAGCCCGTCGCTGACGGCGGCCCCCGACTTCGTGTCGTTAAGAATTATTAACGCCGCCTATAAAACCGCAGGTCGGAGAAGGAAATCACTATAATTCTCAACAGGAGAGGTAAAAACTGCCCGATTTTACCCCTGCGCGCATCAGCGATTTAGTAATTCGCGTTTCAAGCGAGACACTACATGACAAAACCGAGCGACGCCAGCGCCTCTCGTACCGCCGATGCTGCGAGCAATGCGCGAAACCGTAGAATCGCCGGCCGCTCGATCCGGTTTCTCGGAATGACGAAATCGTAATGCTCGTCCTGTGCCGGGATAAAGCCGAGCCCGTACTGACGCGCCACGCTTTCGATCGCGATACCCCAATCGGCGCGATTCTGCGCCACCGCGGCTGCGACGGCATTGTGCGATTTCGGCTGCGCCCAATAGCCCGGCGGCCTGGCGCCCCCGAGCAACCGGTCGGTCAGGATGCGGGTACCGCTGCCGGCGTTGCGGTTGACCATCAGACAATCGGGTGCCGCCAGCACCGCCGCGATCGCGCCGTCGACCGAGCGGTGGTCGAAGCGCGGGTCGCCGCTGCGGTAGACGATGCCCTGCAAGCGACGGTAGCCGGGCACCAGTTCGAGCGCCGGGGTCAAGAACGGACGATTGTATCCGCCGGTCTCGGGGTCCATCAGATGGATCGCGGCGATGTCGCATTCGCCGCGCTTGGCGGCGGCGAGTCCGCCCATGCTGCCGATGTTGAGCGCCTTGACCGCGATCCCCTCGGCGTGCAGGCGGTCGATCAATATGTCGAGCCCGACGCAATGGCTGCCGATGATCACGAGATCGGCGAGATGGGCATCGCCGATCAGCTGCACTTCGACCGGCGTGCCGGCCGCCACGCTTTCGACTTGCGCATCGACGGCGATGAACCCGTCCGCCTGGCTGAAGGCGGTGACCGCCCCCGAGCCCTTGATGTTCGGATAGGCAAAAAGGGTGCCTTCCGGGTCGCCTTGGATCAGTGAAACCATCAGATATTCTGTCCGGCCGCGTTCCGAGGCGACGCGCAGCGGCAGGGTTGCCGGCAGCCGCTCGGCGCGTTCGGGGGCCAACCCGGCAAAGGCGCGGACCACCGGTGCCACGAATTCGTGAAAGGTGAAAATCGCCGAGGTTGGAAACCCCGGCAGCACGACGACCGGCTTGCCGCGGGTCACCGCCAGGCACAGCGGCTTCCCCGGTTTCAGGGCGACGCCGTGGACGACGATGCCGGGATCGCGGAAGCGTGCCACCGCACGGTAGCAAAGGTCGCCCGCGCCCTTTGACGTGCCGCCCGACAATATCACGACGTCGCAGGCGGCAAGCCCGTCTTCGACGAGGCGGGTCAGCACCGCGTCGTCGTCGGCGCCGATGCCGAGCGGGCAGGAGACGCCGCCCGCCTCCTCGACCGCCGCGGCAAGGATCGCGGCATTCGAATCGAAGACGGCACCAGGCCGCATCGGCGCGCCGGGGGCGATGATCTCGTCGCCGGTCGAGATGATCGCGACGCGCGGCCGCCGCCAGACCTCGACCGTGGCACAGCCGACCGCGGCCAGCATGCCGATCTCGCGCGAGGTCAGCACCTGTCCGGCCCGCAATACGGTCTCGCCGCGCGCCATATCGCTGCCGGCAAAGGCGACGAACTGGCCGGCGGTGGCGGCCCGGCGGATTTCGAGGACGGTCGCGCCGTTCGCCGCTTCGGCCGTCTCGGTATGTTCGACCATGACGACGGCATCGGCGCCGCGCGGCACCATTCCGCCGGTTGCGATCAGCGTCGCCGTCCCCGGTTCGACCGCGAGCCTCGGCTCTTTCCCGGGGGTCAGAATTTCGGGCAGCAAGGTCAACCGGCGCGGCGTCCGCTCGCTGGCGCCGAGCGTGCCGTCGGCGTGCACCGCAAAACCATCGACGCTGGCGCGGTCGAAGCCCGGGACATCGACCCCGGCAACGACCCGGCGTGCCACGACCCGCCCCAATGCCTGCGCCAATGGCACGGTCTCGCAGCCGAGCGGGCGTAATTCGAGATGCTTACGAAACCGCCGCTCGGCCTCGTCGCGATCGACAACGTCGAGGAATTGCTCCTGCCGCGCCAGGCTGCGCAGGCTCGCGGGGATATCGTTCATGACATGGGCTCCGCGCGAATTTGACGTTCGTCATAGAAATAGGCAGTGATTTGTGCGCCCGCCGGATAGCCCTCGCTCGCCTCGGGGACGACGACAAACCCGTCGCCCTGGATGGCCGCCATCAGCCCGGCTTCGGCGAAGGACGCGACCGGCGCGATGTGGCCGTCGGCCAGGCAGCGGATCGGGCAGACCTCGGTCATGCCGATCGCCGAAACGATTTTTCGCACAGTGACGACCGGGCGCGAAGGATAGGGAAGCGCCGGATCGCGTCCGCCGAGCCGACGGATCGCGCGACCGGCGAACAGCTCGTAATTCCACAGGCAGGCCGCCGGCGCCCCCGGCAGCAACAGCGCCGGGGTCCCACCGGCCAGGCGGCCGAACCCGGCCGTCTCGCCCGGAGCCAGCGCCACGCCATGAAGGTCGAGCTTGCCGCAGGCAGACAGCGCCGCCACCGACCGGTCCTCATGACTGCGGCCGGTGCCGCCCGCGACGAGGACGAGATCCGCTCCCGGGGCAAATGCATCGGCGAGAGGCGCATCCGTGACGATCCCGCCGTCGCGGTCGACCAGCGCCCGCAGCATCGGCCCGTTGCCGTCGAACGGCTCTCCGGACCGCGCGTATCGGGCGACAACCAACCGCACCCGCGGGCGGCGGATCACCGGCACGCGCGCAACACCGGCGATGGCGATCATGCCGATGTGCCGCGCCGTCAGCCGGGTTCCTGCCGCGATCAACAGCGCGTCGGCGCTCGCCACCGCGCCCTGGCGGTCGATGCTGGCGCCGGCAGCGACGGGTTCGACCAGCACGACCCCGCCCGCCTCGTTCGGTTCCGCCTGATCGAACGGGACGATCGCATCCATCCCCACGGGCAGGGCTTGGCCGGCTTCGACAGTGCCTGCCGCTACCGCCAGCGGGTTGTAGGCGCCGGCGCCGAGGCTGTCCTCGGCGCATACGGCGTAGCCGTCGATCGCGGCGCAATCCGCCGGCGGGATCGGGTTCTGTGCGCGGACGTCTTCCGCGAGTATCCGGTTCGCCGGCGTTTCGAACGCAGTTTCTTCTGTATCTAGGCAACCGGTCGCGGCATCAATCCAGGCGAGCGCCCGCTCGACCGAAACGCGCTCGAGCCGGATCAAGCGATGCTCGCCAGCGCCTGGTCGAGATCGGCGATCAGGTCGCCCTTGTCCTCGATGCCGACCGAGAGGCGCACCAGCCCGTCGCCGATGCCGATCGCGCGCCGCTGTTCCGGAGGGACCGAGGCATGGGTCATGATCGCCGGATGCTCGATGAGGCTGTCGGTGCCGCCAAGGCTTTCGGCCAAGGTGAAGAGCCGCACCCGTTCGAGAAATCGCCTGCAGCCGGCGAGATCGGCCGCCAACTCGGCCGTCACCATGCCGCCGAACCCGCTCATCTGCCGCTGTGCCAGCGCGTGCTGCGGATGGCTCGGCAGCCCCGGATAGATCGTCCGGCGAATCGCGGGGTGATGCTCGAGCCACTGCGCGATCGCCAAGGCGTTGGCGCAGTGCCGCTCCATGCGCAAGGCCAGGGTCTTGATCCCGCGCAATACCAGAAAGCTGTCGAACGGCCCGGCGATGCCGCCGACGGCGTTCTGCACAAATTTCAGCCGAACGGCGAGCTCGCGGTCGTTGCCGACGACGGCTACCCCGCCGATCACGTCCGAATGGCCGTTCAGATATTTGGTCGTCGAATGGACGACGGCGCTGAACCCGTGATCGAGCGGTCGCTGCACCCACGGGCTGGCAAAGGTGTTGTCGGCGACCGTCCAGATGTCGCGGCGCCGGCCGATGGCCGCGACCGCGGCGAGATCGACCAGTTTCAGCATCGGATTGGTCGGGGTCTCGACCCAGATCAGCCGGGTGATGGGCCGGATCGCCGCCTCGACATTCTCCGGGGTGGACATGTCGACGAGCGTCGTTTCGAGACCTCCCGAACGCCGCCGTACCCGCTCGAACAATCGCAGCGTGCCGCCGTAGAGATCGTCGGTGGCGACGACATGCGCGCCGTCGTCGAGGCATTCCAGCACCGCCGCCATCGCCGCCGAGCCCGACGCGAAAGCAAACCCGGCGCCACCGTTTTCAAGATCGGCGACGCAGCGCTCCAGCGCCTCGCGCGTCGGGTTGCGGGTGCGCGCGTATTCGTAGCCCTTGTGGACGCCGGGGCTTTCTTGGGCATAGGTCGAGGTCGCATAGATCGGCACCGAGACCGCTCCGGTGGCCGGGTCCGGTCCGCCGCCCGCATGCACCGCGCGGGTCGCAAAGGCGTGTCGGTTGCGTTCCATTCCGCTCGTGCGCTTCATCGGAAGGGCGATCCTCCCGTGCGGCATCTTAGCTCATAGTTGCGAGATGCGCCCGCCGGCGGATCAGCGATTTCGCGCGTTTGCAGGAGAGCAAAGCTCGGCGCATCCGGGATCCCGGATGCGCCGGAGGGGATGACCGAGGGTCAGCCGGCCTTGGCGAGGTTCTGGGCGGCGAAATCCCAGTTGATCAGATGATCGAGAAAGGTTTGCACAAAGTCAGGCCGGCGGTTTTGGTAGTCGAGATAGTAGGCGTGTTCCCACACGTCGCAGGTCAAAAGCGCCGTCTGGCCTTCGGCCAGCGGGGTGACCGCGTTTGGGGTCGAGACGATCTTGAGCTGACCCTTGTCGGCGACAAGCCACGTCCAGCCGCTGCCAAACTGGCCGACCGCAGTCGCCTTGAACACCTCCTTGAACTTGTCGAGGCCGCCGCAATCCTTGGTAATGGCCGCCGCGATGCTGCCGGACGGCGTCCCGCCGCCATGCGGCTTCATCGAGTGCCAGAAGAAGGTGTGGTTCCACACCTGTGCCGCGTTGTTGAAGATGCCAGTTTTCGAGCTGTCCTTGTAGGTCGCCTTGATGATTTCCTCGAGCGATTGCCGTTCGAACGGCTGGTCCTTGACGAGGTTGTTCAGGTTCGTGACATAGGCCTGATGGTGCCTGCCGTGATGGAAGTCCATCGTCCGCTCGGAGATATGCGGTTCGAGCGCGTTTTTCGGGTAGGGCAGGGGCGGCAATTCGAAAGCCATGGTGACCATCCCGGGTTATGTGAAGCGGGTGCGTGAAAAAACGCCCGTGCCTCGCCAACGTTCCGCCAGCGCGGAGCAGCTGTCGCCGGTCGCGGCGTTGGTGCGGCGCCACGACCGCGACCGGTTTCAAACGGCGCTGTTTGCCCCGGCCGCGCATCGCGAGGCGCTGTTTGCGCTTTACGCCTTCAACTACGAGATTGCAAGGGTGCGGGAGAGCGTGAGCCAGCCGACCCTTCGCCATATCCGCCTCGAATGGTGGCGTGAGAACGTCGCCGCTGCTTATGCAACCGGCCCGGCGCGGCGCCATCCGGTGATCGAGGCGCTGACCACGGTCATTCGCCGGGTCGAATTGACGCGTACCCATTTCGACCGGCTGATCGACGCGCGCAAAGCCGATCTCGACGACGACCCGCCGGCCACCCTCGCCGTGCTCGAGGACTATGCCGAGGATACTTCGTCAGCTCTTATTTATCTGGCGCTCGAGGCGCTCGGGGTGCGCGAACCGGCCGCGCGCGAGGCCGGGCATCATATCGGGATCGCCTATGCGCTCGCGGGCCTATTGCGAGCCCTCCAGTTGCGGATGGCGGCGGGGCGGCCGGTCATTCCGGTCGAGATAGCCGCGCGCAACGGGGTCGATCTCGAAGACATCTTGAATCGGAGAGGCTCCGCGGCGTTGCGCGCCGCCGTCGGCGAGGTCGCGGCCACGGCGGACGCCCATCTGCGCGCGGCGCGCGGCGCTCGCCACGCGATCCCACGGGCAGCGCTGCCGGCGCTGCTGCCGGCGGTGGTCGCCGACCGCTCGCTGCGACGGCTCAACCGTGCCGGCTGGGATCCGTTCGATCCGGGCCTGGCGCATCCCGACCCGTTGCAGAGTTGGCGGCTGGCCGCTGCGGCACTTCGCCGACGCTTTTGAAACAGTCTGTCAGCTGTACCCCCTCGCGCCCCCGCGCCACTCCACGCGAGCCCAAGAGGAGGCCGGCGTTGCTGCCGCTGCGTGCCCGTCAATAGCGGCGGAGCAGGCCGACGAGGCGGCCCTGAACCTTGACCCGGTCGGGACCGAAGATGCGGCTTTCATACGCCTTGTTGGCGGGTTCGAGGGCGATCGAGGCGCCGCGCCGGCGCAGCCGCTTCAACGTCACTTCCTGGTCGTCGATCAGCGCCACGACGACGGCGCCGTTCTCCGCAGTGTCGCTGCGCTCGATGATGACCGTGTCGCCATCGAAAATGCCGGCCTCGATCATGCTGTCGCCGGCGACCTCGAGCGCATAATGCTCACCGGCGCGGCCGAGCAGGCTCGCCGGCACGCCGACCGAGGCACTCTGGTCGCGCAGCGCCTCGATCGGAGTGCCGGCGGCGATTCGGCCGTAGAGCGGCAGCTCGACCGCCTCGACATCGGGAGCAACCGGAGCGCCCGGCAGCGAGGCCTTGAAATCGCCGCGAATCACGGTTGCGGAAAAGCCGCCGCGATCGAAGGCGGGGGCTGCACTCTCCTCCGGGAGCTTGATGACCTCCAACGCGCGCGCCCGGTGCGGCAGGCGGCGAATGAACCCGCGTTCCTCAAGCCCGCTGACGAGCCGGTGAATCCCCGATTTCGATTTCAGCCGCAGGGCGTCCTTCATCTCGTCAAACGACGGTGACACCCCGGTCGCGCTCAGCCTCTGATTGATAAACAGCAGCAGTTCGCGCTGTTTTGCGGTCAGCATGGAACCCCCACTTGGAGAGTGTGGAACGAATCCTAAACGCTCATCCCGTTCTACTTTGGTTCGCCCATTGCGTCAAGTAGCGCAAAAGGGTCAGATTTGTGACAGCCTGGCTTCGGAACCCGACCCCGCCTGGTTTCAGATCGGCAGCGCGCCGGTCGGGAAGCGCAGGATCGGCACGGTCTCCCCGGCCGCGGCGGCGGGGGCGTGCGGCGGGCGCATGATCAGACAGTCGGCTTGCGCCAACAGGCGCATCATCGAGCTGTCCTGGACCGCAAACGGCGCCGCCTCCTCGATCCCGTCATCGGCCCGCGTGAGCCGGGCGCGGAGGTAATCTTGGCGCCGGTCGTTGGCGGCGACGGCGGCGCCGAGGCGCGCGGTCGCGGCGGCCTCTGTCGCGGCAATGCCGCTCAACCGCTCGATCGCCGGAACCAGGAACAGCACCCCGCAGACAAAGGTCGAGACCGGATTGCCGGGCAGACCGAGCATCGGTGTGCCCCGATAACGGCCGGCCATCAGCGGTTTTCCGGGCCGCATCGCGATCTGCCAGAAATCGAGATCGAAACCGTCCTCGGCCAGCACTTGGCGCACCAGATCGTGCTCGCCGACCGAAGCTCCGCCGGTGGTGACCAGGAGATCGACGCCGCGCGTCGCCGCCGCGATCCGGCGCAGGGCCTCGGGGTCGTCGGGGGCGTTGCCGACCGACACCGCAACCCCGCCGCTGGCGGCGACCATCGCCGAAAGCGCCAGGCTGTTCGAACTGACAATCTGATGCGGGCCGATCGGGTCGCCGGGCATGACGATCTCGTCGCCGGTCGAGAGGATGCCGATATGCGGGCGGCGGCGAACAAAAAGCCACGGCCGGTTCATCGCGGCGAGCAGCCCGATGTCGCGCGCGGTCAGCCGCTGCCCGACCTGCAGCAGCGCGTCGCCTGCGGCGAAATCGAGGCCTTCGCGCCGTACATAGCGGCCACGGCGGGCGCCTTCGAGCACCCGTACGCGGTCGCCGTGCCGCTCCGCGTCTTCCTGGATGACGACCGTGTCGGTGCCGGCCGGCATCGGCGCCCCGGTAAAGATGCGCGCCGCTTCGCCAGCGCCGACATGGCCGCCAAACCCCGCCCCGGCCGGCACTTCGGCGACAATTCTGAGTTCGACCGGGATCCGGCCGAGATCATCGGCGCGCACCGCATACCCGTCCATCGCCGAGGCCGCGAAAGGCGGCTGAGTGCGGCGGGCGGCGACATCTTCGGCGAGCACCCGGCCGAGCCCGTCGGCGAGCGCTATCTGCTCGGGCGGCAGGATTTCGATCAGAGCCAGCAGCCGCGTCAGCGCTTCTTCGACCGATATCACGGTGTCGCCTCCCAACTTCCTGATTTACCACCGGATTTGTGCAACAACCGGAGATTGGTGACGACCATGCCGCGATCGACCGCCTTGCACATGTCGTAGATCGTCAACGCCGCAATGCCGGCCGCCGTCAATGCCTCCATTTCGACCCCGGTGCGGCCGCGCAACCGGCAGGTGGCGGTGATCTCAACGGCACTCGTCTCGGGGACGCAAACGAGCTCGACCTCAACCGAGGTCAACGCCAGCGGATGACACAGCGGGATCAGCTCGGCCGTCCGTTTGGCGGCCATGATCCCGGCGAGGCGGGCGACGGCTAGCACATCGCCCTTGGCGACATCGCCGGTGCGGATGCGCTCCAGAGTTTCGCGGCGCATGACCACCCGTGCGCCGGCGACGGCGACCCGGTCGGTCTCGCCCTTTGCGGAAATGTCGACCATGCGGGCGCGGCCCTGTGCGTCGAGATGGGAAAATTCGGGGAGCCCGAGCAGGCGCCGCGTCGCGGCGCCGACATCGGGTTCGCGCATTAGGGTTTCGCCAACCAGGAAACAACGGGCGCCGGTCTTGGCCAGGCGGGCGAGATCATCGGTGCCGCGAATGCCGCTCTCGGCGACGACGATGCGGTCGGCGGGCACCTCCCGCGCCAGCCTTTCGGTCGTGCCCAGATCGACCGCCAGGGTCTTCAGGTTGCGGTTGTTGATGCCGATCAGCCGCACGCCGAGCAAGAGGGCGCGCTCGAGCTCCGCCCGATCGTGAATTTCGGCCAGCACGGCGAGCTGGTACTCGGCGGCGGCGGCGGCGAGTTCGCCGGCCGCGGCGTCCGACAACGCCGCCAGGATCAGCAGCACGCAATCGGCGCCGATCGCGCGGCTTTCGAGGATCTGGTACGGGTCGAGGATGAAGTCCTTGCGCAGCACCGGCAGCCCGACGGCGGCGCGGGCGGCGCGCAGATCGTCGTCGCTGCCCTGGAAAAACGGCGTGTCGGTCAACACCGACAGGCAGGCAGCACCACCGGCCTCGTAGGCGCGGGCGAGAGCCGCGGGGTCGAAATCGGGCCGGATCAACCCGGCGCTCGGCGAGGCCTTTTTTATCTCGGCGATCAGGCCGTAGCGGCCTTGCGTCAAGTGGCGTTCGAGCGCCCTCGCGAACGGCCGCACCGGCGGCGCCTCGCCGAGCGCGGCGAGCAGCACCGCCTCGGGGCATGCCGCCCGGGCGCGCGCGATATGGCCGCGTTTTTCGGCGCAGATGCGGTCGAGCACGTCGCTCATTGGGTGGTCTGCGCCGCCGCGGGGAGGTTGGTGTGGGCGACGAGATTCTCGAGCACGCGGCGTGCCGTACCCGAATCGATCGAGCGGGCCGCCAGTTCGGCGCCCTCATAGAGGTTTGCCGCACGCCCGGCGACCAGCAGCGCCGCGGCGCTGTTGAGCAGCACGACATCGCGCAACGGCCCGCCGGCACCGTCGAGAAGGCCGTGCATCAGCCGGGCGTTGTACGCGGGTTCGCCGCCGCGCAGATCCTCGAGCCGCGCCGGCGGCAACCCGGCGTCCTCGGCGGTAACTTCGAAGGTCTCGACGGTGCCATGGTCGAGCGCGGCGACTTTGGTCGGGCCGGCCGTCGTCAATTCGTCGAGCCCGTCGCCATGGACGACCCAAGCGCGTTCGCCGCCGAGCCGGCCGAGCACCTCGGCCATAGGCCGGACCCATTCGGGGGCAAACACACCGACCAGTTGGCGGCGCGCCTTGGCCGGGTTCGACAACGGACCCAGGAGGTTGAAGATCGTCCTTGTCCCCAGTTCGACGCGCGTCGGTGCCACATGACGGGTGGCGCTGTGGTGGCGCGGCGCCATCAGAAAGCCGAGCCCGATTTCCCACAAGCAGGCGCGCACGACCGTGAGGTCGGCCTCGATATTGACCCCGAGCGCCGTCAGCACATCGGCCGAACCCGATTTCGACGACAGTGCGCGGTTGCCGTGCTTCGCCACCGGCACGCCGCAGCCGGCGACAACCAACGCGCTCGCGGTCGAGATGTTGAAGCTGCCCGAGGCGTCGCCGCCGGTGCCGCAGGTGTCGATGGTTCCGGGCGGTGCGTCGATCGCCACTGCCTTCGCCCGCATGATCCGCGCCGCGCCGGCGATTTCGTCAACGGTTTCGCCGCGCACGCGCAACGCCATCAAAAAGCCGCCCATTTGCGACGGTGTCGCGTCGCCGCTCATGATGATGTCGAACGCGGCCTCGGCCTCGGCCTCGGCAAGGCTGCGCCCTGCGGCGACCAGCGCCAGCAGGGACCTCAAATCGTCCGTCATCTGACGGCCGAACGATTGGCGATCAGGTTCATGTGCGGCGCCCACGCGAAACAGAGCACCGTTATATCAGCCCCGCACCGGCCAAGGAAACGACCGCTGTCGAAGCGCCTCCGTGACTACTGCGGTGATGTCACCGGCACCTTGTACAGGTTCACGGCGTTTTCAAAGACCAATTGGTTGAGCGCTGCCTTGCCCAAAGCAGCCTCCGCCGGGGCATGTCCCATTGCCTTCGAGTGCGGCCACGGGCTGTCAAGACCCGGGAAGTCGCTGGCCCACAAAAAGTTCCGCAATCCGACCTCGGGGGCGCGCCGGAAACCGCCCTCTTCTTCGACCTCGAAAGTAAAGAAGACCTGGCGCTTGACAAATTCGCTGGGCTTGTCGGAGAGCACGATGTCGGGCTTAAACACGCGGCTCTCCGGCCCGCCGAAATCGTATTCGCGATCGAAGCGCCAGTACATAAACGGGACCCATCCGACCCCCGCCTCTTCGAGGACAAAGCGCACCCCGGGATGGCGATCGCAGATCCCCGAGAAAACGACGGCGCTCATCAATTCCGCCATCAGCCCCATCGGGAAGTTGGCCACCCGCATTAGGGCCTGGTTGCGCGGCTCGATGCCTGTCACACCGACGCCCATTTGCCGCGAGCCGCCGGCGGGGTTGGCGTGCAGGTTGACCGGCATGCCGGTCTCGGCGGCGGCGGCCCAGACCGGCTCCCACATCTGGTGGATCACCGGTTGGGGCGCGTTCGCCCAATCGAAGATGACCCCGGTCGGGAGGCCGAACTCGGACACCCGTAGCAATTCCGCGGCAGCCTCCTCGGGCGTCAGGCACGGTAACGGCAGAAGCATGATGAAGCGGCCGTTCGACTCCTCGTAAAGCTCGCGCGCCCAGTCGTTGACGGCGCGAACGCAGGCGGCCCGCAATTCGGGATTTTTGATCGCCGATATTTGCTCATAGGGGCCGTTGACGAGCTCGGCGTCCACCCCGTCGCGGTCCATGTCCTCGCAGCGATACTTGGCGTTTGCCGCGCGGAAGATGCCAGGCTCGGGCTCTTCGGGCAATCCCGCCCGCGTATAGCAGTTGACCGGCCCGCGGCCCACCCCGGCCCAGCCGACCCCGCTCCACGACCGCCCCTCGACCACCCATTGCCGCACACCGTCCGGCCCAGTCACGACCCGCGGCCCGTCGTCCTGGAATTTTCGCGGCAGGCGCTTGGTCCACAAATCGAACGGCAGATGCATCAGCCGGCAATGACCATCGGCGGACACCACGCCAAATCGCTTCTCCATGACGCTCTCCCTCTCAGCGGCTCAGGGTAGATTATTCTTCTCCGAATCCCGGATGATAATTGATTACGTCGCGGCAGACGCCCTGGACACGAGTGCCGGGCGGCGGCTGCGGAAATCGGTCGCCTTTTCTATGGCGTCGGCGATGCCGAACACGGTGGGCTCCTGAAACGGTTTGCCGACGAGCTGGATCGACACCGGCAATCCACCCTCGCCAAACCCCGAGCAGATCGAGATTGCCGGATATCCGGCGACGTTGAACGGCATCGTAAAGCTCGGCGTCTGGAACAAATCCCATTTCGGCAAGGCGTCGATCTTGGGTGCCTCGGAGGGCTGGGACGCGGTCAAGACGGCATCGAGCCCGGCCATCGCGCGCTGCAGCTGGGCGCGCAATTCGCGCCGCCGCCGCACCGCCTGGAGGTAGTCGACACCCGACACCAAGGCCCCGAGCATCAGCCGGCTGCGCACGCGCTCGCCAAAATCGCCGAGCCTTGTGCGCGTCCATTCCTCATAGGCGGCGGCACGTTCGACGATCGAGATCAATGAGCCGCAGGCCATCCAATCCTGCAACGGCGACAACTGCACCTCGTGGATCTCGGCGCCGAGACCACGGCAGGTGGCGATCGCCTCGTCGATGCCGCGCCGGGTCGCGGCGCTGACCTGGTAATCGGTTTCGTGGAAATGATGGATCACCCCGATCTTGCAGCCCTTGATCCCGGCCCCGATCAGCGCGCTGTAGTCGGGCACCGGCCGGTCGGCGCTCGCCGGGTCGCGCGGGTCGTGGCCGGCCAATGCCTGCAGCATCAATGCGCAATCCTCGGCAGTCCACGCCATCGGGCCGATATGGTCGAGGCTGAAGGCGGCCGGGGCGACGCCGGCGCGGCTGACGAGACCATAGGTGGGCTTGATGCCGGCGATCCCGCACAAGGCCGCCGGGCCTCGGATCGAGCCGCCGGTGTCGGTGCCGATGCCGCCCAAGATCAGCCCGGCCGCGACCCCCGCACCGGTGCCGCTACTGCTGCCGGCGGTGAAGTGATCTGTGTCCCACGGGTTGCGCGCCGGCGGCCAGGGGACATCGAAAGACGGCCCGCCATCGGCGAATTCATGGGTCGTCGTCTTGCCCATCAAGACGGTGCCGGCGGCGGCGAGCCTTTCGGCGCAGGCGGCGTCGGTTTCGGGCACGTTGTCGGCGAGGAGCTTCGACTGACAGGTTGTCGGGATACCCTTGGTGTCGACGATGTCCTTGAGACCGATCGGGATGCCGTGCAACGGCCCCTTCGGCGCCCCGGCCATGACCGCGCGCTCGGCGGCGCGGGCTTCGTCCAATGCCCGCTCTTCGGTCAAATGGATAAAAGCGTGCAGCCGATGGTCGAGCGCGTGCACCCGGTCGAGGCAGGCGCGGGTCAGCTCGACCGGCGAAAGTCGCTTTGCCGCGATCAGCCGCGACGCTTCGGCGACGGTCGGGATCGCGCCGGTCATTGGAGGTCCTCCTCGGTGAAGCCGTAAGTCAGCGCCGGCTCCGCCATGCGCCCGCGCTGCTGGCGCACCCGCGCCGCCATCGCCGCAACCCCGGCGTACACCGATTTCAAATCGGCCTTTTGCTCGGGGCTGAGCGTGAGGCCGGCGCGGGCCAACAAGAAGTCGAGGGCCTCGTCTGAAATTTCGGACGGCATTGGCGCATTCTCCTCGCTTTGAGATGGAGCGGCGGTGTTCGGCGTGCGGTGGTTGGCATCAGCCGGTCGGGCAGGAACCGGGCCACCCCGCGGCCGGTTGCCTCTGTCGGCATGGAGGTTGCCGCGAGCATCGCACGACGAGGCCGCAAAAGGCGAGCGCGCGATTCCGTGGGCCCGCGCTTGGGCCGCGCAACAACCCGAGAGCATCCTATGACCCGCGTGAGTGTGTCGGTTGGTGTGGCCGCAGCGATTGTGCTCAGTCTCACGCACTCCCTCCGGGGTTGCGCAAACCCTCCGCATCGCGATGACCGCGGCCGACATCCCGACGACCAGCGGAGTTCCAAACAATGGCGGCGAGGGATATCTGTTTCTCGGCCTTCCGGCGTTCGACGGGCTGGTCGGCTGGGACTTCACGCATCCCAACCAGATCGCCGGGCTGACGCCCGGGCTCGCGACCGGTATTGCAGGGCACCGTGCTGGTATTGGCGAGCTTCTTTGTGCTGATCAATCTCCTGGTCGATCTCGTGCAGGCGCTGATCGATCCGCGCATGCGCCACTAGGCCGCCGCCGATGGCCGACATCACCGCATTGCAGCCGGGCGCGACCGTCGCCGATGCCCAGCGCGGAGCCGCCGGGCGCCGCTATTGGGGCGTGGTCGCCGGACGATTGCGGCGCGATCGGTTGACCGTCGCGGTTGGCGCGATTTTGCTGTTGTTTGTCGGCCTGGCGGTGTTTGCGCCGTTGGCGGCGACCCACGACCCGCCTCTTGTCGACCATATTGCATCGTCATTCCCGCGAAAGCGGAAACCCAGAGGCAAGCGACGGGCAGCCGTCCCCTGTTCAGCCCAGGGGAAGGCTTTGCACCCTCGTTTGCTAGCCGTCGAGCCGCCGCCCCGATCCCTACGGGCTGACCCCGCTCGGCAGCCGCCCGCCGCGGCCGCGGGGCAGCGTGTGAAGCTTTAGCTCGACCGGGTTGCCGAGCCAGATCGCGTAACCGCTATGGTCCTCGACCGCGTCCGTGGTCAGCGGGTGCACGAGTACGTCGAGACCTTCACGGTTCAGCATCAGATAGGGAACGACGTGCTCGAACTGGTCGGGCTTGAAGATGACCAGGACATTCGAGATCGGGTGCGGTCCGACCGGCGTGTCGCGGAAACCGTCGATCTCGACTGGGAACTTTTCGCTGACCGCGGCGCACACTTGCTCCGCGACGGCGCGCGTCGTTGTCGGCTCGTAATAGATGTGGGCATGATAGCCCAGGTTCCCGACGGATTGCGCAGTCTTCTCGATCATCGGCTGTCCTCCCTGTAAGCCCGCAACAGCACGCGCCATTTTTTGCACAGCGATACCCGAAAGTCGATTCCGCCGACAAACGGTAGTGTCTTCGTTTGAATTTCGGCTTTCGATCCTTCTCGGCCACTCAGCCTTCGTGCTGGGAATGGCCCTCCTGCCCCTTCTGGAAGGCCTGTTCCAGGGCAGCGCATGGTACGACGGCTCAACGTCGACGGCGTTGGTCAAGGAGATTTGACATGGAAGACCGAGAGATTCGCGCGGCTCTGGATCGCCACTGGGCCGCCTCCGATGCGAACGACCTCGAGAGGGAGCACCAGATTTGCCGAAAGGACACGGTGCTCGAATATCCGCAATTCGGCGAGCGCATCCGCGGACGCGGACGATTTGGTCGTCTCGCGCCGCGCAGCCGAACCGGAAACGCTTCGCGGTGCGGCGGATAATCGGCGCGGGCGACTTCTGGGTCACTGAATATGTCCTAACCTATGACGGGCGGCCGTATTACACCGTGAGCATCATGGAGTTCCTTGGGAACGCGGCCCGCGAGACCCGGTATTTCGGCGACCCGTTCGAGTCGGGGCCTTCGCGGGCGCAATGGGTCGAGCGGATGCCCTGAAACCTGGCCGCCGTAAGGATGGCGATTTGCCGCTCGCTCGCTCGGAGCTGCCGATTGATACGGTCTCTCTCGCCCGCTATCTCATTGGCAAGGTATTGGTGCGGGAGTTGCCTGAAGGCGTCGCCAGTGGTCGTATTGTTGAGACCGAGGCGTATGTCGTCGGCGACGCCGCCGGGCACGCCTACGGGGGGATGACTCGACGTAATCGTTCGCTGTTTCTCGAGCGTGGGCACGCCTATGTCTATCTCGCCTACGGCAGCTCATACATGCTGAATGTCTCGAGCGAGATGCCCGGGATCGGAGCCGGCGTCCTGATCAGGGCGCTTGAGCCGCTCGAAGGCATCCCGATCATGCGGCTAAATCGCGGCATCGAGCGCTTGCGCGATTTGGCGCGAGGGCCAGGAAGGCTCGCCGCGGCGTTGCGGGTTGATCGTTGGCTCGATGGGCTCGATCTTTGCCGAGAAGGCCCTCTATGGCTCCGACGCGGTGACTACGAACCCGGCGAGATCGGGCAGAGCATTAGGATCGGCATTTCGCGGGATGCGAACCGCCTCCTGCGATTTTATCTTCGGGACAGTCCGTTCGTCAGCGGTCCAGGATCGCTCAAGGAATAAGAGACCGCCACAGTCGCCCTCCTCCTATCTTGAGAGGGAGTCAGGACTCGAAGCTTCGTTTTCTCCGCAGACGATCCCCGTCACTGCATGAACTCCGCAGCATACGAATGCGCCGGACCTTCAGTGTCGCCCCAATGTCCGTTCATGGCGCGAGATGCAGGTCTGTGTCCAGGCTTTTGCGGAAATTCAAACTGAGCCATTACCGACCGAAGCCGCTGGAAGCCGATCCGCCGGGCGGGTCGGATCGGCCAACGGCTATGCTGCGAGGCGCATCCGTTGCCGCACCATGTCGGCGGCGCGCTCGCCGATCATGATCGTCGCGGCGTTGGTGTTGCCGGAGACGACGGTCGGCATGACCGAGGCGTCGGCGACGCGCAAGCCGTCGAGGCCGTGTACCCGCAATTCGGGATCGACGACCGCCATCGCATCGACCCCCATCTTGCACGTGCTGGTCGGGTGATACACCGTGCCGCCGCGCCGCCGCGCATAATCGAGGAGCTGTTCGTCGCTCTCGATCGCCGGGCCGGGCTGGAACTCCGACTCGACAAAGCGCTGCATCCGCGGGGTGGCCATGATGCGGCGCAGCAGCTTGAGCCCCTCGACGATGGTTTGCCGATCGGTCTCGGTCGCGAGGTAATTCGGATAGACCGCCGGCGGGTCGGCCGGGTTGGCACTCTTCAATTCGATCTGACCGCGGCTTTCCGGCCGCAGCTGATAGACGATCGTCGTAAACCCCGACCACGGATGCAGCCCGTCCTGCGGCCGGTCGGCGCTAAACGGCGAGCATGAGCATTTGATGTCGGCCGAAGCGAGCTCGGGCCGGGTGCGGGCGAACAACGCCGCGGGCGACGTGCCCATCGCCAATGGGCCGGTTTTGAAGGTGTAGTATTGCAACCCAGCCTTCAGCTTTTTCAAATTGCTCTGCATGACGTCGTTGACGGTGACCGGCATCGTGCATTTGAACTTAAGCGGTGCGGAATAGTGGTCTTGGAGGCTCTGCCCAACGCCCGGCAGGTGGTGCACGACCGGGACGCCGCGGGCGACAAGATGCTCGGCCTGGCCGACCCCCGACAACATCAGCAATTGCGGCGAGTTGACCGCACCACCGCACAGGACGACCTCGCTCGCCGCCCGCGCCGTGCGGGTTTGGCCGTCGAGCCGAAAGACGACGCCGGTCGCGCGCCGCCCGTCGAAGGTAATTTTTTCGGTCAGCGCATTGGTGATGACACGCAGATTGGAGCGGTTCATCGCCGGGCGCAAATAACCGACGGCGGTCGAGCATCGTCTGCCGTTCTTCGTCGTCGTCTGGTGATAGCCGACACCATCCTGGCCGGCGCCGTTGAAATCGTCGTTGCGCGGGAAGCCCAGCGACATGGCGGCGTCGATAAACGCCTCGCAGATCGGGTGACGGTCGGGCACATCGGAAACGCAGAGCGGGCCGCCGGTGCCATGAAAGGCATCGGCACCCCGCGTCTGGTGCTCGGAGCGCTTGAAATAGGGAAGCACGTCGTCAAACGACCAGCCGGTGTTGCCAAGCTGGCGCCAATGGTCGAAATCCTCGGCCTGGCCGCGGATATAGACCATGCCGTTGATCGATGACGAGCCGCCCAAGACTTTTCCGCGCGGCCAGAACACCTTGCGGTCGGCAGCACCCGGATCGGGCTCGGTCTCGTAGCACCAATTGACCGACGGATCGGCAAAGGTCTTGCCAAAACCCAATGGAATGTGGATCCAGCGGTTTTTGTCCTCGCCGCCGGCCTCCAGCAGCAGAACCCGCGTTCCCGGGTCCTCGCTGAGCCGCGCCGCGACAGCACACCCCGCCGACCCCGCACCGATCACGACAAAATCGGCCTCGAAGCTTTCTTGCTGCCCTGCCATCTTCTCCCTCCCTCGGTCTTGCCGCAGCATCCTAGTTCTTTCGCCGCGACATCGTCATGCCCGACGAAAGCTGCGTGGATACCGATTTTCAACGAGAGTGACGGGGAGGTGCCTAAAGACCCAGGCTCGAACGCCTTTAACTCTCACCGTCCGCGACGGGCCGCTCCAGTACCTCGTCGAGCTTGGCCCCGACGAGGACGACGACGATCGACAGCCACATCCAGGTCATAAAGCCGATGATTGCCCCGAGCGAGCCATAGGTCTTGTCGTAGCTGCCGAAATTGGCGACGTACCAGGAAAAGAGGGCGGAAACGGCGAGCCATGCGACCGCGGCAAAGGCGCTGCCCCAGGTGATCCACCGCCATCGCGGTGCGCTGCGGCTGGGACCGTATCTATAAATTACGGAGAGCGCCAAAACGATCAGCACGAACAGGATGGGCCATCTGATTATCTTCAACAGCACGGGTGGCACGCCGGGATGCGCGATATGGTCAAGGACAAGCGGGAGAACGATCAGGATGGCGAGTGACAATAGCACGAGGACAATAATTCCAGCCGTAAACGCCAAGGTCGTGGCATAGTATTTGACAAGGCTGCGCTTTTCTTTCTCTTCGTAGACCGCGGTGAGAGCCTCGAAGAGCCCCGAGACGCCGGCGTTGGCGCTCCACAGCGCGATCACCAGGCTGACGGCGAAACTGAAGCCGAGCGCGGCCCTGTTTTGATGGGCGAGGCGCATCAGCTGGTCGCGCAGCACGCCGACGGCACCGGCCGGCGCAACACCCGACAATGTATCGAGATGAGCGGCGATGCTGCTTGGGTCGGCAAACAGGCCATAGATGGCGACAATGGCCCCGATGCCCGGGAACAGAGCAAGAATGGCGTAATAGGTGACGCCGGCGCCGATCAACATGATCCGGTCCTCCGAGATACCTCGGAAGACGCGAAGGAGGACGTCCTTCCATCCTCGTCCGGGGATCGGCGATGGTGTCTGCGTCTGACCGTCGCGCTTCGCTTCGCCGGACCCGCGGTCAACGGTCGCCAAAATCGGTGCGGGACGCTGCCGCCTGAAAACGCCAAGAGCGACCAGCGAAGCGGCGAGCAGAATCACCCATGAGGGCGCGCGCCTGCCCGGCGCCCCAATGACGACCGGCGTCTCGCGCGCATTGCCGGCGCCGATCGGCTCCCGCTGGTCGTCCATGGTCGCTTCCTTGCGGCATGCCGCGGTTCCGTGGCACTCGCGTCCGAGTCGATCGCGCCGGCCGCTTACTACGATGAACCATGGCGCCGCGGCCCCGGTTCCGACGATCTTCGGGTACTACGGAGTGCGCGGGTCGGCGATCGGATCGAGCGGCCAGACCGGACGGCGGACCTTGGTGAACAGTTCGGGCGTGTAGATTTCCGAGCACAACGCACCGGTGTCGACCAGCACGACTTCGCGGGCGATCGGCTCGAAGGCGGCACGAAAATGCTGCATCGATTTGACCGCGACGGTCCGGTAGAGGGTCGGGTCGATCCCGAGCGACCTAAACTGGCCGAGGTCGGTCGCCTGACCGTTGTTGGTGATGACGACGATGTCGATGCCGCCGACGCGGAACACCATCGACGGCCCGTAATTGCGCTCGACGCCGCCGCCCATCGGCCCATGGGCGATGAATTTGCCGTTGGTCAGGCAGACGATCTCGCCATCCAGGGTCAATGGGCCGCCGCCCATCAGGGGATCGGTCTTGCCGCCGAGCGTCAGCGCGGTCTTGGTCCCGACCCCAGCGCGCATTCCCTGGCTGACCGCATCGGGGTCGCAGATCGCGTGAAACGCGACCCCGTCGACGCCGCCTTCGACGAGGCCCTTTAGAAACGCGGTCGCGTCGCCATACCCGCCCCCGCCCGGATTGTCGGTGTAGTCGGCGACGAGGAGCGGCTTGTCGCCGAATTTGCCCTGTTTTGCCAGAGCCACCGCCGCGGCGACCGACAACAACGTGAAGCTGCTGAAATCGCGGGTCTCCCAAGCGTGGTCCATAAAGCTCTCGGCGATCGCCTGGCCATGCGGATCGGCGCCGTCGGTTGTGACCGTCACCGACGGGCCGACATCGCGAATGTCGGCGCGGCTGAACCCGGCGCAGATGCTGACCGCCAAAGCATCGCCGCGTTGTTCGATCCGCTCGGCCCGGGCGAGCAGTTCGGCCATCGGCGGGCTCCGGTGGCGGCCGCGGTCGAGCCCGTAGATCATCGGCCGGCGGGCGATCATCGTCACCGGCCGAATCTCGCGCTTGATCGCGCGATCGAGGAGGTCGGCGCCCTGCCAGGCGCGCTCGTACATATCGACATGCGGATAGGTGCGGAACGCGATCAGCGCATTGGCATTTTCCGCCATCCTTTGGGTCACGTTGGCGTGCAGGTCGAGGGTGACGACCACCGGCACCTGCGACCCGAGCTTATCGCGCAGCCGTGCCAGCAATTCGCCCTCGGCATCCTCGTGGCTTTGCGCGACCATCGCGCCGTGCAGATGCAGCAACACGCCGTCGATCGGACCCTTCATGTCGATGGCATCGAGGATCATTGCGGCGATCGTTTCGAACGCGTCGTCGGTGACGACGCCCGACGGGTTGGGGTTGGCCGAGACCGGGTGAATGAGGCTCCAGCCGTATTTGTCCGCGGCCTCAAAGGTGGCGCCAAGCGCCGAACGGGTGCCGCCAAACGCCTGCGGGATCTCGTTTTCGAGATGAAAGTCGCGTCGGCGGATCAGCACCATGTCGGTCATGACACGGCTGAAGGTGTTGGTTTCGTGCATAAATCGGGCGGTCAGGACGCGCGGCACCGGTCTGGCCTCACAACGTTCGGAGTTGGCGCATTAGGCCGGGCTTTATGATCGCGGCGCAATAGCCGCGCCGCGGCGCCGATCGGACGCACGGTCGGGTGCCCCGTGCGGCAAGACCCCATCAGCCCGCGCGGCGGCGGAAATGGCGCCCGAGCGTGGTGAGCGAGAAGATCTCGAACAGCATTTGCGCGCCGACCATCGCGGTGTTGGTGGTGGCGTCGTATTGCGGGGCGACCTCGACGACGTCGCCGCCGACGATGTCGAGACCCTTTAGCCCATGCAAGATCGCTTGCGCCTCGCGCGGGGAGAGGCCGCCGGCCTCGGGCGTGCCGGTGCCGGGGGCAAAGGCCGGGTCGAGCCCGTCGACATCGAGCGAGATGTAGGTCGGGCCATCGCCAACCACCGCCCGCGCCCGTTCGACGACGGCGGCGATGCCGAGCCGATCGACATCCTCGATGTGCAACACCGTCATCCCGGAATCGTAGGAAAACCCCCAATAGATCTCGGCTGGGCCGCGGATGCCGATCTGGATTGTGCGCTCGGGGTCGAGCGCGCCGGCCAGCACCGCCTGGCGGAAGGGGCCGCCATGGTGGAATTTCGACCCGTCGACCTCACCCATCGTGTCGCAATGCGCGTCGATATGGACGAGGCCAACCGGGCGCTCGGCGCCGAGCGATTTCAGGATCGGGAAGGTGATCGAATGGTCGCCGCCGACCGAGACCGGCCGCACCCGGGCTTTGCGGATGCGCTCGTAGAAGAGTGCTATGTCCTCGATCGACTGGTCGAGGCTGTAGCGCGAGCGCATCGGCACGTCGCCGATGTCGGCGACATGGCACAAGCCGCGCGGGGTTATTTCGAGCGCGTGGTTGTAAGGTCCGATGCGCTCGATATCGCGCACCGCGCGCGGCCCAAAGCGGGCGCCCGGCCTGTTGGTGACGCCGAGATCCATCGGCACGCCGACAAGCGCCACATCGAGGCCGGCGAAATCGGGCAGGTCTGCTGCATCCGGCCGATAGGGCTCGTCGAGCAGGGTCGGGATACCGGCGTAAGGCATCGGCCGGCGATAGGCGCTGCCAAAGACCAATGACAACGGCTCGCGGAATTTTTCCGGCGCGACCTCGGTTTCTTTCGCCCCGTCGTATTTGGCGCGCAGCGCGTCGAGCTTTGCCTTGTCGAACATCGCCGTGACTATCTCGTGCCACGGATACGCGGCGGGACCAGCACCTTCCACGGATCGGGCATTTCGCCGACCGCGACCTCGATCAAGGTGGTGCCGCGGCGCTTGAGGGCGGCGGCAAGCTCGCGGCGCAAATCGTCGGGGGTCGTCGTCTTGACCCCGGCAACACCAAAGCTCTCGGCCATTTTCGGGAATTGTGGGTTCTGCAGATCGACGCCGATCAGTCGATTGCCGTAATCCTCCTTCTGCATGCGGCGGACATTGCCATAGGCCCCGTCGGCAAAGACGATCGCGACGATGTCAATGCCATGTCGCGCCGCGGTCGAGAGTTCCTGGACGTTGTACAGGAACCCGCCATCGCCGGAGACCGACACGACCGGCCGGTCGGGCCGCCCGACCTTGGCGCCGAGTGCGGTCGCGAAGCCGAACCCCAACGTGCCCTGATAGCCGCTGTGGATATAGGTGCGCGGCTGGTAGACCGGGAACGCCATCCGCCCGACATAGCCGACCTGGGTCAAATCCTCGACATAGATGCCGTCATCGGGCAGTTCGGCGCGGATCGCCCGCAGATATTCGCATTGCGGGCCGAGTTTTTCTTCCAACCCGGCGAGGGTGGCCGCCTTCAATATTTCGAGCTCGTCCTGGCGCGAGGTTTGTTTCGGCGCGTGACGGTCGAGCGCGCGGAGGAGCGCGGTAAGCGCGGCTTTCGCGTCGGCGACGATGCCGAGCGCCGGCTTGAAAAAGCGGGTGATCTCGGTCGGGTCGATATCGATCCGGATCAGTTTCAGGTCGCGATCGACGCCCCAGCGCAGTTGCGGCTGGTGCAGGCGGGTGCCGACCGCAAGCACGACGTCGGTTTCGCGCCACAGCTCGTGCCCGGCGAGGCCTGATTGCGCGAGGTAATGCCGGTCGCTGACGATGCCCTTGCCGCCGGTAAAGCAGACGACCGGGGCCTGCAACATTTCCGCGGTCGCCAGTACTTCCTCGCCGGCATCGACGGCGCCGCCGCCAACAAAGATCAGCGGCTTTTTGGCGGCGGCGAGGAGCCGTGCCGCCTGGTCGATCTGGTCCGTGTCGGGTTCGGTCGGCGATGGCGGGGGTTCGGGCGAGGGCAACGACACCTCGGTCGCCAGCGCCAGCACATCGGGCGGGATTTCGAGCCCGACCGGGCGCGGCCGGCCGTCGCGCAACTGGCGGAAGGCCTCGTTGACGCGCTTGCCGATTTCGGTCGGATGGTCGGTGCGGGCCGCCCATTTGGTCAGGCTGGAGAGGATGCCGAGCTGATCCGGGATCTCGTGCAACAGACCATAGGCGCGCCCGATCAGGTCGGATTGCACCTGGCCGCTGATGCACAAGACCGGCGCATTGGTCGCGTAGGCGGTGGACAATGCCGCGGTGGTGTTGAGAAACCCCGGCCCAGGCACGACGGCGTAGGCGCCGATCTTGCCGGTCGCACGGGCATAGCCGAAGGCCATGTAGGCCGCACCCTGCTCGTGGCGGGTGTGGATCACGCGCAACGCCTCGCCGGCATCGTAAAAGGCGACAAACAGCGCGTCGTTCTGCACCCCCGGCAGCGCAAAAATCGTATCCACGCCATTGCGGCGCAGCATCTCGACGAGCGCCCCGCCCCCCGTCATCTTGGTCATTGGTTGCTCCTCGCCGCCCTTCACTCCGTCGCGAGCCCCGGCGCGTCGCCCAGCATAATAGATGTGATTAGGTCCCGCTTCAGAGATGCGTGCTGAATGTCATAGCCAACCGCCGACGCGGCCTGGCCACGGTGGGTAACGCTACTCTGCTTCGCGATAGGGCCGCTGCCCATCACGGCGATAATTGTCATCGACAGCGCGAAAGGTGCCGCTGTTGCGTGCGCACATCCCGTCGAACAGCGCTGGACTGAAAGCCCCCGCAATTATTGTCCACTTGCACCAAACCAGGAGAGAGAGACCCAAGAATAGCAATCCAAAGGGATTGAAAGGTACGATTTCCCCAGGACCGGCGCCACAGAATCCTCCAACAGCGAGAAGCAGGAGCACCGTCGTTGCAAGTAGTCGGCGGATCATGGCGGCCATGCTCCTATCCGGTTAGCGCAGAGACACCGGTGAGCACCTTACGCTAATTATTCCGACCAACCCAGCGGGCCTGGCTGGGCGCGGCTTGGCGGTTGTCACAGGTGCTGCTTCATTGCTCGAATTCGTAGCGGTAGGCGCTGCCGCGGCGGCGGATATGGCCGGCGGTCGGTGTCGGGAAATGCGCCGGCAACAGCCGCGTGCCGGCCTCGGCATGCTCTTCGACCAGCCGAGTGCGCGTTTTCCGCGACAATTCGCGGTCGGTGCAGGCAAAGGTCGACCATTCCGGCTTTATTAGCTGCAGCGGGTGGTGCAGCACGTCGCCCATGAAAACGGCCTCGTCGTCGCCCGAGCGCGCATGAATCACGACATTGCCCGGCGTGTGGCCGGGAGCGGCTTCGAACCACAGCCCGTCTTCGAGCGCGAAATCGTCGTCGACCAATTGCGACTGGCCGGTCCGCACGACCGGCAGCACGCTGTCCTCAAAGGCGCGGCGGTGCGGCGTGTCCTCGCCCTGTTTCTGTATGGCTTCCCAATGCCCGTATTCGCGCCGCGCCATGACGTAGCGCGCCTTGGGAAAGGTCGGGACCCAACTGCCGCTTTCGAGCCGGGTGTTCCAGCCGACATGGTCCCAGTGCAGATGGGTGCACATGACAAAATCGACAGCTTCCGGCTGGACCCCGGCGGCCGCCAGATCGGCGAGGTAGTTGCTGCGCATGCGGTGGAATTGCGGCCGGGACGGACGCTCCTTGTCGTTGCCGAGACAGGAATCGATCAGGATCGTGTGATGGCCGGTTTTGACGACAAACGTGTGAAAGCTGAAGATCAGCCTGCCGCTCGCCGGGTCGATCAGCCGCGGGCCCAATAGCTCGGCGTTCGACCGCACGATTTCGGGGTCGAAATCGGGAAAGAACTCCTCCGGGGCCAGAAACGGGCCCTCGTATTCGGCGACCCGATGGACCTCGAAACCGCCAATCCGCGCGAGCTGCATCCTTGCCTCCGCATGCCCTCAAAGCCTGTCTGCGGAGAGCCTACGCCGGCCAAGCGGCGCGGTCGATAGCGCCGAAGCTCAGGCCTCGGCGAAGCCGAGCCTGCGCTTGTCTTCGCGCATTGGTGCGCAGAATGGTAGGCGCGAAAGGGAATCGAACCCCTGACCTCTCCCATGTGGTAGGAGCGCTCTGCCACTGAGCTACGCGCCTGCCGGCTGGCGCCGTTTCGCGGGGGCCGATGGTGGGCGCGACAGGGATTGAACCTGTGACCCCACCCGTGTGAAGGGTGTGCTCTCCCGCTGAGCTACGCGCCCGCGCCCGGCCGGCGGCATTTAGGGTGCACCGGCAAACCCTGTCAAGGCGGCGGCGGATGCGGCTTGGCCCCGCCGGCGGTAAGATCGACGAAGGCGTCGGCGGCAGGCTGGCGGCACCGCGGAGGATTGTCATGCAGCGGCATCATTTGGGGGAGCTTTCGCCGGTATCGGCACTGACTTTGGGCGGCGGCGGGCTGGGCCAGGTGTGGGGCGAGACCACCTTTGAAGAATGCGTCGCGACCGTGCATGCCGCGGTCGAGGCCGGGATCGACCTTCTCGATCTCGCGCCGCGCTATGGCGACGGCAAGGCGGAAGAAGTCGTCGGAGCCGCGTTCGGCGGCCGACTGCCCGAGGGCGTGCGGGTCACCAGCAAATGCAATCTTGGCGAGCTGCCGCCGGCCGACATCGAACCCGCGCTGCGCCGGTCGATCGAAGGCAGCCTACGCCGGCTGCGATTGTCGCATCTCGATTTGTTCTTCCTGCATTCCAATGTCGTGCCCGATTCGGTCCATCGTGAACGTTGGCCCGATGCCGCCTCGCGGATGACGCTCTACGAGACGTTTGCCGCGCATGTCCGCCCGGTCTTTGACAAGCTTGTCGCCGAGGGGCTGATCGGCGCCTGGGGAGTGACCGGCATCGGCCATCCCGACACGATCGTCCGGCTCGTCGGCGAAACCCCCGCACCGGCGGCGGTGCAATGCATCGCCAATCTGCTCGACTCGCCGGGTGCGCTGAAATTCTTCGACGGCCCGGCCAAGCCGCGCGAAATCATCGCCGCGGCGCGGGCGAACGGGGTCGGCATCATGGGCATTCGCGCGGTTCAGGCCGGTGCCTTGACCAGCGCGCTCGACAGGTCCTTGCCATTGGACCATCCCGAGATGCGCGACTATGCGCGTGCCGCTGGCTTTCGCCGCCTGGCGGTCGAGCTGGGGACGAGCCCTGCAGCCCTTGCTCATCGCTACGCATTGTCGCTCGGGGTCGACACGCTGGTGCTGGGGGTCAAAAACCGCGTTGAGCTTGCCGAGTGCGTCGCCGCGGCCGAGGCCGGGCCGCTGCCGCCCGACCTGATCGCGCGGGTCGATCAATCAGCGGCCGCGGCGTGACTCAGATCGCGATGCCCGGCGATTGTCGGCGCGAGCAATTCGTAGATGATAAACGACTCGATCAGGATCGAGCGCTCGTGAACGGGTCGCGCATCAAATCCGGCCCGATCGATGAGGCGGCCGAACAGCTCGAGGTCGGTATCCGTCGAGACCATGACGTAGAGCCGCCCGCCCGGTTTCAATCGCTCGCGCGCCTCTTCGAATAAAGCGGCGACGTCGCGATAGTGCGGGCCGGCATGCCAGCCGCGATCGGCGAGATCGCGCGGCTCGCCCGCATGCTTGGGCGGGCTCGACAGGATCACGTCGAAAAGCGGCCTAGGCGCCAGCGCCGAGAGCAAATTGGAACACACCGCGCCGATGCGCTCGCCAAAGCCATTGGCGCGCGCGTTTTCGGCGGCGGTCAAAGCGGCGTTCGGATTGATGTCGGCGGCGATGACGGTTTCGGCGCCGGCGCGGGCCGCCGCGAGAGCGAGGATGCCCGACCCGGTTCCGACATCGGCGACGCGCTTGCCGCGCAGGTCGAGGCGGCCGATGAATTCGGCAAAGCACTCGCTGCTGATAAAGTAGCGCGGATGAAACACCGTCGGCCGCACGGTGAGGCGAAACCCCGCTGCCCGCGTGATCCGGGTGCGCCGCGCGCCAAGGATTAGATGATAGGCAAAGAAGTGGATCGAACGGCGCAGGACGCGGCGGAACGGCCCCTGCGGCCGGGCTCGGCGGGCGAGGGGCGCTCCAGCCCCGCCAATTTCGACCGCGCCGCCGGCAGTTGGAGACAGCTGATCCATGGTTGAATGCTCCTCGGCCGGGACGGCCGGCTCACGAATCGTCGCGCCGAGCGGCGCCGCCCGCGATTCGCGTTCGAGATTGACCGCTTCGCATGAAGAGGATTTGCAGGTAATGCCACAGGGACTGGCTGTGCGCGGGCTGCACCTGGATACGACCCTCCTGCCCACAGGGTGCGGTCAGCAACCCGCGCAATTTGATCATCTCCCAGGCGAAGGGGCTCCAGTCCCGCCAGGCCTGTTGGGCTTCCTTTAACAGGACGCCGCTGACGACCTCGGGTACCGGGCCAAAGATCTCCGGTATGCGGTCGGCCAGGCCGTCGTCGCGCAAGATATTCCATTTCGACAGGCCGCCCATGACCGGCGAGGCGAGGGCATAGACCACCCGGCTGATCCAGGCCTCGCGAATGCAATAGGCGCACATCGCGCACGGCTCGATATTGGAATAGAGCGTACCGCGGCGAAGTCCCTCCCGGCCAATCGTCTTTTGCGCCTGCGAGAGGGCGCTGATCTCGGCGTGGCGCGACACGTCGCCAGCCCGGATGGTGCTGTTGATCCCCTCCGCCACGACCTGCCCATCGAGGGCGATTACTGTCGCGAACGGGTATTCGCCCTTGCTCACCGCGGCTCGCGACAGCTCGATGCAGCGCGCCATCATGGCCCGGTCTGTCGCAGAACATGACGTCGCCGGCGCGGCGATGCTCCGTTTGCGGCGCGGATCGGTCCCGGCGGCCGGCTTTGTCCTCGCCGCTACGATCGTCACAAAACGCTATCCGGCATCGAGATGACTGCCATCGCCGGCTTATCCTCGCTACTGTCCCGAACTGCCGCGCGCCCGCCGCGCGACGCGCCTTTGACGCGTCCGATTCCTAAACGCGGTTCACCCGCCGGTGTTCTCGCCTGTCGGGAAAATTTCCTCGGGAGCGAAAGTTTGGGTGTCGCCGGGTTTGATCAATCAACGACCATTGGTAGACCGGACCGGCGAAGAATGACACTCTCTCGTCGGATGGGCCCGCATCACGGAGAGGGGAAGGAAAGCGTTATGACCCAGGCACTCGCAGGCATTCGTGTCATCGATTTCACGCACGACCAGGCCGGCCCGTCCTGCACCCAGATGCTCGCCTGGCTCGGCGCCGACGTGATCAAGATCGAGCGGCCGCCACATGGCGATCGGGCGCGGCGGCTGTGGAACATGGACAATCCCGAAATCGACAGCTTCTTTTTCCTGCTGCTCAACAGTTCGAAGCGCAGCATCGTCCTCGATCTGAAGAGCGACGACGGCAAGGAGATCGCCCGCCGCCTCGTCGCCGAATGCGACATCGTCGCCGAGAATTTGGGGCCAGGCGTCATGGAGCGGCTCGGGCTCGGCTGGGAGTCGGTGCACCAGCTCAACCCGCGCGCGATCTATGCGTCGGTGAAGGGCTTCGGCTCCTATGGCCCCTATAGCGGCTTCAAATGCTTTGAGCCGGTGGCGCAGGCGACCTCGGGGGCGATGAGCGTCACCGGCGAAGCCGACGGCCCGCCCATGGTCAACGGCGCCAATATCGGCGATTCGGGCACCGGCATGCACCTCGCGATCGCGATCCTCGCCGCCCTCGTCCAGCGCGGGCAGACCGGGCGCGGCCAACTCGTCGAGGTCGCGATGCAGGAGGCGGTGCTGAACCTGACCAGGGTCAAATACACTGGCACATTGGCTACCGGAAAACCGCTCGAACGCACCGGCAACCGCTCGGCGACCGGCGGCTGGTCGGATCTGGTGCGTTGCGCCGAGGGCGGTCGCAACGACTACGTCTACATGATCATCCCGCCGGACAATCCCGAGATGTTCGCGGCGGTGACCGAGGTCTTAGGCCGGCCGGAACTGCGCACCGACGAACGCTTTTCGAGCCCGGCGGCGCGCGCCCGCAACCAGGCGGCATTGACCGAAGTCATCGAGAGCTGGACGAAAAGCCGCGAAAAGCGCGAGGTCATGCGGGCCTTCGCTGGCCGCGGCATTCCCTGCGGTGCCGTGCTCGACACCGCCGAAGTTCTCGCCGACCCGCATTTGCGCGAACGCGGCACGGTCTTCGATCTCGACCATCCGACGCGCGGCCGGTTCTCGATGATCGGCTGCCCGGTGCGGCTGTCGGATTCGCCGTTCGAGCCGACCCGCGCGCCGCTCAAAGGCGAGCACACCGAGAACGTGCTGCGGGATTTGGCCGGCTATTCCGCCGACGAGATCCGCAAGCTCCGCGAAAAGCGGGTGATTTGAGCCCTCTGGCAGTCCCCAATTCTCAGCCCCGGACGATGAAGGCGTGCGCCGCTGCCGCGTTCAATCCGCCTCGCCGCCGACCCCGTCCGACAGACCCGCGGCCTTCTTCACGAATTCGAGCGGGCCTGAAAAGTCGAAGGCGTTGTAGACCGCGTTCAAATGATTGAAGTGCGGCGCCGGGGCGAATTGGACAAGGCTCAGCCGATGCCCGGCGTAATCCGAATTCAATAGGTCGCGGGCGAAGGCCAGCAATTTGCGGCGGTCGTCGGCCGCCCGGTTGTCGTTGAGCGCACAAACTTTTCCAGCCACTCGCCCGCGCCCGGGGATTGTGAGACCAACAAAGGGGCTGTTATAGCCTGCGCTCTCGACCCGGTTTTTCGCGCTTTTTGCGGCAGATAAATTTTCTTGAGGAACGCCGATGATCGAACAGATCTTGGACATCGCCACCAAGGACGGGGCAATGGAAACCCTCATCTACCACCCTGAACGCGGCGGCCCGTATCCGCCGGTATTGTTGCTGATGGACGCGCCTGGCATCCGCGAGGAATTGCGCGACATGGCGCGTCGGCTGGCGACGGTCGGCTATTACGTGCTGCTGCCCAATCTCTACCATCGCGCCGGCCGCGATGCGATTTTTGGGCCCGACGTGCTCGAGCAGGGCAGCGCCGAGCGCGAGAGGATGCGAAGGGTGCGCACCAAGATGACGATCCCGCCGGTCATGGACGACGTCGCGGCGATGATCGCCTTTGCCGACGCGCAGAGTGCGGCCAAGCCCGGCCCGGTCGGGGTGCACGGCTATTGCATGAGCGGCCCCTTTGCGCTCGCCGCCGCGGCGCGTTTTCCCGACCGCATCGCGGCTGCGGCGTCGTTTTACGGCACCTGGCTCGTCAGCGACGCAGAAGAGAGCCCGCATCGGTCATTGGCCAAGGCCAAGGGCGAACTCTACATCGCCTGCGCCGAGCATGACGAATTGGCGCCGTTGCCGATGGTTGAGGAGTTGCGCGGGCTCTTCCAGCGCGCCGGCAGCCTCGGCGAAATTGAGCTGTACTCTGGCGTCCATCATGGCTTCGCCTTTCCGCAGCGCTGGTGCTACGACAAGCCGGGCGCCGAACGCCATTGGGAGCGGTTGACGGCACTCTACCGCCGCCGGCTCGGCTAAGGCTGCTGCGGTGGCGCACGCTTCGCGACGGCCGGTGCCGGCGGACGATGGCGTCGTCGCCACCTCGCGCACTGGCTGGGACCTGCTGTCTGACCCGCTGCTCAACAAGGGCACCGCCTTCACCGAAGCGGAGCGCGACGCCTTCGGCCTGCACGGGCTGTTGCCGCCGCATATCGGCACCTTGGACGAGCAGGTTTCGCGCCGACTAATGGTTTTGCACCGCTTTGCGAGCGATCTCGAGCGCTACGCCTTCCTCCGCGAACTGCAGGACAACAACGAGACGCTGTTTTTCGCATTGCTAGAACAGAACATCGAGGACTTGCTGCCGCTGGTCTACACCCCGACCGTCGGCGCCGGCTGCCAACAATTCAGCCAATTGTTCCGCAAGCCGCGCGGCCTGTTTTTGAGCCTGCCGCACAAGCGGCGCCTGCATCAGATCGTGGCTAACCCGCGCTTTGACGAAGTCGAGGTCATCGTCGTCACCGATGGCGAACGGATTTTGGGGCTCGGCGACCAGGGTGCGGGCGGCATGGGCATCCCGATCGGCAAATTGGCGCTGTACACCGCCTGCGGCGGGCTGCATCCGGCGACGACTCTGCCAATCATGCTCGATGTCGGCACCGACAATCAGGAGCGGCTGACCGATCCGCTCTATCTCGGCTGGCGCCACGAGCGGGTGCGCGGCGCCGAATACGACGATTTTGTCGAGGCGGTCGTCGCCGCCATTACCCGGCGCTGGCCGCACGTCCTGCTGCAATGGGAAGATTTCGCCAAGGCGAACGCGACGCGGCTGCTCGACCGGTATCGCGACCGGTTGTGCACCTTCAATGACGACGTCCAGGGGACGGCGGCGGTCGCGGCCGGCACCCTGTTGTCGGCGGTCAACGTCACCGGCGTGCCGTTGACCGAGCAGCGTATTGCCGTGCTGGGCGCGGGTTCGGCCGGCTGCGGCATCGCCAGCCTGCTGCTGAAGATGATGGCCGAAGCGGGGCTGCCGGAAAATGTCGCGGCTGGGCGGTTTTACATGGTCGATCGCGACGGCCTTCTGGTCGAAGGCATGAATGCGATCGAGCCGTTTCAAAAGCCGTTTTTGCAAAAGCGGGCGGCGGTCGAAAACTGGGCATTCGACCATCCCGACAAGATCGCGCTGCTCGACGTCGTGACCAACGCCAAGCCGACGGTGCTGATCGGCGTCTCCGGCCAGCCCGGCGCGTTTTCGGAAGCCGTGGTGCGGGCGATGGCGCGCAACAATTTGCGGCCGGTGATCTTTCCGCTGTCGAACCCGACCTCGCGCTCCGAGGCCACGCCCGAGGACATCGAGGAGTGGAGCGAGGGCCGCGCCGTGATCGGCACCGGCAGCCCGTTTCCGCCGCTCGCTCGCAGCGGAGTCAAGTTCAAGGTCGATCAGACTAATAATTCTTACATTTTCCCAGGCGTCGGCCTTGGCGCCGTCGCGGTCGAGGCGCGGCGCATTACCGACACGATGTTCATGGCCGCGGCCAAGGTCTTGGCCGCGGCGTCGCCGGCCATCTCGAACCCGCACGACAACCTGTTGCCGCCGGTCACCGCATTGCGCGAAGTCGCCTTTGCAGTGGCCTTGGCGACCGCAATCCAGGCACACAAGGAGGGTCTGACCCGAGCAATCGAAACCGACGCGATCGAGGCCGCGATCCACGCCAAGATCTGGCAGCCGCGCTATTGCCGCTACGAGCCCGCCGGCATGCCGGGCGGCTGACTCTCGGCGCCGAGCCGACGGGGGGCGAGGGCGAGCGCTATCGTTTCGCGCCGGTTTCGCCCCGAGGTGGGAGGACAGAATGCTGGATCATGTAACGATCGGCGTGACCGATCTCGAACGCTCGACGGCGTTGTATGACGCGGCATTGCGACCCCTCGGCATCACCCGGCTTTATGCCGAGGGCACGACGTTCGCCGGCTATGGCGCGGGTCGGAAAGCGTTCTTCTGGATCGGGCGGCGCGACCGGGTGACGGCGGGGGTGCACGTCGCCTTTGCCGCGGCGGATCGGGCGGCGGTCGATGCATTCTACCAGGCGGCGCTTGCCGTCGGTGGCTGCGACAATGGAGCGCCTGGGCTGCGCCCGCACTACCACCCCGACTATTACGGCGCCTTTGTGCTCGACTTCGACGGCCACAACATCGAGGCAGTCTGCCGCGCCGCCCTCTGACCGGCTTTCCCCGGCCGGCGGGTTGCGCCATAACAGGCCCACCCGCTGTTTCGGAGAGCCCTTCCGATGCTGTCGAGACCCAACGCCGCCTTGTCGCAGATCCACATTCAGATCATGTGGAGCCGACTGATCGCGGTCGTCGAGGAGCAGGCGCAGACCCTGGTGCGCACCGCGTTTTCGACGACGGTGCGCGAGGCCGGCGACCTGTCGGCCGGGGTCTTCGACCGCGACGGCAACATGCTGGCGCAGGCGGTGACCGGCACCCCCGGCCACGTCAATTCGATGGCGGCGGCGGTCAAGCATTTTCTCGACGCCTTCCCGCTGAAAACCATGCGCCCCGGCGACCACTACATCACCAACGACCCGTGGCTGACCTGCGGCCACCTGCACGACCTGACTGTCGTGAGCCCGACTTTTCTGCGCGGTGAGCCGGTCGGTCTGTTCGCTAGCACCGTCCATGTCGTCGATATCGGCGGGCTCGGTATGGGGCCGGACGGCCGGCAGGTGTTCGAGGAGGGGTTGTCGATCCCGCTGATGGCCTTGGCCCGCGAAGGCCGTATGAACGAGGATCTGCTGCGCGTGATCCGCGCCAATGTGCGCGAGCCGCTGCAGGTCGAGGGCGATGTCTATGCATTGGCCGCGTGCAACGACGAAGGCAGCCGGCGGCTTGTCGAGATGATGGAGGAGTTCGGCATCGCCAATCTCGACCGGCTCGGCGAGCACGTCATCGAGACCTCGCGCCAGGCGACGGTCGAGGCGATCGGCAAGCTCACGCCCGGCCGTTACAAAAACAGCCTGACGATGGACGGCTATGACCGGCCATTGACCCTGATGGCCGAGATGACGATCGGCGAGGACGGCATCCTTATCGATTATGCCGGGACCTCGCCGGCCAGCGCCTTCGGCATCAACGTCGTCCTGAACTACACGACCGCCTATACCGCGTTTGGCGTCAAATGCCTGGTGGCGCCCGAGGTGCCGAACAATGCCGGCTCCCTGGCGCCGATCACGGTCGAGGCACCCGAGGGCTGTCTATTGAACGCCAAGCGGCCGCGCGCGGTCGCGGCCCGGCACACGGTCGGCCATATGCTGCCCGATGTCGTCTTCGGCTGTCTGCATCAGGTCATGGCGGGCGGGGTTCCGGCCGAGGGCGCCTCGTCCTTGTGGATCCCGCAGATCTACGGCGGCGCCGACGTGCTCGACGAACTGGGTGCGGAGGAGGGAAAAGCGCCACCCGACATCAAACCCTTCAGCACCGCGATCTTTCACTGCGGCGGCGCCGGCGCGCGGCCCGGCAAGGATGGGCTCGACGTGACCGCGTTTCCCTCGGGCGTGCGCACGATCCCGGTGGAAGCGACCGAGGCGGTGGCGCCGGTCCTGTTCCTCCGCCGCGAGTTCCGCGAAGGCTCGGGTGGTGCGGGGCAATATCGCGGCGGGCTCGGCCAGATCATCGAATTGGGCGGTGCCGAGGGCACGCCGATCGCGATGCTGTGCAATTTCGAGCGGGTCGGCAACCCGGCCCGCGGTCGCGACGGCGGCGGTGCAGGGGCATTGGGCAGGGTCACCCTCGCCTCCGGCCGGCCGATCGGCGCCAAGGGGCGGCAGGGCGTGCCGGGCGGGGATTTCATCCGCCTCGAGCTGCCGGGCGGCGGCGGCTTTGGCGACCCGGCCGGGCGCGACCCCGAACAGGTTGCCCTCGACGTCGCCGACGGCCTGATCTCGCGCGAGACCGCCACCCGCGACTACCGCGTCGCGCTCACCCCTGACGGCGCCCTCGACCGCGACGCAACCGCGCAATTGCGCGCGTCTTGATGCTCGCCGCGTGAGTTCCCGATATCTTGGATCGACCGCGGCACTCCGCTGGGAGAGGTCCGCGGCCCCCTTCTCGATGCCGTTGGCTGCGGGCTCCTACGCTCCCCGCGGAAGCTGCCGCGGCTACCAGACGGTCTGCACGCCGTAGGCGGCGAAGGCCCGATCGCCGGTGATGATCGGGATTCCTTCGGCGAGCGCTTGGGCGATCATCATCCGATCGAAAGGGTCTCTGTGAACCCGCGGCAGGAGGCCAAGGCGGCGCAGGTGCATGGAAGTT